>Ga0181535_10000158_pt1 | contig 102356 bp, 99 predicted proteins | sample PEATcosm2014_Bin_44_FD_119774 | JGI IMG/M metagenome (GOLD analysis project Ga0181535, IMG submission 119774) | Peatland microbial communities from MTU Mesocosm Facility, Houghton, MI, USA - PEATcosm2014_Bin17_30_metaG | ecosystem: Environmental > Terrestrial > Soil > Wetlands > Peat | place... | reverse complement strand
CTACCGCGTGCAGAAGCGCACCTGCCACATCACGCTCCAACTCGGTCGGGAGGAATAAGCCATGGGTCAAAAAGTCCATCCGTACGGCTTTCGTCTGGTCTTCAACAAGAACTGGCACAGCAAGTGGTTCTCCAAGCGCGAGTACGCCACGCTGCTGCATGAGGACCTGAAGCTGCGCAAGCAGCTCAAGGGCCAGCTCCACGGCCTGAACGCCATGGTCTCCAAGATCGACATCGAGCGCGCCGCCGACAAGGTCACCGTGCGCATCTTCACCGCCCGCCCGGGCATCGTCATCGGCCGCAAGGGCGCCGAGATCGACAAGCTGCGCGAGGATCTGCAGACCAAGCTCAAGCGCCCCGTGAGCGTCGACATCCAGGAGATCAAGAAGCCTGAGATCGATGCCCAGCTGGTCGCCGAGGGTGTCGCCCAGCAGTTGGAGCGCCGCATCGCCTTCCGCCGCGCCATGCGCAAGGCCGAGGAAGCCGCCATGCGCTTCGGCGCCAAGGGGTTCAAGATCAAGGTCTCCGGGCGCCTGAACGGCGCCGAGATCGCCCGCACCGAAGACTATCTCTCCGGCCAGATGCCTCTCCAGACGATCCGCGCCAATGTGGATTACGGCTTCGCGGAAGCCAAGACCACCTACGGCATCATCGGCGTCAAGGTCTGGGTCAACCTTGCCGAAGCCTCCGTCGAAACCGTGAAGCGCTGAGGTGAACTAACATGTTGATGCCGAATAAAGTCAAGCACCGCAAATGCCAGAAGGGCCGTACTCACGGCGTGGCGACGCGCGGCAACGAATTGTCCTTCGGAGATTTCGGGCTCAAGGCCACCGAACATTGCTGGCTGACCAACCGCCAGATCGAGGCCGCCCGTATCGCCATGACCCGCCATATCAAGCGCGGCGGGCGCATCTGGATCCGGATCTTCCCCGACCGGCCCACCACCAGCAAGCCGGCCGAGACCCGCATGGGTTCCGGCAAGGGAGCTCCCGACGGCTGGGTGTGCGTGATCCGTCCCGGCCGCGTCCTGTTCGAGATGGAAGGCGTGGACGAAGTGACCGCCAAGGAAGCGCTCCGGCTGGCTCAGATGAAGCTTTCCGTGGCCACCGAGTTCATCTCCCGCACCCCGCCGGAAGAGTGAGAGGATTGAAATGAACAAAAAGAATCCATTCAGCGATCTGGCTGGGAAGAGCACCGAGGAGCTGGCGCAGCTTGAGGCCGACCTGGCCGCCAAGCGCTTCACCCTCCGTATCCAGCATGCCGTCGGGCAGGTTGAGAACACCGCCGAGATCCGCAAGACGCGCCGTGAACTTGCCCGCGTCAAGACTGCCCTCAAGTTCAAACTGGCCCAGTGAGGAAACCATGAGCCTAGAACATAAAATGATTCGCAGCGGCGTCGTGGTCTCCAACAAGGCCGACAAGACCGTGGTGGTCAAAGTGGAACGCAAGTTCCAGCACCCGCTCTACAGCCGCACCGTCAAGCAAACCGCTAAATTCATGGCTCACGATGAGACCAACGCCTGCCAGATCGGCGACGTGGTCCGGATCGTCGAGTCGCGCCCCCTGTCCAAGAACAAGCGCTGGATGGTCCTCGAGATCACCCAGAAATCCGGGGAGTAAGGAGCCGATATGATTCAAATGGGATCCATGCTCACGGTCGCCGACAACTCCGGCGCGAAGAAGATCTGCTGCATCCTGCCCCTGGGTGGCGGGGTCGGCCGGATCGCCCAGCTGGGCGACGTCATCACCGCCTCCGTCAAGGAAGCCATCCCCGGCGGCACGGTCAAGAAGAAGGCCGTGGTCCAGGCCGTGATCGTCCGCCAGCGCAAGGCCTTCCGGCGCAAGGACGGTTCCTACATCCGGTTCGACGAGAACGCCGCCGTGATCATCAAGAAGGACGGCGAACCGGTCGGCACCCGCGTGTTCGGGCCCATCGCCCGGGAACTGCGCGAGCGCAAGTACATGAAGATCGTCTCCCTCGCTCCTGAGGTGCTCTAATGGAAAAACCGGTCAAGATGAAGCTCAAGAAGGGCGACACCATCGTCGTCATCGCCGGCAAGGAAAAAGGCAAGCAGGGCGAGATTGCCAAGGTCAGCCCGGCCACCAACAAGGTGGTCATCACCGGACTGAACATGGTCAAGAAGGCCACCAAGCCCAACCAGCAGACCGGTGAAGGCGGGGGCCTCATTCCCAAGGAAGCTCCCATCCACGCTTCCAACGTCATGCTGGTGGACGCCAAGACCCAGAAGCCCACCCGCAAGCGCAGCTAGGACTTCTCCAACCGCTTTTGTAATAGTTCATTTCATTCCCTCGCTTCTGTGAGAGAATAACCGTTCCGCCGATGGATCGCTGTCGGCGGAACCATTGACAACCGAGTTTGGAAGGAAACAGGCCGGACCGCCGGACCCAAGCCCTCCCGCTCTCCCGAACCCTGGGGACGTAGTCGCCCCCCGGAAATGGAGGAAAGTATGCCAACCCATGCGGAGCCCCGCATCAAGGCCCGCTACGTCGCCGAAGTGGCGGCCAAGCTGAAGGAAGAATTCGGGTACACCTCTGCGATGCAAGTGCCCCGTTTGCAAAAGATCGTCATCAATATGGGCGTCGGCGACGCCATCCAGAACATCAAGGTTCTGGACGTCGCCGTGGACGAGCTCACCGCCATCGCCGGCCAGAAGGCCGTCGTGCGCAAGGCGAAGAAGAGCGTCGCCCAGTTCAAGCTGCGCGCCGGCATGCCCATCGCCTGCATGGTCACCCTGCGCGGACCGCGCATGTGGGAATTCCTGGACCGGCTGGTGACGCTGTCGCTGCCCCGGGTCCGCGATTTCCGCGGCGTGCCCACCAAGTCGTTCGACGGCCGGGGCAACTACACCCTGGGCCTCAAGGACCAGCTGATCTTCCAGGAAATCGATTATTCCAGGGTGGAAAAGATCAAGGGCATGAACATCACCTTCGTCACTTCGGCGCCCACGGACCCTGAGGCCCGCGCGCTCCTCGCCCATCTGGGCATGCCTTTCCGAAAGTAGATAGGAGCCCATATGGCAAGCACCTGCAAACGCTATAAAGACAGTGTCAAACCCAAATTTTCGACCCAGCACCGCAATCGCTGCAAGGTCTGCGGCCGTCCCCGGGGCTACATGCGCAAGTTCGAACTCTGCCGCCTTTGTTTCCGCAAGCACGCCCTCGCCGGCGAGCTCCCGGGCGTCCAGAAGTCGAGCTGGTAAGGAGAGGCAAACATGAACACCGATCCGATCGCCGATTACCTCACCCGTCTGCGCAATGGCATCATGGCCGGCCACGATTCCGTGGTCATCCCCGCCAGCAGCATGAAGGTGCGTCTCTCAGCCATCCTCAAGCAGGAAGGCTACATCCACGGCTTCAAGGCGGTTGAGCACGAGGGGCGCAACTACCTCATCGTCAACGTCAAGTACGTGAAGACCGGCGAGCCGGTCATCCACGGGCTCAAGCGCATCTCCAGCCCCGGCCTGCGTGTCTACGCCGGCGTCAAGGAGATTCCGGAAGTCCACGGCGGGCTTGGCATCGCCATTCTCACCACTCCCAAAGGCCTGTTGACCGGCAAGGATGCCCGCAAACAGAACCTGGGCGGGGAAATTCTCGCCCACGTCTGGTAGCCCTTCGCCCTTAAACCCTTTCCAAGGAAACCATCATGTCTCGCATCGGAAAAAAGCCAGTGGCACTGCCGAAAGGCGTCAAAGTGACCATCCACGGGGCTGAGGCCGTCGTCGAAGGAAGCAAGGGCACGCTCCGCTGCCCGATCCACGCTGGGATCACCGTCGACGTGCAGGCCGATTCCATCAACCTGACCCGCGTCTCCGACGAAGCCCAGTACCGTGCCTACCACGGCCTGACCCGCGCCCTGATCAACAACGCCGTCCTCGGCGTGACCACGGGCTGGAAGAAGGAACTGGATATCGTCGGCGTCGGCTACAAAGCGGCAATGGAAGGCCCCGACCTCCGTCTCGATCTCGGCTACAGCCACCCGATCCACTACAAGGCCCCCGAGGGCATCACCATCGGCGTGGAAAAGAACACTCATCTCACCGTGATCGGAATCGACCGGCAGCTGGTCGGCCAGGTGGCCGCCGACATCCGTAAGTTCCGCAAGCCGGAGCCCTACAAGGGCAAGGGCGTCCAGTACACCGGTGAAGTCATCCGCCGCAAGGCCGGCAAGACTGGGAAGTAGGAGAAACCATGGGTAAAGATCTCACACTTCGCCGTCAACAGACGAAGGCCCGCATCCGCGGTCGCCTGTCCGGGACCCCCGAGCGCCCCCGTCTCACCATCTTCAAGAGCCTCAAGCGGATCTATGTTCAGGCCGTGGACGACACCCAGGGCGTCACCCTGGCCGCCGCCAGCAGCCTGGAAAAGGATCTGCGCGGAACCTTGAAAAGTGGCTCCAATATCGCCGCCGCCAAAGCCGTCGGAGCAGCCGTCGCCGCCCGTCTCAAAGAGAAGGGCATCACCAGCGTCGTCTTCGATCGCAACGGATATGTCTATCACGGCCGCGTCAAGGCGCTGGCTGACAGCGCCCGCGAATCCGGGCTCCAGTTCTAGGGAGGGGCCAATGGCATACACAGACAACAGACACTCACAGGATTCGTCCCAGTCGGGCGAAATGAAGGACCAGGTCATCTACGTCGGCCGGGTCACCAAGGTGGTCAAGGGGGGTAAGAACTTCTCCTTCTCCGCGCTGGTGGTGGTTGGTGACGGCAATGGCAAGGTCGGTTTCGGCCTCGGCAAGGCCCTCGAAGTTCCTTCGGCCATCAAGAAGGGCATCGAGAGCGCCAAGCGGAACATGATCAAGGTCCCCGTCACCGCCAACGGCAGCCTGCCGCACCCGATCACCGGGCGTTTCGGTTCCGGTTCGGTGCTGATGAAGCCCGCTCCCGAGGGCACCGGCGTCATCGCCGGGGCTGCGGTGCGCGCCATCATGGAAGCGGTCGGCGTCAAGAACGTGCTCACCAAGAGCCTTGGTTCCTCCAACCCGCACAACGTGGTTCGCGCCACCTTCGAAGGGTTCAAGGAGCTCATGGACCCCTACCAGACCATGGTCAATCGTGGTCTAGACCAGGCGGAGGCCTAGCATGTCAGAGCTCCTCGGTAAGCAGGTCATCCTGACCCTCAAACGCTCCAAGATCTGCATGGTGCCCAAGCACCGTGCCTTTCTCCAGACCCTGCACCTCAAGAAGGTCGGGGACTTCCGCGAGTGCGAGTACACGCCGAACGTCCACGGCATGGTCAAGCGCATTCCCTACCTCATCGATATCACGGTGAAGGGGTAAGCCATGAAATTGAATGAACTCCAGCCCGCATTGGGCGCTGTCAAGGAACGCAAGCGGGTCGGCCGCGGCAAGGGATCGGGCACCGGCAAGACCGCCGGCCGCGGCGAAAAGGGCCAGAAGTCCCGCCGGGGCTACTCCTCCAAGCGCGGTTTTGAAGGCGGCCAGATGTCCCTGGTGCGCCGCCTGCCCAAGCGCGGTTTCACCAACATCCACGCCGTCAACCTGCAGGAACTGAACCTCACCTTCATCAGCGCGCATTTCGCCGAAGGCGAGACCGTCTGCCTCGAATCCATGCGCGACAAGAAGCTGCTGGATTCCGCCGCCAACGGCATCGTGGTCCTGAACAGCGGCGAACTGGCCCACAAGGTCACCATCGTCGCCGATCGCATCACCAAGGGCGCCCGTGAAGCCATCCTGGCTGCCGGCGGCACCATCCAAGAGCCCCCCTGCGCCAAGCAGGCGGCTAAATAAAAAGGGCTAACCAGGATGGAAAAGATCAAACAGCTTTTCACCAACCCCGAACTCCGCAAGCGTTTGCTTTTTACGCTGGTCATGCTCGTGATCTACCGTCTCGGCGTGCATGTCTCGGTTCCGGGCGTGAATGCCGAGGCCTTGGCCAAGAACCTGGGCAAGGCGGGCGATCTGCTCAACGTCGTTGACCTGTTCTCCGGCGGCGCGTTCAAGAAATTTTCCATCTTTGCCCTGGGCATCACCCCCTACATCACTGCCAGCATCGTGCTGCAGTTGATGGGGGCGGTGGTCCCGACCCTCGAGAACCTCCAGAAGAAGGAGGGCGAAGCGGGTCGAGAAAAGATCAACCAGTGGACCCGTTACCTGACCGTGGGCCTGGCCTTCGTCCAGGGCTTCGGCATCGCCTCCCTGGCCCAGAGCCTGGGACCTGACGTGGTCATCATCCCCGGTGTTGAGTTCAAGCTGCTTTGCGCCTTCACCCTGTCCACCGGTTCCATCTTCGTGATGTGGCTTGGCGAGCAGATCACCGAGCGGGGCATCGGCAACGGCATCTCGCTGCTGATCTTCGCCGGCATCGTTTCCGGGCTGCCCAGGGCGGCCGGGACGATCGGCACCATGTTCAGGGATTCCCTTCAGAACAAGGGCAACGTGGCGCCTCCGGGCGTGTTCCTCCTGCTGCTGGTGGCCATGACCGCCGTGCTGCTGGGCGTGGTCCTGGTGGAAAACGCCTACCGCCGCATCCCCATCCATTACGCCCGACGGGTGGACTCCTCCAGCATGGCCAGCCAGCGCAGTTCCTACCTGCCGCTGAAGGTGAACACCGCGGGCGTCATGCCGGTGATCTTCGCCAGCTCGGTCATTTTCTTCCCCGCCACCATCGCCCAGTTCACCAAATGGGAATGGCTGGCCAAGATCTCCAGCTACATCAGCCCGCAAACCCACTTCTGGGTCTACGTGCCGGTGTTCGTCGCCGTGGTGATCTTTTTCTCCTTCTTCTACACCAGCATTGTCTTCAATCCCGACGAGACCGCCGACAACATGAAGAAATCCGGCGGTTACATTCCGGGTATCCGGCCGGGCCGGGAAACCAGCATCTACATGGACAGCATCCTGTCCAAGCTCACCTTCGTCGGAGCCATCTACCTGGCGGTGGTTTCCATCGTGCCGACCGTGATCACCAACAGCATGCCGGGCTTGAACTTCTATTTCGGCGGGACTTCGCTCCTGATCGTCGTGGGCGTCGCTCTTGATACCGTGGCCCAGCTGGAAAGCTACCAGGTCATGCGCCGCTACGATGGTTTCCTAGAGCAGGGGCGGCTCCGCGGAGGACGCCTCGCCAAAGCTGGAGGGCGTTCCAAATGAAAGTACATATCCTGCTGGGACCGCCCGGTTGCGGTAAAGGCACCCAGGCCAAGCGCCTGGTCGAAAAAAGGTCTTTGATCCACCTGTCTACGGGTGATATTCTGAGAGATGCCGTTTCGAAAGGAACGGAAGTCGGCCTTCGGGCCAAGGCCCTCATGGCCAGTGGCAAGCTAGTGGATGACAGCACGGTCAATGGAATCGTTTTCGCGCGGCTGCAGGACGAAACCGGTGATGTGCTGTTCGATGGTTATCCCCGAACCCTATTTCAAGCTGAATCTCTGCAGACTTTCCTCTCCTCGCAGGGAATCGCTCTGGGCTACGTGATGGACATCGAGGTCCCCTGGCAGGAACTGGAAGCGCGGGTCGTCAACCGTCGGGTATGCAGCAACAATGCCTGCGGTGCAATTTACAACCTGAACAGCAAGCCTCCCAAGGTGGCAGGTGTTTGCGATCTGTGCGGCGGTTCGCTGAAGCACAGGGCGGACGACACCTCCGAAGCCTTCCAGAGCCGGATGGTTGAATTCAACAAGACCTTCCAGCCCCTGCAGGCCTTCTACAAGGGAATGCCCCATTACCGGGCCGTGGACGGAAGCCGGCTTCCGGAACAGATCCACGACCAATTAGTTCAACTATTTCAGGAGCCAGCTTGAGCAAAGAAGAAGCCATTGAGCTCGAAGCCACAGTGGTGGAGTCATTGCCCAATGCCGTGTTCCGGGTTGAGCTGGAGAACAAGCACCAGGTGCTTGCACATATCAGCGGCAAGATGAGAAAGAATTTCATCCGCATTCTTCCTGGTGACCGGGTCCTGGTCGAGGTCACGCCTTACGATCTCAGCCGCGGCCGCATCATTTACCGATTCAAGTAACGCTCAAATGTCCCATCGGGGGAATTCATGAAAGTCAGGCCGTCTATCAAAAGGTTGTGCGAGCACTGCAAGGTGGTCCGCCGTGAGGGCATCAACCGGATCATCTGTAAGAAAAACCCCAAGCACAAACAGCGCCAAGGTTAAGGAGTAAGAATGGCACGCATCTCAGGTATCGATCTGCCTATTGCCAAGCGCATCGAGATCGCGCTTACGTATATCTTTGGCATCGGTCGGCCCAAGGCACAGAGCATTCTGACCCGGGCCAAGGTGGATTTCGGCACCAAGGTGCGGGATCTCACTGAGGAAGAGGTCGGCCGCATCCGCCGGGTCATCACCTCCGAAGAGACCGTGGAAGGCGACCTCCGCAAGAACATCGGCCTGGATATCAAGCGGCTGATGGACATCGGATGTTACCGCGGGATACGCCACCGCAAGGGGCTGCCCGTCCGGGGTCAACGCACGCACACTAACGCGCGCACCCGCAAGGGCAAGCGCAAGACCGTCGCCGGCAAGAAGAAGTAAGGTTTGAGGAACTGACATGGCAAAGACTCAGTCAAAGACCGCCGGCAAGAAGGTGGTCAAGAAAAAAGAAAAACGCAATGTACCCCACGGCGTGGCGCATATTCAGGCCTCGTTCAACAACACCATCATTTCCATCTCTGACCCATTGGGGAACATGCTCTCCTGGGCGTCCAGCGGCAACCAGAACTTCCGGGGCACCCGGAAGGGCACGCCGTTCGCCGCTCAGATCGCTGCCGGCGTCGCCGCCGAAGCGGCCAAAGAGCAGGGCGTCCGTTCCGTGGACGTCCGTGTCAAGGGGCCCGGCGCGGGTCGTGAGAGCGCCATCCGCGCCCTCAACGCCGCCGGTATTTCAGTGACCAGCATCCGCGACGTCACCCCCATTCCCCATAATGGCTGCCGCCCTCCCAAGCGGCGCCGGGTTTAAGAGAGGAGGAGAACAATGGCTCGATATAGTGATGCCGTATGCCGCCTCTGCCGTCGCGAGGGGATGAAGCTCTACCTGAAGGGCGAACGCTGCTTCAAGGAAAAGTGCTCCTTCGAGACCCGCAAAGGCAAGATTCCTGGACAGCACGGTGCTGCCAAGGCCAAGAAGCCCACCGGATACGCCCTGCAGTTGCGCGAGAAGCAGAAGGTCAAGCGCATCTATGGCGTGCTCGAGAAGCAGTTCAGCCTGTATTTCAAACACGCCGAAAGCAAGAAGGGCGTGACGGGTCACAACCTGCTTTCCTTCCTGGAAAGCCGGCTGGACAACGTGGTGTTCCGGCTCGGGTTCTGCCCCAGCCGCGCCGCCGCCCGGCAGATGGTGATGCACGGCCACATCCTGGTCAACGGCAAGCGGGTCGATGTTCCCAGCTTCCAGACCAAGGCCGGCCAGAGCATCGAGATCTCCGCCAAGGCTCAGCAGAATGATTTCGTTAAGTCCTCCCTGGAAACCGCGGCTGGCCGCGGGATTCCCCAGTGGCTCAGCCTCGATGCCAGCGCCTTCAAGGGTGCGGTGATCGCCGTTCCCTCGCGGGAAGATGTGCCTCTTGACATCAATGAGCAGCTGATCGTCGAACTCTACAGCAAGTAAGGGGACAGGAATGCTGAACATCAGCGATTTCCAGCGTCCGCGTTTCGCGGAAGTCAGTGCGAGCTCGAAGACGGGCTCTTACGGCGAATTCGTCGCCTATCCATTCGAGCGCGGTTTCGCCACGACCTGCGGTCATGCCTTGCGCCGGGTGCTGCTCAGCAGCATCGAAGGCGCGGCCATCACCAATGTCCGGATCAAGGGTGTGCAGCACGAATTCACCGCCATGCCCGGCGTCTGGGAGGATGTCACCCACATCCTCTTGAACCTCAAGGAAGTGCCCCTGAAGCTCCACTCCAACCAGCCCCAGATCGTCACGATCAGCCACAAGGGCGAAGGCGTGGTGACTTCCGGCTCGATCCGTTGCAACCAGAACGTGGAGGTGACGGATCCCAATGTCCACATCGCCACCCTGGGCGAGGACGGCGAACTGGAAATGGAGATTCAGGTCAGCATGGGCCGCGGGTTCGTTACCGCCGACCGCAACCTGGACGAACGGCTCGGACTCGGGTTCATTCCCTTGGACTCGAATCACAGCCCCATCACCCGGGTCAACTACATCGTCGAACCGGCCCGGGTCGGGCACAGCACCGACTACGAGAAGCTCACCCTGCAGGTCTGGACCAATGGCACCGTCGATCCCAAGGACGCCGTCAGTGATTCGGCCTTGATCCTCCGTGAGCACTTCCTCATCTTCGCCCGTCAGGACGAGGATGCGGTGGAAGCCGAACCCGGCGTCGCCATCCTCACCACCGAGGGCGTCAACGGCATGCTCAGCAAGTCCGTTGAAGAACTTGAGCTTTCCGTCAGGGCCAACAACTGCCTGCGGAACGCCAACATCACGACGATCGGCGAGCTGGTTCAGCGCACCGAAGCGGAACTGATGAAAACCAAGAACTTTGGCAAAAAGTCACTGCAGGAGATCAAGGACGAGCTCGCCCGCATCGGCCTTTCCCTCGGCATGCGCATCGAACAAGAAGTTTAAGGAGCAACCCCATGCGTCACAATGTCACGGGCAAGCGCCTGGGCCGTACGACCAACCAGCGCAAAGCTCTCATGAAGGGCCTGGCCATCTCGATCATCACTCATGAGCGGCTGCAAACGACCCTCGTGAAGGCCAAGGAGCTCCGCCAGTTCGTGGAGCCCTTCATCACCCTCGGTCGCAACGACACGGTGGCTAACCGCCGTCTCGCCATGGCCCGCCTGGGCAGCAAGGCCACCGTGGCCAAGCTGTTCGATCCCGCCTTCCGGGCCCGCTTCGACGGCCGCCCCGGCGGCTACACCCGCATCCTCAAGACGGATTACCGCCTGGGCGACGCGGCCGACATGGCGATCATCGAGCTCGTGGATTACGTTATGCCCGAGCCCAAGGAAGCGGAACCCGCCGAGTAGACGGGGGGCCATGCCACGCCAGGGGGCGCTCCGTCAGGGGCGCCCCCTTGTCATGCTATCTTGATCTTTCATCGGTATCTTGGGAAAGGGTTCCGGATTGGCTAACACGTACAACAGCTTCAGGGTCACCATGTCCGGCCGGAACCCGGGCCAGGTATCCACGGCCCAGGGCAAGGGCGCGGTGGCTTCCGCTTCCAGGCAGGCCTCGGAATTGGCGATCGCCGTGCTCCAGGATGGCGGCAACGCCTTCGACGCGGCCTTCGCTCTGGCCTTCTCCCTGTGCATCTACCACCCCCAGGCTGGCAACATCGGTGGCGGCGGCTACCTGCTGTTCCAGGAAAAGGGCGCGCAGCCCAAGGTCTTCAGCTACCGGGAGCAGGCCCCCATGGGCGCCCGGCGCGAAGCCTTCCTGCTGCCCGACGGTACGCCGGACCCCGACAAGACCGCCTTCGGCCCGGCGTCCGTGTGCGTGCCGGGCACGGTCAAGGCGTTCTTCGCCCTGCAGAAGCGCTACGGCAAGCTGAAGGCCAAGGACCTGCTGCTGGCCATCGCCCGGCGCGCCGAAGCGGGTGCCAGCGTCACCCAGTACGAGGCCGACTGTCTCAACCGGCTGGCGCCCAAGCTGGCGGCTTCACCGGAGGCCAGGAGGATCTATGTGCGACCCGTGCCCTACCAGGCCGGGGATCTGCTGACCAACGCGCCCTTGGCCAGGACCTTCGAGCGGCTGGCCCGGGAAGGGGAGGCGGCCTTCTACCGCGGGCGGATCGCCGAGCAGATCGTCGCCGATCTGGCGGCCAACGGCGGCTTCGTCAGCGCCGAGGACCTGGCCGGCTACAGCTTCCGGGAGCTTGACCCCATCGGGATCGAACTGGCCGGCAAGCGGGTCTGGACCGTGCCGCCGGAAGCCGGCGGCGCCATGCTGCTGGAGATCCTGAGCATCCTCGACCGGCCATCGGTCAGCCGGCACGGCCACGGCAGCCCCGCCTACCACCACCACCTGGCCCAGGCCTGCAAGATGGCCTTCATCGATCGCCTGGACTACATGGGGGACCTGCCCCTGGCCGGCAACCCGGTCTACCGGGAACTGCTGACGCGGGCGTATGGGGAAAGCCTGTTCGAACTGATCGATCCGGCCCGGGACACGCCCACGGATGCCCTGGCGGGGCGGATGCGCGCCGGCCGGACCGGGGCGGGCCGGGACCCGGGCAAGAACACCACCCACTTCGCCATCATCGATGCCGAAGGCAACGCCGTGTCCAACTCCTACACCATGAACCTGCGCTACGGTTCCAAGTGGGCGGTGGCCGGTGCGGGCTTCCTGCTGAACGGCAGCGTGGATTCGTTCTCCTTCGTCGAGGGCCAGGAGAACTACTACGGCGTCATCGGCAACCGGGCGAACCGGTTTGAGCCGGGCAAGCGGCCTGCCAGCAACATGGCTCCGGTCCTGGTGACCGGGCCCGGGGGCGTGGAAGCGGTGCTCGGCACCCCCGGCGGGCCGACCATCCCCACCACCCTGGCGGATCTGCTCCTGGCCACGCTGGTTCATGGCAAGCGCCCCGAGGCGGTGATCGGTGCCGGCCGCCTGCACCATCAGGGCTGGCCGGACACCCTGGCCCACGAACCGGGCTTCGACCGTCCCGAACTGCTCGCCGCGCTGGCCGGCATGGGCTACCCCATCAAGGACAAGCATGAGCTGATCGCCGATGTGCAAGGGGTCTGGCGCGCGGACGCGGGATACCGGGCCGTGAGCGACTACCGGCGGGAAGGCAAGGCCCTGGCGCTGCCATAAAGAAAGGACCAGCCGAACGGCTGGTCCTTTCAGTGTTCCAAGCGGGCCATCAGCCCAGCAGCGGCTCCAGGAAGCTGCCGGCGGGGACATAGCCTTCGCTGCGATCCGGGCCGGTGCTCAGGTAGGCGATGGGGGTCTCCACCTCGGCGCTCAGGGCGGCCAGGTACTCGCGGGCCTCGGCGGGGAGGTCCTTGGGGTTGGTGATGCCGCGGGTGGGGGCGGCCCAGCCCTTGAACATCTTGACCACCGGCTGGATCTGGTCCCAGTCGGCGGCGCAGGCCGGAAGCCGGCCGCTCACGCTGCCTTCGCCGTCCCGGTAGCCGATCACCATGCCCACTTCCTTGAAACCGTCCATGACGTCCAGCTTCATGATGCCCAGGCCGTCGGCGCCGTTGGTGCGGCAGGCATGCCGGGTGATGACCGCGTCGAACCAGCCGCAGCGGCGGGGCCGGCCGGTGGTGGTGCCGAATTCGTGGCCCACCTGGCGCAGCAGCTCGCCGGTGGCGTCCAGCAGCTCGGACGGGAAGGGACCGGCGCCCACCCGGGTGGTGTAGGCCTTGGCCACGCCCAGCACGTGGTCCAGCGCCTTGGGCGGCAGGCCGGTGCCGGTGAACAGGCCGCCGATGCTGCAGTTGGAACTGGTGACGTAGGGGTAGGTGCCGTGGTCGATGTCCAGCAGCGTGGCCTGGGCGCCTTCGAACAGGATGGATTCACCGCCGCGCCAGGCCTTCCAGAGGTAGTCCTGGGCGTTGCCGATGAGCGCCAGGAGCGGCTGGGACAGCCGGCACAGATCCTCGGCGATGCTGGCCAGGGGCGCGAGGGTGGAGCTATCGCCCAGCAGGATCTTCACCTCGTCATAGCCCGGCTGGATCCGCTCGGCCAGGAGTTTCGGGTGCAGCAGGTCGCCCATCCGGACGCCCTTGCGGGCCGCCTTCATCTCGTAGGCAGGGCCGATGCCCCGGCCGGTGGTGCCGATCTTCACGCTGCCGCCTTCGCGCCACTGGTCCAGGGCGATGTGGTGGGGCAGGATGATGTGCGCCCGGTCGGAAATGAGCAGCCGGCCGGTCAGGTCGAATCCGCGGCTGCGTAAATTTTCGATTTCCTTCAGGAAAACTTCCAGGTTGAGCACCACGCCGGAACCCACCACCAGGAAGCAGCCGGCGTGCAGCGCGCCGCTGGGAATCTGGTGCAGGGCGATGCTCTGCCCGTTCACCACGACGGTGTGGCCGGCGTTGTTGCCACCCTGAAAGCGCGCCACATTGCGGAATCGGGCGCTCAGGAGGTCCACCAGCTTGCCTTTGCCCTCATCGCCCCACTGCAGTCCGAGAATGGCAAGATTCGTTGCACCTGAACTCATGGATAACCCCCAACCTCCAGATTAGCGTGTCCGGTGAACATCTCCCAGCTTGAACCAAGTGGGGACAACCGGACCGGATGAGGCTACCCTGGATTATCCTACCCCGAGCCCCATAAGGGCTAACGGGGATGGACCTTTCCCCGGGGGGGAGCCGTGTTCGAAAAGTTTACCGAAAAAGCCCGTCGCGTCATGTTCTTCGCGCGCTACGAAGCGAGCCAATTCGGCTCCGAGAGCATCCAGAGCGGTCACCTGCTGCTGGGCCTCCTGCGCGAGGCGGAGAAGACCTCCATCCAACTGCTGGACCGCATGGGCGTCCAGACCAACCTGCTGCGCGAGCGCCTCATCTCGGCCCTGAGCCCCAGGGACAAGAAGGCCGCGCCGAGCAGCACCAGCATCGACATCCCCATGGAAGAGGAGGTGAAGCGGATCCTGCAGCATGCCACCCAGGAAAGCGCCAAGCTCAACCACAAGCATGTGGGGGCCGAGCACCTGCTGCTGGGGATGCTCAAGGAGGAGCAGAGCCTGGCCGGGCGCCTGCTGAAGGAAGCCGGCGCCGATCTCATCGCCGCCAAGGAGATCCTGCTTGAGGCGACCAAGGAGGAGAAGATCGCGAAGAAGAAAAAGGAGCATCCGCTGCTGGCCGAGTTCGCGCGCAACCTGTCGGAACTGGCCGAGCGGGGCATCTTCGACAACCTGATCGGCCGGGACCTGGAAGTGGACCGCATCATCCAGATCCTCAGCCGGCGCCGCAAGAACAACCCGATCCTGCTGGGCGAGGCGGGCGTGGGCAAGACCGCCATCGTCGAAGGCCTGGCCCAGAAGATCTTCGAGGGCCAGGTGCCGCCGAGCCTGCAGGACAAGCGCATCTACGCGCTCGACCTGAGCCTGGTGGTGGCTGGAACGAAGTACCGCGGCCAGTTCGAGGAGCGGCTGAAATCGATCATCGCCGAAGCTTCCAAGGACCCCAGCGTGGTCCTGTTCATCGACGAGATCCACAGCATCATCGGCACCGGCGCCGCCGAGGGCAGCCTGGACGCGGCCAACATCCTCAAGCCGGCCCTGTCGCGCGGCGAGGTGCAGTGCATCGGCGCCACCACCCACAAGGAGTTCGCCAAGTACATCGACAAGGACCGCAGCCTGGTGCGGCGCTTCCAGCCGGTCAACGTCAATCCGCCGGACGAGGCGGAAACCCTGAAGATCCTCGACGGCATCCAGGGACGCTACGAGCTGTTCCACCGGGTCAAGTACAGCCCGGCCACGCTGCACGCGGCGGTCTACCTGTCCAACCGCTACATCACCGACCGCTTCCTGCCCGACAAGGCCATCGACCTGCTGGATGAAGCGGGCGCGCGGGTGAAGCTCAGGGGCGGCGCCACGGTCGGCGAAAGCCACAAGGCGGAAGAGGAACTGCACCGGGTCATCAACGAGATGAACGAGGCGGTGCTGAACCGGGATTTCGAACGGGCCGTGCTGCTGCGCCAGAAGGAAGTCCAGCTCAGGGAACAGCTCCAGGGCTCCACCGCCGAGTTGTCCGAGGAGGACTACGAGAAGTTCGCGGAAGTGAACGAATCGGATATCGAGGATGTGGTCGCCTCCTGGACCGGCATTCCGGTGCGGGCCTTGAGGAACGACGAGAAGGCCAATCTGTCCCACATGGAAGAGCATATCAACGAGCGGGTGATCGGCCAGCTGGAGGCGGTGAGCGCGGTGAGCCGCGCCGTGCGGCGGGCCCGGACCGGCCTCAAGAACCCCAACCGGCCCATGGGTTCCTTCCTGTTCCTCGGCCCTACGGGCGTGGGCAAGACCGAACTGGCCAAGACCCTGGCCGGGTTCCTGTTCGGCGATCCCAAGAAGATGATCCGCTTCGACATGTCGGAATTCATGGAGAAGCACGAAGTCTCCAAGCTGCTCGGGGCGCCTCCGGGATACGTGGGCTACGAGGAAGGCGGGCTGCTGACCGACCGGATCCGCCGCAATCCCTACTGCGTCATCCTGTTCGACGAGATGGAGAAGGCCCACCCGGACCTCATGAACGTGCTGCTGCAGATCTTCGATGACGGCATCGCCACCGACGCCTTCGGCAATCAGGTGGACTTCAAGAATACCATCATCATCATGACCTCCAACGTCGGCAGCCGGGAACTGCTGCCGGACAAGAACCTGGGCTTCGTCGAGAAGAGCTCCCGGCCTGACGCCGGGGCCGGGGACGCCATCAAGGTGCTCAAGCGCACCTTCCCCCCCGAGTTCCTGAACCGCATCGACGAGATCGTCGTGTTCAACCGGCTGGGGGACGAGGATCTGCGCAAGATCGTCCGCCTGCTCATCGCCGATCTCAATGTCACGCTGCAGCAGCATCAGCTGGTGGTGACCCTCACCGACCAGGCCTGCGATTGGCTGGTGAAGACCACCGTCAAGGACCGGGCCTACGGGGCCCGCCCGCTGCGCCGTGCCATCCAGAAGCAGGTCGAGGATCCCCTGGCCGAGCTGATGGTGGCCCAGGACACGGTTCCGGCCGGCATGGTGCATTTCGACCTGGTGGATGACAAACTGGTTCCACTCTATACCGCTTCACCAGACATCGTCCCTGAGCCGCAGCTTACCGGGGTTCAAGGATAAATAACGGTTCCGCCCATCGGGGCGGCGCCAGTTTGCCACGCTGAGCATAGACGAGTTGACCCGGGCAACCCTGCCCCTGGGCATTGAATGTACAACCCCCTGTTACGGACTGTGGATGCGGATGAAATCGGATAACAAAGGACGGAACGGACACCTTGGCTTCCGGTTTCGGAGTGGATTGATCCCACTGGTCTTGGCGGCCGGGCTACAGGCCGTGCCGGCGGCGGCCCAGGATTCGGAGGTGATCACCAAGCTGGAGGTGGTCGGCACCCAGAAGCAGACGCCGGAGACGGTGCTGTTCAAGGCGGGGCTGAAGCCCGGGGACGACCTGCGCTCCGTCGACCTCACCGAGGTGCTGGATCGGCTCTGGGCCACCGGTTCGTTCGATGACATCAAGTTCGAGGTGAGCGACGAGGCGGACGGCAAGAAGCTCACCATCCGGGTGAAGGAGCGGCCCCTGATCAAGGAAGTCACCTTCGTCGGCGGCACCGAGATGGGGCTTTCCAGCATCAAGGACAAGATCAAGGACAAGAAGCTGACCATCAATCCGGATACCGTCTACGACCCGGAAGCGACCCGCAAGGTCAAGGACCTGCTGGTGGATCTGGCGGCGGAGAAGGGGTTCATGAACCCCGTCATCGACGTGTCCCTGGAGCCCATGGGCCCGACCATGTCGCGGCTGGTGTTCGACATCAAGGAGGGCGGCAAGGTCCGGATCTACAAGATCGCCTTCCGGGGCAACAAGATCATTTCCAGTTCCCGGCTGCAGTCGGCCTTGGCCAAGACCAAGTCCCACTGGATGTTCAGCTGGATCGGGTCGAAGGATCTGCTGGTGCAGAAGAACCTCGACGAGGACATGATCAACATCAAGCGGCAGTACTGGAAGAAGGGCTACAAGGACGTCTTCGTCGGCAAGCCCACCATCGAGGTGCAGGACCTGACTTCGGGGAGCCAGAAGAAGAAGAACGTCTCGCGCATCGCCCAGGGCAAATCGCCTCGCTATGACCTCCGGGCCACCCTCACCATTCCGATCCTGGAAGGCGAGCAGTTCATGGAGGGCACCTTCAAGGTCGAAGGCAACGACAAGGTCTTCAAGGGCGCCAAGGGGGATGAGTTCTACCGTACCAAGATCGCCGAGATCGAGGGCGGCAACCACTCCTGGCTGACCCGCTGGCTCAGCGTGAAACCCTCCATCACCGAACGGCCCGGGTCCAGGCTGCGTCCCTTCGACCTGGACGCCCTCGACGAGGGCATGGAAAAGGTTCGGGAGGCTTACAGCAACCTGGGCTACATCGCCTTCCACTACGACCGGAAGTTCACGGTGCGCGAGGAGAACGGGGTCAAGAAGGTCGATGTCGTGCTCAAGGTGGACGAGGGCGAACAGTTCACGGTCAGGCACGTCAGCTTCGAAGGCAACACCAAGACCAAGGACAAGGTGCTCCGGCGCTCCATGATCCTCAAGGAAGGGGACGTGTTCAGGGCCGAGCAGTTCAAGGACTCCTTCACCGGCATCTCCCAGCTGGGCTTCTTCGACGTGAAGAGCCAGGACCCGAAGGTGGACTACGTCGCCGACAAGCCCCAGGTGGACATCACCATCCGCGGCGAAGAGGCCGGGGTCAACGAGTTGATGTTCCAGGGCGGCTATGGTTCGGTCTTCGGCTTCTCGCTGGGCGCCAGCTTCTCCACCAAGAACCTGGGCGGCGGCGGCCAGACCCTCACGGTCGCCTATACCGTCGGCCAGTACCAGCGCAACGCTTCGGTCAGCTATACCGAACCCTACCTGCTGGACATGCCGTATTCGTTGACCACCAGCGTTTCCAATGGTTCCACCGACTACAGCGCTTCCCGGGTGGGTGCCTCGTACGCCTACAAACAGTTCAGCCGGGGCATCACCACTGGAGTGGGCACGCGGCTGTCGACCTTCCTGCCGGACCGGACCTGGGCCTTCTTCACCACCTACGGGGTGGGCTACCGGTTCAGCCTCATCCGCATCGAAGGCGGCCGGAACTACTACTACCGCAACACCAACAGCCAGCTCACCTCCACCATCAACCAGACCTTGACCTACAACACGGTCAACCACCCGTTCAAGCCCACCTCGGGTCAAAAGATCGGGATCGGGTTCGAATACGGTGGCTGGCAATTCGGCACCGACGCGCCGTTCTACCGGACCACCCTGGAATACGAACGGGTCGCCAGCCTCGCCGAACGGCACATCTTCGCCTTCAATACCAGCTACGGCTACATGAAGAACCTGGGCAACGATCAGCTGCCGGTCTGGGACCTGTACCGGCCGGGCGGCGAGAACTCCATCCGCGGCTATCGGTTCGGTCAGGTGGGCTCGGTGATGATTGACAACAACTTGCAGCAGGTGGTGGTGGGCGGAACCAAACAGTTCATTGCGAATCTCGAGTACCAGTTCAAGATTGCTGATGAATTCCGGACCGTGCTCTTTTACGATATGGGTCAAGCATGGGCTCCAGGGGTTCCCGTGTTCTCCCAGGGCCTGCGCCGAAGCGCCGGGCTCGAACTCAGGTTCTTCCTGCCCATCAGTCCGGCCCCCCTGCGGCTCATCTGGGCCAAGAAGCTGAACCCCTACCCGTTCGACAACACCGGAACCACCGATTTCCAGTTCAGCATCGGAACCACATTCTAAAACCTGTGGGCCGACCCCGGCCCTGTTGCCTGGAGGTCCCATGCGACCGCTCCATACCCTACTTTGTCTCACCGCGGCCTGCACCCTGGCGGCCCAGGATGTCGCGCCCCGGATCGGGATGCTGGTGCCGGACCGGGTCATCGAGAAGGCCACCCGCGGGCGCAAGCTATTCTCCGAGCTGGATACCCTCAAGAAGACCCTCAGCGAAAGGATCCAGACCAAACGGGCAGAGATCCAGAAACTGGGCAGCCAGCTCCAGTCCCCCAGCATCAGCGAAGCCGGCAAGGAAAATATCCAGAAACAGTTGCGCGATCTGGAATTCGAGGACAAGAAACTGCAGGATGACAGCCAGGCCGAGTACCAGAAGACCCAGCAGCGCATCGTCGGCCAGTTCCAGCAGGAGATTACGCCGCTGGTGGATGAACTGGCCAAGGAGCAGAAGCTGCAGCTGGTCCTGACCTTCCAGCCGGGGCTGGTGGCCTACGCGGACCAGACCTGGATCGTGGCTTTCTCCGACGAGATCGCCAAGCGCTACGACGCCAAGTATGAATCCAAGTCCACCGCCCCCGCTCCGGCCGCCAAGCCCGCGGCCAAGCCTGCGGCCAAACCCGCCGTGCCCAAACCCTGAGTCGCACCTTCTGCCCTGCGCCCGCATCCTCCAGTCGGCCCCGAGGATGCGGGCGCGATCGCATGCGGCCGGCGCCCGCATGGGAACCTTGATATATAAAATCGTTATATAGCATGGAATGGAGCCGGTCATCCTCTCCCGGCCCTGCCTTTATTGGAATAAGGGCCGTGTTAAAATTAATTACTCTATTTTTATGAACATTATATGTTGGATTGGATTATTTTTTAGTAGGCCAATTCGGTTTGGCCCATGAAACATGGCCTTATGAACCCAACTCCTTTACGCGATTCCATGGAAAGCCTGCTCATGCGGGCCCAGCAGCCGGCAGTTCCGCCGGCCTGGGTGCGGCTGGGGCGGCTTGTGCGCGCCCTCGGGCGCCCGGTGGCCCGGCCTGCCTTGTCCCTGGCCGACGCGCTGCCCTGGTTGTTGCCGAAAGTCCGGCCGATCTTCACCTACCAGGCACACGCCCGCAACACGGGGAAGACCGCCGAGTACCGGCCCCTGGCCGGGAACTACGCGGTGAGCCTGGTGGTGGACCTGCCGAACCAGGATCTGGATCTGGGCCCGGAGCACCTGCGGAACTGGGGGGTGGATTTCGACAGCCTGCTGCAGCGCGCCCGCACCAACCTGCTGGCCCGGGGTGGAGAGCAGCGCTTCCTGGCGCTGAGGGAAGGCTGCTACCGCTCCACCTGGCGCGACAACCTGGACGGCAGCCGGATGCTGCTCCCGGGGGTCCTGCAGCGCCTGCGCATCCTGGGCGATCCGGTGGTGCTGCTGCCCAACCGCGACATGCTCCTGGTGGCGGGCGCCGAGGACCCGGAAGCCTTGCGATGCATCGTGGCGTACGCGCGCCAGCACCTGGACGACACGGTCTGCCCCCGGCAAGCCGGGCCGCTCCGGCTGCGCAACTATTGCTGGGAACCCTGGGACGGGCCCGCCGCCCTGGATGCGCCAGAACGGCAGGTTCCCCGCTGGCAGCCGGTGGCGATCAACGGAATGGCCGGCGCTGCCGAAACGGCGCCAGCGCCCTGACAGGATCCTAGGCGCCGGTCGAACCGTAGCCGCCTTCGCCCCGTTGGGTCTCCCCCAGGGCTGCCGGAGAGGCCTCTTCCTGCCAGGTCCAGGCGGGCACCGCCGCCAGGAGCAACTGGGCGATGCGCTCGCCCCGGCGCAGCAGGAACGGGGTGGCGCCGTGGTTGATGAGCAGCACCTGGACTTCGCCCCGGTAGTCGGCGTCGATGGTGCCGGGGGCATTGAGCACGGTGACGCCCTGCTTGAGGGCGAGCCCCGAGCGGGGCCGAACCTGGCCCTCGTGTCCCGGCGGGATCGCCAGCGCCAGGCCGGTGGGCACCAGCCGGCGCTCGCCGGGGGCCAGGGTCCAGGTCTCCCGTTCCGGAATGGCGGCGCGCAGATCCATCCCGGCGGCCTGGGGCGTGGCCCGCTCGGGCAGGGGGAGGCCGAGGCCATGGGGCAGCCGGTGGATGGGCACGGGAATCATGGTTTCTCCTGGGGACGGGCAAGGCTGGTCCCTGCCAATATAAGACCTTACACCGGCGACCCCCCTCACCACCTGCCGCTCCGGGAGAATCCCAATGATCTTCAAGGCTGTCCTTGCGTTCGCCCTCTGTCTGGGGCTGGCAGCGCAGGAGGAGACCCGCCCGGCCAGCCGGACCGAGACCCGCAGCGAAACCCTGGCCTACGGTTCCAAGCTCTGGGTGCGGAACCGCAACGGCGCCATCCAGGTCAGTGGCTGGGACAAGGAGGAGGTCAGCCTGACGGCAGAGATCCGGGATACCGAGCAGCGCCGGATCGAGCTGGCAGTGCAGCGGCAGGGGCCGGACCTGGATATCGAGGCCCAGTTCCAGCAGCCCCGGCTGAGCCTGGGCCTGGGCCCGGCGCCCAGTCCCTGGTGCCGCATGACCCTGAAGGTCCCGCGCAAGCTCCTGGCCTCTTTCCGCACCACCAACGGGCCCATCTCCGTGGAGATGGTGATCGGCTATGTCCGCTGCGAAACCATCAACGGCGATATCAACCTCGGCGCCATCGCCGGGGAGGTCCTGGCCGAGACCACCAACGGCAATGTCGAGGCGCGCGGACTGCACGCGCGCATCAGCGGCGGCACCGCCAACGGGCGGATCGTGCTGGAGGACGTGGACGGCCAGGTGAAGATGGAGACCACCAACGGCTTCATCACGGCCCGGAACCTGGATGGCTGGGGCGAAGGCATCAGCCTGGCGAGCACCAACGGCGCCATCGAACTGGAGCTGGGCCGGGCCACCGGCGACCTGCTGGCGGAAAACGCCCACGGCAGCATCAGGGTCAGGGTCGCCAACGCCCAGGTGCTTGAACTCGGCAAGCACCGGGTGCGCGTGCGCATTCCCGGCCGGACCCAGAAGATCGTCCTGGGCACCACCAACGGGAGTATCCAGGTCCGGTAGATTTGCTACTCTGGGTTGATGCGGTTCGCCCTGGCCCCCTTCGCCCTCTCCGCCCTGATCGGGGTGGCGGGCCCGGCCCAGAGCGTGCGCCTGCCGCAGGTGTTCGAAAAAACCCTCGGCAACGGCATCCGGGTGATGGTGGTGGAACGGCCGGGGTGCGGCGCCATCCGCGCCCAGGTGTTCATTCGCGGCGGCCGGGCCAACACCGGCGGCCTGCCGCCGGTGGCGGCGGACCTGCTCGCCCGGACCCTGTTCCAGCGGATGCTGCCGGCCGGGCTGGAACCGAAACTGGAGCCCCTCCTGGAACAGGAAGGGGGCGCCTTCGAGGCGCTGCGGCTGGATCGGCTGGCCCAGGCGCGGCTGCCCGAGGGAGCGCAAGCACCCGTTGCATCGGAACAGGCCGCGCTCAAGGCGCTGGAAGAGAACGCCACGGCCACCCTGCAGAAGCGGATGGGCGAAACGGAAACCTGGGACGCGCTGGATGCCATGGGCGGCACCAGGCGGATGGTGGGGGTTTCAGCCGATTTCCTTTCCCAGGGCATTGATCTTCCCATCGCCTCCTTCGACGCCTGGTGCCGGGCCGAGACAGCCCAACTGCTGCACCAGCCGGTGGGGCGGTTTCCCCTGGAGCGGGACCGGCTGATCCAGGAGATCGAAGCGGGGACGCCGCCCAGTCCGCCGGCCTTGTCCGTGCTGCTGGCCACGGCGCTGTCGGGCCGGCCCTATGCCCTGGCCGCGGAATTCCACCGGTCCCAGGTGGAAACGCTCACCTGGCGGGAACTGGGCACCTATGCCCGGTGGGCGGTTTCCCCGGAGAACCTCAGCCTGGTGCTGGTGGGCGATGTGAAGGGCCCGGCGGCCCTGCCCCTGCTGGAACGCACCTTCGGCACCCTGCCCAGATCCCCCGGCAGCGCGGCCCACTGGGAGGGGTCGCCGCTGTTCCAGGCGAGCGACGCGGTGAGTTCGCTGGAATCGCCCGGCGGGCGCCGGCTGATCGTGAGCACCACCGGCGATACCCGGGTCTTTTTCGGCTGGCGCGTGCCGCCCGCCAACCATCCGGACGGCTCGGCCCTGCGCGCCCTCACCCAGATCCTGGGGGGCGCCCCCAGCTCCAGGCTCAACCAGAACCTGGTGGCGACCCGGGGCCTCGCCAGCCGGCTGACGATCCGCATGGGCGTGCCCGGGCGGCGCGACGTGAACCTTCTGGTCATCGAGGCCGAGCCGGCTCGGGGGCATTCCCTGGACGAACTGGAACAGGCCATCCAGGACGAGGTGCTGCGGCTCCAGCGGGAGCCCCTGACCGACCTGGAGGTGCGCCAGGCCCAGGTCCAGATGGAAGCGGAGGAAACCCTGGTGCAGGAGGACGCAAGCAACCTGGCTGAGGCCCTGGGCGCGGCCCAGTGCCAGGGCGGCGACTGGCGGATGGCGTTCCGGGCGCTGGAGGCGGGCGGCCTGAAGGCCGCCGACATCCAGCGGGTGGCCCGGACCTACCTGGTGCCGGCCCGGGCGACCATCGCCCAGCTCGGGCCGGACCCTTTGCTCCTGCCCATGGACCGCACTGAAAGCCGGCTGCTCCAGGTGCTCACCGCGCTGCTGCGGCGCAAGCTGGGCAACACGGCCCAGGCCGATATCGTCCTGCGCGAGGCGCTGCGCCAGCTGCGCATGCTTTCACTGGCGGAGCGGGAACAGACCCTCAAGCTGCTGGAAGCGCAGGTGCAGCCATGATCCGTTGGACCGGGCCGGCGCTCGCGGTCGTGCTGGCGGCGGCGCTTCCCGCCCAGGGCCCGCGGGAGCGGCAGTCTTTCCAGACCGCCGGGTTGAATTGCGTCCTGGTGGAGACCCACGAACGGCCTTTGATCCGGGTGGAGCTGGTGACCCGTTGGGACCGTGGCGAGCTGCCCGCCGGCAAGGAAGGGATCGCCGGCTTCCTGGTCGAAGCCATCGAGGCCGGGGGCGCCGGAGCCTACAACCGCGCCGCCTTCAGCCGTGCCCTGGACGCCCTGGGCATGACCTTCTCGTTCAAGGCCCGGATGGGGGTGTTCCGTTGGACCATGGTGGCCGACAGCCGTTCCCAGGAGACGGCCATGGAATTGCTGGCGGATGCCGTGGTCCGGCCGGCCTTTGACGGTCCGCTGGTGGAAAACGAGCGCAAGGAGCTGCTCCGGCAGGCCGGCGCCCAGACCCCGCGAGAGCGGGGGATCGCCCTTTTCCTGTGGAGCCTCGGCGATCCCGCCGCCATGACCGTACCCGGCGCGCAGGGCTTTGATCGAATCGAATTTCAGGACCTGATCGACTTCCGACGCCGGGTGATCCGCCCCGAGAGCTCCACCCTGCTGCTCTACGGGGATCTGAACCTGTCCCAGGCCAAGCAATTGGTGCTCATGCACCTGGGCATCTGGGGACCCTCCGCCCAGGCGCCGGTGAAGGGCATCCCGGCCAAGGCCGCCGCCAAGGCGGTGCCCGATCCTTGCCTGATGGCGGTGTTCGATCCCGCCCCCGGAGCGGAACTCTGGGCCGGAGCGCCCCGCCCCAGGACCAGCGAGCCCGCCGTGGAGGCGCTGCTGCCCATCCTTCTGGCCCGGGCATCCCGGTCGCTGTTCGGCACCTTCGAAATGGCCTTCCAGCTCCCGCCGGAGGGCCACAGCCCCCTGCTGATCAAGGCCAAAGTGCCGCTGGCGGACCGGGATGCCCTGGTGTCCGGGTTCACCGCGGCCCTGGCCGGCCTGCGCCGGAACGGCTTCTCCCAGGAGGACCTGGCCTGCGCCCTGATCCAGTGGAAGGCCGAGAACAGCGCGCTGGCCCTGCATCCCGAAGCCATGCTTCGCGAACTGGCCGACGGCAGGCTGGAGCCGGAGCTGGCCCGGGCGGTGGACCAGGTGACCCTGGCCCGGGTCGACCAGGTCCTCCGGGACTGGCTGGACCCGGAACGGGTGCGCTTCCTGCTGCTGGGGGCGGATACCCCGATGCTCCAGGCGGCGGAGCAGGCCGGATTGAAGCCTTCGGCGCTTGTGGGGTCCGAATAGGGTGGACAAGCTACTGGCTTACTACTATTTTAAAACTAAATTAGTAGGTGAGCGATGCAACCCCCGAAGCGCCCCGCGGACCTGAGCCAGATCCTTTCCCGAACGGCCCCCGAACTCATGGTCCAGGCCATCCAGGCCCAGGCCGGGCCCCTGGTGAACGGGGTCTACTTGCATTGGGATGAACTGCTGCGCCGGACTCCGCCCGACGGCTTGACCCATGAACAATGGTGGCTGGCCCTCCGGCTTGCCCGCCAGGCGCTCGCCCAGCCGTTGCCCCTGGTGGACAAGCATGGTGATCCGTTCACCTTCGGAGTGCCCGAGCCGGTCCAGATCCACCTGCACCATATCGATCAGGATGCGGCCGGCCAGATCCGGTCCCCTTCCGAAGTGGTCTCCCCGGAGCGCAAGGACGAATACCTCCTGCGCTCGCTCATTGAAGAATCCATCACCTCCAGTCAGCTCGAAGGCGCGTCCACCACCCGCAAAGTGGCCGTGGACATGCTGCGTGAAGGCCGGCGGCCTCGGGACCACAGCGAAAAGATGATCTACAACAACTTCCGGACGATGCAGGCCATCCAGGGGTTTCGTGATGAGCCGATCACGATTGCCAGGCTATTGGAAGTGCACAGCCTGATCGCCGAAGGCACCCTGCCCGATGCCGCCAGCATTGGCAAATTCAGGCGATCGGATGACGTGCGCGTGGTGGATAACGAAGCCGGGACCATCCTGCATCAGCCTCCAACCCACACGGAATTGCCGGAGAGGATGGAACGATTATGCCGGTTCGCCAATGCCCCGGAGCACGAGCGCCCCTTTGTGCATCCCATCCTGAAAGCCATCCTCCTGCATTTCATGGTCGGCTATGACCACCCCTTCGAGGACGGCAACGGGCGCACCGCCCGGGCGCTGTTCTACTGGTCGATGCTGAAAAGCGGCTACTGGCTCACGGAATTCATCTCCATCTCCCGCATCCTGAAGATGGCCCCGGGCCAATACGGGAGGGCCTACCTCCATGTGGAATCGGATCGCGGGGATGTCACCTACTTCCTCATCCACCAGCTGGCGACCATCCGCAAGGCGATCACCGGCCTGCACGAGTACCTGGCGCGCAAAGCCAGCGAACAAAAGAGCGTCGAACGGCTGTTGGCCACCTCGCCGGCCTTCCGCGCCGAGTTGAACTACCGGCAGAGGGCCCTGCTCGCCCATGCGCTCAAGCATCCGGGCGATGGCTACCGCATCGACGCCCACCAGCGCAGCCACGGGATCGTCTACCAGACGGCGCGCATGGATCTGCTTGAGCTGGCGGGATTCGGCTTCCTGGAACAGCGCAAGGAAGGCCGGGCCTACATCTTCATCGCACCCAAGGATCTGGAGCAGCGGCTCAAGGCCGTCACCCGAGCTTGATCACCCCGAGGCTGGAGAGCAGGATCAGCAGGATCAGCACCGGCGTGACGAACCGGAGGATCCCGTATACCAGCCGCCCGTGCCAGGGCTCGGCGGCGTAGCCCTGGTCCATCTCGTCCTTGAACGTTTTGCGGGTCATGACCCAGCCGCCGATCAGGGCGATGGCTAGGCCGCCCACCGGCAGCAGCACGTTGCTTGAGAGGAAATCGAACAGGTCGAAGAAGTTCTTGCCGAACATCTTCGCCTCGGCCAGCAGCGGGCTCTGGGAGAGGGTGGCGGGGATGCCCAGGGCGAACATCAGCACACCGGTGAGGATGGCGGCGCCGCGGCGGTTCATGTGGCCCTTCTCGATGATCCAGGCCACCGGCACTTCGATGAGGCTGACCATGGCGCCGACGGTGGCGATGGCGGTGAGCACGAAGAACACCATGGTGAACAGGCCGCCCAGGGGCATCTTGCTGAAGATCAGCGGGATGGTGTTGAACAGCAGGCCAGGTCCGCCGGCCGGCTTGCCGCCGAAGGCGAACACCGCCGGGAAGATCGCCAGGCCCGCCAGCAGGGAGACCGCGGTATCGGCCAGGGCCACCCGGGTGGCGCACGGCACGATCCGGGTGGAATCGGGCAGGTAGGAGCCGTAGGTGGTCATGGTGCCCATGCCCAGGGACAGCTTGAAGAAGGCCAGGCCCAGGGCGTACAGCACGATGGAGGCGGTCAGCTTGGACAGGTCGGGCCTGAACAGGTAGGCCACGCCGGCCCCGGCTCCGGGCAGGGTGAGCGCCCGCAGGTCGCAGATGATGAGCAGGATGAACAGCAGCGGCATCAGGGCCTTGGTGACCTTCTCGATGCCCTTGGAGACGCCGGCGGCGATGATCGCTGTGGTCAGCACCAGCACCCCGGCCTGCCAGAGCAGCGGCTCCCAGGTGCCGCCGGCCAGCGCGCCGAAGGTTTTGCTGTCCAGGGTCGCGCCGGACAGGAAGGCTCCGAACGACTTGAACACATAGGCGAACACCCAGCCAGCCACGTCGGTATAGAACGCCATGATGAGGAAGGCCGCGGCCACCCCGGCCATGCCGACGCCGGACCAGAACTTCTGTCCGGGGATCACCGCGCCATAGGCGTGGACGGCGTTCAGCCGCATCTTCCGGCCGATGGTGAGCTCCACCACCAGGATCGGGATGCCGACGAAGGCGATGGCGAGCAGGTAGACCAGGACGAAGGCCGCGCCGCCGTGCGAACCGGTAAGGTAGGGGAACTTCCAGATGTTGCCCAGGCCGATGGCGGAGCCCAGGGTGGCGGCGAAGGCGCCGAGCGTGGAGGCAAAGGCATCCCGAGGTTTCGGGGTGGTAATCGACATGATGACTCCTGGCAATGGGGGTCCCGGGCAAAGGTGCCCGGGAAAAAAAACACTGATCAACCAGGATAGCGTCCGGGAATCCTTAAACCCAGGGTTTCTCCCAGGCCCAGGGCCAGGTTCATGTTCTGCACCGCTTGCGCGGCCATGCCCTTGCCCAGGTTGTCGATGGCGGTCAGCACCACGCCGCTGCCGCTGCGGGCGGCCACGGCCAGGTCGGCGAAGGCGCTGCCGGCCACGGCGCCCACCCGGGGCGAATCGGCCACCAGGCGCACCAGCGGGGCGTCCCGGAACACGTCCTGGGCGCGGGCCTGCAGGCCGGCCAGATCGAGGCCGGGCGGCAGGGGGAACTGCAGGGAGGCGAAGATGCCCCGGACCATGGGGGCGCTCTGGGGCACGAAGGCCAGCTCGCCCTTGATGCCGACCGCGGCCATGGCGGCCCGCACTTCGGCCAGGTGCTGGTGGTTGAGCACCTTGTAGGCCTTGAAATCACCCGCCCGGAGCGGATGGTGGGTGCCGGCCGAGGGGCTGGCGCCGCTGCCGCTGGAACCGGTGGCGGCACTGGCGGCCATCCAGCCGATCTCCAGGCCGCGCAGTGGCAGCAGGGAAAGCTGCAGGGCGGTGGCGAAGCATCCCGGCGAGGCGATGCGCCGGGCGCCGCGCAGGGCGTCCCGGTTCCATTCCGGCAGGCCGTAGACGAACCGGGCCAGGTGCTCGGGGCAGGGGTGCGCGCCGCCGTAGGCTTGGGCGAACACCTGGGGATCCTTCAGCCGGAAGTCGCCGCTCAGGTCCACCAGGAGCAGCCGCGCGGCGATGCCGGCCCGCTCCCAGGCAGCTTCCAGCTCGGGCAGCTGCCTGGCCAGCTCGCCGTGGGGCAGGGCGGAGAAGACGATGGGCTGCTCGACCTGGGTGAACTCGGACCAGTCGATGTCCGCTTCGAAACAGCCGTCCACGACGCCGTTGAGGTTGGGGTGGGCGGCCCAGAACGGCTTGCCCGCCAGGGCCCGGGCGGTGCCCCGGAGGGTGCCCACCGCCGGATGGGTGCAGAGCCAGCGCAACAGTTCGCCCCCGCCGTAGCCGGAAGCGCCGAGAATCACGACCGAATGCAAAATCATACCCCCATGGATTGACGGACCTTGGCCAGCACCAGCTCGCCCAGTTCCTGCGGATTGTTGCGAGCGTTGCAGGCCGGCAAGCCCAGGGTGCCGACGAAGCGCACGCCTACCCGGTTGTCGGTGGCGGGCCCGGCCACCACGTCCACGTTGAGGCCGAAGGCCTCCTTCATGTGCCGGACACCGCCCTCCACGCCGACCGGATCGTTGGCGCACAGCACGTAGGCCGCGCCCCAGCCCACCAGTTCGGGGTCGGACAGCACGGCCTGGACCCCGTACTCGCCCAGGATGCCGTCGCCGGTTTCGGCCACGATGATGTTCACGCCCCGGGCGGCCAGTTCGCTGAAGATGACCCGCGCGGCTTCGGGCGCCGTGGCGGGGCCGGTGCAGGCCACGCCGGCGTCGGTGAAGTCGAGCACGGCGTCGGCGCCGTAGTCCTGCATGGCCAGGATGTCACGCATGAGGCTGACGCCGGTCAGCTTGGCTCCGCCCACCTGGTAGCCGGCCTGGGAAAAGGCCCGCACCAGGGCGCAGGCCGCCAGGGTCTTGCCCGAGTTCATGCAGGTGCCGGCCACGAACACCACCGGCACCGGCGTGACGTCGGCCTTGCCCTGCAGAGCCGAGGACTGGATGAAGGCGGGCTGGCCCATGCGGTTGCCGAACTGGGGGAAGACCAGGACCTGGCCCAGCACTTCCACCTCGAACGGCGCGCCCACCCCGCGATTGCTGGACAGGCAATGGCCGATCACCCCGCCCAGGTTGAGCATGTGCAGCCGGTCGCCGGCCGCGACTGCGGCGGGCAGCTCGCCTTCGAAGCCCTGGAGGGCGTTGCGGTGGCCCAGCGCGCCCACCACGATGTCGCCGTCGTGCAGCACGCTCATGCGCCCGTGCACGTCCTCCAGCTGGTTGTAGACCTCCTTCTCGCCATGGATGCGCCCGGCGATCACGGCGCCCTCCCGGGCCTCCACCTCGGGGCTGAGGGTGACCCAGCGGCCGAGGTTCAGGTTGCGGGTGATGGAGGCGATCTTGTCGAGGTGGATGCGCATGTCTACGACTGCTCCGGCCGGGCCTTGAGCGCGACCATCTGCGGCACGCCGAAGATCTTGGCGAAACCGGCGGCCTCGGGCCCGGACCACAGGCGGGTGCTTTCGCCGTAGTTGGCCATCTCGGGCCGCACCAGGGCGTACCTGGAGCGCACGCCTTCCACGTGGAAGCCGAGCGGGTGCAGCTGCAGCCGCACGTCGCCGGTGACGGTGGTCTGGCTGGAATCCAGGAAGGCCTCCAGGTCCCGGCAAAGCGGATCGAAGAAGTGGCCTTCGTGCAGCATCGAGCCGTACAGGTTGCCCAGGGATTCCTTCCAGAACGTCTGCTTGCCGGTGAGCACCAGCTTTTCCAGCTCCCGGTGGGCGGCGATCAGGATATGCGCCGCCGGCGCTTCGAAACCGACCCGGCCCTTGATGCCCATGATGGTGTCGCCCAGGTGGATGCCGCGGCCGATGCCGAACGGCATGCCCAGGGCGTTCAGGGCCTGCACCAGGGCCACCGGGGCCATGGAAATGCCGTCCAGGGCGCACGGGACGCCCCGGTCGAAGCTGATCTCCAGGGTGCGCGGCGCCAGTGCCGGATCCACGGCGCCGCCGGGGTAGGCTTCGGCCGGCAGGTGCTGCCAGGGGTCCAGGGTCTCCTTGCCGCCGACGCTGGTGCCCCACATGCCTTCGTTGATGCTGTAGGATTCGGTCTTTTCCGGGAAGTCGAAGCCGTGGGCGGCCAGGTAGGCCCGCTCCTCGGCCCGGCTCGGGGCCAGTTCGCGGATCGGCGCCATGAGCGTGAGCTCGGGGGCCAGGGCCCGGAAGGCCACGTCGAAGCGCACCTGGTCGTTGCCGGCGCCGGTAGAGCCGTGCACCAGGGCGGTGGCGCCGATGCTCTTGGCGTGCTGCACCACGCGCCGGGCCTGGCACACCCGCTCGGCGCTCACCGACAGCGGGTAGAGCCCGCCGCGCAGCACGTTGCCGGCGATGAGGTGGCGCAGGTAGCTGTCGAACAGCTCGCCGCGCGCATCCACGGTGGTGTGCGAGGCGGAGCCGAGTCTGGCGGCCAGGCTCTCGATGCGGGTCAGCTCCTCGGGGGAGAAGCCGCCGGTGTCGACGGTGACGGTGTGCACTTCATGGCCCTGTTCGTTGAGCCAGAGCACGCAATAGGAGGTGTCGAGGCCTCCGGAAAAGGCGAGCAGCGCTTTGTGCTTCATTGGTTCCCCCAGGCGAAAAGCAGTTCAGTGGCTTGGTTGATCTGGTTCCGGCGGCCGGCCATCCAGGCTTCGGCGGCAGCGACGGCGGCGCCGGTGCCATCCAGGCCCAGGCCCGCCAGGGCCGGGGTCGGATCCGGCACGAAGGTGCCTTGCTTGAGCTGTTCGGCCACCTTCCGGTAGGCGTCCCGGAAGGTCATGCCTTCGGCGGCCAGGCGGCAGGCCTCCTTGGCCGCGTACAGTTCGTCGCTGCAGGCCGCGCGGCAGGCGCCGGCCTGGATCTCCAGCCCCGGCAGCAGGTGGGCGAAGATGCGGAACAGCTCCTCGCCCTTGGCCAGCGTCTCCAGGAAGGGCGCCTTGAGCAGCTGCTGGTCCCGGTGGTAGCTGGAGGGCAGGCCCCCCGCCAGGTGCGCCAGCAGCCCGGCCAGGCCGCGCAGTTCCCGGCAGCGGGCCCGGGCCAGCTCCACCACGTCCGGATTGTGCTTCTGCGGCATGATGCTGGAGCCGGTGGTGAAGGCGTCGGGCAGCCGGATGAAGCCGTACTCCTCGGTGCTGTAGAGCGCCAGGTCCCAGAGCGCCTTTTCCAGCGTGCCCGCGGCCGAGACCACCCAGGAGGCGATGGCCTGCTCGTAGCGGCCGCGGCTGTTCATCACGTCCATGGGGCTGCCCTGCACCCGGGAGAAGCCGAGCAGCTCGGCTGAGCGGGCGCGGTCCAGCGGGATGGGCGGGCCGAAGCCGGCGGCGGCGCCCAGGGGGCAGCGGTCCAGCCGGTCCCACAGGGCCGGCAGGGCTTCCAGCTCTTCCAGCAGCCCTTCGGCGAAGGCGGCGGCCCACATGCCCCAGCTGGCCGGCATGGCCCGGCGCATGTGCGTGTAGCCGGGCAGCGGGGTGTCCTGTTCGCGCCGGGCCAGGTCCAGCAGGGCGGTGGCGCAGGCATGCACCGCCTGGCCCAGGTCGAGGATCCGGCTGCGCATGAGCAGGCGCAGGGCGGTGGCCACCTGGTCGTTGCGCGAGCGGGCCAGGTGGATGCGCTTGCCGGTGTCCCCCAGGCGTTCGGTCAGGGCGTGCTCCAGGGCGGTGTGGCAGTCCTCCTCTTCGGGCAGGATGACCAGCCGCCCCTGCAGGGCCTCCTGGCGCAGCTGGCGCAGGGCGCCCACCAGGGCCTTGGCCTCGGCTTCGGGCAGCAGGCCGGTTTCGCCGAGCATGCGCGCGTGGGCGGCGCTGCCCTCGGCGTCGAACGGCATCAGCTGCAGGTCGGTCACCGGATCCAGGCCCACGGTGAACCGGTGCAGTTGCAGATCAAGGGGCAGATCCTTCGCCCAGAGCGCTTCAGCCATGATGGGACTCCCGCGACGCCAGCTGGGCGTAGGTCAGCACAAGTTTCTCATAGAAGGCGGCACCGGCCCGGAGTTCCCCCAGGGAGAGCCATTCGTCGGGGCGGTGGCTGCGGTAGGTGTCGCCCGGGCCGGCCTTGACCGCGGGCAGGTGGCCCAGGAAGGCCCAATCCGAGGCGGTGGCGGAGCCGGTGCCGCCCTGGGTGCCGGCCGCCGTCAGGGCGGCGCGCACCACCGCCTGGTTGGCGTCGGTGGCCACCGGCCGGTAGTGGTCGGAGAACACCGTCACTTCGCTTTCCAGCTCGGCGGTGATCTGGGCGGTGAGGGCGGCGTGGTCGAGGTTGGGCGTGCTGCGCACATCGACGACGAATTCGCACAGATCCGGCACCTGGTTCTTGGCCAGGCCGCCCTGGACCACGGTCACCTGGGCCCGGGCCTCGCCGAGAAGAAGGTGCGGCTCGAACCGCAGGGCATCCAGCCGGGCGATGTCCCGGGCGGCCTTGTGCACGGCGTTTTCGCCCAGATGGGCGTGGGCCACATGGGCCGATTCGCCCCGGGCCCGGCACTGCAGGATCAGCATGCCGCGCTGGGCGGTGCACACGGTCAGGCCGGTGGGCTCGCCCACCACGGCGGCGTCCAGCTGGCCCAGCACCGGCACCAGTTCCTGGATGCCCTTGCCGCCCACTTCTTCGCCAGCCACGAAGGCGAACACCACCCGGGCGCCGCAGCTCTGGTCGCGCAGGGCCAGCGCCGCCAGCACCATGGCGGTGACGCAGCCCTTGGCGTCATTGGCGCCCAGCCCGAACAGCCGGTCCCCGGCCCACCAGGGCTTGAGCGGGTCGGCGCTCCATCCGGCGCAGGGCGGGACGGTGTCCAGGTGGCTCACCAGCAGCAGCCGGGGCCCTTGGCTGCCCAGTTCGAAGAACAGGTTGTCGCCGTGGCGCTGGACCTGGAAACCCTCGGCGGTCAGCAGGCCCGCCAGATGATCGGCCACGGCCCGCTCCGAACCGGATGGGCTCGGAATGGCGACCAGAGCCTTCAGCAGCGCGGCGGGGTCCATCACGCGCCCTCCTCGGGAAGCCTGGCCACCAGCATGGTGCCGCTGCCCTCGTTGGTGAACACCTCGGCCAGGATCGCGTCCGGGCGCACCCCCGAAACCAGGTGGACGCTGGCCACCCCGGCGTTCAGGGCCTTGCGGGCGGCGGTGAGCTTGGGCCGCATGCCGTCCTTGATGGCGCCCTGGGCGGCCAGTTCGTCCAGCATCTTGAAGTCGGCCAGGGTCACCAGGCTGCTGGGATCACCGGGATCGGACAGCAGCCCCGGCACCTTCAGCACGAAGAACAGCTTTTCCACCCCCAGCGCCGCCGCCACTTCCGCTGCCACGGTATCGGCGTTGGTGTTGAGCACCTGGCCGTCGGCGTCCGCGCTGAACGGCGCCACCACCGGCACGTAGCCGCCGGCCAGGAGATGGCTCAGCACCGCCGGGTCCACCGAGGCCACATCGCCGACCATGCCGTAGTCCACCGTCGCGCCGTCCACCTCCACCGGCGGCCGGCGGTTGCCCTTGATCAGGCCGGCGTCCTGGCCCGACAGGCCCACCGCCGGCATGCCGGCGGCTTCCAGGTCGGCGATGAAATCCATCTGGATCTTGCCCTTGAAGGCCATCTTGGCGGCGTCCAGCACCTCCGGGGAGGTGACCCGGCGCCCGGCCACCTTGTGGGTGGCCAGGCCCATGGTGGCGCACAGCCGGTCCAGCCCCGCGCCGCCGCCGTGGACGATCACCAGCGGGATGGAGAAGCTCCAGAGCAGGGCCAGCTGTTCGCAGACCGAGCGGCGCAGCGCCGGATCGTCCAGGATCTCGCCGCCCAGCTTCACCACGAACGGGTGGTGGCGGAAGCGGCGCACATACTGGGCCGCGCTGCGCAGGGATTCGAAGGGGTGGGGCTGTTGCGGCATGGTTTCCTCTTTAGCTGTTCAAGAGCCACTGGATGAGCGAGCGCTGCACGTGGAAGCGGTTCTCCGCCTCGTCCACCACCCGGCACCAGCGGCCGTCCAGTACGCCGTCAGCCACTTCCACGTTGCGCCGCACCGGCAGGCAGTGCATGAAGATGGCGTCCTTGGCCGCGTTGTCGAAATGCCGGGGTGAGCAAAGCCATTCCGGGTGAGCCTTGACCGCCTCGGCGCCCAGGCCGGAGACGGTGGCGGGGCCCCAGGCCTTGGCGTAGATCACCCGGGTGCCTTCGGTGGCCTGGTCCAGATCGTCGGTCACGGCCACGCTGCCGCCGGTGGCCTTGGCGAAGGCCTGGGCCTCGGCCAGCACGCTGGGATGCAGCTCGAACCCCTTGGGATGCGCCACCCGCACCTCGCAGCCGGCGGCCGCGGCGGTGAGCAGGAAGCTGTTGGGCACGGCCTTGGGCAGCGGCTTGATGTGCGGCGCCCAGGCCAGGGTGACCGGCAGGCCCTTGGTGCTGCCGAAGGTCTCGCGGGCGGTCATCAGGTCGGCGAGGCCCTGGCAGGGGTGCTCCCGGGCGCTTTCCATGCTGATGGTGGGCACCGTGCCCATGGTCCGGAACCCGTTCAGCACCGGGTCGGCGTTGTCCACGTCGTCGCTGACGCCCGAGGCGAAGGTGCGCACCGCCAGCATGTCCACGAACCGGGAAAGCACCGGGGCGGCTTCCTTGATGTGCTCGGCCTTGTCGCCGTCCATGACCGCGCCTTCCCGGTCCTCCAGCTTCCAGACGCCGTTGCCCACTTCCAGCACGATCGACGATCCGCCGCCCCGGGCCATCACCGCCTCGAACGAGGCGCGGGTGCGCAGGGAGGGGTTGAAGAACACCATGCCGAGGATCTTGTCCACCAGGTGCTTGGGGTGCGGACCCTGTTTCCAGGTGATGGCCCGGGCCAGGATCTCCTCCACACCCGCGATGCCGAAGTCTTGAATGCCGGTAGCGTGTCGCATGTCAGTTCCCTTGATGGAAGGTGTGGACGGCGTCGAGCAGGGCGGAGACCGCCACCAGGCTCAGGTTCAGGGGAGGCATCAGGCGCAGCACCTCGGGGTTGCCGCTGCCCCCGACCAGGATGCGCTGCTTGAGCAGATGGGCCTTGAGCTTGGCGGCCCCGCCGGGGACCTTGAGGCCCAGCAGCAGGCCGGTGCCGGCCACTTCGGCGACACAGGTGCCCTTCAGGCCCTGGCGGATCATGTCTTCCAGGGCCAGGGCCTTGGGCATCAGCCCCTCCTCCAGGATCACCCCCAGGGTCGCCCGCAACGCGGCGCAGGCCAGGGGCCCGCCGCCGAAGGTGCTGCCCAGGTCGCCGGGCTTGACCGCCCCGGCCACCGCCCTGCTCATGAGCAGCGCCCCCATGGGCACGCCCGAGGCGATGCCCTTGGCCGAGGTGACCAGATCGGGCCGCACCCCGTGCCGGCCGGCCACGTAGGGATGGCCCAGCCGGCCCACGCCGGTCTGGACCTCGTCGTAGATCAGCATGCAGCCGCAGGCCTCGGTGCGGGCCCGCAGCTTCTGCAGGAATTCAGGCGTCGCCGGGCGGATGCCGGACATGCTCTGCACCGGTTCCAGGATCACCCCGGCGGTCCGGCTGAAGTCGAAGGCGTCCAGGGCGGCCAGATCGTTGAGCGGCAGCCGGTCGCAGGGCGCCAGGAAGGACTCCAGGCCGACCATGATCTTGGGATCGTCGGTGACCGAAAGGGCCAGGGTGGTGCGTCCGTGCCAGCCGCCCTGGAAGGCCGCGAAGCGGGTGCGCCCGGTCAACTTGGCGGCGAGCTTCAGGGCGTTCTCGTTGGCCTCGGCGCCGCTGTTGCAGAAGAACACCGATGCCAGCCCCGAGGGTTCGCCGGAATTGGCGAATTCGATCAGCCCTTCCGCGGCCTGGGTCCGGACCGGCAGATCGGCCGCCGTGCTATAGAAGATCAGCTCCTTGGCCTGCGCCGCGATCGCCGCCACCACCTTGGGATGGCTGTGCCCGGTGGAGCACACGCAATGGCCGCCGTAGAAGTCGAAATAGGGGTTGCCCTGGTCGTCGAACACCCGGTCGCCCTCCCCGCGCACGATGGGGAAGGGGTAGGGCGCATAGGTGGCCTGGAGAGCGGGAATGGAAGGAGCTTGCGATTGGGTTGGCATATTTTGCAATACCCGGGACTACCAGGTGCGTAATGCAAAGTGTGCAGGGTCTTCGTGGGATCGTCAATGGTAAATATCACAGTGGTTGTGTGAATTTCCCGCTTCATTGCGATTTTTGCGCTCTTGCAAAATTGCGCAAATGAGTGCACATTTGCGCTATGAACCTGGATTCCGCCATCCTCAACCACCTCAGCCAGCGGGAAATCCCCGAGCAGGGCGAGCTGCTTCAGCTGCTGCGGGCGGATGGGTTCGACCTCACCGTATCGACCCTGTCGCGCCACCTGAAGAAGCTCCAGGTGCGCAAGGAGGCGGGCCGCTACCAGCAGCGCAGCCCCCAGCGCAGTGCCGCGCCGCGCTACACCCTCAGCAAGGTCCCGCCCTGCCTGGTGATCATCAAGACCAACCCGGGCTTCGCCCAGGCCATGGCCCTGGCCCTGGATGGCGGCCGGCTGCCCTCGCTGGCCGGCACCATCGCCGGGGACGACACGATCTTCGCCGCCCCGCTGGACGCCACCCTGCTGGACCGGCTGGAGGCTGAGATTTTGCAACAATTGGGGCAGGGCTTCTAGCGCTTCAAGCGCGCCGTTCCCGGTACCCGGGAGAAATCCAGGTCGAAGGTGTATATCCGTTCCGCGCCGTTCCTGCGGGCGGATTCCAGAACGATGTGATCCGCGAAGTCGCCGTTCCCTGTGGAAAATCCGAACATCGCGGCCTCGATGACCTCGCGGTTTTCGATGACGAAGGCGTCCGTCTCCAGGACGCTGTCGAGAAAGCGGACCAGCTTCACCCTGGGGAACTTGTACACTTTTCTGAGGGCCCACACGCTCTCCACCAGGACCACCGTGCCCACGAAGACCTGCCCAAGGGATCTCACCAGCTCCACGGCTGCCCTGTGCTGGGGCCCGTCATCCTGGATGAAGATCCGGAGAAAGACGTTGGTGTCAACGCCGGCGACGGGCATAACCCTCCTCGATGGCCGCGCGGATTGCCTTGTCGGAGATGGGGCGTTTCGACGGGAACATCCCCGCCACATCTGCGAGGGAAAGGCGTAGGGGCCGGAGGAGGATAGTGCCGGCCGCGTCCACCTCCCAGGTGAACCGGGTTCCGGGATGCACGTTGGCTTTCCGGCGGATCTCGGCCGGCATGGTGATCTGTCCCTGAGCTGTGAGCTTGGATTCCTGCCGCATGATGGCCGCCTGTCCATTAACCAAGTTAATGGATTTGCACGAAAATTCAAGGCGACTACCGCCGTTGCCGACCGGAGCTGAATCCCAAGGGAACCCGGCGGGTGGCCCGCGGCAACAAAGGGGGAGGGAGGAAGCGATGTATGAGCTATCATACATCGCACCGGTTTGCTCCAGGAGAGGCCATGAAGTTCTACGGTTTGCTGCTCAGCCTTGCCCTCACGATGGGCCTTCCCATTCAGGCCCAGCCCCGTCCCGCCCAGGTGGCCATTGCCGCCGCGGGCGACCTGCGCGGCGTGCTTGAGGAGCTCAAGGCCGGCTTCGAGGCCGGGCATCCGGGCATTCAGCTCCAGCTGTCCTTCGGCGCCTCCGGCAGCCTCACCGCCCAGATCCAGCAGGGCGCCCCCTTCGATCTGTTCCTGTCGGCGGACGAGGGCTTCCCGCTCCAGTTGCAGAAGGCCGGCCTGGCGACCGCCCAGGACACCTTCCGCTATGCCACCGGCAGCCTGACTCTGTGGGTGCGCAAGGACCTGGCGCTGGACCCGGCGAGTAACGGCTGGCAGGTGCTGCTGAGCCCCGCCGTCAAGAAGATCGCCATCGCCAACCCCCAGGTGGCTCCCTATGGCCGGGCGGCCGATGCGGCCATGCGCAAGGTGGGGATCTACGACAAGGTGCAGCCCCGGCTGGTGTTCGCCGACAACATCGCCCAGGCCGGCCAGTTCCTCCAGGCGGGCTCCGCGGAGGCGGGCCTGATCTCCGCCGCCCAGGCCAACAACCCGGTGCTGCGCCAGTCCGGAGTGATCTGGACCGTGCCCGCGGACACCTACCCGGCCCTGCGCCAGGCGGGTGTGATCCTGCTGCGCAGCACCTTGCAGGAGCAGGCCCGGGCCTTCCGGAGCTACCTCCTTGGCGGCGAAGGCCAGGCGATCCTCGCCCGGCACGGCTTCGCCAAGCCCTGACATGGATTGGGAGGCCATTCGGCTCAGCCTGCGGCTGGCCGCCAGTTCCGTCCTGCTGCTGGCGCCCCTGGGCATCCTGTTGGCTTGGCCGCTGGCCTATGGCTGTTTCCGCGGCCGGGTGCTGCTGGAGGCGTTCACCTCCATTCCCCTGGTCCTGCCGCCCACCGTCCTGGGCTTCTACCTGATCGTCGCCATGGGACCGCACAGCCCGATCGGCGTGGCCTGGGAAAGCCTGACCGGCACCCGGCTGGTGTTCACCTTCCAGGGGCTGCTGCTGGCCCAGGTGATCACCAACATGCCGTTCTTCCTCCAGCCCCTGGTGGCCTCCCTGGGCGGCGTCGACCGCAAGCTGCTGGAAGTGGCCAGCACCCTCGGTTCCGGCCGGGCCGGCGTCTACTTCCGGGTGGCCCTGCCGCTGGCTTGGCGCGGCCTGCTGTCCGGGCTGATCCTCAGCTTCGCCCATGCCATCGGCGAGTTCGGCGTGGTGCTGATGGTCGGCGGCAACCTGCCGGGCAAGACCCGCACCGCCTCCATCGCCATCTTCGACCAGGTGCAGTCCTTCGACCTGGCCGGCGCCAACCGCACGGCGATCCTGCTTGTGGGGTTCGCCTTCGCGGTGCTGGCCTGCACCGCCTCGCTGCGCGCCCGGGAGCGGGCATGAAGGCCCGGTTCCGCAAGACCTTCCCGTCCGGCCCGACCATCGAGGCGGAATTCGATCTGCCCCTGGGCGGCTTCAGCCTGACCGTGCTGTTCGGACCCTCCGGCTGCGGCAAGACCACCGTCCTGCGCTGCCTGGCCGGCCTGGAGCGGCCGGACAGCGGCTTGATCCAGGCCGGCGCCGAGGTCTGGTTCCATCCCGGCCGGAAGGCCGCCCTGTCCCCGGCCCGGCGCGGCATCGGCTACGTGTTCCAGGAATCCGCCCTGTTCCCGCACCTGAGCGTGGCCGGCAACATCGGCTACGGCCTGCATGGCTGGCCCCGGTCCGAGCGCCGGGCGCGGGTGGCCGAAATGATCCGGATCATGGGCCTGGAAGCCTTCCAGGAGCGCCGCCCGGCGGAAGTTTCCGGCGGCGAAAAGCAGCGGGTCGCGCTGGCCCGGGCCCTGGCGCCGCGGCCGCGGCTGGTGCTGCTGGACGAGCCGTTCGCCGCCCTGGACCGTGCAACCGCCGAGCAGATGCGCCACAGCCTGCGGCAGATCCTGCAGACCCTCGACGTGCCCGCCATCCTGGTGACCCACGACCCCCAGGAGGCCTTGGCCCTGGGCGACCGCATGCTGCTGATGGCCGAAGGCCGGATCATCCGGGACGGCGCCCCCGCCGAAGTGCTGTCCGCCAACGGCGACAACGCCCGGGCCGAGATCGGCGAAGTGTTGCGCGCCAAGGTGCTGGGCCGGACGGAGGGCCTGCTGCGCCTGGCGGTGGGCGACACCCAGCTGTTCGCCCCGGACCCCGGCGGCCAGTTCACCGAGGCCTATGCCTGTGTGCGCGGCGAAGGCGTGTCGCTGGAACGAGGTCCGCACGGCCTGATGTCCCAGCGCAACCGGCTGCCGGCGACCGTCGTCGCGATCGAACCGCTGGGGGCGCTGCGGCGGGTGCGGCTGGATGCCGGGATGCCGCTGGAGGCGCTGATCACCACGTGGGCTTGCGAGGATCTGGGGCTGGCGGTGGGGCAGGAAGTGCATGCGCTGATCAAGGCGAGCGCGATCCAGGTGATTCCGATCGAGGTGTGAGGGGGGCAAGCGCGCCTTGGAACGGGGCGCCATCAGGACTTGGAGCAAAGGAAGCGATGGGTTTATTGCTTGAAGTGGTTCCGGAATTTAACGATTTTTAAAAAAGTATATAAATAAACCTAATAAGTTTAAGTTTATTGAAAATCCAAAAAACATTAACAAGAATGGTTGAATTGTTAATGAAAGAGATTCGCCGATAGAGAAAGGTATGGTATCAAAATGGAATAAAATGGAACCAATCGGTCCAGATAAATAGTCAAACCAGGGCATAGAAAAACATTGGATCAATCCAGTTATGGGGAAAAATAAAAAATATCCTACAACGGATGGAACATAATAAGTACAAATAATTGTGAACAAAAAAATGATAATATTCATCATTATACTAATTGCCCATCCCATAATAAATATGTGCAATAGAGAATTCAATTGTTTAATATATTGTAGCTTAATTCGATACATACTAGTTATTTCCCGAACCATGATCATCTCCAAACAGAAACCTCATTGCTGTTCAACCCATGTAAAGGCGTAAGGAGACCTCAATATTATTATAGCCTTTCATCAGGTATTGGTTCTATGTATGCCTCGGTCTCATCTGCCTCCAGTTCGAACTTAACTTCCCGTGGCTCTCCAGGCATGGCCAAGCGAAGTTCCAGCTTCTCGGGTTGAGGCTCTGCAAGGAAGCTGGCCCGCTGTAGCAAAATCACCCGTCCCAAACCGGGCTCCAGGATGAGCGTGTCCAGGACCGCCGGAACCTGTACCCGTTCCCCTGTCTCATGGGTCAGCAGAAGGAATGGGAACAATCCTGGCAACTTGAACCGGATCACCCGGTTGCCATGGGCGTCCATGCGGGCGCCGACCATGGCTGGTGGGCATAGATTGGTGAGCTCCACGGTTTCATCGCCTGCCAGGTGGCGGCATTGCAGGTCTGGGTGGGCATAGTTGTTGAAGGCGAGGGAATAATCCGGGGGGTAGGGTGTTCCGCTCGCGACCCAGGCGTCGTTCCAGGTTCCGGCCAACCCCACGCGTGGTTCCCAGTTTCTGGTAATCACGCCCATTCCCTGGGCTCGGAGGGAACCCCGGATCTTCTCATTGGCTTTTCCGAGCATGGCCTTCCAGGCGGCCTTGGCGGTGAAAGGTTGGTCCGCGGCCTCGATCTGAGGTGCTGGTAGGCGCTTGGTGCGGCTGGCCTTGAACTGCCAGAACGGGCTGTAGCCACGCCCCACCGGGTTTTCCGGCCAGAAGGCTTCTGCCAGGAGGGCATCGGTATGAGTTTTCTTCCAGGCTTGGCGCAGCTTGCCCCGGTCCACTCCTGGCAGGCAGACGCGCCTGGGCACACGTTGAGCCGCGGGGTCTGCGGCATGCACCTTGACGTGCCCGCCGAAGGCGTATTCGTAGCGCAGGGGTAAGGTGGTCAAGGGTTTCGGTCGGGTGAGCCGCAAGGGGCAGCGCCGGATGAGAGATAGCGTGCCCACTTTCACCAACCACCAGAGAGCCCGGACCAGGGGGTTCCGGCGAATGAGCCAGCGTTCTCCGGTCACTTGCAGGCGCTTGTCCAGTAGGAATTCGCCTGGAATGGGGTTGGCCTGGGCATGGGCGATCCGTTCCTGCCAACGACGGTCCTCCTCCGGCGTGAGTTCAAATCCGAATTCCAGGGCGAATGGCTGGTGCGGGGTGGGGCGTTCCCGATCCGGGGCGGAAAGCTTGAGCCGGACCTGGAACCGGGCGAGGGGTTTGCTGCCGGGCGCGTGGGCATCCCCGATAAAAATGACGTCGCACTTGGGCTTTGGATCAGCTGTGTCGCTCTCCCAATACAGGCTGCTGTTCAGGAACTCACCGTGATAGGTATCAGTCATGGCAAGCGGGCTCTGCGTCTGGCTGAGCTTGAGGCCGTGGGTGAAGCCCTGGGCCTGAAGGGTGGTGTCTGCGGGGACCAGGTCCAGGGTCACCTTGACCAGGACGACCCCCAACTCAGTGCCCGTCGGGTTAAACGTGTCGAAAGGGAGGCATGGCAAAGGGGTGAAGTTAATCAGGGGCATGGGTTGGGCTCGATATGGTGGTTGTTTGCCGCGATGCGGGGCGATCACCTGGGTTCAGGTTCTGATGCCGGCGTCTCGGGGGTCCGGTAGCGGATGGAATCCAGGATGGCGTCCCACAGGGCCAGAGCCTGTTTTCTGCTCAGGCTGGAATTGACCGGCGGTTCGCCATACCCGGTGAACATTTCCAGCATCAGGCTGGGGGCGGTGGCACTTTCCGCCTGTCCTTGATACTCCCACATGAAGGTGTAGCCAACAGTTAGATTGGCCTCCCGGACCCGTTCCACCAGTTCCTGGCCCTGGTAGGGCCCCACTTTCCGTTCCTGGCCTCGGAGACGTCTGACACCCATGAGCGCGTGCAGGGGGGAACTCGCGCCGACCCGTTCCAGGAGTTTCCTTCCGTTGGCGCCTGCCTCGTTGACGGTATCGGTGCAGAAGCGGACGTATACGTCGGGGTTGGAGGGGAAGGTGATATGCATGGCAATATGTTCGTTGGGATCGTGGGCCGGTTCGCCTCGGAAGTAGGCATGGTCGAAGCAAAACCCGGGCTCGCGGGGGATTTCCTGGGGGTCTCGAAGCCGGATTCTTTTAAACTGTTTCTCTAGGAGGTTTGATGTTTCCAGATGCCCTTCGGGATGGTTCTTAGCACTGCTGGTGAACACAAAACCACGACCGCAGTCCCAGAAATAGCCTTTTACCCTAACAACATTTCTGAATTTAATTTCTCGATCATTCCAATAGTATGTGAACCAGCTGTTTGGGATGCTACCAGCTATGATCTTTTCCAATTGGGTGCCCCCCTCTTTGTGGGGAACTCTCCATTCGTCGGCCTCTGCTTCAAGGGCTTCCTTGAGCATTTCAGGGGCCGGTACTGGGAAAGTTTGAATGAAGGGACCTGCCCACTCAAACCCTTGGCGACCCCAATCTATTTCAGCCTCCTTCGGGACATCGATCAGGAACCTTCCCGCAGGCAAGGTGGTCTTTTGCATTTTAGTCACCGTTTTTATCCATTTGCGTTCAAACATAATTCCTGTTCCGATGAGCAATCCGCTTAATAACAGGAGCGGTAGTCTCTCGTTCATTTAACACCTGCAACAAATTGGCAAATAGCCCAAAGGGTGAGCAAACGAACACTATCCTCCTTATACGCTGGGGAATGCACTATCCCCGTCAAAGGCCAAATCCGTCCTTTCAACCACGTGTTTCCTGGCGCACTGCCAGACTGCCAGGAAACGGTGCGGTCTCCACTCGTATCCTGTTTTTGTATATGGAAATGGAATAAGGCCACCGAATAATTATTTATGGAAGAATGAGCACTTACCGCTCGGCATTTGCCTTCCATGGTTATATTTATTAAATTACCATTTTGTAGGTCATATTTACTTGCATAGGGTATTTCTGAACTCCGAATCACATGCCATTTTGTCATTCCAAAGGTAGGCAGTTTTTTATCATTCCCATAACAAGCATAGGTGGGAATTGAGTGGGGTTTTTCAAGGAATTCGTGAAAAATTTTGGCCTTAAGTAAACAATTGTTATAGGAATTCCATGGTGAAATATTTGGATTATCTTTAAAAATTCCACACGGATCTAACAAGCATGGGTTCACGAGCCGGTACCAAGCATCCTCTTTCAAATAGATCTCACTGTAAGGGTCCGTAGTGGGCAAAGAGAATAGTTTTTCGCCTTTCCCCTCTTCTTTGGTAATTCCAGCAATGAGCCAGTTACATGGATATTCCTTAGATGGAAGAAGCTCGAGGCAACCTGGGCTGTGAGCCATGACTGGTGTCGTTTCCTCTGTAGTTAGGCCCATGAGTATTGACCCTGCGTTGCGAAGGAAATCAATGAAATAATTCCTAACATTCACAGTCAGTACATTACCGGCCACCATGGTCCGGTATGCGTCCGGGGTTCCGACAGCTGGCATGACGGCGTGGAATATTCCCTTGATCAAACCAGCAGTGGCGGGTACTGCTGCTGCCGCTCGCGCGACAAGCCCACCCATTGAGTGGGTCACAAGGATCACCTCGTTGCAAACGAAAAGGATATCTCCAGAATCGGACCTTGCGTCTCTATAGCGATTAATTATTTGGGGAATTATAGCAGCTAGGGCATCGGCTGATGTCGAGGATGAATCAAGCCAGTTATAGCCAAAGGCATAAACTGGCATAAGATTTTTCAAGAAGACATTCCTGATTTTATCCATTGGCATTCGACAATGTGATATTCCATTCAAGTCTAAACATTTGGTTGATTGTCTGGATGATTGATTATCGGCTAGCAATTGTAAATAATGCGGGAGCTCTCCATCTGGTGTTTGCTCTGGTGAGCGCTCGGGGCTTCCTGTAATGTTGGCGGTCATTTCCAGGGAAAAAAGAAAATCCTCATAGTAGTAAGCATGAATGGAGGACCACCCACGGAAGTGTTTCCCCTTGGAACTGGATGGAGATAGGAAGATTCCTTCGGGACCGCCCTCCAGAAAACCGGCAGCATCCACACTCGTGGTCTCTAGGTTCAACAGTGCCTGGCGATGGCATGGATTGTAGTTCTTCCATTGCCTTACCCGGCTCTCACAGCTGACGACCCCGCTAGGCGGGCGCCAAGGATCGGGCGGTTCCTTTCCTTTGAGTTGTAACCTATCCTTGACAACCTCCTCCATCCCCGGCTTGACCCGCAAATTGGACCCCGCAATCCCAGGCACGAAGATAATGGGGATCACGTTGCGAGGAGGCATCTTATTCTTCAATGCCTCGACAACCTGCCGGTCCTTGCCCGTGATTTTAGTCGCCATCTGCCCCTCCCCCAGCGTCGCCCGGCTCCGTCGAGTCCGGCACGATCGACTGCCTCTTCACCATTGGATTCGCTGGTTTGGGCGGCTTGCCATCAGCGTCCACCGCGCTGGCAGGCGCGGCGCTCATGAGGCACTGAACTTTGCCTTTGGTGTTGCCTTTGTTCATGGTCACTTCGTCCTTATCCCGCACCACCCGCTTGCCGTTGACCAGAAAGGTGTCATCGCCCTCAATGAATTTCACTTCGCCCTCGTTGCACCCTGATGACACGCCGCCTCCGCTGCCTGACTCGTCGCCGGTGACGTTGGCGATGCTGGACCCGTCCGCCAGGACCACCGGGTGTCCCCGGAAAAACACGTTGGGGGAGACGCTGAGTCCTTCATCCAGCTTGGCCACGACCCGGTAGGGAATCGGGACGTTGTTGGGCGGGGTCTTGCAGACATCCGGGCTGGCGCTCACGGCGATGAAGACGCCTTCCTTGGCCGCTCCTTCGGGATGTGACATGGGTTCCTCGTCAGTTGATTTCCACGTTCTTGCCGAAGACCTTCACCGGGCCGCCGCCCGTGATGGTCACTTCGGTGCCCTCGAGGGTGATCTTGCCGTCCTTGGTCATGACCATCCTCGACTTGCCGACCTCGATCACGAACTCATCGCCGACTTTGAGGGTGTAGACCTTGCCGATACTGCTGGTCTTGCCATGGCCGACCTCTTCCAGCGAATCCAGCCCCACCACTTCAGTTTTGGCGGCGCCCACCGTCATCAGGTAGGCCGCGCCAACGGTGAGCGTTCGCACGCCCCCCACCTGCTCGGTGCTGGACAGCAGCACATTCTCGTTCTTGGTGGCCCCGATGTGGATGCGCTGTGCGGCCCCGACTTCCAGTCTCTGGTTGATCCCGATGGAGATGGATTCGTTGGCCCCCACTTGCTCCGTCCGGTCGTTCCCGATCTCCGTGCTCTCATCGTTGCCAACGGCCTTCCTCCGGTCATGGCCGACCTCATGGCTCTCGTCATGCTCCACCTCGATCCGCTGGTCCTTCTCGGCGTGCAGCCAGACTTCCTCCGCGCCCTTCTTGTCCTCGAAGCGCAGCGCGTTGGCGGTGCTGGCGTCGCCTTCCTTGCTGGAGCGGGTCAGGATGCCGGACTGGGTCTGGTTTTCCGGCAGGTCCCAGGGCGGGCGCATCAGTTCGTTGTAGACGCAGCCGGTGATGATCGGGCGGTCGGGGTTGCCGTCCAGGAACTCCACCACCACTTCCTGGCCGATGCGCGGCACGGCGATGAAGCCGAACCGGGCGCCGGCCATGGGGCTGCTCACCCGCACCCAGCAGGAGCTGGCGTCGGTGCTCTTGCCCAGGCGGTCCCAGTGGAACTGGATGCGCACCCGGCCATACTGGTCGCAATGGATCTCTTCGCCCGGCGGGCCGACCACGGTGGCGGTCTGGGGGCCCTGGATCACGGGACGCGGGGCGGCCAGGGCCGGGCGGTAGCAGATGGAACGGGGGGCGCAGCTGAAGTCGTTGCGGTAGGGGCTGCTGGTGCCGTGGTTCAGGTAGTTGTTGGTGCCGGTGTGGCTGACCTGGGTGACCAGGAACAGCCGGTCATGGATGTTGTCGGTCTTGCGGTAGTGGTCGCGCAGCTCGAAGCTGTGGCCGCAGGTGAGGGTGCGCAGGTTGGAGCTGCCGTGGTAGCTGGCGCCGCGCTGCTCTGTCTGCTCCATGCGCAGCCGGGCCAGCTTCTCGCCGGCTGCGAAATCCTTGAAGCCGTACGGGCCGGACGGGTCGTAGTGCTCCATGGCCGGGGCGGCGCCGGTTTCGCGGCTGGTGTGCTGGCGGTGCTCGGTGCGCTCGCGCGGGTTCTTGAAGTCGGAACGGCGGGTGCTGTAGTCGGTGCTGGTCAGCCGCTCGCCCAGGGACCAGGCGTCGATGGTGTCTTCGGTCGCCGCGCCGGGGATGCTGTTGAAGGCGATCTGGGCGGCTTCGGGCACCGCCGGCGCGGCCCGGGATTCGTTGGCCAGCACCAGGACGTGGCTGTCCGGTTCGAACTTGAAATAGTAGTAGAGGCCATGGGCCTCCAGCAGCCGGGTGATGAACTGGAAGTCGGATTCCTGGTACTGGACGCACAGGGTGATGGGCGGGTATTCCTCTTCCTTGAAATTGAAACGGGTGCGGGCCAGGCGGCCATAGTCCTTGAAGACTTCCCGCAGGATGGCGGGCAGGTTCATGTCCTGGAAAAGCTTGCAGTTGATCCGGTGCTTGAGGAAATCGGTCCAGGGGCCCAGCTCGGCCTGGTAGCCGGCGAAGCCGCCGTCGGAACCGGTATGGCTGAAGCTGGTCACGTGGCCGTGGAACCAGCGGTCGGCGCCGGAAGCGGTGCGCAGGGTGACGCCCATGGGCTTGCCCATGAGCTCCTTCGGGGCCAGGTCGGCACGCTCGGAAAGCAGCTGCAGGGTGAACCTGAACGGCTCGCTGAGGGTCTCGGTGCCCTGGAACTGGTCCAGCAGCAGCACGCCGTCGGCCAGCGGGGTGTGCAGGGTGAATAGGCGGTTTTCCTGGGTGTGGGGCTGCGTCAAGCTGGAAAGGAATGATTTCGGGTTCATGGGGCGGCCTCCAGGGAGCCGGGGTCTCCGCATCCGCGGGAACCTTGAAGGGGCGCGGAGGCCCCGGCTCGTACTGCTGGGTCAATGCTTCACGTTCAGCGGCTCAGGCGATGGCCTTGTTGGCCATCAGGTCCCAGCCGGAGTTGACGTTGCCGCCACCCAGGCCATCCGCGCGCTTCTGCTGCGTGTAGGTCCACTTGATCTGGCCGTAGCTGAAGCTGATGGATTCCGAGGGGAACCCTTCTTCGCTTTCGTTGCAGGCGCCGCTGGGCACCACTTTGGAGATCAGCACCTGCTCCATCTTGATTTCCATGTACTTCACCTTGTCGCCACCGGCGCGACAGAGTTCGATGGTGACGTCCTTGATGTGCTTGCCGGTGCAGCAGGCGTCGTAGATCTTCGGGCTGGCCTTGTCCAGCAGGTGGACGATGTCGAAGGTGCTGTGGTTCACCCGCTCGGCGGTGGCGCCGCCGTTGGAGCTGGCGGTGACCGAGGCGGGCTGCTTCAGCTTGTGCTTGAAGCTGATCACTTCGATCCAGTCCTTGTGCTTGTCATCGGTACTTTCGCCGGGGATCCCGTCGATCTTGATGAAGGCATCAAATGCCATGGCTGCTCCTTGTGAAAGGAATAGAGGGTTGAAAAAGGGGTCGATGTGGCCGGGGCCTGGATCACTGGGTGGACCCGGGCAGGTCCGCCACGAGACGCAGCGAAACGGTCAGCTCGTCCAGCTGGAAGTGCGGCCGGAGGAATGCCGCCGCCCGGTAGCACCCGGGTTTTCCAGGGATCTCGACCACATCGACGTGGGCTTCCCGGAGGGGGAATTTGGCTTTCGCCTCCTGGGACGCTGAGTCGTCCAGCAATACGTACTGGGCGAGCCAGTTGTTGAGAAAGTCCTGCACTCCCTGCCGGGAGGCGAAACTGCCGATCTTGTCGCGCATGATCGCCTTCATGTAGTGGGCGATCCGGGAGACGGCGAAGATGTACGGCAGTTGCGTGGACAGGCGGGCATTGGCGTTGGCGGACTCGCTGGTGTAGACCTTGGCCTTCTGCACCGACTGGCCGCTGAAGAAGGCCGCGTAGTCGGTGTTCTTGCAGTGCACCATGGAGATGAAACCCAGGTCGGAAAGCAGCTTCTCGTTGCGGTCGGTGATGGCCACTTCGGTGGGGCACTTGGTGGCGATCTCGCCGTCGTCGGTGCGGAAGGTGTGGGTGGGCAGCTCCTGCACCAGGCCGCCGCCTTCCACGCCGCGGATCGCGGCCAGCCAGCCGAAGTCGTTGAAGGCCTTGGTGAGCCGGGCGCCATAGGCGTAGGCGGCGTTGGCCCACAGGTACTTGGCGTGGTCGGTGCCGTCCACGTCCTCGCGGAAATCGAACTCCTCCACCGGGTTGGTCTCCGGCCCGTAGGGCAGCCGGCCCAGGACGTGGGGCAGCACCAGGCCCACGTAGCGGGCGTCGTCGGATTCCCGGAAGTTCTTCCACCGGGTGTATTCCATGGTCTCGAACAGCTTGCCCAGGTTCCTGGGCTTGCCGATCTCGGAGAAGCTTTCCAGCCCGAACAGGCGCGGGGCGGCGGCCGAGATGAACGGGGCGTGGGCGGCGGCCGCGACGTGGGAGAACTCTTCGAGCAGGCGGAAGTCCTCGGGGGTGCGGGAGAATTCGAAATCGCCGATGATGGCGGCGTAGGGGGCGCCACCGAAGGTGCCGTACTCCTCTTCGTAGACCTTCTTGAACAGCGCGCTCTGGTCGTAGTCGGGGGCGGTCCGGAAGTCCTTGGCCAGTTCGAGCTTGGTGGCGTTGAGCAGCTTGATCCGGAGCATGAAGCTGGTTTCGGTCTGGCTCACCAGATGCTTCAGGCCGCGCCAGGAACCCTCCAGGCGCTGGAAGTCGGGGTGGTGCAGGATGGCGTTCAGCTGGTCGGAGATGAGCCGGTCCAGTTCGGCCAGGCGCAGGTCGATGCTGGTGGCCAGGTCCTTGTTGATGACCAGCTGGCCGTCCAGGATCTGCTCGACGAACTCGCCGATGAGGCCGCGCGTGTGCACCTTCTCGCTGTCGTTGGCGGCGACCCGGCTCTGCTCGATGATGCTGTCCAGCAGGGCGGACAAGGATTCCTGCTGTGCTTCCCGGGGCTCGAGGGCTTCCGCGGTCTGGGTTTCGTTCTCGGCCATGGGTCACGCTCCTTCTTCTGCCTGGGGGTGTGGGCGAGGCGCTGGAGCTGCTCGGTGTCCCGGACGATGCCGTCCAGCAGTTCCTCCAGCTTTTCGTTGCCGACCATCTTGTTCTTCAGGTCGGCCAGCCGGGTGCGCAGCTCGAGCAGCTGGCGCAGGGGGTCCACCTGGTGCACGATCTGCATGGGCTCGAAGTCCTCGAGCTTGGCGAAGTTCAGCTCCACTCCCAGCAGGCCGCCGGCGTCGCTGAGCTTGTTCTCCACTTTGACGGCAAGCCGGGGGGCGATGCCGCCCAGGACATCGTCGAAGGTCTCGTTGTCCACGTTGACGAACTTGCGGTCCTTGAGCTTCTCCAGGGGCTCCTTGGGATGGCCGCTGTAGTCGCCGAGGACGCCCAGCACGAACGGGAGCTCCTTGGGCTCGGTGGCGCCGCCGACCTCGACGTCGTACATGATCTGCACGCGGGGCGCCCGGTCCCGGGAAATCTTCTTCTGGGTGCTTTCTTTGGCCATGGTTGGCGTTCCTTTCTCTGGGGTTGCGGGAAGCTCAGTGGGTCGCCTTGGCGGGCAGGCTGTGGTGCCGCAGGGCCGTGAGCTGCAGCGGGTCGGGGCCGCTGACCATGCGGAAGTTGAAGCGGATCCGGTCCGGGGCTTCGGCGCTGCCGGCGCCCACCTGCTGGGCGGTGCGGAACGGCCATTCAACGGTGCGGTCATCGCTCCGGGCCTGGTCCAGCAGCCGGAGCAGGCCCAGCCGGCCGGGGGCACTCTGCACTTGGGCGGTGCCGCCATTGACCGCCACCACCTGGAGCCGGGCGCCCTGCAGGCTGGCCTGGCCCGGCCAGGAGAACCCGGTCCAGGTCTGGGGGCCGTTGCGGTAGTGCAGCTTCTGGCCGTCGATCTCCAGGATGATCTCGCGCATGCCCGGGGCCGGCACCGGCTGCAGTTCGAAGCGGGAGGCGCCGCCGTCCTGCAGCGCGCTGGAGGCCTGGCACAGCCGGGTGACGCCGCGCAGGAACGGCTCGCTGAAGGCCACGCCGCGGCCGGCCCAGGTGCGCGGCGCCAGCTGGTCGCCCTGCAGGGTGACCAGGGGGCCGAGGTGCTTCTCCACGAACTGGGGCAGGATGCCTTCGCCGGGTTTCAGGAACTTCTGGATATCGGCCATGGCGGCCTCGTTGCCGGCGTCGACGAACGGGTACTTGCCGGCGAGGGCGCTCCAGGGCCCCATGACCTGCCGGGCCCAGGCCCGGTTGAGGTCCTGCTCGGCGGCGGGGATCAGGGCGCCGTAGGCCTGCACCAGGGGCCGCAGCAGGATCGGCCGCAGCAGGTCGCGGCCCTGGCCGTCCACCCGGGACAGCAGGGTGGTTTCGACGTAATGCTGGGCTTCCGCCAGTTCCGAGGCGCCCAGCAGGGTGCCCTGGAGGCATTCCCGGGCGCTGGCGCAGGGGTCTCCGGCCTGGGCGACGGCGCCCAGCCGGGTGCGGGCCTTCTGCAGCAGCTGGAGGTAGCCGTCGAGCGGGGCGGCGCCGCCTTCGCCGGGGGTGGCGAGGATGGCCAGGCCGGAGAAGTGCAGGCCCAGGGGGCCATAGGCGCTGGCGGGGGCGTCGGGGGTGCGGGGGCCCAGCAGCTTCTCGGTCCGGGCCAGGACGCCGGTCTTCAGGTGCTTGAGCGACTTCTCGAGCTCGCTCGGGTTGTCCCAGGCGGTCTCGAACGCGGCCCGGGCCAGGATCAGCTTGAGCGGCGACTGCTTGGGATCGCCCAGCCGGCCCAGGGCCGCCGCGGCCCCCGCGGGATCGCCGAAGCCGTGGATCACGATGCCCCGGAGAAAGGCGTCCCAGGCCTGGCGGTAGTCGGCCTGGTAGAGGGCCGCCAGTTCGGACCGGAGCTGCTCCTGGGCCTCGGCCTTGCGCGGGCCTTCCAGGCGCGGGTCCTGGGGCTGGGGCGCGGCCAGCACCCAGTCGGTGCCGTGCAGGCCGTCGCCGGCGTCGTGCAGCGCGCCTTGGAAGAACTTCTCGTACGCCTCCCGGGTGAAGCTGCCGGCCACGACGTGGCTCGCCGCCACCAGGTCCAGGTCCTGGTCGCGCAGGATGCGTCCCACGGTCATGGGTTCGAACTGGGTGTCGGCGCGGGTCTTCAGGCCGCGGTAGAGCTGCTCCACCGGGGACAGCAGCCGGCTCTTGGCGCGCAGCCTGCCGCGGGCCCCGGCCACCAGCTCCGGCCGGTTGCCGATCAGCGGCAGGTCGGGTTCGCCGATCTGGGCCAGGTAGAAGGCCACGGTCCGTTCCGCCAGGCGCGGCAGGTCGCGGTCGCCGTCCGCCTCCAGGAAGGGGCGCCAGTAGCGCGGCAGCTGGTCGGCGAGGTGGGCCGCCTCCATGCGCTCGGGCTGGTGCAGCATGAGGTAGGTCTTGAGGGCGTTGTAGAGCAGCTCGGTGCTGGGCTCCGGGGCCGGGCGGGGCGCTGGGCGGGCGATGTAGGAGATCCGGATGATGCGCGGCGCGCTGTCCGCGGAGGGCGGCGGCACCCTGCGCCGGGGCCGGGCCGGCCGGCGTCGCGCTGGCTGCGGCTCCGGGGCGTGGCCCTGGGCGAGGATCGCTTCCAGGTGCGCCCGCACGGGGGCCAGCATCAGTTCGGATAGGCCGGCGAAGTAGCGGGCCCGCAGGGTCCGCTCCAGGGCTGGGCCCTGGTAGAGGCCCCAGCCCAGGGACCCGGGGTGGCCTTGCCGGCGGTCCCGGTGCAGCTGTTCCAGGCGCAGCTGGAGCACCTGCAGGGCGCGCATCCGGTCGCCCAGGCGCGGGCTGGCGGCCAGTTCCTGGGCCGCCTCCAGCTCGTGCCGGGCCTGGGCGCACAGCCTGCGGTTGCCGGTGAACGACCAGCCCCATACGGCCGCCAGCAGGCCCAGCACGGCCAGGCCCGCGCCGATCCAGCCGAGCCGGGCCGGATCGCGCCGGGGGGCGCCGAGGTTGCTGGCCAGGAACCGGTCCGGGAAGATCACCTGGCGGAACAGCTGCTCCAGGAAGTACGGGCGGCTGGCGCCGCCGGCGGCCCGGGCCCGGCTCGGCGCTCCGAGTTCGAAGCCGGTCTGGGCCTCGCCATCGCCGGCCTGGAGCGCGCTGGTGAAATAGAACCCGCGGATGAAGGGCCGGGCGTGGTACGGGTCGTCGCCCACCAGGTGTTCGGTGAAGCTGCGCACCGCCGGGCCCAGCTGGCGGAAGGCGATGGGGAAGGTGGCGAGGGCCGGCCGGTCCAGGTTGCCTCTGCGGCCCAGCCGGCTGGCGCCGAGCTGGGCCAGGCCCTGGTGCAGCTCGGCGAAATGCTGCTCCACGGCGGCGACCGGGGCGAAGCCCGGGCCCTGCTCGTGGCTGAGGCTGGCGCCCCAGGCCTGGCGCCGCTCTTCCTCGGTGAGATCCTCGAAGAAGGCCTTGAAGCCCGGAAGCAGGTCCAGCTTGGTGAAGACCAGGTAGACCGGCAGCTTCAGCCCGAGCAGATGCTCCACTTCGCTGATCCGGCTGCGCAGCTCCCGGGCCTTGGCCGGGACGGCCGCGCTGTCCGGCTGGAGCAGGTCGGACAGGGCCACGGCCAGCACGATGCCTTCCAGCGGGCCGGCGGGGCGGTGCGCCTTGAGCAGCTTGAGGAATTCCAGCCACTCGGCGTGGTCGGCGGGCTCGCTCAGGTAGCGCCCCGGCAGGTCCAGCAGGACCCCTTCGGTGGCGAAGCCCCAGCGGCAGTAGTGCGGGTCGTCCAGGCCGTCCGGCGTGGCCTGGCCGTTGCGGGCCAGGGAGAAGGTGAGGCCCGAGTGGAACACCGCCTGGCTGGTGCCCGCCTCCCGGTGGCCCATGACCAGGTGCCAGGGCAGCTGGTACAGCGCGGCCCGGCCCCGGGTCTGGCCGGCATGGGATGCCTTCAGGGCGCACAGCGCGCCCAGCAGCAGTTCCCGCACCCGGGTCGGCTGCTCGGGCGGCACCGGAGCGGGCCCGTCGCCGGGCCGGCGCCACACCTTCAGCAGCAGGAAGGACAGCGCCACCAGCAGGAGCAGCAGGATCCAGACCAGGCGCACCATGGGGTTCGCCATGCCGAGGAAGGGACCCAGGAACCAGAGCAGGGCGATGAGGAGGACCACGGCCAGGGGCAGGAGCAGACGGGGTTTCCAGAGGCGGGGCAGAGTCATCGTGGGTTCCGTGGGGAAGAGAGGTGACTGAGGATAAGGATTAAAAAATAATTGAAATATTGAGTTTATTATGGAGGTGGCAGGCCGCCGTGGCTGGGCGGCCATGGCGGGACTGGCGAGGCCTCCCTGGAAAGGTCATGCGGCGGATGGCGACAACGTTTCATCCTGTTTCGTAGGCTTCATGATTTTATAAGCGAGGATGTTTAACGATTTAAAAATGAATTAAATAGTTGCTCCCGCTCGTTTCAGGGGGGCTTGCCGTCCTTCTTCAGGTTCAACAGCTCCCGCACCTGGACGAGCGTGGCGGGGTCCTTGATGACTTCACCCAGCCAGCTGTCCAGGGGCATCTCGGCCCAGGCCGCCGCCCGCTCCACCAGGAAGGCCACGGGGCTGTGCGGCTCGGTGTTGTGGAAGTAGGCGGCCGCGGTGCGCAAGGTGAGGATGGCTTCGCTCCGGCTGCGGATGGGGCCGGAGTGGGCCGGGGCGGGCGCGCCGGGGCCGGGCGGGGCCTGGGCCGGGGCGTCGGCGGGGCCGGGCGGGAACAGCTTCTGGCGGGTCTGGACGACCACGTCCAGGGCCTTGCCGATGGCCTCGGCCACGGCCTCCAGGCCGGGGCCCTCGATGCCGAAGCGGAGCTCCAGGGTGGCCTGCAGGGCCTGGCAGGCGGCCCGGGCGGCCTCGGCCTGGGGCTGGAGCGCCTGGTAGAATTCGCCGCCCGAGGCGAGCGCGGCCTTGTGGAAGACCTCGCCGGAGATCTTGCCTTCATCGATGGCTTCGTCCCGGGCCTGGGGGTTGCGCAGGCCCAGGTTGTCGACGGTGCGGGCCTCCTCCCACTTCATCCAGGGCAGGCCCCCGGTGGCGCCGGCGGTGAGGGGGATCTGCTGCACCGCCTGGGAGAGGTTGAGGTCGAGCCAGTCGAGCCGGCCGATGCGCGCTTCGGCGCCATCCCCGTCCAGGACCGGATGGCAGGTGTCCCAGAACCGGTCGATCAGCCCGCCCAGCACCTCCAGGCCCAGCTTCAGGCCGCCGAAGCCTTCGAGCATGGTCAGGGCCTCGGCGTACCAGCAGGCCACCTGGAGATCCTTGCTGCTGCGGGCCAGGATGGTTTCGCAGCGGTCGCGGATCAGGGGCCATTGCGGCGCCTTCAACGGCCGGACCCAGTCGCCCTGGGTCAGGCCGTCGTCTTCGCCCCTGCGGGCGGCGCGGATCTCGTCCAGCTCGGGGGCCAAGGCCAGATCGGGGCCGCCGGGGTCGTCGGGGGCGATGGGGGCCCAGAGGGCTTCGGGCAATGCGGTCGACATGGGGTCCTCCTTCAGGGCTGGAGCCGGAAGGCCACCTGGGAAGGGCATCCGGCGCGGGTGCGCAGCCAGCTGTCCAGGCCCAGCCTGGGAGCCTCCTGGCCGGCGCCGGCCAGGCGCGGAAGCGGGACGGCCGCGGCGGTCAGGCCCAGTTCGAGGTCGCAGGCGAGCAGCTCGCCGACGTGCAGCTGGATGATCTGGCGCAGCGCCGCCGCCCCCGGCCCGCCGGGAAGGAAGTCCCGGAACTGCTCCCCGGTCAGCGGGCCCAGGCGCAGGCAGATCTTGTTCTGCTGATCCCAGATGCGCTGGCCGAGAAAGGCCCCGGCGCCGATGGCGAAGGCCTGGCCGCCCAGCCGGGTCTGCTGGGCGGGCGGGGCCGCGGTCCACTGGCCGACGAACGGTTCCAGCCGCAGCGGCACCTGGAAGTAGCTGCCGAGGAAGGCCGCCAGGCTGCCGGCGGGCAGGGGCCGGCGGGCCAGGATCCCGGCGAAATACACCCGCTCCATCGGCGGGGCGCCGGGGCTCCGGACCGGGCGCACCGTCAGCAGGTCGGCCAGGTGGCTGGTGAAGCCGTCCCGCTGGCCCTGCTCGAAGGCGATGTGGAAGTGGTACTTGCGCCAGGCGGCGTAGAACAGGCAGCAGGCCCGGTGGTTGAACAGGTCCAGGAAGGCGTGCAGGGTGCCGTCCCGGTGCAGGTGGCGGCGCTCCAGCAGGGTTTCGGTATAGTGGCTGGGCAGGATTCCGGCGGGGCCGGTGAGGCCGAGGAAGCCCACTTCCAGTTCCAGCGGGGCGCCGCTGCCCCGGTCGCTGATCCCGCCGATCTCGCTGGCGGGGAAGGCCAGCGAGGCGGGGGTGCGGAAGCGGACGCCGGGCAGGGACACCGGGTCGCCCGCCGGCGGGCCGGCCAGGGCCAGCAGCCGGATGGCCTGGAAGAAGCCCGACCGGTGCGGTTCCCGCTTCAGGGCGGCGATTACGTCAGGGCGGTTTCGCCGGCTCTGGGCGGCCATTGGGCGACCTCTCCTTCCTGCTGCAGGGTGGCCATATGCAGGTTGACGAAGCTGTTGGGCGGGCAGGAACAGGCCAGGAACCGCTCCAGCACGGATGCGAACAGGAACAGGTTGCCGCCGACGTAGCAGCTTTCGTCGAAGGTGATGTGCACCTCGACGCCGCGCACGAAGGAAGCGAAGGCGCGGCCCGGGAGCCGGGTGGTGGCGGGGCGGGTGCTGAGCCGCTGGATGCCCTGGATCTGCCGGGTCACCGCCGCGGAATCGGTGAAATTGTAGAGTTCCAGGGTCTCCTGGAGCGCCTGCGGGCCCTGGGAGGCCATGGCCAGGTGGTTGAGCGACAGGTGCGAGATGAGCCGCCATTGCAGGCCCCGCTTGGCGGGCGGCGGCAGGCTCGGGCTGGGCTTGCGCAGGGGCAGGGCCAGCTTCACCGCGGGATGGGCGGGCAGGATGAAGGCCTCCTGGGTGCCGCCGCCGCCGAAGGGGATGCTCTCCGGCAGGTTCCGGTTGGTGCAGGTGAGCTGCAGGCTGAGCACCTCGTTCTCCGGGCGGGTCGGCTGGAAGTCCAGGTCGACCAGGGCCAGTTCCACGTCGGTGCCCTGGTCGTGCCGGCCGCGGGCGCGCTCCCGGGTGGCGTACCAGTAGAACCTGGCGTTCCTGCCGTCACTGCCGTGGCGGATGGAATAGAAGGGCGGGACCTCCTCGGTGCACTCCGGGGCATCGCTTTCCACCGCCCGGACCACGCTGTCGATGGAATAGATTTCAAAGGCGCCCGGGCGCTGGTTGTCGGCCGCCACCGGGTAGCCGAGCTGCAGGTGGCTCACCCGGATCGGCGCCCCGGGGTGCTTGAACAGGTTGACGATGGGCACGCAGCCCAGCTTGAAGTGGTCGGCGCCAAGGGTCTGGATGAGCCGCAGGTGCCGCTCGGTGGCGCCGTACGGGGCCAGCATGAACTGCAGCCGGAGCAGGTCGCCGCATTCCGCCAGCTTGCCGTCCAGCCCGGTCACCTCGAAGAACATGAACTTTTCCGGGAAGGCGAAGTACTCCGCCAGCAGCCGGAACCCGGGGAAGGCGCGCGGGTCGCTTTCGAACATCGCCTCCCCGGCATCGAACCCCACCGGGCGGACCGAGCCCCGGGGCAGCACCGCCAGATCGCCGCCGTCCCCGGCGCGCACTTCCTGGAGGCGGAAGAACAGCAGTTCGTAGAGCAGGGCCATGAGCGCCGGCGGCCCGTCCAGGAAGAAGCGCAGCCGGTCCAGGCGCAGGGCGGCGATGGCCAGGCCGCCCTGGGCCCGCAGGTCCAGCGTGAGCACGGCGTCGGCGGAGGTGAGCCGGCGCAGGTGCTCGGAGGCCTGGCACAGCTCGATCCGGGCGCCGGCCACGCGCAGGGGCCAGAGCTGGGTGTCGGCGCAGGTGCGGAACTGGCAGCTGACGCCCTGGAGCGCCGGCGCGAACACCGGGGTGTGCCGGGGCACCCGGTAGCCCTCGGTCAGGCCCTGCTCCTTGGGGTTCGGCAGCAGCTGCAGGATGGTCGCCGAAGGCAGCGGCCGCAGGAAATGGGGGTAGAGCACCTGCATGAACGACTCGGCGATCTCCGGGTACTCGTCGTCCAGCTTGCGGTGGATGCGCGCGGCGAGGAAGGCGAAGCCTTCCAGCAGGCGTTCCACGTGCGGGTCCTCGCAATGGTCGCGGTCGAGCTGGAGCCGGCGGGCCACCTTGGGGTAGCGCTCGGCGAATTCGAAGGCCAGGGCCCGCAGGCTGCTCAATTCCCGTTCGTAGTACGGCAGGAGATCCTCGAACATTCAGATCTGGCTCCTCACCCGGCAGGCGTTGGAAGACAGCTTCAGCACCGCGTCGAACACCACCGGCGGGCGATGGGGATGCACCCGGAGCACGGCCTCCACCCGGAACCGGAGCATCCGGTTGCAGTCCATGGGCCCGTCCAGCTCCACCCGCACCTGGTCCAGGCGCGGTTCGAAGCGTTCGATGGTGTGCAGGATCTGGCGCTGCAGCAGGGCGCGGTGGTCGGGGTTGAGCAGGCTCAGGCTGCTCAGGTCGGGGATGCCGAAGGCCAGCATGGAGCCGCCGGCCAGGGGGAAGCGCTCCGCCAGGTCGAGCTCCAGCTCCAGGCTGCGGGCGTTGAGCAGCGCCTCCAGGTCCCGGGCCACGGCCAGCTTGTGCCGGCCCAGGTCGAAGCGGGATTCGAAGGGGGGTTCCTGGGCGGCCTGGGGGGCGTCGTCGAACAGCCGGTCCAGCACCGAGGACATCACCAGGAGCTTGGTGGGAGGGTGGGCCATGGCGCGGCCTCAGCGGGGCCGCTCGGCCCGTTCGGCCAGGGCGGAGGTCTGGGTGCCGAGCAGGAAGGTGAAGCCGAGGAACAAGCTGAGCGCCGCTCCGGCCAGCAGGGCGCCGTAGCCCCACAGCGGCACGCTGCGGCGGCCCGGGCCGGCGAACCGGAACCCGGGGAGGGCATGGGGGGCGAAGGGCGCTTCGCCGCGGTGCCGGGCGAGTTCCTCGCCCAGCCGCGCGGTGAGCCAGTGCAGGCGCTCCGGGTCATCGAGCAGGTACTTGCCCTGGAATCCCAGCAGCAGGCACATGTGGAACACTTCCAGGGTCTCCAGGCGGGCCGCCGGGTCCTGGCGCAGCTGCTCCAGGCGGCGGAAGAAGCCCTCGCCGGCCAGGTGTTCGCCGAACAGGCTGAGCTGCAGGGGGGCGCCGCCCCAGCTGTCCCGGAGCGGCGAATCGGCGCCCAGCAGGATCTCGTCGGCCAGGGCGCAGAAGGCGTACTTGGCCTCCTGCACGGCTTCGGGGGGCTTGCCCAGGGCCTGGGCGCGCCGCTCGAACTGGCCCAGCAGCGCTTCCAGCCGGGCGCGGAAGTCCTCGCGCTGGGGCCAGGCGCCGTTGCGCAGCAGGGCCAGCAGGCCGAAGCCGTCCTCCAGCAGGGCCTTGAGCGGCGGCGCGGGGACCGGCGCCAGGGCCGGGGGCGGCGGGGCGGGCGTGGGGGAGAACCAGGCGGTGGAGGTGCTTGGGGTCATGGGGGCCTCAGCGCAGGACGGCGATCAGTTCGAGTTTCAGGGGCGGCAGGGAGTGGGGAACGTAGATGCAGATGCAGCGGGATTTCAGCATCCGCTCGAAGATCGGCCCGTTGGGATCGAGGGCGAAGTAGTGGTTGCCGACGCGCACCGGCACCGCCGCCGGGGTCCGGCTCACGGGGTGCAGGCCTACGCCGGGCAGGGCGGAATTGAGGATCTTTTCCACGTCGTCGGGCGAGCCCACCTTGAACTTGAGCGGCACCGCTTCGAGCAGCGCCGCCGCCGGCAGCTCGCCGGAGACCGAAAGGTAGAAGTCATGCCCCTCGGCCAGGCGGTCGCTGTCCAGGTGCCCCAGGTGGAACGACGGGCGGCTGTCCAGCAGCGGGATCACCGTGTAGCGGCTGGAGATGACCGTATCCAGGAGGCTGCGCAGCAGGGTGTCGAGCTGCTGGAAGGTGCTGGTCAGCTCCTGGTGCCGGTAGGCGGGGATCTCGGCCAGGGTCTGGCTGGAGGAGAAGGTCAGCAGCTCCCCGGCCAGCCGGGCCAGGGCCTGGTAGGCTTCCTCCGGGTGCGCCTGGGGATGGGCGAGCAGGTGGCTCAGCAGCGGATAGCTGCTGTTCACCGTGTGCAGGAGCCAGAATGAGGCGATGTCCGAGGTGCCGTATTCCATCACGCTCCGGGCCCGCTCCCGGTGCGCCGCCGCCAGCGCCTGGCTCTTGACCCGCAGGATGTCCAGCAGCCGCTTGAGCAGGGCCAGCACCGGCGGCGCGCCGCGGATCGCCGCCACCGGCGGCACGAAGCTGTCGTCCACGGCCCAGGCCCCGGCCGAGTCGCGCCCCAGCCGGGCGATGGGCACCGACAGGTGGCCGTCCCGGTTCTCCAGCTCCAGCATCAGCCGCACCTGGGAGCGCAGCACGGTCACTTCCGATTCCAGGGCGTCGGTGAACAGATCCGCGACCTGGACCCGCTCCATCTGGAAGCGCACCGGGCGGCCGGCGGATTCGCCGAGGCCGGCGCAGTTGCCGCCGAAGGCGTTGAGCACCGGCAGGCAGGCATGGATCAGCGCCTCGTTGCCGAGGCCGGGGATGTCGTTCAGCGCCCTGGACGCAGGCAGCGGCTCCTTGTCCGGAGCCTCGAAGAAGCTGCCGTCCTGGAAGACCAGCTCCAGCCGGTCCAGGCGGAGCGACCCTCCGAGCAGGGCTTCCCGGTCCACTTTCACCGCTTCCACCCCCCAGGGATGGGCATGGCTGAAGCCCAGGCAGCGATTGATCCGGGCTTCCTGGAACAGCTCCTGCTGCTGGAAGTGCTGGGGGCGGAGGAACACCCCTTCGCCCCAAAGGATCCGGTGGGTCCGGCTCATCGGGCGGCCCGGAAGCCGGCCTCGGGCGCGGCGATGCTGTCGCCGGCGCAATCGGGCCGGAACGGCTCGGGCTGGCCGGGGATGGGTTCGGCTTTGGGTTTCGCCAGGCGGAGGTAGCAGTCCTGCACCTTGAAGGCGATCTCGGGGTTGCTGGGCGGCGGGAGCGGCTTCTCCTTTTTGGTGAGCTTGCGCTTGAGCCAGCCTTTCGGCGGCCGGGGCGGCGGCGCCTTGGGCTGCTCGATCCGGGCCAGGGCGCGCCAGTAGTGGCGGTCCGGCTGGCGGAAGCAGGCGACGACGCCCACGTACTGGGTATCCGGCAGCAGCGCCTCGGTCTCCTTCAGGGTCGCTCCCGGCACCAGGGTGTACTCGCCCGTGCCCAGGCATTCCTGGCCGAGGATCTCCGGCTCCGGCCGGCCGCCGGTGGCCTGGTCGAAGCTGAGCTTGCAGAATTCCACCTTGTCCCTCAACTGGTAGATCCGCACCACCACCGACAGCGGATTGCCCACCGGATCCCGGTTGATGCCCGCGGCCGCCTCGCCCTGGATCTCCAGGCGCGGTGGCGGGTGGACCGGCTGGGGCTGCTCCTTGCCGGGCAAGGGCGCCAGGGCCGGCAGGATGAGCCATGGCAGGATGCGCGCGGTGGGCTTGGACAGTTGCATCGGCAGTTCCCCTGGCCTTCTGGGTGCTGGAAATTCGCCCATGGGTTCCGCGCCAGGAGCTATAAAATAAAATAAATTTTTAATAATTGGTGGAAGGAAATTTTCTGCCCGCTGACGTCACTTAGACGCCAAGGCCCGGCTCCGGCCGACGGCTTCCCTGCTTTGGTTGGTCAACCTGTGGAGACCCCATGCTGATGCGAGTGGATATCAAAGGGCTATTGCAACGGTTGAACCCCTTCTGCACCCAGGCGCTGCATGCGGCGGCGGGGCGTTGCGTGGCCAGGGGCCACGGCGAAGTGACGCCCGAACACCTGGTGCGCGAACTGCTGGAGCATGACCAGGGTGACTGCCGCCGGATCCTGGCGGCCAAGGGGGCGCCGCTGCGCCAGGCCCTGGACGGCTTCCTGGAGGGCTGCCCCGCCGGCAAGGGCAAGCCGGTGTTCGCCCCGCAGCTGCTGGACCTGCTGCAGGACGCGTGGCTGGTGGCCTCCATCGAGCTGGGGGAGCCGCGCATCCGCTCCGGCGCCGTCCTGGCGGCCTTGGCGGGCCGGCTGCCCATGCTCGCCGCCGCCGGGCATCTGGAGGCGCTGAAGGATCTGGGCCGGGAAACCCTGATCAAGGATTTCGCCGCCCTGACGGCCGGGTCCCTTGAAGCCGCCGAAGCCGAGCCCGCCCCGGGCGGCGAAGGCTTCCTGGAACGCTATTGCGTGGACTTCACCCGCAACGCCCGGGAAGGCCGGATCGACCCGGTGTTCGGCCGCGATGCGGAGATCCGCCAGATGATCGACATCCTGGCCCGGCGCCGGAAGAACAACCCCATCTGCGTGGGCGACCCCGGCGTGGGCAAGACCGCGGTGGTGGAGGGGCTGGCCCTGCGCATCGTGCAGGACGCGGTGCCGGAGACCCTGCGCGGGGTGACCCTGCTGGCGCTGGACCTCGGCCTGCTGGAGGCGGGGGCCGCCATGAAAGGGGAGTTCGAAAGCCGGCTGAAGGGGGTGATCCAGGAGATCACCGCCGGGAAGCAGCCGGTCATCCTGTTCGTCGACGAGGCCCACAGCCTGATCGGCGCCGGAGGCACGCCGGGCGGCAGCGACGCCGCCAACCTGCTCAAGCCGGCCCTGGCCCGGGGCGAGCTGCGCACCATCGCCGCCACCACCTGGACCGAGTACAAGAAGTACTTCGAGAAGGACCCGGCCCTGGCCCGGCGCTTCCAGCTGGTGAAGCTGCACGCCCCGTCGGTGGCGACCACCATCCAGATCCTGCGGGGCATCCGCCCCCACTACGAGCGGGCGCACCGGGTGGCGATCCGCGACGACGCGCTGGTGGCGGCCGCGGAGATCGCCGACCGGCACCTCACCGGGCGCTTCCTGCCGGACAAGGCGATCGACCTGCTGGACACCAGCTGTGCCCGGATCAAGGTGAACCTGACCTCCCGGCCGGCGGCGCTGGAGGACAAGGACAGCCTGATCCGCACCCTGGAGCACGAGCGGTCGGGCCTGGAGCGGGACCGGGCCAACGGCGCCCAGGTGGATGAGGCGCGCATCCGCGAACTGGCGTCCGCCATCGCCCGGGCCCGGGACGAGGCGGCCGAGCTGGACCGCCGCTGGGTGCGCGAGCGGCTGGCCATGGAGCGGCTGCTGGAAGTGCGCGAGCGGATCCAGGGGGCGGAGGGGGAGGAGCTGGAGGCGCTCCTGGGCCAGCGGGGCGAAGCCCAGGAGCGGCTGCGGGCGGTCCAGGACGGCGCGGGGCTGCTGCACCACGAGGTCGATCCGGACGTGGTGGCCCAGGTGGTGTCGGACTGGACCGGCATCCCGCTGGGGCGGCTGCTGCGCGACGAGGCCGCCGGCCTCCTGGAGCTGGAAGCGCGGCTCCAGGCCCGGATCAAGGGGCAGGACCAGGCCTTGCGCACCATCGCCGAAGGCCTCCAGGCGGCCAAGGCCGGCATCCGCAACCAGGACCAGCCCCTGGGGGTGTTCCTGCTGGCCGGCCCCAGCGGCACCGGCAAGACCGAAACCGGGCGCGCCCTGGCCGAACTGCTGTTCGGCAGCGAGCAGCAGATGGTCACCATCAACCTGAGCGAGTTCCAGGAAGCCCACTCGGTGAGCCGGCTGGTGGGCTCGCCGCCGGGCTATGTGGGCTACGGGGAAGGCGGCATGCTCACCGAAGCGGTGCGCCAGCGGCCCTATTCGGTGGTGCTGCTGGACGAGGCGGAAAAGGCCCACGGCGATGTGCTGAACCTGTTCCACCAGGTGTTCGACAAGGGCGCGCTCACCGACGGCGAGGGCAAGGAGGCGGGCTTCCGCAACACGGTCATCCTGCTCACCAGCAACCTGGCCGCCGCGGCGATCCTGGACCTGGCCCAGGGCGGTCTTGCCCCGGGCCAGATGGCCGCGGCCATCCGGCCGATCCTGCAGGGGGTGTTCCGGCCCGCCCTGCTGGCGCGGATGACGGTGGTGCCGTACCTGCCCCTGGAACCCGAGGCCATGCGCCGGATCGCCGAGCTGAAGCTGGAGCGGGTCAAGGAGACCCTGTGGCGCAACAACCGGCTCGCCCTGGACCCCGCCCCGGCGCTGGTGGACCTGGTGGCGCGGCGGGCGGCGGTGCTGGACACCGGCGCCCGGGGCATCGACCACATCCTGGACGGCGAAGTGCTGCCGCGCCTGTCCAGGGAGATCCTGGCCCGGCTCGGCGGCGGCGACTGGCCGGCGGTGACGCTGGACGTGGCGCCGGACGGGGACGTGGTCTTCCGGTTCAGATCCGGATGCCGAACCGCCCCGCCAGATCCAGATACCGGCTGCGTACGCCCTGGATGACCGCCTCCGGCAGGTGCGGCGCCGGGGGCTGCTTGTTCCAGTCCGGCAGGGTCTCCAGGTAGTCGCGCAGGAACTGCTTGTCCAGGCTGGGCGGGTTGGCCCCCGGGCGCCAGGCGTCGGCCAGCCAGTAGCGGCTGGAATCCGGGGTCAGCGCCTCGTCGATCAGGATCAGCTCGCCGCCCGGCAGCAGGCCGAACTCGAACTTGGTGTCGGCCAGCAGGATGCCCCGCTCCAGGGCCAGCTCCTGGCCGCGCCGGTAGAGGGCGAGGCTCAGGTCGCGAATCCGGGTGGCCAGGTCCTGGCCCAGCTGGGCGGCCATGGCGGCGAAATCGATGTTCTCGTCGTGGCCTTCCTCGGCCTTGGTGGACGGGGTGAAGATCGGCTCGGGCAACTGGTCGGCGTTGCGCAGGCCCGCGGGCAGGGGGATGCCGCAGACCGTGCCGCTGCGGTCGTATTCCTTCAGCCCGGAGCCGGCCAGGTAGCCGCGCACCACGCACTCCACCGGCAGCGGGGCGGTCCGGCGCACCAGGATGGAGCGGCCCCGGAGCTCTTCGCGGTACGGCTGGAGCTCGGCGGGGAAGGCTTCCGCCTCGGTGGCTTCCAGGTGGTTGGGGACGATGTCCCGGGTGGCGGCGAACCAGAAGTTGGCCACCTGGGTGAGGATCCGCCCCTTGTCGGGGATGCCTTCGGGCATGACGCAGTCGAAGGCCGAGATCCGGTCGGTCGCCACCAGCAGCAGGCGGCTGCCCAGGTCATAGACGTCGCGGACCTTGCCGCGGCGGAAGGCGGGGAAGGGGAGGTTGGTGGTGAGCAAGGCGGCCATGGGTTCCTTTCAAGGCAGTTCGGGAATGTGCCGGGGGGTCGGCGCGAGCCAATGCAGCCCGATGGGCAGAAGCTGGTAGCGGTTCTGGATGGTCACCCAGCGGGACAGCTCGGACTCCCGGACACTGTCCTCGGGGCCGGTGACCGGCAGCCCCCGCTCGCCGCACAGGGTCTCCACCTCGCCCGGGGACACCCCCAGGAGGGTGGGCAGGAGGTCCCGGGGGTAGGTGTTCTCCTGGGGCGTGCGGGTCAGGATGCGGTAGTCGAAGGTCTCCCGCAGCACCGAAAGGGTGGCCTCCCGGTCCAGTTCCAGGGCGGCGTCCAGGTGCGGGCAGGGATCGCCCCCGGCCAGGCTGCGGGCCTGGGCGGCGCCCAGGTGGGCCAGGGGATGCACCGGGTTGGTCTTCAGCAGCCGGGCGAACAGCTCGCCGGCCTCCTGGTGCCGGCGCAGGTGCAGCAGGGCTTCGCCGCGCATGAGCAGGGCCTCGGGGCTGCCGGGGCTCACCTTCAGGAGCCGTTCGCTGACCTCGGCCAGCTCATCGATCATGGCCTGCTGGCGCAGCAGGGAGCACAGCCAGGCCAGGGCGGGGGCGTGCTGGGGCGCCAGCAGCAGCATGCGCTCCAGCAGCTCGATGGCCTGGGCGGAGCCGCCTTCCTTGTCGGTCCGCTGGGCCCAGTCCCAAAGCACCTCCGCCTGGCGGGCCACCGGGTGGTTCAGGGTGCCCTTGCGCTCGTCGGTCGGGTGCAGCAGCTGGGTTTGGACCCATGTGTACCGATTTGGGTTACGGCCTTCCGGGGCGGCCAGTTCGTCCTCGATGGCGCGGACCACGATCTTCAGGCCCCGGTCCCAGAGCGGCGGGATGGGCATCTGGACCTGGGTCTGGAGCTCCCGGCGCAGCGGCTGGAGCGGATCGCCGGAGCGCCCCAGGTGCAGTTTCAGGCGCAGGAACCGGGCCTCCCCGGGCAGTTCCCCGTCCACCCGGACCCTGAGCGCCAACTCGCCTGTGTCGGGATCGAAACCGTCCAGCAGCAGGTACTGAAGTTGCGCTCTCATAGGGACGAGATTAGCAAAGGTGGTTGACCTTGGCACGATTACCTAGGACGATTGAATTTACAGAAGTTCACGGGAGCCGGCCATGAAAAATGCCTTAGCCATCGGAGCGCTCCTTTGTGGCATTGTCGCTCTGCCGGCTCAGGCGAGCGAGTTCGGTCTGCTCCTGGACAAGGAGATCGGCCGGGCGGAGGCCTTCGGCGGCGCCCAAAACGCCGACGGGCTGCAGCAGGGACCCTACGACAGGTCCAGCCCCACCGGCCTGGGTTTCCGGGCCGCCTACACCTTCCTGAACCTGAAGGCGGCGGAGTTCGGCGCCGCCGTGACCTACCACCCGAAGTCCCAGGATGATCTCACCTTCAACGGCAGCAACATCGGCAAGTACGGCAACCAGTACGTCGCCATCGGCGTCCAGGCGGACTGGAAGTTGCTGATGAACCTGCATGCCGGCCTCGACATGCGCTCGGAGAAGCTCACCACCAATGCGGGCGGCATCTCCGACAGCACCACCTTGATCCGGCCCTGGGTGAAGGCCGGCGTGGGCTACGAGGTGCCCACCCCTGCGGTCAGCCCGTTCGTCCGCCTTGAAGTGGCCGTGCCGCTCACCAGCTCCGATTCCAACAGCTCTCCCGAGGATTTCCGCAAGGCCATGGCGCCCTCGCTCCAGGTGGCCCTGTATGGCGGTATCCGGTTCTGATCGCATTGATGCCAGAGGTCGCATGGAACTGCGGGTTCTAGGGTGTTCCGGAGGAGAAGCAGAGGGCTACCGGCTCACCGGCCTGCTGGTGAACGGCTCGCTCGCCATCGATGCCGGGTCGCTCACCCAGGCGCTGAGCGTGGGCGAACAGATCGGCATCCGGCAGATCTTCATCTCCCATTCCCATCTGGACCACATCTGCAGCCTGCCGTTCTTCACCAAGAACATCTTCGGCCACACCGAGACCCCGGTGGAGATCCGGGCCCTGCCGGAGACCCTGGACGCCCTGCGCCGGCACCTGTTCAACGACGAACTGTGGCCCGATTTCTCGGTCATCCCCAGCCCCGACAACCCGATCATCCGCTTTTCCGAGATCAAGCCCGGCAAGACCTATGAGCTGGAAGGCCTGCGCATCACCCCCATCCCGGTGAACCACCTGGTGCCCTGCGTCGGCTACCTGGTGGAGGATGACCATTCCGCCTTCATCTTCTCCTCGGACACCGCCGAAACCGACAGGGTCTACCAGGTGGCCAACAAGACCAAGAACCTGAAGCTGTTCATCACCGAAGCCAGTTTCCCCAACGAGCAGGCCTGGCTGGCCGAAGCCTCCAAGCACCTGACCCCGGAAAAGCTGAAGCGGGAACTGAAGAAGCTCAAGGTGGACATCCCGGTGGGCATCTACCACCTGACCCCTGGGGACCGGCCGATCATGCTGCCGCAGATCGAGGCCATCAAGGATGCCCGCATCCGGATGCTGGACCAGGGCGCGCAGTTCAGCTGGTGAGGCGATCCCGCCCTTGAAAATCCCCGGCAGCCGGGAGGATTTTCAAGGGGATCGCGGGGATCAGAACCCGTGCCCTCCGGGCTGGGAGGCTGCCGCGAGGCGGATGAGGCTGGCCTTCAGGCGGGCCTGGGCTTCGTCCAGGTCGGTCTCGGTCTGCACGCCCTGCAGCACCTTCAGGGCGCGCTGGCGGGCCGCTTCGGCCCGCTCCACGTCGATCATGTCCACGGTCTCGCTGACCCGGGCCAGGATGGTGACGTGGTCCGGCCCCACTTCGGCGAACCCGCCGAACACCGTCAGCCAGTGCTTGCCGCTGTCCTGGGTGAAGGTGACCAGGCCGTCGCCCACCGGGGTGATGAGGGGCGTGTGCCCCGGCAGGATGCCGTAATAGCCGGCATCGGCGGTGGGGAACTGCAGTTCGGCCACCTCGGCCGAAAAGACCAGGCGTTCGGGGGTGAGCACCTCGAGGAGGATGGAGTCGGTCATGGCGCGCCTCAGGCCTTAGCCAGTTTTTCCGCCTTCTCCACGGCTTCTTCGATGGTGCCGACCAGGTAGAAGGCCTGTTCGGGCAGGTGATCCCACTTGCCATCGCAGATTTCGCCGAAGCTGCGGATGGTGTCCTCGAGCTTCACGTACTTGCCGGCCATTCCGGTGAAGGTCTCGGCCACGAAGAACGGCTGGCTCAGGAAGCGCTGGATCTTCCGGGCCCGGGCCACCACCAGCTTGTCCTCGTCGGACAGTTCGTCCATGCCCAGGATGGCGATGATGTCTTGCAGTTCCTTGTACTTCTGCAGGATGGCCTTGACCCGCATGGCGGTGTTGTAGTGCAGTTCGCCGAGGACGCGCGGGTCCATGAGCCGGGAGGTGGAGGCCAGGGGATCCACCGCGGGGTAGATGCCCAGGGCCGACAGCTCGCGGGACAGGTTGGTGGTGGCGTCCAGGTGGGCGAAGGTGGTGGCGGGCGCGGGATCGGTGTAGTCGTCGGCGGGCACGTAGACGGCCTGCACGCTGGTGATGGAGCCCTTCTTGGTGGAGGTGATGCGCTCCTGCAGTTCGCCCATCTCGGTGGCCAGGGTGGGCTGGTAGCCCACCGCCGACGGCATGCGGCCCAGCAGGGCGGACACTTCGGCGCCGGCCTGGGTGAAGCGGAAGATGTTGTCGATGAACAGCAGCACGTCCTTGCCTTCCTCGTCGCGGAAGTACTCGGCCACGGTGAGGCCGGTGAGGGCGACCCGGGCGCGGGCGCCGGGAGGTTCGGTCATCTGGCCGTAGATCAGCGCCACCTTGGACTCTTCGATCTTTTCCTTGTTGATGACCCCGGAATCCATCATCTCGACCCACAGGTCGTTGCCTTCGCGGGTGCGCTCGCCCACCCCGGCGAACACCGACAGGCCGCCGTGGCCCTTGGCCAGGTTGTTGATGAGTTCCATGATCAGCACGGTCTTGCCCACGCCGGCGCCGCCGAACAGGCCGGTCTTGCCGCCCTTGGCGTAGGGCTCCAGCAGGTCGATCACCTTGATGCCGGTCTCGAACATCTCGGCGGTGGTGTTCAGCTCCACGAACGCCGGGGCTTCCCGGTGCATGGGCAGGGTGCGGGTGGTGCCCAGGGGGCCGCGCTCGTCGACCGGGTCGCCCACCACGTTGATGATCCGGCCCAGGGTCTCGGGTCCCACCGGCACCTGGATCGGGTGGTCGGTGTCGGTGACCAGCTGGCCGCGCACCATGCCGTCGGTGGGCTGCATGGCCACGCAGCGCACCCGGCTTTCGCCGAGGTGCTGCTGGACTTCCAGCGTGACCCGGGTCTTGCAGCCCAGGTTGTCGGTGATGTCGGTGTGCAGGGCATTGTAGATCGCGGGGAGATGGGTGCCGAATTCCACGTCCACGGCCGGACCTACGATGGCGATGACGCGGCCTTGTTTCAATTCACTCATGTCGAACCTCGGGGGCGAAGGGGCGTCAGGCGTTGGCGCCGGACACGATCTCGATGATCTGGTTGGTGATGGATGCCTGGCGGATCTTGTTCATGTGCAGCGTCAGGCGGGCGATCATGTCCTCGGCGTTGGTGCTGGCCTTGTCCATGGCCGCCATGCGGGCCCCGTGCTCGCTGGCCGAGCTTTCCAGCAGGGTGTGCAGGAAGGTGGTCTCGATGAACCGGGGCAGCAGCTCGGAAAGCACCCGGTCGGGGCTCGGCTCCAGCAGGTGCGGCACGCCGGCGGTTTCCGCCTGGCCGATCTCCATGGGGAAGATGCGCTGGACCATGGGGATCTGGGTCAGGGCCGAGTTGAAGAAGTTGTAGATCACATACAGGGCGTCGATCTCGCCCTTCTCATACTGTTCCGCGGCCTGGCTGGAGATCTGCTCGGCCACCTGGCCGAGGTTGGGCAGGGTGATGTGCAGGAATTCCTGGTCCACCGTGTAGCCGCTCTTCCGGGCCCAGTCCGCGGCCCGCTTGCCGACCACGTCCAGGTGCGCCAGTTCGCCGTCGCTGCCGTGCACGAACTGGGTGGCCTGCCTGAGCACGTTGGCGTTGAATCCGCCGCACAGGCCCTTGTCGCTGGCCACCACCACCAGCCGGATGCGCTTCTCCTCGCGGGGCGCCATGAAGGCCAGGGCGAGGGGGCTGCGCAGCATGGAGGGGTCTTCCTGGAACCTGGCGACGACGCTCCGGACGATTTCGGCCATCTTGCTGGAGTAGGGGCGAAGGGCCAGCAGCCGCTCCTTGGATTTCCGCAGCTTCACCGCGGAAATCATCTTCATGGCCTTGGTGACCTGCTGGGTGTTCTTCACCGACCGGATCCGGCGGCGAATGTCCTGTAGGCCGGCCATGGGTTATGCCCCCACGGGCTGGTTCAGGGCTGCCACGAAGGTCTCCTTGAAACCGGTGATCTGGGTTTTCAGCCCGGCCTTGGTCTCGTCGGAAAGCGTCTTGGTGTCCTTGATCGCCCGGAGCAGTTCCGGGGCATTGATGTCCAGGAACGCGTGCAGCTCGGTTTCGAAGCGGCGGCACTGGGCCACCGGCAGGTCATCCAGGAAGCCCGCGGTGGCGGCCCAGATGGTGACCACCTGCTTCTCCACCGGCATGGGCACGTACTGGGGCTGCTTGAGGATCTCCACCAGCCGCTGGCCGCGGTTCAGCTGGGCCAGGGTGGCCTTGTCCAGGTCGGAACCGAACTGGGAGAAGGCGGCCAGTTCGCGGTACTGGGCCAACTCCAGCTTGATCGAGCCGGCCACCGCCTTCATGGCCTTGACCTGGGCGGCGCCGCCCACCCGGCTCACCGAGATGCCGACGTTCAGCGCCGGGCGCACGCCCGCGTTGAACAGGTCGGATTCCAGGAAGATCTGGCCGTCGGTGATGGAGATGACGTTGGTGGGGATGTAGGCGGACACGTCGCCGGCCTGGGTCTCGATCACCGGCAGGGCGGTCATGCTGCCGCCGCCCCGGGCCGCGGACAGCTTGGAGGCGCGCTCCAGCAGGCGGCTGTGCAGGTAGAACACGTCGCCCGGGTAGGCTTCGCGCCCGGGCGGGCGGCGCACCAGCAGGGAGATTTCGCGGTAGGCCACCGCCTGCTTGGAGAGGTCGTCGTAGACGCAGAGCACGTGCTGGCCCGGATTGTCGGGGCCGGCGGGCGCGCCGTTCACCCCGGTCCACATGAAGTACTCGCCCAGCGCCGCTCCGGCCATGGGCGCCAGGAACAGCAGCGGCGCCGGCTCGGAGGCGGTGGCGGCCACCACGATGGTGTGCTTCATGGCGTCGTACTGCTCCAGCGTCTTCACCACCTGGGCGACGGTGGAGCGCTTCTGGCCGATGGCCACGTAGATGCAGATGACGCCGGTGTCGCGCTGGTTGATGATGGCGTCCAGGGCGACGGCGGTCTTGCCGGTCTGGCGGTCGCCGATGATCAGTTCGCGCTGGCCGCGGCCGATGGGGATCAGCGCGTCGATGGCCTTCAGGCCGGTCTGCATGGGCTGCTTGACGCTTTCGCGGTCGACGATGCCGGGGGCGATGCGCTCGATCGGGTTCTGCGCCACCGAGGCGATGGGGCCCTTGCCGTCGATGGGGTTGCCCAGGGCGTCCACCACCCGGCCGACGAAGGCGGGACCCACGGGCACCGACATGATGGTGCCGGTGCGCTTGACCGTGTCGCCCTCCTTGATGAGGTCGGTCTCGCCCAGCAGGATGATGCCGACGTTGTCCTCCTCCAGGTTGAAGGTCAGGCCCATCACGCCGTGCGGCAGTTCCAGCAGCTCGCCGGCCATGGCCTTCTCCAGGCCGTGGGCCCGGGCGATGCCGTCGCCGACGCTGATGACCGTACCGATCTCGGAAACATCGACCTGGGCGTCGAAGCCTTCAATCTGGCTGCGAATGATGCGGGAAATTTCTTCCGCGCGGATGTCCATATTTCGATCCTCCGAAATGCCGGGAAAAGGTTATGCGGAAAGCAGGCGGGCCTGGAGCAGCCGGAGCTGCCCCTTGAGCGAGGCGTCATAGACGGTTGAGCCGATCTGCGCCTTGACGCCCCCGAGGATCGAGGGGTCCTGGCGCCAGTTCAGCTTGACGGTCTTGCCGGTGCGCCGGCCCAGGGCGGCCACGAGGGCGGCGCTCTGGGGCTCGGTCAGAGGCTGGGCGGACTGCACGCTGGCTTCCACCACGCCCAGGTGTTCATCCACCAGTTCGTCGAAGGCGGCCGCCAGTTCGTAGATGAGGTTCAGCCGGGCGGCGCCGGCCACCACGCCGAAGAAGCGGCGCACCGTGTCGCTGACGCCCTCGGCGGCGAGCACCGCGTCCAGGGCCCTGGCCTTCAGGCTGGGGGCCAGCAGCGGGTAGAACGCCAGCCGTTCCAGGTCGGCGTTGCCGCGCACCAGGTCCACGACGGCGGCCAGCTCCTTGCGGGTCTGGTCGAGGCTGCCCTGGTCCTCGGCGATGCCGGCGAGGGCCTTGGCGTAGCGCCGGGCCACGAGGCGATTGCTCACTTGCCACCTCCCACTTGCTCAATGGCCTGGTCCAGCACCCGGGCGGCCACCTCGCCCTGCACGCGGTTCGCCAGCTGCCGGGCCGCGCCGTCCACCACCAGCTCCGCCACCAGGGCGCGCAGGGCGGCTTCCGCCTGGCGTGCCTGGGCGTCGATCTCGGTGCCGGTCTGGACCAGGATCTGCGCCGCCTCGAGCTTGGCCGATTCGAGGATCCGCTGCTTCTCCGTCTCGGCGTCGGCGTCGGCCTTGGCCATGATCCCGGCCAGCTCCTCCTGCAGCCCCGCCATGCGCGTTTCCAGCTCCTGGATCTGCCGGTCGGCTTCCGCTTTTTCCCGCTCGGCCTGGGACAGCTTCTCTTCCAGATCCTTGGTGCGCGCCTTGAACGCCGACGACAGCGCGCCCTTCAGCAGGAAGCCGAGGATGCCGGCGAACAGGATGAAGTTGAAGCCCTGCACGCCGAACTGGGCCATGGTGCCCAGGGACTTGCCGAACAGCTTGACCTCGGGATGGTGGGCGTGCTCCGCGTGGCCTTCCCCGGCCTCGGCGCCTTCGGTCTGGGCCGCAGGCGTCTGCGCGGCCTGGGCCAGGGCCATGGGGGCGGACAGGGCGAACACCAGGGCGAGCGGTGCGGCGCAAAGGGCGATTCGTCGAAGGTTCATCACGTCATGCCTGCCTGAGGAGATGCTGGACCATGGACTCGGACAGGGCCTCCACCTGGGTCATCAGCTCGGCCTTGGCCGCCTCCTGGGCGGTGCCGAGCTGGGCCAGGGCGGTCGCGCGGCGCGCTGCGGCGTCCGCGCGGGCCTGCTCCAGCAGCGTCTCCTTTTCCCGCACGGCCGCGTCGGCCAGCGCCTTGCGGTGCTCGAAGGCCTTGGCCCTGAGCTCGCGCAGGCGGCCGGCGTAATCGGCCTGGCGCGTCTCCACCAGGGCGGCCGCTTCGGCCCGCCTGGCGCTGCCGGACTGGATGGCGGCTTCCCGGTCGTCCATGACCTTGACCAGCGGCTTGAAGAAGAACTGCTTCATGAAGAGGAACAGGCAGGTGACCAGGACCATCACGAAGATCAGGGTTCCCGCGTCAAGTTTCATGGGATCAGGAAGCGTGTCCATGAAGTTCTTGGGCGCATCGGTCCCCGGGGATGCCAGGATCCCGAACTGCCAGATTGTCGCCATTACATCGGGAAACACAGGTTCCTCCCCAATCGTATTTCAATGCACTGAACTCGGAGTCGCAGATAGAACGGCTGAGCCATGACCGCATGCGGATAAGAATAAGATTCTCGCAAGATCTGCCGCAATGCTCAAGCCCGCCTTTTAACCTTGACGCCGGGGAGGAACCGTGGGAAGCTGTTTTTTCGGCGATACGGGCGATTAGCTCAGTCGGTAGAGCAGCTGCTTTACACGCAGCATGTCGGCGGTTCGAGTCCGTCATCGCCCACCAGAAATGGTGACCAGAAATGGGGAATTGACAGCAAGGTTCAGTAATACCGGGGGTTGTAGCTCAGTTGGTTAGAGTGACGGCCTGTCACGCCGTAGGTCGCGGGTTCGAGTCCCGTCAGCCCCGCCAATAGAAGGAAGCGCCCACTGGGCGCTTTTTTTTTGCTCCCCGCCCGCCGCGGCCGGCGGAACCTTTCCACCGCCTGCAATCCCAGTCGAATACCATGAATTCTGGGCCTTTCCGCCCACAGCTTCCCCGGTCGCCCCATGAAACTCCCCCTTGTAGCCCTTTGTGGACGCCCGAACGTGGGGAAGTCCACCCTGTTCAACCGCCTGACCCGCTCCCGCGCCGCCCTGGTGCACGATCTGCCAGGCATGACCCGGGACCGGAGCTACGGCAGCGTGACCTGCCTGTCCGAGGAAGGCGATCCCGAGGAGGTGTTCGAGTTGGTGGATACCGGCGGCCTGGACTTCGAGGGGGACGACGTCATCACCCAGGGCATCACCCGCTTCTCCCTGGCGGCCATGCAGGAGGCCCACGTGCTGGTGCTCATGGTGGACGCCCGGGACGGCTGGAACCCCGGGGACGCCGAGATCGCCGCGCGCATCCGGCCCCAGGGCAAGCCGGCCATCCTGGTGGTGAACAAGATCGACGGGGTCCGGGGCGGCGCGCCGGACAGCGCGTTCTACCAACTGGGCTTCGACGAGGTGCACGTGGTCTCCTCGAGCCATGGCGACGGGGTGCCCGAACTGCTGGCGAGCATCCGCGCGCGGCTGCCGTTCCACCGCACCCAGGAGGAGGCGGAGCTGCACGACCCGGCCGAGGAGCTGCGGTTCGCCATGATCGGCCGGCCCAACGTGGGCAAGTCCTCGCTGGCCAACCGCCTGCTGGGCTACGAGCGCAGCCTGGTGAGCGACGTGGCCGGCACCACCCGGGACACGGTGGACACCGTGTTCCACATCAACGACCGGATCTACCGGCTGATCGACACCGCCGGCATCCGGCGCAAGGGCAAGACCTTCGAAGGCGCCGAGAAGCTCTCCATCCTCAAGGCCAAGCAGGCCATGGCCCGGGCCGACGTGTCGCTGCTGCTCATCGACGCCGTGGAGGGGGTCACCCACCAGGACGCGGTGATCGCCGGCTACGCCCAGGAGGCCGGCGCGGCCGTGGTCCTGGTGGTCAACAAGTGGGACCTGGTGGACAAGGACACCTTCACCGCCATCAGCTTCGAGGAGAAGCTGCGCGACGACCTGGGCTTCCTGCAGCATGCGCCCATGATCTTCATCTCCGCCCTCACCGGGCAGCGGGTGAGCAAGCTGTTCACGCTCATCCACGAGGTGGCCGAAGGCCACGCCCGGCGCATCCCCACCGGCAAGCTGAACCAGTTCCTGCGCGAATCGGTCGAGCGCATGTCGCCCCCGGCGGTGGACGGCAAGCTGCCCAAGCTCTACTTCATGACCCAGGTGGGCACCCGCCCGCCCAGCTTCGTGATCAAGACCAACACCGACCGGGACCTGCATTTCAGCTACCAGCGCTACCTGGAGAACCGGCTGCGCGAGGAGTTCGGCTTCACCGGCACGCCGATCCGGTTCGCCTTCCGCAAGCGCGAGAAGAGCGAGGGCCAGGATGACGGCGTGGCCAAGGTGCGCCGCATCCTCGATCCGGGCGAAGGCCTGAAGCCCCGGCGCAAGCAGGAGACCCCGGCGCCGCGCGGCGGCGCCCAGGCCCGGAGGCGGGAGACCGCCGGCCGGGCCAAGCCGGTGGCCGGTCCCGCGCAGGCCGCCGCGCCCGCCAAGGCCCCGGTCCGTGCCAAGGCCGCTGTCCCCGACGCGCCGGCCCGGCCGAAGGATGCGGCAGCGCACCCGGCCCGGCCGAAACAGCCGAAACGCGCCGTGACCGCCCGGCCCCGCGGCAAGACCGGCCCGCGCAAGGGCACGGCGCCGCGCAGCGGCAAGGCCACGGCCCGCCCGGTGCGGGCGCCGCGCAAGCGCAGCGCCAACTAGCTTCGAGAGCCGCCTGAATGGATCATTGGACTGGGCGGGGGCCCTGCGGCGGAGGCTCCAGACTGAATCCGTCCACCCTGTCGGTGGGCCGGGTGTAGTCCAGGATGTGATCCAGGATTTGCTTGTAATAGGGAGTGTTGGCGAAGGGGGGCAGGTAGTTCACCAGCAGGTTCCCGACATCCCGTCGATGCGCGGGCGGTGTGGCCAGGTACTGGTGGACGAATTCCGTGTAGCCGGCCCTCATGAGTTCGAAGGCCATGGTCTGGAGCTGATTGGTGAACTTGCTCTGGGCCGACTGGATCTCCTGGACCCGCTTTTTCCCAGCCAGGTCATTTTTCGCCAATGCGGCCTTCCAGGCCCATCCCAGTTTTTCCGAGACGATCTTCTGGCGCTGGTAGGCAATGCCCAGCAGGAGCAGGGTCTTGTTGGCCCGGAGGGCGTCGATGGCCGTTTCCACCGCTTCCTTGTAGGCGCGGAATGCCGTGAAATCGCCGCCTTCATGAGGCGGCGCCAGCACCTGGATCCCGCAGGGCCGGCAGTAGTCCTCCAGCCATTTGCGGTAGTTCTTGTCGTAGCGCTCCATGGTCGGATACTGGCCGTAGTTCACCCTGGGCAGGACGCCCATGATCTTCGCGGTGTTGTACTGGAACACGGTATTGCAGAAAATGTCGGCCAGGACCTGCTCCGGCAGCAGGTGGCCGTGCGCGTGCAGCTCCTCCCCGAATCCGGGGTTCAGCCTCTGGGCCTGGTACGCCATGCCCCCGAGCCGGTCCGTGGTGTAGTACTGGTAGGATTGCTTGACGGCGGCTTCCATGTCCTCGTCGCCCAGGTCCGGGATGGGCGGCGGGCCCGGCGGCAGCTGACCCGATTTGCTCTCCAGGCTGGAATGGGCATCGGTGCCGCTGTCCAGGATGATCAACCTTCCCGGCGCGCAAAGGCAGTACTGCTGTTCCCGGCGGTTGTCGTAGGTGTGGTCCCGGAACAAGGCTGAAACGCCCGTGGGGTGGATGTCCAAGGTGCATCTCGGGTAGAGGTTCCCACCCCCGCGGTGGCTCTCGTCGCGTTCAAGGAGGAGGAACGACACCGGCTGGGCCTGGTGCTGCGCGCCGGGCTCGGCCACGAACAGCGATATCGTCGTGTTGGCGGGGATATGCAGGACCTCCGGGACGTCCAAAGGCTGGCCGCCGGCAGCCGCCCCGGGCACCGTCTGGTAGCCGAGCCGCCAGTCGGTGCGGAACTCGATCTTCAGGTTTGCCGGCTGGCTGGAGTCGTTGCAGATCTGGTTGGCCAACGGCAGCCAATTCACCGCCCGGGCCGCTGGGGCAACCGCAAGGACCAGGGCAACGGTGGATAAGGGGAACAGGGGGAGCTGGAGGTGGTTGCGCATGGTTGGGTCCTCTTGGAAAAAGGTATTTTTAAATACAAATAAATTATAATATCATTTGGCCCGTCGGCAATCCACAACATTCTTTATTCCATTAGCATCACAAAAATATCGTTGGAGGTAACAGCGCGGTTCCTTTGGGGTGGTAAATGTTTAAATAATTATTTAATCAAAATCTGTGAAACAGGCCACCCCTTCCCTGGTCCGGCCCGCTGGCTTTCTTGGGGGCCAAGGCGCTTTTTTTAAAAAAAGGATGTTGCAACACCTATTGTTTGGAACTAGTCTTTCGTTACGGCGCAACAGCACCGATTCGGGAGTTCCCCCATGCGAAATCGTTCTTCCCAGCTCATGTTCTCCGTCCTTGCCGCGCTGGTCGCCATGCCCGCGACCCTTTCAGCCCAGGCCCCGGCCGGCGTGGAGGTCTACCAGATCGACTCGGTGCACTCCAACATCGGCTTCCGGGTGCGCCACCTCATGTCCAAGGTCACCGGCCGGTTCGGCAAGGTGGACGGCACCGTGACCCTGAACACCAAGGACGTGACCAAGTCCTCGGTGGATGTGACCATCGCGGTGTCCAGCATCTCCACCAACAACACCCAGCGCGACGGCCACCTGCTGACCGCCGATTTCTTCGACGCCGCGAAATACCCCAACATCACCTTCAAGAGCACCGCGGTCAAGGAAGTGGCCAAGGGCAAGCTGGAGGTCACCGGGACCTTCACCATGCGCGGCGTCACCAAGACCCTGGTGCTGCCCATCACCAGCCTGGGCACCGCCGCCGATCCCATGAAGAACGTGGTCGCCGGATTCGAGGGCGAGCTGAAGCTGAACCGCCAGGACTACGGCGTATCCTACGGCTCCGGGCTGGTCGGCGACGAGGTGGATATCGACCTGAACGTCGAAGCGAAGAAGCTCTAACCGATCACGATTTCCCAGGTGATCGGGGCCGCCTTGGCCAGCATCGCCGAGACGCCGCAGTAGCGGTCCATGGACAGGATCACGGCCTTCTCCAGCTTTTCCCGGTCCAGCTCCTTGCCCCGGAACGTATAGCGGAGGTGGATGTTCTGGAAGACCTTGGGATGCTCTTCGGTGAGTTCGGCGCTGGCCTCGACCTCGAAGCCGTCCAGCCGCACCCGCATCTTCTCCAGGATGGAAACCACGTCGATGCCGGTGCAGCCGCCCAGGCCCGACAGCAGCAGGCCCTTGGGGCTGGCGCCGCTGTCCTGGCCACCCGAGGCGTGGGGCGCGTCCAGGGCAATGTCGTGGCCACCCTGGTGCGCGGTGAAAGCCATGCCCGAGTTCCAAGTCACGACGGATTTCATGGAATACTCCCCAACCCTTCGCGGGTTGCCAGCTGTGTCAGATACCAAATATTGACAATAAAAAGATAATAGCCGGATCTCGGCCTGTCAAGGCACCGGCCGGCGCCGTATGCTGAAACCAGCGGAGGCCGGGATGACAACCTTGGAACAGCGGACCGGGGCGATCCGCCTGGTATGCACGGATGTGGACGGGGTGCTCACCACCGGGGCGCTGCACTACGGCGACGGGCCCAGCCACGGCAAGACCTTCAACGTGCGCGACGGCGCCGCCATCAAGTGGCTGCAGCGGGCCGGCATCCCGGTGGCCTTCATCTCCGGCCTGCATTCCCCGGCCACCCTGCAGCGGGCCCTGGACCTCCAGGTGGAGGACTGCATCGTCGGACGGCTCGACAAGGGCCCGGTGCTGGAGCAGCTGTGCGCCAAGTACGGCCTGCGGCTCGACCAGGTGGCCCACCTGGGCGACGATCTGGCCGATCTGCCCCTGCTCGACCGGGTCGGGCTGGCCTGCTGCCCCCAGGACGCGGTGCCCGAGGTGCGCGCGGCGGCCCACTGGGTGGTGCCGGTGGCTGGCGGGGCGGGGGTGCTGAGGGAGGTGGCGGAGCGCATCCTCAAGGACCAGGGCCGCTGGGAGGCCGTGCTCGCGGCCTTCGGGCACTAGGGCGCGCTTTTCAGGAGGTGGTCGGCCACCCGGCCCGCGGCGCCCGGCTGGCCCAGGTGGCTGCGCAGCTTGCCCAGGTCCGAGCGCATCCGCGCCGCCACCGCGGGGTCCAGCAGGGTGGCCAGCTCCTGGCCCAGCCGCTGGGCGTTGACCTCCCCCTGCAGCAGTTCCGGCGCCACCTGGCCGCCCGCCACCACGTTGGCCAGGCCGAAATAGGGGATCTTCACCCAGCGCCTCGCGAACCAGTGGGTCAGGGGATTGAGCTTGTAGATGATGGCGAACGGGGTGCCCAGCAGGGCGGTCTCCAGGGTGGCGGTGCCCGAGCAGACCAGGGCGGCGTCGGCGTAGGCCCGGGCGGCGTAGCCCAGGCCGTGCAGCAGGCGCACCGGGCCGGTCTTGAGGTAGGCCTGCAGGTCCGCCTCGCGCAGGGTGGGGGCCACCGGCACCACCCACTGCACCGCGCGGCGTTCGGGCAGGGCCTGCCAGTCCTCCACCAGCTGGACCAGCGGCGGCATCAGCCGGTGCAATTCACCCGCCCGGCTCCCGGGCAGCAGGGCCACCACCGGCCGTGCCGGATCCAGTCCGGTCCGGCTGAAAAAGGCGGCCCGGTCCACTTCGGGCACCACCGTCTCCACCAGCGGATTGCCCACCCAGATCGCCTCAACCGGATAGCCCTCGAACAGCCGGGGTTCGAAATCGAACAGGCAGTACAGGGTGTCGAGGGTGCGGCCCAGGTCGGGAATCCGCCCGGCCTTCCAGGCCCAGACCTGGGGGCAGACGTACTGGTGCAGGCGGACCTGGGGCATGGCCTTGCGCAGGGCCTTGGCCAGCCGCACGTTGAAGCCCGGGTAGTCGATCAGCAGGGCCGTGCCGATGCCCTCCTCCGCCGCCGCGGCGAGGATCTCCGCGAACAGGCGGCGCAGCCGGGGCAGGTGGCGGATCACCTCGACGAAACCGACCACGGCCAGATCCTGCACATCCGCCAGCTTGCGGTCGAGGAACGGCGTCATGAGGCTGCCGCCGACCCCGACGAAGCGCAGGTCGGGGCGGCGCTCCCGCAGCGCCCGCAGGATCTCGGCGCCATGCAGGTCGCCCGAGGCTTCGCCGGCGATGACCAGGATGGGTTTCATGGCTGCTCCTCGTCGAGCCCGGCGGGGAACAGCACCGGCGGGAAGGCCTGGTTGATGGCCGCCGCCACCCGCTGCAGGGCGGCGGAATCCCGGGCCGGGATGGCCAGGTTCCACCGGTAGCCGAGGGCCTGGATCGGCCGGAAATCGTCGCCGGGTTCACCCACGGCGCAGAACAGCCGGTCGGCGATGCATGCCAGGTCGGCACCGACCCCGGCGTCCCAGCAGAACCCCACCGCCTCGCCGCGGGCTTCGCGCAGCCGGCGCACCAGCTCCGGGGCGGCCCCCGGGGCCGGGCGCAGGGCGAGCTTGGCGCCCTGGCCCTGGGTCACCTCCAGCAGGCCTTCCAGCACCCCCATGAAGGCCGCGGCCCCGGCCCGGCCCTCCGGCAGCGCGGCCCGGAGCACCAGGAAATCCGCCCCCAGGGGCGGGCGCAGGGCCGCCAGGGCGGTCTCGCCCAGGCCCGGGCCCCAGGGCAGCGCCGGGAGATGCAGGGCGTGCACCTGCGGGCAGCCCGCGTCAGGCCGGCTCCAATCCGGATGTAAGGTCCCTGTCCATAACAGTTCAGCAGCCGGGAACGAGCCCCAGGGTTTCGGCGCGCAGGAAGAAGGGAGAAGGGGCACAATTCGCATCAAGTGATTATCATGAAGCACCGGAGGCGCCCATGGTCCGAGTTTTCACCCTGGAGGAGGCCCGCGTGGTCCTGCCGCGGGTCCAGGCGGTGACCCGCCCCGTGTTCGAACTGGCTTCGAGCATGGCCGAGGAACTGCAGGCGGCCGAGGACCGCGAGGACGAGGAGCGGGTGGAGTCGCTGCAGGGCCGGCTGGAAGCGCTGATGGAATCCTGGGCGGAAGCCGTGCGCGAGCTGGGTCCCGATGTGAAGGGGCCCTGGCTGGTGGACTTCGATTCCGGCGACGGCTACTGGTGCTGGGCCTTCCCGGAAGAGGACCTGGACCACTGGCACGACTACGAAGGCGGCTTCTCCAACCGGGTTCCGGTGGCCTTCAAACCCGGGGCCAGGCAGGGCTGATGGACGAGCGCGAGACCTTCCGCGAGGCGGTGTGCCGGGCCGTGGCCCAGGTGCCCCGGGGCAGCGTGGCCAGCTACGGCCAGATCGCCTGGATGGCCGGCTACCCGCGCCGGCCCCGGCAGGTGGGAATGGTGCTCAAGGGCCTGCCCGAAGGCACCGATCTGCCCTGGCATCGCATCGTCAGCGTCAAGGGCTACGTGCCCAGCCGCGGCCGCTGGTGGGGGGCGATGCTGCAGATCCAGCGGCTGCGCGACGAGGGGATCGACGTGGATGACGCGGGGAATCTCGATCTGGGCCGGTTCGGCTGGAACGGCGATCAGTCTTCATCCAGATCGGGCTTCAGCCGGTAGCCGATGCCCAGTTCGGTGAGCAGCAGCCGGGGCCGGGTGGGGTCGGCCTCCAGCTTCTTGCGCAGGCTGCGCATGTAGACGCGGACGTAGGTGGCGTGCGCCTTGGCGGTGTCGCCCCAGACTTCCTGGAGCAGCTGCCGGTTGGTGATCACCTGGCCGGCGTGGCGCATCAGCACCGCCAGCAGGTCGAACTCGTTCTTGGTGAGCCGCACCGGCTTGTGCTCCAGGGTCACTTCCCGGCTGGCGAAATCCATGCGCAGGCTGCCCACTGCCACCACCGTCGCCGCCGGCGCCGTAAGGTCGGCGGCGTGCCGCAGGGCCACCCGGATCCGGGCCAGCAGCTCGCTGGAGCCGAACGGCTTGGTGATGTAGTCGTCCGCCCCCATGTCCAGGGCCAGGACCTTGTCCTCCTCACGGCCCCGGGCGCTCACCACGATGATCGGCACCCGGCTCACCGCGCGCAGTTCCCGGGCCAGGCTGAGCCCGTCGCCGTCCGGCAGGCCCAGGTCGAGCAGCACCACGTCCGGGGCCAGCCCGAGGGCCATGGACTTGCCCTCCTCCCAGGTGGTCGCCTCGGCCACGTTGAAGCCGTGGGAGCGCAGGGTGGTGGTGAGGTACTGCATGAGTTGGGAATCGTCCTCGACGATCAGGACCAGGGGTTGTTCTGGGAGCATGGCGCCTTCCGTGGGTTTCAGGAATGGTAATCGGGGTTGAGTTCGGGGGAGATGCCATCCATGGGCAGGGCGATGACGATCTGGGCGCCGCCCTGGGGCCGGGTCCGGGCGGTGATGCTCCCGCCATGGGCCTGGGCGATGCCCTTGCAGATGGCCAGGCCCAGCCCGGCCCCCGGCGTCACCGGCCTGCCGGTGCCGCGGTAGAGCTTCTCGAAGATCAGTTCCTCCTCGCCGGGGGGCAGGCCCGGGCCTGCGTCGGCGACCGAAAGCAGGAACTGCCCGCCCTCCGCCCAGCCGCGCACCTCGATGGCGCTGCCCGCAGGGCTGAACTTGATGGCGTTGTCCAGCAGGTTGATGAGGGCCTGCTCCATCAGCACCGGGTCCATGGGCACCCAGATCTCCGGCAGTTCCACCGACACCGGGCGGGAACCCAGCTGCTCCTCCAGGTGGCTGAGGGCGGAGCCGACCACCTCCTCGACGGCCGCCCATTCCTTCTTGGCCTGCACCAGGCCCGATTCCAGCTTGGTGATGTCCAGCAGGTTGTTGACCATGCGCAGCAGCCGGCGGGATTCCTGGAGGATGGTGCCCAGCAGCACCTTCGGATCGCCCGGCGCCGATTGCGGGCCGGGGTTGAGCAGCGTGGTGGTGGCGCCGGTGATGGTGCCCAGCGGGGTCCTCAGGTCGTGGGAGATGCTGCTCAGCAGGCTGTTGCGCAGCCGCTCGTGCTCGGCCTGGATGCGGGCAATGGTGCGGTCCTCGGCCAGGCTGGCCCGCTCCAGCGCCAGGGCGATCTGCGAGGCCAGGGGAATCAGCAGGTCCAGCCGGCTGGCGGGCATGGCGCCGGCCCCGGGCGTGAACCAGAGCCCGAGCACCCCGAGCGGGCGCTCGGTGCCGGGCATGGGCAGCATGAGGCAGGGGGACTGGGTGTAGCTCTCCGTGCCGTGGCCCACCGGCACCCCGCGCGCCATCACGGTCCGGGCGATCTCCAGCTCCTCCGCCTCCAGCCGCAGGCCCGGGCCCGCGGGCACCGGCAGCTGGCCCTTGGCGTCGCAGAGCAGCAGCGCCACCGGAAGGTCCAGCTCCTGGCGCAGGAAGGGCACCACCCGCTGCTGGATGGCCGCCACCGAGCCGCCTTCGGCCAGCACCTTGCCCAGGCGGTAGAGCGTGCGGGTGTGGCGCTCCTGGTTCTGGGCCAGCCGGGTCTGGGCCCGGATCCGCTCCGCCAGGCCCAGGATCACCCAGCCGACGCCGAGCATCATCGCGAAGGTGCCGGTGTGCTGGATGTCGGTGAGCACGAAGGAGTAGCGCGGTTCAATGAAACAGAAATCAAGGGTCAGGATGCTCAGCACGGAGGCCGCCAGGGTCGGCCAGCGGCCGAGCTGGGTGGCTGCCGCGGTGATGCAGAGCATGTAGAGCATGATCACATCGGCCAGGCCCAGGTAATGGAACACCAGGAAGCCGACCCCGGTGGCCAGCACCACGAAGCCGATGGCGATGGCCAGGCCGACCAGATCCAGGGCTTCCGGCGGCGCCGGCGCCGGCGGGGGCGGCTCTGCGGAAGGCCTGGCGGGGACCACATGGATGACCAGCTCCAGATCCCCCTGGACCAGCTCTTCCAGCAGCGAACCGGTCAGCCGGGTGCGCCAGCCGGGTCCACCACGGCCCACCACCAGGTGGGTGACCTGATGCGTCCGGGCCAGGGCCAGCAGCTCCCGGGCCAGGTTGCGGGTCAGGGGCTGCAGGCGGATCAGATCGGCGCCCAGCTCCTCGGCCAGCCGCAGGTTGTCCGCCAGGCGGCGCTCATCATCCCGGGAGGACATGAGCGGACGGGGCCCGTCCAGGTGCACCCCGATCCAGGGTGCCCCGCCCGCTTCGGCCATCCGGCAGGTGGCGCGGATCAGCCCTGCGCAGTCCGGCCGGCCATCCACCGGAACCATGTAGCGGGTCTCCCGGGCCGGGGCGGCCGCCGAATCATCGCCCCCGGGCTTGCTTCCGGGCGGGTCCATCGCTAGGCGGCAGAGCATGATTGCATCCCCTTCATGGGTGGGTAACGGCCGTTCAATGCGTCTTTGTCATCAGTTTAATAGCATCCTTGGGCCTTGGCCTCTATGAGGGAGTTCCTGTCATCCAGGGCCCGATGGATCTCCTTGGGCAGGGAACGTGCCGCGACCTTGCTTTGGGGAACAGGGGGGGGGAGATTGGATGGGCGTGAGCATGGCAAGAATTGGGGTGCTGTCGATAATGCCATGATTAACTTGATATCGTATGGTAAAAAACAGCATAAATTTTAGGCTTGACTGAATACAGAATACGAAACAAGATGAATCACACCCAATTGCATCCTTGCTACAGCTAGTCAACAGCCCCTAGGCGCTTGGAAGGACAACGTCCATCCGAGCCGCCTTCCGGTAACTCGCACCCTGCCGTCCGCGGAGACCGGGATGCCTGACCGGTGCTCTCGGTCCCCACGTGGTCATGAATGGAAGCGGCCACGGCAAGCAACGTTTTTCCCCTTGTTCCGGTTGTCCCAAGGCTGCCCGTGCGCAGCACTTCCCCAATCCCTACCCGAAGGAGTGCCCATGAGAACGGTGAACAACGTCCTGGTGCCAGCGCTGGCACTCATCAGTCTTCTCCTCGCAGGTTGCGACAAGGAATCCAAGACCATCAAAGTCGCCGTACAGATGCCACTGTCGGGCCCACTTTCGGTCATGGGCGTATGCCAAAAGAACTCAACCCAGATCGCGGTGGAGGAACTGTCCGAACCACTCAAGAAGATGGGCTTCAAGGTTGAACTGGCGGCCTATGACGACCAGGCCAATCCAGACACCGGGGTGGCCAACGCCAAGGCCATCATAGGCGATCCCTCCATCATGGGCGTGGTGGCGCACTGGAACTCCGGTGTGTACATTCCGTCCTCTGAGGTCTACAAGTCCGTGGACTTGGCCGCAATCTCCCCGGGCTGTTCCAACCCCAAAGTGACCGACCGCATGCTGTCGGACGTGAACCGGGTCTGCGGCCGGGATGACGTCCAGGGGGCGGTGGGCGCCCAGTTTGCCGCGGACCAGGGCTTCAAGTCGGTCTACGTCCTGCACGACAAGCAGACCTATGGCCAGGGAATCGCCGAATACTTCAAGAAGGAGTGCGAAGAACATGGGATCCGGGTGATCGGTTTCGCCGGATCCGAGGAGAAGGCCAACTTCGACGCCATCCTCACCCCGATCATTGCCGCCAAGCCGGATTGTCTCTACTTCGGCGGCCAGTTCGACCAGGGCGCAGTGTTGTTCCGCCAGGCCAGGCAGAAGGGCTACAAGGGCGCCTTCCTTTCTGACGACGCGTTCGATTCCCCGGATGCGGGCAAGATTGGCGGCGAGTTCCTCAGCCAGGCCGGCGGCACCTACTTCTCGACCCTTTCGGGACCGCCCAGCCTCTACCCCGACGCCGCCAAGTTCGTGGCCACCTTCAAGACCAAGTTCGGCGATACCATCCAGCCCTACGCGCCTCAGGCCTACGATTGCGCCGCGATCCTACTGAAGGCCATCGAGATAGCGAGCGAGAAAAACAACGGCAAGCTGCCCGAGCGGGCCGAGGTCAGCAAGGCCGTCCGCGATCTCAAGGATTACCACGGTATAAGCGCAACATACAATTTTAATCAGAAGGGCGATCCTGCCGTGTCCCGCTACTTCATCGTGCAGGTCATGGCCAAGGATTCCTCCACCTGGGAGAAGAGCAACAAAATCCTCAAATCTCTCGACATCAAGGCCCCCTAGGGCCTGCGGGGAAAGTGAGGACCGTCGGCAATACCGCACCCCGGACGGCCGGGCTGGTCGCGCCAGCCCGGGCCGTTCGGAAGGTGCGCGGGTCCGGAGAAACCACCAGGGACGGATCGGATGACCACCTACGAGGGATGCACCGTGAATAAAAGGATCGAATTTCTCTACCTTTCCGAACAGGACACTATCGCCGCGGGCGTGAACGATGCGGCGCGCTGCGTGGAGGTGTCGGAAGAGGTCTTCAGGTTGCTGGCCCAGGGGGACTACCTGATGGGCGGGAGCAATCACAACAGCCATGGCATCGGCATCATCTTCCCCAAGGAAACCAGGTTTCCGAACATGCCCGTGGCCGGCCCGGATCGCCGCTTTTTCGCGATGCCGGCCTATCTGGGTGGCAGGTTTGATTGCTGCGGGAATAAATGGTATGGCTCCAACCAGGCCAACACCGCCAAGGGACAGCCCCGCTCCATCCTGACGGTCATGCTCAACGACAAGGAGACCGGCGCTCCCCTGTGCCTGATGTCCGCGAACCTGCTGAGCGCCGCCCGCACCGGCGCCGTGCCCGGCGTGGCGATCCGCCATTTGGCCCGCAAGGATGCCAAGGTGTTGACCGTCATCGGCTGTGGTCCCATCAACCAGGCCTGCCTGAGGAACATCATGACCCAGGCCAAGGGCTTGCAAAAAATTATATGTTTCGACTTGTTTGAAGAGAAAGCCCGGGCCCTGGCCGGCTGGGCCGCGAAGACCTATGGTCTTGAAGGGGTGGCGTCCCAGGATCTGCCGGAAGCCGTCGGCGAGGCCGACCTTGTGACGGTGGCCGCTTCCAGGCTCAAGCCGGTCAACCTGAGCCACAGCTGGCTGAAAAAGGGCGCCCTGGTCATGCTGAGCGGGCCGGCCCAGGGAGATCGGGAATTCTGGACCCGGAACCGCATCATCCTCGACCACATCGAGCTGCACAAGGCCTATGTGGAGGAGGCCGATGCCTCGGGGGACAAGCAGGGGTACTACCGAAGCGTCATCGGCGGACCGATCTACAACCTGATCGACGAGGGTGTGCTCCCGAAGCTGGAGGCTTTCACCTCCATCGGCCAGATCAGCCTGGGCGATCGGCAGGGGCGCGAGAATAACGACGAGAGTCTCATTTTTGTCGCCTGCGGCATGGGCGTGTTCGATGTGGCCTGGGGCTACGAAATCTACCAGAACGCGCTGAGGAACGACATCGGCCAAAAGCTGCTCTTGTGGGATGAGCCGGCCCTTGGCTGACGGCTCCCTGCCCATCGAAGACGAGGCCAAGTCATGCAACGGAAAATCAAAAATTATGAAAAGATTGTAAGCCATGGCGATCAGCATTCCAGGAGGATCATCCTGGACATCACGGAAGCCACCCTTCGGGATCTGGACGCATATGAGCGGATCAAAAGCATCGCCCACCTGGACCAGGACCTGCTGTGGATCGGCACCCGCTCCTGGGACTTGTCCAGGAAACGCAACGTCTACCTGGTAGGCGCCGGCAAGGCCTGCAACGCCATGGCCATGGCCTTCGACGAGATCCTGGGCGAGCGGCTGACCAAAGGCATCGCCATCGTCAAGGTGGCCGACGAGGCGGACGTCTTCCACCGGACCGAGGTTCATGTGGGGGGCCATCCGCTGCCCAATGAGGAAGGCCATCGGGCTTCCAGGAACATCATCGAGCTGGTCGATCGCGCCGGCCCGGACGATCTGTTCATTGGCGTGATCAGCGGCGGAAGTTCGGCGCTGATGAGCTGCCCGATTGAAGGCATCAGTCTGCAGGATGAAATTGAAACCACTGACGTCCTGTTGAAATCCGGGGCCGGTATCTTCGAAATCAATGCCATCCGCCGGCATGTTTCCCAGATGAACGGCGGTATGTTGGCCAAGCGGATCCAGTCGGTGGGGGCCGAATTCATCGGGCTGGGCATCAGCGACGGCGTCGGCGTGGCGCCGACCCGTGATATCGCCGTCCCTTACCAGAACTATGCCAGCACCCCCATCGGACCGGACAAGACGACGCTGGAGGACGCCAGGAAAGTGATCCGCGACTATGACCTTGCCGGGCGGCTGCCGCGAAGCGTGGTGGACCACCTGATGAAGGTGGGCCCCGAGGGGGAAACGCCCAAGCAATTCCCGGACAATACCTATTTCCTGATCAATACCGTGCCCGATTCGTGCCTCTACGCGAAAAAGGTAGCGGAGGACATGGGCGTCCGGGCCATGATCCTCACGTCGTTTCTCGAAGGGGAGAGCCGGGACGCCGGGACTTTCTTCGCCGCCATCGCCAGGCAGGTCCAGACCTTCGGCAGCCCGATCCAGGCCCCATGCGTCATCTTGAGCTGCGGGGAAACGACCACCCAGATTCTCGACAACAGCCTCATCTCGGGCCATGGCGGCCCCGGCCAGGAACTCACCGCCAGTTTCGCCATCGCCGCGGCCAAAGCCAAGGGCGCGTGCATGCTCTCCATCGATTCGGAGGGAACCGACGGGACCACGCCAGTGGCTGGAGGCATCACCGATTCCCAGAGCTACGCCATGGCCGTCAGCCAAGGCGTCGATCTGCATGCCGCCCTGCGCGGACATGCCACCTTCGAGGCCCTCAGCCGGATCGACGATGTGGTCTGCACGGGCAATACGGGCACCAATCTATGTGATTTCAATGTCTTATATATCCCGGTTCGGGAGTAATAGGGGGAGTCATGGCAACGACCGCCATCCAATCGATCCGGTCAAGGCAGGTGATTGATTGCAAGTGCCGCCCGATGGTTGAAGTGGATGTGACGACCGAGGGCGGAGCCCTGGGCCGGGGCTGCGCCCCCACCGGAATCTCCGTGGGCATGTATGAGGCTTGCGTATTGCGTGACAACGACCCCGGCGAATACCGCGGTCAAAGCGTGCATAAAGCCATCGCCAACATCCAGAATATCCTTGCCCCTGCCTTGCTCGGACTGGAGGTCACCAACCAGGTTCTCATCGACCAGATCATGATCGGGCTCGATGGCACCAAGGATAAAAGCCGGCTGGGCGGCAATGCCATCTATGCCACCTCGGTCGCCTGTTTCCAGGCGGCCGCCGCGGCCTGCGGCCAGCCGCTCTACCGCCATCTGGCCGGCGCGCCAATCCGGACGATCCCCGTCCCCAGTTTCAATGTGGTGAACGGCGGGAAATACCAGCATTTCACCCAGGCCTTCAACGAATTCATGATCATGCCGTACAAGGCCAAGGACATCTACGAAGCCGTGGAAATCGGCATCCTGGTCTTCCAGGAGCTTGATTCCGTCATTGCCAAGTTCACCGGGAAGGCGACCGAGGTGGCCCGGTCCTATGGCTATGCGGCCCCTTCCAGCGACCCGGCCGTCGTCCTGTCCTTGATGCAGCAGGCGGTGGATCGTTGCGGCTTCCACGACAAGGTGGCCTTCGCCCTGGACTGCGCATCGAGCGAGATGTATGACGAACGGACCAGGACCTATCTCCTGGGCGAGGAACGGGTCGACGCGGAGACGCTGATCAACCATGTCCAACGGCTTTCCGAGCAGTTCAACCTGGTCTTCGTCGAGGACCTGCTGGACGAAAACGATTGGGAAAACTATCCGAAGGCCGTGGCACAGCTCACCCGGACGCTCATTCTGGGCGATGACCTGATCGTCACCAACCGGGAGCGGCTGGAGAAGGCCTACCGGTCCCATGCGGTGGCCGGGTTCATCCTCAAGCCCAACCAGGTCGGCACCGTCACCGAAGCCCTGGACACCTACCGGTTCGGTCGCGAGCACGGCCTGATCGCGGTTCCTTCCGGCCGTTCGGGCGGGGCGGTCAACGATGTCGTGATGGACTTCTCCGTGGGCCTCCAGGTGCCGTTCCAGAAGAACGGCGCCCCCCGCTCCGGTGAACGCATCGAGAAGCTCAACTTCCTGATGCGCGCTTGCGACCTGAACCCAGGCAGCCAATTGGCGGACCTGTCCAGTCTGGTGAAATTCTAGGAGGCAGGCATGGATGTTCCCAGTCCCAGGATGGGACGGGTCAGGCAGACGATCATTTCCCGTCCCCTGGCCGACCCTCCTGGCTCGATCCGCCGGCAGATCGCGCAGCTTGCGCCCGCGCTGAAGGTGCGGCCGGGCGCCAGCGTCGCCGTCGGCTGCAGCAGCCGCGGGATCGCCAACTACGCTCAGATCGTCGGTGCGGTCGTCCATCAGCTGAAGGCCGAGGGCTACCGGCCCTTCCTGTTTCCCGCCATGGGCAGCCATGGCTCGGCCACGGCCGAAGGCCAGGCCCAGGTGCTGGCCCGGGTCGGCATCAGCGAAGCGTCCATGGGCTGCCCGGTCGTGGCCACCATGGAAGTCCAGGTCATCGGTGAGCTCGCCACTGGCATGCCGGTGGCCATGGATCGGTCCGCCTTCCACGCCGATGCCTTCGTGGTCGTCAACCGGATCAGGACCCACACGGAATTCACCCACGCTTTCGAATCCGGCCTGATGAAGATGATGGCCATCGGCATGGGGAAGGAATTCGGCGCCACCCTTTACCATCGTTACTTCATGCACTATGGCTATGGCGCAACGATCCAGGCGATCGCCGATCAGGTCATGCAGACCCGCCCGCTACTTTTCGGGGTGGGGATCGTCGAGGATGGGCGGGCCCAGACGGCCGAAGTGCGGATCATTCCGGCCGGGCGGATCGCCGCAGAAGAGGGCGAACTGCTGGCGTCGGCCATCGCCATGATCCCGAAGCTGCCGTTCGACGCCGTGGACGTGCTGGTCATCGACCAGATGGGCAAGGATATTTCCGGTTCCGGCTTCGATACCAAGGTGGTCGGCCGTCTGTCCATGCCGCTGGTCGGACCCGATCCGCCACGCCCACGCGTCAAGCGCATTGTCGTATGCGATCTGACGGCCGCCTCCAAAGGCAATGCCGATGGGGTCGGCATCGCCGATTTCATCACCGAGCGCCTCTACCGGAAAATCGACCGGCAGGCTTTGTACGTCAACGCACTGGCCGGCTCCGAACCGGAGCATGCGCGCATCCCGATGGTGCTGCCGACCGATCGTGACGCGGTAGAGGCCGGAATCGGCACCATCGGTCCGGTTCTTCCCGAAACCCTGAGGTTGGTGCGGATCGCCAATACGCGCGATCTCGAATTCCTCGAGGTGAGTTCTGCTTTGCACGCCGAGTGCGCAGGCCGTCCCGACCTTGAAGTGCTTGGCGAGCTCCATCCGCTCAGCTTTTCTTCGAAGGGCGCGCTTGCTCCATTCATTTAATAAATTTTTCATATAACCCGACGAACGGAACCTTGCCTGGCTATCGGATACTCGATAAATTTGCATATGGCCATTTCCCGGAAACCTCTGCGCATTGATGTCCACCGGGAACTGCTGGACCTGATCCTGTGCGGGGAGTTGAGTCCCGGCCAGCGCATCAGCGATAGTGAATTGGCGACCCGGATCGGCGTGAGCCGGACGCCGGTCCGGGAATCCCTGCTGCGCCTTGAACGGGAAGGCCTCATCATTGCCTCCCAGCACCAGGGGTTCACGGTTCAGCCGCTGAGCGCATCCGAGATCCGGGACGTCTACCCGATGGTCGGGATGCTCGAATGCTTCGGCCTCAAATCCATCCCCCCGTTGTCGGCGAGAAAGATCGAACATCTCAACCGGATCAGCGCCGCCATGCAGGAGGAGGTTTCCAAACCCCTGCGCCGCATCCGGCTGGACGACGAATGGCATCGCGTGCTGCTCAGCGACAACGGCAACCATTGCCTAACCCAGATCCTGGGTGAACTGAAGCAGCTGATCCTGCGTTACGAATACACCTTCATGCAGGTTTCCGAGTGGGTCACGGTTTCCCTCAACGAGCATGCCGAAATGATCGAGAATGTGCGCCTGGGCAATCGCCAGGAGGCCATGCGGATTCTCGGCGCCCATTGGGATCGGAGCATGGAGGCGGTCCTGTCCAAATTCTTCGTGGCGCTGCAGTCGACCTCCTAGGCGGGGTCATATCAGCGCTCAGCCCGTGGTCTTGTGCGACCGGGCGTCGGCGCAGCGCCGGCCCCACCCCGGGCTGAACGGATCGAAGGCGCCGAAGCGCGCCGGGTCGTGCGGTCCCAGATCGAAGGCCGGCGCGCTTCCGGTGATCATCTGGGCCAGCGCCCGGCCCACCCCCCCGGCCATGGCCACCCCGCCCCCGCTGCAACCCGCCGCGGAGTAGAGGCCCGCGGGCTCCGCCAGGGGCCCCACCGCCAGCAGCCCGTCGGGCACGTAGGTGGAGTAGCCGGAAACATAGTGGGCGATCTCCAGTTCTCCGAACCAGGGCAGGAACCTCTGGAAGGCGGCAGCCCCCTCCTCCAGGCTGGCCCAGCCGTTGGCGTCCCCAGCCACCACATGGCCCTGGAGATCGTCCGGCAGGTCCCTGGGGTCCGCGAACACGCTCTGGGCCTCCCGGAAGCCGAACAGGAGGCCCTCCCCCTCGGGCCGGGCGTAGGCCCTGGCATCCGGAAGGATCATGAAGGGCATGTTCCGGCTGAACCTGCGGTCAGGCGAAGTGATCCAGTACTGGCTCCGCACCGGGGCCATGGGAATCGCCGCGCCGGCGGCCTGGGCCAGGAGGTTCGCCCAGGCCCCGGCCGCGTCCACCACCACCGGCGAGGCGATGCTGCCCGCCGCGGTGCGGACCCCGGCGACCCGCTGCCGCCCGGTGAGAATCGCCTCCACCGCCTGGCCTTCCAGAATTCGCGCGCCCCGGTTCCGGGCGGCCCGGGCGTAGCCGGAGCCCAGGGCGTAGCCGTCCATGAAGGCGTCCTCGGGCATGTAATGGATTTCCTCGCCGCCCAGCAGGTGCAGCCAGGGCACCAGGTCCAGGGCTTCCGGGGGGGTGAGGCGATGCACCAGCTCCCCCTGGGCCGCCGCGGTGGCCATGAGCTGCCGGTGGGCCCGGATGGCGGTTTCGGAGACGCCCACGTAGAGGCTGCCCGTGGTCCGGACCCCCAGGCTGGCGCCGGTCTCCACCTCCAGATCGCGCAGATCCTCGTAGGTCTGCCGGACCAGGGGCAGCAGGAAGGGCTTCGAACGGGCCCGGCTGAGCAGACCGGCAGCCCTGCTGGTGGCGGCCTGGGCGATGCCCCCGCGTTCCAGCACCAGGGGCTTCAGCCCAGCCCGCGCCAAGTGATAGGCGACGGAGCAGCCCAGCACGCCAGCGCCGATGATGATGACGTCGGCCGAAGGGGATGTCTGCGGTCCATTCATCAGGATGCTCCTGGGCTGGAACCTTCCATTCTCATCCCCGCCTGTTGCAACCTTGCGCCAAGGGCCGCCCATCTCTGTGACAAAGCGAGGGGCCCGGAATTTGAACCGATGGCAACCCTCGACTGGCTTGGTATATGTAAGACAAAGATTCTTCCTCTGCGATGATGCTTGTTGTATTTATTTGTTTGTTTTTATTTTTATATAATGAGTCTTGATATTCATGGGAAGAGTCAATCCGGGCCACCGGCTCCAGAGGTTTACCTGAATTCTGACAAAAACACAGTCAATCATTGTCTCGCGGCCACTCGCTTGATCCGCCCGTCCTGCGGGTCCAACCTGGCCACGTTTTGGAAAATGGGGAAAATAAAATAAAAAATTAATTAAAAAATTTTTTGAACGAGGCTTTACATATTTTAAATTAGTCTGACAATTGAAAGATCAAGCCCATGAGGACCGACCGTGGCCAACACCAGTCCAGAAGAGAGGAACCCCGCCAACCGCGTGGAAGCCGTGTACGCGGGCCTGTTCGAGGCCATCTCCAAGGGTGAGTTCGCCGAAGGCCGGCTGCCCACCGAAGCGGAACTGTCCAAGACCTATGGCGTTTCCCGGCCCACCCTGAGGGAGGCCCTTTCCCGCCTGCGCCTGGACGGGGTCATCACCTCCCGCCGCGGAGCGGGCAGCTTCGTCCTGCGCCGCCCTGACCGGAACATCCAGCAATTCGCGGCCATTGAAAGCATCGCCGACATCCAGCGCAGCTTCGTCTTCCGCATCGCCATGGAATCAGCCGCCGCGGGCCTGGCCGCCGAGCTGAGGACCCCCAAGAACCTTGACGAGATGCGCCGGGCCCTGGACCACCTGGGTTCCATCCTGGAACACGAGCTGGCGGTGGAAGAGGATATCCAGTTCCACCTGGCCATCATGCGGGCCTCCCAGAACCCCTATTTCGTCACCACCTTCGAGATGATCACCGGGCAGATCCGGGTGGCCGTGCAACTGACCCGCAGCCTTTCCCTGGGCAAGAGCCGCGCCCGCCGCGAAAGCGTTCAAGCCGAACATCAAGACATCCTCACCGCCATCGAGCGCGGCTCGTCATCGGCTGCCTCCGAGGCGATGCAGGTCCACCTCAGCAATTCCCGCAACCGTCTTTTCGAAGGTCCCCTTTCCCAATAGTTCATCAGCGCAAGTCCTTCTCGTTTCAGCCTATCTTCCCCCGCAAGGGGTGCAGCAATTGGGTCCGGTTGATCTGCTGTGATGGCGCATCGGCCGGGGAGCAGTGAACCATAAGACCAAACCGGGGTGCCCCCATGAATGTCCAGGTCCGCAACGCATCCGCCGAGAGCAAGCGAACGAAGATCCGCTGGCTGATCCTTTCCCTGCTTTTCATCATCACCACCATCAACTATGCGGATCGCCAGAGCCTTTCCTTCGCGGCCCCGCTCATCGTCAAGGAATTCCACCTCTCGGTCATGCAACTGGGCTACATCTTGTCTGCCTTCTCCTGGTCCTATGTGATCGTGCAGCTTCCCGGCGGGTGGCTGCTCGATCGCTTCGGCTCCAAGAAGGTCTATTTCTGCAGCCTCGCCTTCTGGTCCCTTTTCACGGCCGCGGTGGCCTATGTGGGTCTGTTCCCCCTGAGGATCGTTTTCCCGCTGCTGTTCTCGTTCCTGCTCATGCTGGGGGTGGCGGAAGGGCCCTCGTTCCCGGCGAATAGCCGCATCGTCGCAGCCTGGTTCCCGTCCAGCGAAAGGGGCCTGGCCTCAGCGATCTTCAATGCCGCCCAGTATTTCGCCCAGGTCCTATTCGCCCCCATCATGGGCATCGTCGTCACGACCCTGGGCTGGAAGCAGATGTTCAACATCATGGGCGGGGTCGGCATCCTGTTCGCGCTGGTGATCCTGAAGGTGCTCTATGCCCCGAAGAACCACCCGCGCGTGAACCAGGCGGAGCTGGACTACATCGAGAAAGGCGGCGCCCTGGTGAACCTCGACCAAGACGGGGCGCGTCCCGCGAAGGGCAAGACCCTGGATCGTGTGAAGCAGCTTCTGGCCAGCCGGATGATGCTGGGCATCTACTTCGGACAATACTGCATCACCACCCTCACCTGGTTCTTCCTCACCTGGTTCCCCATCTACCTGGTCAAGGCGCGGGGCATGTCCATCCTCAAGGTGGGGTTTGTGGCCGTGCTCCCGGCCTTGGCCGGATCCCTCGGCGGCATCCTCGGCGGCTTGATTTCCGATACGTTCGTCAAGAAGGGGTTCAGCCTCACGGTGGCCCGCAAGGTCCCCATCGTCGGAGGCATGCTCCTTTCCACCATCATCGTCGCCTGCAACTATACCGACGTGAACTGGATCGTTGTGATGTTCCTGACCATTGCCTTCTTCGGGAAGGGTATCGGGGCGCTGGGCTGGGCCGTGGTCTCGGACACTGCGGCCAAGGAGATCGCCGGCCTGAGCGGCGGCCTCTTCAACATGTTCGGGAACTCTGCCGGGATCATCACGCCCATCGCCATTGCCTGGATTCTCCTGAAGACAAACTCGTTCAATGGCGCCCTGGTCTTCGTGGGCCTGCACGCCCTCGGCGCCATTTTCTGCTATCTGGTGATCGTTCCCAAGATCCAGCGCTTTGAACTCAAGAACGCCTGAACCATTCCTCTGATATACAGGAGCGCGCCATGAACAATCCAATCCGTGAAGCCATCCCGTCCCGTGCGCCGATGGTCACCGGGATGAGGGTCATCCCCGTCGCCGGCCACGACAGCATGCTGCTCAACCTGAGCGGCGCCCACAGCCCCTTCTTCATCCGCAACCTGGTGGTCCTGACCGACAGCGCCGGGCACACAGGGGTGGGCGAAGTGCCCGGGGGCGAGCGCATCCGTCAGACCCTGGAGGACGCGAAGGAACTGGTGGTGGGCAAGGGCATCGGCAGCTACAACGGCATCCTCAATGCCATCCGAAACACTTTCGCCGACCGGGACGCGGGCGGGCGGGGTCTCCAGACCTTCGACCTGAGGGTGGCCATCCACACGGTCACCGCCGTGGAAGCGGCCCTCCTGGACCTCCTGGGCCAGTTCCTGGAGGTTCCGGTGGCGGCCCTGCTGGGCACCGGCCAGCAGCGGGACGCGGTGGAGATGCTCGGCTACCTCTTCTTTGTGGGGGACCGGAAGAAGACGGACAGCCCCTACCTGGAAGACCCCGGGGCCAAGGACGACTGGCACCGCCTGCGCCACGAGGAGGCGCTGACCCCCGAAGCCGTCGTCCGGCTCGCCGAAGCCGCCAAGGCCCGGTATGGATTCAACGATTTCAAGCTGAAGGGCGGCGTCCTGCCCGGGGGCCGGGAGATGGAGGCCATCAGGGCCTTGGCGGAACGCTTCCCCGAGGCCCGCATCACCATCGACCCCAACGGCGCCTGGTCTCTCAGGGAGGCCATCGAGCTGTGCCGCAACCTGCACGGAGCCCTGGCCTATGCGGAAGACCCCTGCGGGGCCGAGGACGGCTATTCCGGCCGGGAGGTGATGGCCGAATTCAGGCAGGCAACGGGCCTGCGCACCGCCACCAACATGATCTGCACCGACTGGCGCCAGATGGGCCATTCGATCCAGCTGCACTCGGTGGACATTCCCCTGGCGGATCCCCATTTCTGGACCATGCAGGGCTCGGTCCGGGTGGCCCAGCTCTGCAACGAGTGGGGCCTTACCTGGGGTTCTCACTCCAACAACCACTTCGACATCTCCCTGGCCATGTTCACCCATGTGGCCGCCGCGGCCCCTGGGAAGACGACGGCCATCGACACTCACTGGATCTGGCAGGAAGGGCAGGAAAACCTGACCCATGAGCCGTTCCAGATCAAGGGCGGCCTGGTGGCCGTGCCGGACAAGCCCGGCCTGGGAGTGGAACTGGACATGATGCAGGTGGAGAAGGCCACCAGGCTCTATGAACAGGTGGGACTGGATGGCAGGGATGATTCCCGAGGCATGCAGTACCTGATTCCCGGGTGGAAGTTCGACAACAAGCGTCCCTGTCTGGTGCGCTGATTTTCTTCAAAGTGCAGGAGCACGTTTTCAAATAGGAGATGCTCATGAATACCAATTTCATCCGAGGGGTCGTGCCGCCCCTGGTCACTCCGGTGGACGACCAGGACCGCGTCCTGGAGCAACCCTTCCGGCGAGTCATCAAGCACGTGCTGGAGGGAGGCGTGCATGGCGTATTCGCCCTGGGCAGCACGGGGGAATTCTTCGGGCTGGACGAAGACCAGCAGAGGCGGGCCATCGAAATCGCCGTGGACGAGGTGAAGGGCAGGGTCCCCGTCTACGCCGGCGTGGGGGCGGTCACCACCCGCGAATGCATCAGGGCGGCCAAGCGGGCCGAAGCCGCCGGGGCCCAGGCCATCACCGTCCTGCCGCCGCCCCTGCTCACCCCCAGCGAGGACGAACTGTTCGGCCACTTCAAGGCCATCGCCGATTCGACGCCGCTTCCCCTGCTCATCTACAACAACCCCGACCGCATCAGGATCAACGTCTCCGCCAGCCTGGTGGAGCGCCTCGCGGCCATTCCCACCATCGTCGGCGCCAAAGACAGCTTCGGCGACATGACGCAGACCGGCGAGTACATCCGGCGGACCCGGGGCACGGGATTCAAGGTCATGGCGGGCCGGGACACCCTGATCCTGGCCACCCTCGTCTATGGCGGCGTGGGCTGCGTGGCCACCACCGCCAACATCGCCCCGGCCCTGGTCGTGAAAATCTACGATAGGTTCATGGCCGGGGATCTCCAGGGGGCCCTGGAGGCCCAGTACGAGCTGGCCCCCCTGCGCATCGCCTTCGGCCTGGGCAGTTGGCCGGTGGTGACCAAGGACGCCTTGAACCTGCTCGGCCTGGAAGTCGGCGCACCCATTCTTCCCAACACCAGCTGCTCCGGGCCCAGCCTGGCAGCGCTGAAAAAGGTCCTGTCGGGCATGGGCCTTCTGAAATAATCCATCCGGCAACAAGGAGAAACTATGAAAATCGGATTCATCGGACTGGGGATCATGGGCAAGCCCATGAGCCTGAACCTCGTCAAGGCCGGCTACAAGCTGGTGGTGCTGGACCGGAACCAGGCGGCGGTGGCGGAAGCGGTGGCCGCGGGTGCCGAACTGGCCACGACGCCCAGGGAGGTCGCCGAGCGCGCCGAGATCGTCATCACCATGCTGCCCAATTCCCCCCAGGTGAAGGAAGTGGTCCTGGGCGAGCACGGCATCATCGAGGCCGCCCGGCCGGGCTTGACGGTGATCGACATGAGCTCCATCGCCCCGCTGGTGAGCCGCGAGGTGGCGGAAAAGCTCGCCGCCAAGGGCGCGGCCATGCTGGATGCCCCGGTGAGCGGCGGCCAGCCCAAGGCCATCGACGGCAGCCTCTCGGTCATGGTGGGCGGGCCGCAGGAGGTCTTCGACCGCTGCCACGACATCATGAAGGCCATGGCCGGCTCGGTGGTGCGCACCGGGGACATCGGGGCCGGCAATGTCACCAAGCTGGCCAACCAGGTCATCGTGGCCCTCAACATCGCCGCCATGTCCGAAGCCCTGGTGCTGGCCACCAAGGCCGGGGTGGAGCCCGAACTGGTCTACCAGGCCATCCGGGGCGGCCTGGCCGGAAGCACCGTCCTGGACGCCAAGGCGCCCCTGGTCATGGACCGCAAGTTCGCCCCCGGCTTCCGCATCAACCTCCATATCAAGGACCTGGCCAACGCACTGGACACCTCCCACGAACTGGGCGTGTCCCTGCCGCTCACCGCGGCGGTGATGGAGATGATGCAGGCGCTCAAGACCGACGGCCAGGGGGAGGCGGATCACTGCAGCCTGGTCCAGTACTACGAGAAGATGGCCAAAGTCGAAGTGCGCCGGTAGCGGGAGGAGGCATGCGCATCCTGGCCGCCCAGTCCCTTGGGCCCGCCCCACGTGCAGGCACACCCAAAACGCCCCTTCCCATCTCCTGAATGATTCACAGCCGCGGAGAATCCCATGGCAGCCGGAACAGCCCCCCTCTACATCAAAGTGCACCCCACCGACAACGTCGCGATCATCGTCAATTCCAGCGGTCTGCCCGCGGGCAGCACGTTCCCCTGCGGGCTGGTCCTGAAGGAACATGTGCCCCAGGGCCATAAGGTGGCGCTGGCCGACCTGGCCGAGGGCGCCCCGATCCTCCGCTACGGCGAAACCATCGGCCATGCCGTCCGGCCCATCGCCCGGGGCTGCTGGATCGACGAGACGCTGGTGTGCCTGCCGGCAGCTCCGGTGCTGGATGACCTGCCGCTCGCCACCCGGGTGCCGGCGCCCTTGCCTCCGTTGGAAGGCTATACCTTCGAAGGCTTCCGCAACCCGGACGGCTCGGTGGGCACCAAGAACGTCCTGGCCGTCACCACCAGCGTGCAGTGCGTGGCGGGCGTGGTCGACCATGTGGTCGAACGCATCAAAGCGGAACTGCTGCCGAAGTTCCCCAACGTCGATGATGTGGTGGCCATCAACCACCTCTACGGCTGCGGGGTGGCGATCAATGCCCCGGCCGCCATCATGCCCATCCGGACCCTGCACAACCTGATGCTGAACCCCAATTTCGGCAACACGGTGATGATCATCAGCCTTGGCTGCGAGAAGTTGACCCCGGAGCGCCTGCTCAACGAGGGCGGAGCCCCGGTCCAGGTGGACGGCGACGACGTCATCTGCCTCCAGGATGAGAAATTTGTCGGTTTCGCGTCCATGGTGGCCAGCATCATGGCGTTGGCCGAGAAACACCTCACGGCGCTCAACCGGCGGCGGCGGGAGACCTGCCCGGCCTCCGACCTGGTGGTGGGCCTGCAGTGCGGCGGCAGCGACGCCTTTTCCGGGGTCACCGCGAATCCGGCCGTGGGCTTCGCCTCCGACCTCCTGGTCCGGGCCGGAGCCGCCGTGATGTTCTCGGAGGTGACCGAAGTCCGGGATGCGATCCACCTGCTGACGCCCCGGGCCGCAACCGTGGAAGTGGGCCGGGCCTTGACCCGGGAGATGGCGTGGTACGACAACTACCTTTCCCTCGGCCAGACCGATCGTGCCGCCAACCCTTCGCCCGGCAACAAGCGGGGCGGGCTGGCGAACATCGTGGAAAAGGCCCTGGGCTCCATCGCCAAGTCCGGCACCAGCACCATCGTGGATGTCCTCGCCCCAGGCGAGAAGGTCCGCCGCAAGGGCCTGATATTTGCCGCAACCCCCGCCAGCGATTTCATCTGCGGCACCCAGCAACTGGCCTCCGGCATGACGCTGGAGGTGTTCACCACGGGCCGGGGGACTCCCTATGGCCTGGCCGCCGCCCCGGTCATCAAGGTGGCCACCCGTTCCGACCTGGCGGCGCGCTGGCATGACCTCATGGATGTGGATGCCGGCCGCATCGCCACGGGCACCGCCACCATCGAGGAGGTGGGGTGGGAGATCTTCAAGCTGATCCTGGACGTGGCCAGTGGACGGAAGAAGACCTGGTCGGATCAGTGGGGACTCCATAATGCCCTGGCCGTATTCAACCCGGCTCCCGTGACCTAGAAGGCCTGGCCATTGACGCCTGGGACAGATCGCAGGCCGGAAACCGCACCCGCACGCAGGTGCCCTGGCCGGGCTCGCTCTGGATCTCCATCTGTCCATGGTGCGCCTTCACGGTGCGGTAGACGATGGACAGGCCCAATCCCGTGCCCCTGCCCACCGGCTTGGTGGTGAAGAAGGGATTGCAGGCCTTCTCCAGCACCTCCTTCGGCATGCCACACCCCGTGTCCTCCACCTGCGCTTCCACCCAGCCGCTGGGCAGATTCCGGGTCCGGAGGGCGAGGGTGCCATGGTCGGGCATGGCATCCACGCCGTTGATACAGAGGTTCATGAAGGCGTGGGCAAGCGCGCTGGCGTCGCCGCGGATCGGTCGCAGATCCTCCGCCAGGTCCGTCTCAAGACGCACCTTGGACAAGGTCGTGCGCTCCATGAGACGGATTTCCTCGTGGAGAATCGCATTGAGATCCAGTTCCCGTTCCTCGGCGGGGGTCTGGCGGGCGAAGTTCAACAGGCCCTTGAGCAGATTGCCACCCCGCTCCGAGGCCTCGATGATGGTCGCGAGGGCCCGCCGGATCGGGCTGCCCTCAGGCTGGGCCTCGATGTTGGCCGAGGCCAGGGCGAGGATGGCCTCCAGCACGTTGTTCATGTCGTGGG
>Ga0181535_10000157_pt1 | contig 103345 bp, 80 predicted proteins | sample PEATcosm2014_Bin_44_FD_119774 | JGI IMG/M metagenome (GOLD analysis project Ga0181535, IMG submission 119774) | Peatland microbial communities from MTU Mesocosm Facility, Houghton, MI, USA - PEATcosm2014_Bin17_30_metaG | ecosystem: Environmental > Terrestrial > Soil > Wetlands > Peat | place... | reverse complement strand
GGATCGTCTCCTTTGGAGAGCACGCCGCCGGTGGCACAGATCTTGATCAAGTCAGAGCCGTACTTGATGTTCTCCCGCACCTTGTGTTGAACCGCCGCGATGCCGTCCGCAACGCCGTCGCCCACGACGTGGTACTGGACGGGCAGCAGGTTCTCGTCGCAGTGCCCGCCGGTGATGCCGATCAAAGGGCCGCTGACCTGCATATGTGGCCCTGCTATCTGGCCCGAGTTGATGGCATCGCGCAGATCGACGTCGACGAAGCCAGAGGCACCGACGTTGCGCACCGAGGTGAACCCGGCCAACAGGGTCGTGCGCGCGTTGACGACGCCGTTAATGGCGTCTTTGGCGTCGGTATCGGTGACCTCGCGGAAGGGATCGAAATCGGGATTCATGGTCAGGTGGGTGTGGACGTCGATGAGCCCGGGCAGGAGCGTCATCGCCCCGAGATCGATCACACTATCTGACGGCTGAGCGGCAACGGATGCAGAAGGCCCGATGGACCGAATCGTATCTCCGGCAACAACAACGGTCTGATCGTCGAGCACTTTGCCAGTCTTCACATCGAGAAGATGGCCGGCTCGTACCAGAGTACGGCTTGTTGTTTTCTTCTCCTGCGATTGAGTCGGACCGATGACCACGCACGCGGCCAGAAACAGAATCAGAATGCGTCCCCACCTCATCGACGTGCCTCCTGTGAACTGTAGGTGGAGTGTAGCAAGCGCCCGCGATCGGTCGCGCAGAAGGCACATAGATTCCGAAGGCCGCAAGGCGCAACCGTTGTCCAGGATCCAAGACTACAGTGCATCCCCGATTTGCCGATGATCTCCTCAGAAGGAAAACCATGGCCGAATACTTCGTCGACAATCAGCCGCGACCGGCTCGCTATGCAGCCCGGGCAGCCCATTCTTGCCGCGGATGAGACTGTCATCGGCTACAGACTGCTCTTCCGAACCGGGGTGGCCGATCATTTTGCCTGGAAAGATGCGGAAGGAACGAGCCGCACGACAATCGAGGTATCGAGCCTTCTGGGGCTGAACGTTCTCTCCGATGACCGGCTTGCCTTCATCTCGTGTACGCGCGACCTTCTTCTCGAAAGGCGCATCACTTTTCTCCCGGCGGACAAGGTTGTGGCGGGAATCGGCCCCGACACGCTTCCGGACGCGGAAGTCGAAGCGGCATGCCGTGAGTTGAAGAGGGCAGGCTACAAAATTGCCTCTGACAGATTCTCGCTCGACGATCCGCGAGAATCCTTGATCGATCTCGCCGACTTCCTCGCGGTCGATCTCCGGCACACTTCCTGGGACGACGTCCACACGTGACTCGAATGCACGGGAACCAGCACACCGGCCTGTTGGCTGAAAACGTCGAAACCCGAGAGGACTTCGAGGACGCTCTGAGAGCAGGCTTCCACTACTTTCAGGGGTACTTCTTTCGCAAGCCCGAGATGATTTCCACAGCGAGCATTGCGTCGAACCGGATTCTCTACCTGCAGCTCTTACAGTCCGTCGCCCGACCGGACTTGCGCTGGGATGAGGTCGAGGATCTGATCAAGAGGGATGCAGCCCTCTTCTATCGGCTGCTTCGGTATCTCAACTCGGCGCTTTTCGGCATTCGCGGAGAAGTCCGAACCGTCAATCAGGCGCTTGTGCTGCTGGGCGAGAACGAATTGCGCCGTTGGTGCTGGCTGGCCGGGGTGTTCGAACTCTCCAATGGCCGGCCCTCCGATCTGATCCTCTCCGCATTGGTCCGTGCACGCCTCGGCGAGCTGCTGCAGCCCCATGTCGAGCACATTGAGGCTGACCTTTTCACCGTCGGCCTGCTCTCGTTCATGGATGCCATCCTGCAGGTTCAGATGAGTGTCGTGCTTAACGACTTGCCCCTGGACCCCGCTTCGACTGCGATGCTCCTCGAAAACGAGGGACCCCTCCTGCCCTTCTACCGCCTGATATGGGCGATCGAGTCGGGAGCTTGGGCGCCGTGGTTCGCGCCTGCGACCAGCTCAAATTGTAGGAGGAATAGGTCGCCGGTTGTTTCTCAAGCGCCTTGGAATGGGCGCAATCGGTTTCCTCCGGGCTATAAGAGGCGACAACCCAATCAATTACTTATCAATTGCTTACAAGGAAGTTCGCGTCTCCCCTGAACGGGCCATGCGTTGACGCCCAGGGAGCCATCTGCTGCACTCCACCAAAGCCGCATTGTCCGTCAATCCGATCGACTCTAATCTTCTTGCATACGAGGGAGCGTGCTGGATCCGTCGGTTCATTCGAAAGAGATCACGGAGGCAAGGTCATGGTCGAGACAATCCTCAATAGCAACTGGCCGACGCCTCTGGCAAACTTGCCCTCTTATGGATTGATGCTGGTCTCCGCGCCCATCCTCAGCTTCCTTGCCATCAAGCTTCTGTTACTCGCCAGGGCGGCTTCAGAAAAGAAATCGCGTGAGTGGGTCTTCACGCAGGAACGGGACGGAATGCCGATGCTCGCTCCGGTCAAGGTTCGAAGCTCGCGCGCCCCCATGCTGCGAGTGCGCTGAACCATTCAGCGCCTCTTCGAGCTCAGTTCCCAGCTCCCTCTGATCACCCCCGCTAACTCGGCAGCTAGCCGCTCTCGCACGCCCAATCCGGCCCAGGCGCGTGATAGCCTGCTAGGCGACGCAGCTTATACCAAATTGGCTGTTCAGGTACCTCCAGGGCTCATCTTCCGGCTCGCCCGCCGGCGACTTTGCCTGCGGACCTCTCCGAGGACATCCCATGAAACACCTGTTTCTTATCTCAGTTTTGCTCCTTGTAGCTGCCGATGCGCTCGCGCAGGCTCCTTCGGCCGGCACCGACAACGAAAAGCCGATGCCCCCCGCCGAAATCAAAAGCTTCGACCCCACTGCGATCGATAAGACCGCCGATCCCTGCACCGATTTCTACCAGTACGCCTGCGGCAACTGGATCAAGAACAATCCCATTCCCTCCGACCAGACTCGCTGGGTTCGCTCGTTCTCCCTTCTCCAGGAGCGTAACCGCTATCTTCTCTGGCAGGAACTCGACGCAGCCGCCAAAGACCCGAAGACTCCGCTGCGAAGGCAATATGGCGACTTCTACGCTGCCTGCGTGAATACAGGCCTTGTGGAGAAGAATGGCCTTGCTCCGCTTGAGTTGGCGTTTCGCCAAATCGCCGGTCTCGAGAGCCCGCAGAAGGTCACCACTGTTATGAGCGAGCTCGAAGCCGAGGGCGCCCCGGCGCCGCTGTTTAACTTCGGAGTAAGCCAGGACGAGAAGGACTCGTCCAGGCAGATCGCACAAATCTCGCAAGCTGGCCTTTCAATGCCCGATCGAGACTACTACCTCGTCGACAATCCGCATTTTCAGGAGATCCGCAAACAGTATGTCGAGCATGTAACAAAAATGTTTACGCTGGCTGGCGACAGCCCGGAGAAGGCAGCCAAAGAAGCCGCGGCCGTGATGGAGATCGAGACCGCGCTCGCCACAGTGTCCACCAGCCGCACCGATCTGCGTCAGCCGGAGAATCACTATCACATCTACACGCTCACAGACTTCCAGAAGCTCGCTCCCGATTTTGATTTCAGCGTCTATTTCGCGGATGTGAAGATCGGCAGCTTCGACAGCCTCAATGTCGCCACACCCAACTTCTTCAAGGGCCTGAATGAACTGATCGCGCAACAACCGGTCGATGCATGGCAGGCTTACTTCCGCTGGCATGTGATCCACAGCGACGCAAGCAACCTGCCGAAGGCTTTCTTCGAAGAGAACTTCGCCTTCTTCGGAAAAACCCTTGCAGGCCAGCAAGCGCCTCAACCGCGCTGGAAGGAGTGCACGGCCCTGACCGACCGTGCCCTCGGCGAAGCTGTGGGTCAGGACTGGGTGAAGCAAAACTTTCCTCCTGCCGCCAAAGAGAGCATGGACAAGCTGGTCGCTTCGCTTGACAAGGCCCTCGGCGATGACATCAAGACGCTGCCCTGGATGAGCGAGAACACGAAAAAGGCCGCCGAGGAGAAACTCGCGCTGTACCGCAACAAGATCGGCTACCCGGAGAAGTGGCGCAGCTATGCGGGCTTGAAGGTCGAGCGCAACGACCTGATCGGCAACGTGGAGCGCAGCACGGTCTTCGAGCGCGAGTGGAACTACGGGCATCTAGGCAAGCCGGTCAACGAGAAGGAATGGGGCATGACTCCGCCGACAGTCAACGCGTACTACGACCCATCCATGAACGACATCAACTTCCCGGCCGGCATCCTCCAGCCGCCCTTCTTCGCTCCCAACATCGATCCGGCGGTGAACTACGGGGGCATCGGAGTGGTCATCGGCCACGAAATGACTCACGGCTTCGACGATCAGGGATCGAAGTACGACGGCAAGGGCAATCTGCGCGAGTGGCAAACCGAAAGCGACCGCAAGCAGTTCACCGATCGAACCGATTGCGTGGCCGACGAGTACAGCGGATTTGAGACCGCCGCGGCCCACGGCGATGCGCCGGTGCAGAAGCTGAACGGCAAGCTGACGCTGGGCGAAAACACCGCGGACAACGGCGGCCTGCGCATCGCCTACATGGCGCTGCTGGATGCGCTGGCGTCCCAGGGCAAGTCGATCGACGAAAAGATCGATGGGTATACGGAGGCACAACGCTACTTCATTGGCTTCGCCCAGGTCTGGTGCCAGAACCAAACCGAGCAGGAGGCTCGGCGCCGGGCTCTGGTCGATCCACACTCGCCAGGCAAGTGGCGGGTCAACGGCTCGGTGCAGAACTTCGACGAGTTTGGCAAAGCCTTCGGCTGCACCAAGGGGCAACCCATGTACCCCGTCCAGGCGTGCCGCGTCTGGTAACCGTCTCCTGCACCCCGGAGTGCCGCTCGCTGTGCGTCTCCGGGCTGCTACACTCTAGATTGCCCTTCGTCGCAAACAGCCGGAATTCAGTCGATTCCGTGCCGGACACCGTTGACATTTCGTTCTCGATTCGCGTCCAAAGGACAACTGCGCCAGAGAGACTTGAACCGCCCGATTGATGTCTTCCAGGTGGGTTCGTGATCGCGGCAGCAAGCTCGATGTGGCGCAAAAACAAGCGGAAGCCAAACTAGGCACAACCTGCCTCCGCCTTTTACAATGCAGCAGGGACCATCCCAACCCAGCTCTGCTGCGGAACAAGCCACCTTGGCGGCCTGGCCGACCAGGATGAAGGAAGCGCATGAAGTTTACGAAATTCGGCAAGACCCTTCTGATGACGGCCCTGTCCGCCGGCATCATCCTGGGAATTACGTCTTGCGTCCAGAGTTACTCGGTCGGTTATCTGTGGGTCACGGGAACAAACAATTCGGGATCCAGCACGAACGGAATCATCAGCGGCTTCAAAATCGATCACAACAAAGGCACGCTCTCCGCGATCAATGGACTGCCTATCAGCTCCGGCGGCGCCAATCCCGGTCGAGCCGTCCTGCTCACTGGCGGTCGATTCGTGTATGTGCTGAATCGGGGCGAGACTGCCTCCAGTACCGCGAATTGCACAGCTGCTGATCCCTGCAGCGGCGCCAATATCAGCCTCTTCGCAGTCGGCGGCAACGGCGTCCTCTCGCCCCAGGGCCAGACCTTCTCGTCCCAGGGCATCAACCCCTTTCGCATCATCGCCGATAGCTCAGGCAGCTATATTTACGTGCTGGATGAGGTCGCCCCGGACAGCTCGTCGTGCGCTCTCGCGCTCGGCGCCGGTGTAACCTCCTGCGGCGATATCACAGCCTTCAAGATCGATCCCAACACAGGCCGTCTGACGCTTGTCGTCAACGCGCAAGTCACATCGGCCAGCGGACAACCGTTGCCATATTTCCCGGTTCCCGCCAATCCCATCGACTTTGTCCTCTCCTCGAGCTATGTGCTCACACTGAGCGGAACGCCGGCCACGGGCGACTCGGTCTTCCCGTACACCTACAGCGCCGCGAGCGGTCAGCTCACCGTGAACCAAAATAGCGCGCAACCGTTGAACATCGCGCAAGCGACCGCCATTGTGAGCGCAGGCGGCGACGTGTACGTGCTTGACAATGAGTCTGGCACCTACACCGTGAACAACTCCTCCACCACCGCGCCGGGCTGGATCTTCCAGTTCACGCTCGGAGCAAACGGCGCGCTGCAACAGACCTCGGGAGGCGCCGTACCCGACGATGTCGCCCTCGCCAATCCGGTCTATCTCGTTCTCGAAAGCAAGGGCAAGTTCCTCTACGTGCTCAACGCGGGCAATAACAACACCGGCTCGACCAATTCACAAAGTGGAATCGCCGGTTATGTGCTGGATCCCGCAACGCATATTCCGAGCGAGCTCTCCGGGAGTCCATTTGGAACGGGGTCAGGGCCGCAGTGCATGCTCGAGGATCCCTCGAACCAGTACATCTATACGGTTGACTTCAACGACTCCGCGGTGAACGGCCGACTGATCGATCAGAATTCAGGAGTTCTCGACAACCTGAATGGCTCCGCCAATAAGAGTTATCCAGTCAGCGGTCCCGCAGCATGGTGCATTACCTCAGGCCGTACAAGCTGATGTTTCAGATCCAACGAGGGCAGCGTACGCCGTGCGCTGCCCCAGGGCCTCCCGATACCGGGACGCCTGATGACCTAAGCAGAATCGCTCACGGGGTAATTTCGACTGTCGAGCCGATTCAATTTCTGAGTCAGGACTTTGTGGAGCAGCAGTCTTGTTCCACTCAACGAAAGATGCCCATGAGGTTGAACAGGTCGAGCCAGCTCGTGCTGGCCTCCATGGTGAGCTTGACGGCAGCCGGACTTCTTACTGCCTGCAGCACACTTACCGTCGATTTCGTCTACGTGACCAGCGCGAAGGCAGCCGGCGCAAATAACTACGGCGAAATCGACGTCTTCGAGATCAACTCCGAGTCGGGCCGGATGAAACAGATCCCGGCTTCGCCTTTCCCGTCGGGTGGACGCAACCCCGTAGCCGAAGCCGTGTCGCCCGACAATACAACTCTCTACGTTGCCAACCAGGACGATAACTCCATCGTTCAGTTCACCATCGGAAGCGACGGCAAAGTCTATCCACAGAACACACTGAACACTCCCGGAGTCTTTCCGCTCGCAGTCAGCGTCGGCGGAAAGTTTCTCTTTGTTGCGGACACGTATCAACCTCTGCCCTCTTGCTCCACCGCCGAGCCGTGTTCAGGGTCTGTAGCCGTATTCCCCATCGGTTCCACGGATATCCTGGGCTCTCCTGTGGTCAACACCGGGGTCAGTGCCAGTTACTGGCCGCTCTCTTTGCCGGCGCATCCTGCCGATGTGCTGACACCGACCGCGATGACCACCGCAGCTTCCGGCGCCAATCTCTATGTGACCGCCTTTGACGCGACCGCGGGAGGTGGATACGTCTTCAGCTTTACGGTCAACGGCGATGGAACACTCTCGCCTGTGAACGGAGGCGTCCCGTTTTCAGCGGGATCTCATCCTTCCGCAATCGCGAGCGATTCCAGCGGCAGCGTGGTTTATGTGACTGACTCGGCTAGCAACAGCATCTACACCTATTCAGCCAATGCCGGGGTTCTCACAGCCGTCGCCGGAAGCCCCTTCCCCACCGGGAACGCACCGGCCGCAGTCGCCGTCGATGGGACCGGGAGTTACGTCTTCGTTGCCAATTCTCTCGACTCGAACCTGACCGTCTATTCGTCGAATGGTGGAGTACTGAACTCCCATGGCAACTACCCGACCGGCACGCAGCCGATCGCGATCGGAATCGACCCGTCCTTGAACGAGTACCTCTACATTGCGAATTTCCTCGGCAATACCGTATCCGGTTTTCAGCTGAACACCAGCACCGGCGCGCTGTTGAACTCGCAGTCTTCTCCCTACGGCGCCAACGCGAACCCGACCGCGGTTGCTGCAATTCCGCACGGAAAACCCAAAACGTAGCGATCGCGGTTAGGCAACTGCGGTTTCATCACTACCCTGCAGGTGGCTTTTACAATATCTGCAGACATCAAAACCAGAACGATCCGGGCGGCTTACGCATGGCCGCTATGAAGGAAGCGCATGAAGTTCAGCAAACTATCGGGGTCCCCGGCGAAAGGTCTTCGTCGCTGGGGTGGCTCATCGGGATCGCCAACGACAGGCCTTCGTCGTCGGGGTGGATTGAGTCAGCTGTTTCTGGTCTCGGCTATCGGTCTTCTCGTGGCCACGCTTTTGACTGCCTGCCAGCTCGTCACCATCGACTACGTGTTCGTGGCCAGTTCCGCGGCAACCGCCAACAGCCCCAACGGACAAATCGACACTTATGCCGCAGACTCTGAGTCCGGCGCACTCCGCAAGGGCGCCGCGACCGCCTCCTCCGGAGGCGTCGATCCGGTCGCCATGGCTGTCTCTGCCGACTACACCAACCTCTATGTCGCCCACGCGGGTAACAACTCCGTGGTCCACTTTGCAATCGCCGCCAACGGCGTGCTGACGTCGAAAGACACCGTCACCTTGAGCGGCCCCCCGACGGCCCTGGCAGTCGACTCCACATCGACCTACTTGTATGTTGTCTCCGGCACGACTACAGCCACGCTCACGGAGTACGCACTCTCTTCGGGAACGATCGGTTCTCCAACCACGCAGCTCGATCTTCAAATTCCCGGATATACGACCGACGCAGTCGTCCCCACTGGCGTGACCGTGCTGGCCGACAACGGCCAGATCCAGGGGCATGCCGTTTACGCTACGGTTTACGACCAGTCAGCCTACAATCCCGGCGGGACAACTACCAGCACGGCGCATCCCGGATGGGTATTCGGCTTCGCAATCGGCTCGGGTGGCGCTCTCACGCCGGCATCAGGCAGCCCTTATCAGGCAGGCGTCAAGCCATCGGCCCTGGTTTCAGATCCCACCGATCGATTTGTCTATGTCACGGATTTCGCGTCGAACCAACTCATTGGGTATGGCATCCAGGGCGGCAGCGCTCTCAGCTTCCTTATCAATGGGCCATTCCGAACAGGGAACGAGCCTCAGGCGGTCGCAATCGATCCGCGCGGCAAATTCATGTATGTCGCGAATTCCCTCGACTCGTCGGTGTCAGCCTACGTGATCGACCTTTCCACCGGGACTCCCTCGGCTGCCGTCAATCCAACAGGCAGCGCCATCAACTCCACTGACACGCAGCCCCTCTCAATCGCTGTCGACCCGGCGCTGGGACGCTTCGTTTACACGGCCAATTACCTCGGCAACTCCGTGTCTGGTTTTCGGCTCGACCCGAATGCGGGCAATCTGACTCTTGCCCAGGCAACCCCCTTCCCTACCGATGCGAAGCCAACTACCATTGTGATCGTTCCCCACGGCAACCATTCCACGCAGTCGGTCACCCCGTAAAGCCGAGTCGATTCGGACCCCACAAGCCCGGCACAAACGCCGGGCTTTTCTGTTTCGGTTCGTTTTGCAGGACTACCCCAGCGCGTGCATCCATTTGCGCAATTGCCGCTGGACGGGCTTCTCCACGAAGTGCAGCGCCAACAGCGCCATCAGGATGAGCAGCACGTAGCTGATCCACGGATCGAATCGATTCAGGCCCACACGATCGAGCACATGCGTGTCATGAATCAGGTTCCACATGTTGAAGTGCAACAGATAGAGGCAATAGCTCGCCTCGCCCACGAACACCAGGGGACGGGCTCCGATTACACGCGACAACGAGTTCTCCCCTGCAAGGCCGAGAATGATGCAGCCGAAGCAGGGCATGAGCAGACCGTCATGCAGCAGCGAATAGGGCATGGCTCCGGATGCAAGAAGCCCGAAGAGCGCCGCAAAACCAAAGCCGCCGAGCAGCAGCCTCGTCCAGCCTGGCCTGGGCATCACCGCGTCCACACCTGCCAGCAACACACCGAAAATGAAGCTCGCCAGATGCGGTAGCGGAGTATATTTGAGGGCTTGCAGCCATGGCCCGTAGCTGAATCGATCCGGGTGCGCTATCCCGTCGGGTTTGAAGAGAATATAGAGTGTCCCGGGAATGAGGCCTGCGATCCACACGATGCCCAGCTTCCAAAGATGACCTTTGATCCGGTCCGGCTGCTTCCATCGCGCCATCCACGGAAAAATCACGTAGTAGAACGACTCGGCGGACATGGTCCACGCCGGCGTGTTGAGGAAGGTCGCAATCTCCGGAATCCATCCCTGCAGCAACAGCGGCGTGAGCACTATGCCCGTCCAGAACATCCCGTGGGTATGCGAAGCCCACTCCTGAGGCAGCACCCGCCAGGACAGCAGCAAACTCAGAAAGTAGATCGGATAGAGCCGCGTGAAGCGCGCCTTGTAATAGCGAATCGAGTCAAACTGGCCCGCCCGCGCACGTGCCGAGTAGTTGTAGGCCATCACAAAGCCGGAGAGCAAAATGAAGTAGCTCACCGAGGCATAACCGGCGTTCACGACCGGCGCCAGCCAGCCGAACCAATCAGGATTGGAGAAGTGGAAGAGAACGATGTTGATCGCCGCGAAGCAGCGCAGGCCGGTGAGCGCTTTCAGCGGGGCTGGCTTGGGGCTCTCCACCAATGTTTAGACGACTCCGGATGATCGACTGGTGCAGTCATCGGAATCTGAGTCTCTGCCCGGCCGTACTGGAATGGAAACTTCGCTTCTGGGAAACGATCTACGCGGTAACCAGCGAACCGACCTTTTCGCCCTGCACCACGCGGCGAATATTCCCCGTCTGGTTCATGTTGAAGATGATCATGGGCAGGTTGTTGTCCTTGCAAAGGCTCACCGCGGTCAGATCCATCACCTTCAGACCCTGCCGCAGGATGTCCATGTAGGTGATCTCGTCGTATTTCACCGCATCCTTGAACAACACCGGGTCGGCATTGAAAACTCCCTCGACCTTGGTGCCTTTTAGCAGCACATCGGCCTTGATCTCCATGGCGCGCAGGCTTGCTGCCGTATCGGTCGAGAAAAATGGATTGCCGATACCCGCCGCAAAGATCACGACGCGGCCCTTCTCGAGATGGCGCACCGCGCGGCGGCGAATGTACGGCTCGGCGATCTGGTTCATAAACACCGCGCTCATCACCCGGCACTGCACATCGCGTGATTCCAGGGAATCCTGCAATGCAATCGCATTGATGACGGTGGAGAGCATGCCCATGTTGTCGGCCGAAACGCGGTCCATCTTTTTAGCGTGCTCGGCAACGCCGCGAAAGAAGTTGCCACCGCCTACCACTACGCCAATCTCCACGCCCAGGGCGTGCACTTCGGCCAATTCGTTGGTTATCCCGGAAACCTTCTCGGCGTCCAGTCCAAACCCTTTGGGGCCGGCAAGCGCCTCTCCGGAAAGCTTGAGAACGATCCTCTTATACATGCCTTTTTGAGTATCGCATGGACTGGCCCGGACTGGCCGTCCAGGCAGCCGCTTCATGGAAGAGGTTGAGGGCTATCGGCTCGGCCTGAAATAGAGCAGGCCCGGAGCATCGCCCCGGGCCTGCTTTTCTGACTTCCAGAGGTTCTTATTCGGCCGCAACGGCTTCCACGGCCTTAGTCTGCGCCACGGTCCAATCCGGCGCACCAACCTTGAAGCGGGCAAAACGGCGGACGGTGATGTTCTCGCCGAGCTTGCCGACCTTCTGCGCGATCAGTTCCTTAATCGAGATGGTCTGTTCTTTGATAAAGGGCTGCTCCAGCAGGCAAACCTCTTCATAGAACTTCGCCATCTTGCCGTCGACGATCTTCTCGATCACCGGTGCGGGCTTGCCGGTGGCGGCAGCCTGCGCACGATAGATTTCCTTCTCGCGCTCCAGATCCCCTGGCGTGACGTCTTCCGGCTTTACATAGCGCGGATCGCTCGCGGCGATGTGCATCGCGATGTCCTTCAACAGCTCCTGGAAATCCTCGGTGCGCGCCACGAAGTCGCTCTCACAGTTGACCTCGATCAGCACGCCGATCTTGCCGCCGGCATGGATGTAGGTACCCACTGCGCCTTCGTTCGTCGAACGAGCCGCCTTCTTCTGTGCCGATGCCATGCCGCGCTTTCGCAGAACAACGAATGCATCCTCGATATTTCCCTTGGCCTCCTGGAGCGCCTTCAGGCAGTCGCCCATCGGCGCACCCGACTTCTCCCGGAGATCCTTTACCAGCTTTGCATCGATCTTGTCAGCCACAGGTGTCATCTCACTTCCTTCTTGTTTCTAAGTCCCAAGGTCGGTCCAGTCGTTGCGTGCGTGTCGCTCGCCATAGCTGGACCCACCGCAGATGCGGCGAAGCCGCAGTAAAACCCACCGGAGGTGGCACAAAAGAAGAGCGTGGCTCCGATTGCAACGCGGCCACGCTCTCCTCAGTATGCGCGCCGAAACGCGCAGTTAGGATTAAAAGCCTTCCGCTACTTCGGCCTCGTCCAGCGCTGCCACGGCTGCGGGAGCCTTGCGAATGCCGCCGCCCAGTGCCGCCTCGAGATCGACTTCTTCTGGAGCCGACGCTTCGATCACGACGCCTTCCTCGGCCACTGGCTCTGCCGGCGCTTCCTCGACGAACGCCTTATCACCCACCAGGTTCACGCCCTCTGCAGCCGAGTCCGCAATCTTCGACGTAAACAGGCGAATGGCGCGCAACGCATCGTCGTTGCCCGGAATCACGTAGTCCACAACCGTCGGATCGCAGTTCGTGTCGACAACGGCAACCACCGGGATACCCAGCTTGCGCGCTTCCTTCACCGCAATCGCTTCGTTGTTCGAATCGACCACGAAGATGGCGTCGGGCAACCGTTTCATGGTCTTGATGCCGGCAAGGTTCGCTTGAAGGTGCTTCCGCTCGCGCTCGAGCCGAATGACTTCCTTCTTGGTGAGCAGCTCGTACCGCCCATCTGTGGCCATATCATCGAGTTCCTGAAGGCGCTTCACCGACTTCTGCACCGTCACCCAATTTGTCAGCAGCCCGCCCAGCCAACGCTGGTTGATATACGGCATGCTGGCGCGCGTCGCCTCTTCGGCAATAGCGTCCTGTGCCTGGCGCTTGGTGCCGACGAACAGAATCGTCTTGCCGCTGGCGCACAGTTCGGTGACAAACTTCGACGCGTCCTTAAACAATTTCAGCGTCTTCTGCAGGTCGATGATGTAGATCCCGTTGCGCTCGCCGAAGATGTACTCCTTCATCTTGGGATTCCAGCGCTTGGTCTGATGCCCGAAGTGAACACCCGCTTCGAGCAGCTCCTTCATAGTGATCGTGGCCAATGGGCCTCCTTCGTGGATTGCATCCGGAGAATACTGCCGGCCCCGGATTGAACCCGCTCGCGCGGGGATTTGACTACCTAAGCTCTTCGTTCATGCACGGGGCGCAAACTAGCGTTTGCTGAACTGGAACCGCTTACGGGCGCCCTTCTGACCGTATTTCTTGCGCTCTTTCTGACGCGCGTCGCGAGTCAGCAGGCCTTCGGCCTTAAGCATCTTGCGCAATTCCGGATTGAATACGATCAAGGCACGGGCCACGCCCATCTTCACCGCATCTGCCTGCGAGGACACACCGCCTGAAGAGACGGTGGTGACGACGTCAAAACTCGACGCCAGCTCGGCAACCACCAGGGTCCGCTTGGCCGAGACACGCTGTTGCTCGGTGACGAAATATTCGTCGAAGGCCTTGCCGTTCACCTTCCACTCGCCCGTTCCTGGACGCAGGAAAACGCGGGCAATCGCCGACTTGCGGCGGCCCGTTCCGTAGTATTGAACCAGATCTGCCATTCTTTTCTTAGCTCTCTCCGCCGGCTCCTTGAGAGCACGGCCAAAATCCGTTATCCGATATTCAGAGGTACCGGCTGCTGCGCCGCGTGCGGGTGCTTGTCGTCGCGATACACCTTCAGCTTCGATCCCATCGCCCTGCCCATCTTGGTCTTCGGCAGCATGCCCTTGATTGCTTCTTCCAAAACCTTCTCCGGCCGGCGGTTGATCAGGCGCGTGAACGACTCTTCGCGCAGACCACCGGGGAAACCCGTATAGCGGCGATAGAGCTTGCTCTGCGCCTTGAGACCGGTCAGGCGAACCTTTGCAGCGTTGATCACGATCACGTGGTCGCCCGTATCGATGTACGGCACATATTGGGGATTCAGCTTGCCACTCAACACACTGGCTGCCTTGGTCGCCAGACGGCCCAGGGTCTGCCCGTTGGCATCTACCACATACCACTTGCGGTCAATCTTGTTGCCGCTTGGAACAAAGGTCGACATTCTCTTCTGCCTCGTACACACTGCAGCCCAAACAACGGCCACAAAATTTTCGGTCGCGCAAAACGCGTTGCTGCCCGTGCAAAAACGCAAGGGCTTCAATTCCACCCACTGCCAAACAATTCTGTTCGCGTGAGGATGCGGGGCTTGCCCCTAAAGGGCGTTGGCCTGCTCGGACCGATCAAACCACTCCATGTCCAGCAGCCGTCTGCCTGCTCCGGAAAATCCTCTACTGAAGAGATCGACCGGAAGGGTCAGGTGGTGCGCACAGACCCCAGGCACAACACCGCGCAAGGTCTCTAGGATAACCGAACTAGAATGTAGAGTCAACGAATCCTGGTCTTTGGTAGTGGGTCAGTTTAGTCGTTTGCCGGTCTCGCAAGAATTGCACCGCGGACGTTACATTCGGGCCTCTCCCCTGGCCGCTGTTGTCGTTAACCCATTGCCTGCGTATTACATTGGTCCCCATGGGCTTAGTCCGACTCGCAATCGCACAGTCTGCCCACGGGGCCGTCTCGTGCTAATAACGGGAAAACGTGCTCGCATTCTGGCTGCTGGAGGCATCATCCTCTGCGGCCTGGTCCTGCTGGGCGCCATCTTTGACCTCAGCCTGACCGAGCAGAGTGCGGCTACGCGCGACTTCATTGGCTATTGGGCTGCCGGGCAGCAGATCGTGCAGGGCGCCGATCCCTACAACGCCGATCGGGTGCTGCAACTTGAAAAAGCCGTCGGCCTCGGCAATCTCCAAATCAAGATCACTCCGAGTCCGCCTATCGGCCTGGCCCTGGTACTTCCGCTCGGGTTCCTCGGCGCCAAATCCGGCCTCGTTCTCTGGATGGTGGTCGAACTTGCTTGCCTCTCGCTCGCTCTCTGGGTCGTCTGGTTGCTCGAAGGCAGGCCCCCGTCGCGCCTGCATCTGCTCTGTTATCTCTTCGCGCCGGCATTGGCCTGTTTCATGGCCGGACAAATCGGCATCTTCCTGCTTCTCGGCCTTTCGCTCTTTCTCCTCTGGCACGAGACGCGGCCCATTCTCGCCAGCGCAGCACTGCTGCCCATGACGCTGAAGCCACATCTTTTTTTGCCGATTGCACTGGTTCTCCTCTTGTGGGCGATCCTGCACCGCCGACAGCGTATCTTCGTCGGACTGCCCGCAGCCGCAGCCGTCAGCTTCGCCCTGGTCCTCGGCTTCGATCCGCATATCTGGTCGCAGTATACAGCGATGCTGCATTCGAATCTCATGCAAGACCGATTCGCGCCGACCCTCAGCGCCTACCTGCGCTGGAACATCGCCCCCGCCGCGGTCTGGCTCGAATACCTGCCGACTGCTCTGGCAACTCTATGGGCTCTGGGCTACTTTTGGTCGCGCCGCGCTCGCTGGGACTGGCTGCAAGACGGACTGCTCGTCGTGCTGGTGGGGGTGGTGTGCGCGCCCTATGCGTGGCTCACCGACGAAGCCGTCCTGCTTCCCGCCGTGCTCCTCGGCATCTATCGCGCCCGCACAACCGGCCACTCGCTTCTGCCCATTGCGCTCTTCGCTGGTGTTGCGCTCATCGAGCTCTATGCCAACGTGCGCATCACGTCCTGGTACTACACCTGGACAGCGCCGGCGTGGCTGGCTTGGTTTGTGTATGCGACGCAGGGGTCCGTGAAATCAGGCGATCGGCCCACCGAAGCTCGGCCGAGCGCATAGTCCTGGTCAATCTCGACGGACGTTTCTCGATTACCCCCGCTGCCTCATCCGCGCATCCGGCAACCCCATCCGCCGCTTCAGCTCCAGGATCTCCGCGATCTTCTCATCGGACAAAAATGTGAGCGGTTTGCCGATCTGCTGCGCAATCAGGTAGGTCTTGCAATAGTTCTCCAGAATCTCCACCAGCCACTCAGCGTGCGTCACCGTGTCGGCCCAGCAGACGATGCCGTGGTTCGCCAGCAGGATCGTGTTGTGATCCTGAATGAAAGGCAGCACTGTCTCGGCAAAAGCCTGCGTTCCCGGTGTCTCGTACCGCGCCACGGCAGCGGGACCAATGAACATCTCGTACTCCGGAATCAGCCCGATAGGCGGCGTTGTTCCGGTAATCGCGAAGGCTGTGGCCTGCGGCGGATGACAGTGCACCACCGCCCGCGCTTGTGCGTTGGCTTTATATATCTCGAGGTGAAGCAGCAGTTCGCTCGTCCGCTGCCCTCGCCCGCATAGCAGATTCCCTTCGAGATCGCACAGGCAAATATCTTCGGGTGTCACGTCGCCCTTGCTGATCATGGTCGGCGTGCAAAGAACCGAGTGCTCGCCCAACCGCGCGCTGATATTGCCGCCGTTGCCGTCAACGTAGCTGCGCTCCCACAGCTTACGACCGACGGCAATGATCTCGGACCGAAGCGCGTCAGCCTCTGGAGAGGCGACAGCGATCGAAGGAGAGGAGAGATGCACTGAGTTCTGCTCGGATCGGATGGGTTCCTGAGCCGTCCCTCTCGTACGCTCCAAAATCGTCGGCTGCGTCATCGATACGCTCCTTATCAGGGCCCACCACGCCAAAGAACATCTTCGCTGAGACCGAAGCCAAAGCGGGTGATCCCAATCACAGCCGGAAATCGATTGAGATGGCGCCGACCTGCGAGACTGGCAACATCATTCCGCGGGCACCAGCTTCCTCTGCAGCTGCTCAAGCGTTTGCCCCTTGGTTTCCGGATACGCAAACAACACCACTATGAACTGGACCGCTGTCATCACCGCAAAGAACACAAAAGGCGCGCCGCGGCCGCTGGTCGCCGCAACGACCGGGAAGGTCAACGCGATGATCGTGTTCATCGCCCAGTGACTCGCATTGCCTACGCCCTGGCCCTTCGAGCGAACGTGATTGGGGAAGACCTCGCCGATGTAAACCCAGATGACGGCGCCCTGCGACAACGCGAAGAACCCGATGTAGACAATCAGCAGCCACACCAGCGCGCGCTGATGCGAGTTGGTCGAGAAGATCCAGGCGACGCCGGCGAGACAACTGGCCGTCCCGGCGGCGCCGATCAGCAGCAATGTTTTGCGCCCCAACTTGTCGATCACACTCATCCCCACAATCGTGAAGACGAGATTCGTCAATCCGATCGCAATCGCCTGCTGATCGCCCGACAGCTGGCTGAAGCCTGCCGCCAGAAAAATGTCGTTCAGGTAGTACAAAATCGCATTGATACCCGCGAGCTGATTGAATGCGCCAATCGTGATCGCGAGAAACAGGGGGTAGCGATACTTCCAGCGAAAAACCGGCTCGTGGGCGCTGGCATGTTCCTCCGCCAAAGCGGCGCGGATGTCCGCGAGTTCCGCTTCGGGGTTCTGTTCGCCCATCATCTTCAACACTGCCAGAGCCTCGTCGATCCGGTTCCGCGACGCCGACCAGCGCGGGCTGCGTGGAATCCCAAACAGCAGCAGCAGGAAACCAGCTGCGGGGATTGCCGCCACCCCCACCTGCCAGCGCCACTCCGCCGCGCCCAGGTGCAGCAGGCGTATCAGATAGTTCGAGGTATAGGCAACCAGAATCCCGAACACGACGTTGAACTGGAACGCACCTACCAGCCGGCCCCGCCACTTCGCGGGCGCAAGCTCCGCAATATACACCGGGCCCAGCACCGACGAAGCACCGATCCCCAGCCCGCCAATAAATCGGAACACCATCAGCGAAGGCCAACTCCACGCCAGCGCGCTTCCTACCGCCGACACCACATAAAGGACTGCCGTAAGGCGCAGCGTCTCGCGTCCGCCCAGCTTGTGCCCCACCCCCCCCGCGCCAAAAGATCCGACCACCGTCCCGATGAGCGCGATCGCCACCGTCCAGCCTTTCCCGTAGTCGTTCAGCCCATAGAGCCGAACCACCGCATCGATGATCCCCGAGATCACTACAGTGTCGAAGCCGAACAGCAAGCCGCCGAGCGCTCCGGTGAGCGTGGCTTTCATCAGGTTGAAGTTCGGTCGCATCGTCCTGAACCCCTTGAAATCCAACTCATCCTACAGACAGATACCTTGACCTGCAAATCGCACATCTCACATGCGAGAACCGCCTCAGCTTGTTACCATCACGAGAGGTTGGAGCGAGTTTGTCGGCCCCACTGTGCCTCGCTCAGCCAATCAGACTTCATCGATAAGGACCTACTCCCTCATGGCCCAAGGTTTTTTCCTGCCCGCAATCTCTGTCCAAGGATCGCATCCACGATTCAAGCTTCTGCCTTTGATCGTTGTTCTGTGTGCGGCACTCACCTGCTCCGCACAGAGCAAGCCGGCCTCCGATCCAGACGTACTCGTTCTGAGTAACGGCGACACTTTGCATGGCAAGTTCGTCAGCTCGATTCAGGGCAAGCTGACCTTTCACAGCGACGCTCTGGGAGACCTGTCACTCTCCTGGGACAAAGTAAAGGAACTCCACACGACCGAGAAATTCGCGATGGTCGACAAGAACCTGAAGCTCCACGGCCGCAAGAGCACCGGACCGATTCCCGAGGGAAAGGTCGACGTCGAGAACGATGCAGTCACGCTCAGACCCGGGCAGGGCGAAGCGCACGCGCCGTTGCCGGTGAAAGATGCGCTCTTCATCATGGACTCCGCCACACTCGACAAGGAACTCCATCACGAGCCCGGCTTCTTCAGCGGCTGGAATGGCGCTGCGACTGCGGGTGCGACGGTCGTGACCGCGACCCAAAATCAGTACACCGTATCCGGTGGCATTGGTCTCGTCCGCGCCATCCCCACGGCACCCTGGCTTAACCCGAGCAACCGCACCTCCATCGACTTCACCGGCTCCTTCGGCAAGATCACCCAGCCCGGCTACACAGACCCTGGCCCTCCGCCAACCTTGGTTCCTGCTTCCTCCACCAAATCCGCGCTCTACCACGCCGATGCCGAGCGCGACGAGTTCATCTCGCCGCGCTTCTTCGCCCTCGTGCAAACAGCCTTCGATCACAACTTCTCGCAGGATCTTGATCTGCAACAGGCTTATGGGGGCGGCATTGGCTGGACAGTCCTCAAGACTCCGCAACAGGAAGCCAATCTAAAGGCCACCCTACAGTACGAAAAGCAGGCCTTTATCAATGGCGCCTCCACCGGCAACCAGAATTTGATCGGCTCGACCTTAGGCGCCAGCTATCTGCTCAAAACCAAGCTGGCCACCTACACCCAGGGTCTCGCTTTCATTCCCGCGTTCAACCAGCCGCGTGCCTACTCGGCCACGGAGACCGACACCTTTGCTTTCCCGGCCTATAAGAACCTGAGCTTCTCCATTGGAACCAACGATTCCTACCTCAACGATCCGCCAGTTTCTCTCCCGCCGACGAAGCGAAACTCGTTCCAATTCACGATGGGCCTGACCTACGCCATCAAGTCAAAGGAGTAGCCGAACCACGCAGTTGATGCGTGCTCTAGTAAACCGATAAAGCTAGCCAAGGAAGGCCCCTGCCTTGTACATTCGGTAGGGGCCTCCCTCATTCCTCCCTCTTGATCGACGCCATTGGCTTGCGTCCGCGCGCTCTGGGAATCGAGGACAGTTCGCCTAGGAGGAACAATCCCATGCCGGCGCGTCGCCTCGTCATCTCGTCATTTTTCTTGACTTCCGTTACTCTCTTCGCCATGGCGCAGCAGCACGCCTATCTCGATACGCACCTTTCGCCTCAGGAACGGGCCCACGACCTCGTGAGCCGCATGACGCTCGAGGAGAAGGTGAACCAGTTAGAGGATTGGGGCACCGCGATTCCTCGCCTCGGCGTTCCTGACTATCAAACATGGAACGAGGCGCTGCATGGCGTTGCGCGCGCGGGTTATGCCACCGTGTTCCCGCAGGCCATCGGCATGGCAGCCACCTGGGACCCGCAGCTCGTACAGAGCATGGGCAACGTCGTTTCGCAGGAGGCCCGCGCGAAATACAACCAGGCGCAGCGCGAAGGCAACCACCGCATCTTCTACGGACTCACCTTCTGGTCGCCGAACATCAATATCTTTCGCGATCCCCGCTGGGGTCGCGGCCAGGAGACCTACGGCGAAGATCCGTACCTCACCGGTAGGCTGGGGATCACATTCATCCAGGGCGTGCAGGGTTCTGACCTCAATCATCTCCGTGCCGTCGCCACCAGCAAGCACTTCGCTGTGCACTCGGGACCCGAAACTCTGCGCCATGGATTCAACGTCGATCCCAGTCCGCGCGACCTTGAAGAGACCTACCTGCCGGCCTTCCGCGCCACAGTCACAGAAGGACACGTACAGTCCGTCATGTGCGCCTACAACTCCATCGACGACTTTCCTGCCTGCACCAACAAGATGCTGCTCAAGGAGCATCTGCGCGACGCGTGGGGCTTCAAGGGCTTCGTCGTCTCCGATTGCGGCGCCATTGTTGACGTCTACCAGGGCCACAAGAAAACCTCCGACATCGTGCACGCGGCGGCTATGTCCATCGACGCCGGCACCGATCTCTCCTGCAGTATCTGGACCCCGGGCTTCAATACACTTGGCGAGGCGGTACATCAGGGCCTCGTATCCGAAGCCTTAGTCACCCAGGCTGCCGAGCGCCTCTACACCGCGCGCATGCAACTGGGGCTCTTCGATCCGCAAGGCGCGAGCCCTCTCGACAAGATTCCCTTCGCCGATGCCGGCTCTGCTCCTCACCGCGCTACGGCACTCAAGGCGGCCGAAGAGAGCATCGTACTTCTGAAGAACAATGGCGTCCTGCCCTTGAGGGGTGCGGTGCAGCACATCGCCGCCATTGGCCCCACAGCGGACCTGCTCCCGTCGATCCTCGGCAACTACGTCGGCACGCCGGTCAAGCCGGTCACACCGCTCCAGGCGCTGCTTGACGGCTTCCACGGCAAAGTCGACTACGCGCAAGGCTCGACGCTCGCTGTCGGCGTTGGTGTCCCTGTTCCTCGCACGGCCTTCGGCCTGAAGAGCGGTCTCAAGACCGAATTCTTCGCCACGTCCGACTGGACCGGCCGTCCCGTCGTCGTTACCAGAGAGCCTCTCGTTCAGTCCGATTGGGAAAATGCCAAGCCTGTTCCCGAGATCGAGACCACCAACTATTCCGTGCGCTGGTCGGGCACCCTCACACCGCCCGCACCCGGCCGTTACGTCTTCACTCTCGAAACCGGCGACAGCTTTCCCTATTCGCCTAAGGAGTCTTACAGGCTGCTGCTCGACGGCAAGGTGATCGGCGAAGGCACGCTGCGCGAAGGACACGATCTCTCCTCCATGGGCAACTTCAAAGCCGCGCCGGGAGCCTCACCGACCGCGCCGCCGGTGATGGACTTCCCGAAGGTGCCCTCTCTCCCCGTCGATTTCGACGACACTAAGCCGCACGACTTCGTCCTTGAGTATGCACATTCCGGTGATCGTGCCGGCGGTGGCGTGACCCTCAAGTGGGAAGCCCCCGCGCAGGCACAACTCGACGAGGCGGTCGCGTCGGCAAAAAACGCCGATGTCATCGTGGCCTTCGTCGGTCTCTCGCCGCAGCTCGAAGGCGAAGAGATGCGCATCAAAATCGACGGCTTCGATGGCGGCGATCGCACCAGCCTCGATCTGCCCCAACCGCAGCAAAAGCTCCTCGAAGCCCTGGCAGCCGCGGGCAAACCACTTGTCGTCGTCCTCCAAAGTGGAAGCGCAGTCGCGCTCAACTGGGCCAACGACCATGCGGCGGCCGTTCTTCAAGCGTGGTACCCCGGCGTCGAAGGCGGCACCGCGATTCGCCAAACTCTTGAAGGAATCAACAACCCCGCAGGCCGTCTGCCCGTCACCTTCTATGCGAACCTCGACGGGCTGCCTGCTTTCACGGACTACTCGCTGAAGGGCCGCACCTATCGCTACTACTCCGGCAAACCGCTTTGGGGATTCGGGTATGGCCTCAGCTATTCGACCTTCAAGTACGGACCAGTGAAGCTCTCATCCGACTCGCTGAAAGCCGGTGATCCACTCACCGCGACTGTCTCCGTGTCCAACGCCAGCGCCATCGGCGGCGACGAAGTCGTTCAGGCCTATCTCAAGACTCCGCAGTCCGACGGGCCAATCCACTCCCTCGTCGCCTTTAAACGCCTGAACGTCGCGGGAGGCACCAGCAGAGAGGTTACGCTGGAGATCGACCCGCGCTCGCTGTCCAGCGTCGACGACAAGGGTAATCGCTCGATTCTGCCCGGCAAATACAAGCTGAGTGTCGGTGGCGCCCAGCCTCAGGACACACAGGACAAATCGGAGATCGAGTTCACCGTCACCGGCTCGGCATCGCTTCCGAAGTAAGGCCGACTCGTGTGCAAAGAAAATGGGCGGCAGAGTTGTGCCCTGCCGCCGCCCAGTCCCTGGGTTGTCTTAAAGGTACCGCAATCCTGCTAAACCTGATCTCGACGCAACGCGTCAGAACTGCTCGCTCTCTGTTCTCTCATTCCCTGCCTTATTGCAGCAGTTTCGTCACTTCCTGCTGCACGCTGTTGGCCTGGGCCAATGCGGCAATGCCGGTCTGGCTCAGAATCTCGTACTTCGACATGTTCGACGTCGCCGCCGCATAGTCCGTGGCCTGGATCGCGTTCTGCGCCGAGACCACGTTCTCCTGCTGCGTGCTCCTCACCTGGCTGATCGAGTTTAGCGTGTTGATCTGGGCCCCGATGTAGCCGTCCTGTGCTGCCATATCGCTGATGGCAACGTTGAGCATGTTCAGTGCCGTCTCCGCGTCCGTCTGGTTGGTCAGGTCGGTCGTGTTCAGCGCCTCGCCCGCCCCATCGGTGTAGACCATCGTAGCCACTCCGCCAGTTCCGCCGAAACTCCCGGCGAAACCCGCGGGAGCCAAAGTCGTCTGGCCGGTCGCTTGATCCGCAACAGTGCTTGCCGCGTCGTCTACCACCCCAACTGTGTAATATCCCGGGGATGCCGCAAATGCGGCGGTGTCACCGCCAGTTGTCGTCGTGACGTTAGCGCCAGTCACGGTTACTGTTGAGTCGGTCGACGTAAATGTCAGGCTCGTTCCAGCTTGCGTCGCCGTGAAGCCGTAGCCGCCGTTATTGATCGCGGTCAGCAAAGTGGCTTGATCGTAGCTCGATCCGTTATTACCAGTGGCAACGTTGATGACGGTCGTCGCGCCGTCCGAACCTTTGATCGTGAGCGTCCCGGAGAGCGCATCGGTGGTTTTGGTTGGAGTTACCGTGCCGACCAGACCGGGAGTGACGCCGTTCCCCACACCTGCTCCTGCCCCGGTGATCTCGATGCCCGTATCTACGCCTGCGGCGGAATCGCCCGCTGCCTTTCCAGTCGTGAAGCTGGCGGTCAAACCTAGACCCGAGCTGTTGATGGCGTTGATCAGTCCCTGGGCTGTATCGTTTGCCGACGCTTCGCCAACCCCGACGCCGATGGTTGTCGGCGTAACTACGATGCCGTTCGCTCCTTGCACCAGGCAGTTCACGTCGATCTTAGACGTCGCGGTGGCAAGTGAATCGTTGGCCGTCGCGAGCGTGCCGCCATTCGACAGATCGATGAACACGTTGTTCGAGCCGTTGCTGTAGGCCATTGCGCCGCCGGTGTCGCCCACACTCGATTCCGAGAGCGTCCGGATATTCAGATCGTCGATCGAAGAACCCGCCGTCGACGAATCCCCCGTATAGATCGCTACGACGTTGCTGTCAAATACCTGTTGCTGGTTGTAGGTGGTCGTCTGGCCAATGTTATTGACTTCGGCCAATATCGATTGGTACTCCTGGTTCGCCGCGCGCCCTGCGCGCTGTTCAGAGTGCCGTTCGAAGCTTCCGTTGCCAGCGTCACGGCCCGGTTCAACAGGTTGGTCACCTCCGCGAGCGCGCCGTCGGGCACTTGCAACAGGCCGACCCCCTCCGTCGCGTTGGTGCCCGATTGGGTCAGTGCAGCCGAATTCGCGGCCAGCCCATTTTCCGGCGAAAAACCGGCCGCATCGTCTGCGCCCGAGTTGATGAACGAACCCGAAGATAACTGTTGCAGCATCGTCAACAAGCTGCTGTTCGTGTTGTTGAGGTTGTTTTCTACGTAGATTGCGGAAAGATTGTTCAGAACACCGAGAGCCATGGGAAACGCTCCATTTCCGATGCCAGTCCGAGCGCCCGAGCCCCGGTGTTTCTCGTTACCACCAGTTCACCAATTCCAGGAGGGCGTTCCTTGCATCTGCACTGTTCATCGGTGCGACACTCGGGAACTTTAGTCATTCTTCCGAAATTGTTTTTCGTCCAATCTGACCTCACCAAATCAATGCTGACCTGATTCGCACCAATCTTGCTCCAAATCGTTTCAATCGATGTCTCCGGGGGCTTCAGTCATCTGCCTGATTCCGTGACAGAACCCACACGCCTCACCGATCCACCGCCCTGATCCTTCCTCGGACACAAAAAAAGGCGGCAAGAGGATCGCCTCTCGCCGCCATCGGTGTGAACTACAACCGCAGTTGCTCTCTGCCAAAACTCTCCGCGCGACCGCCCTACTGCTGCGCGCCTGGTGTACCCGCATCCGCCAGAACCTGAGGTCCGCCCTCATCGTCCAGCATGCCTTGCGGTCCTGGAGCCGGCGGCGCTCCACCCGGTCCATCTCCACCTGGTCCGCGCCGGCCCGGTCCCATGCCCTCGGGACGACGCCCATCCGGGCCCCAGCCTTCACGGTCGCGGTTCTTGCGGAAATCCTGCACTTGCTTCCACTGGTCCGGTGTTAGCTTGCTGCGCAGCGCCAGCAGGTAGCGCGCGTTCGCCTTCTCCAGCTCCGCCCGTGCCTGAGCCAATTTGTCGATCTGCGCCAGAATCGCAGACTCATTGGGCTGATCGTTCCCCACCAGCGGCTCCATCGCCAGCTCCGCCTTCTCCACGTTCGCATGCAGATCGATCAGCTTTTCGCGATGCTCCAGCAGGATCTGATCGAACGCCTTGCGCTGATCGTCAGTCAGCTTGAGCTTCTCGATAATCCTCGGATTGTTCCACCAGCGGCCCTCAATCCCATGACCGCCGAACGCTCTCTCGAAAGGAGGCCTATGCTCCATGCCCTGCCCTGGCCCGCCGCCCATTGGTCCCGGGCCCTGCGCAAACGCTGCACCTGTCATGAGCAGCGCACCGATTGCCAATCCCACCCGCACTACCATCGAACTCTTCATCCCGATTCCCCCTGGTACAACAAAAGAACTTCTCAGTTGCATCGATCTGCCTATCTCGACGTGCTCTCTTCGGAGAGCTGAGCCAGTGGCTCCATGGCCGCCGGTACCTCGCGTGAAACCGCCGTATCTACCGTGGCCAGCATCTCCTCGTCTTCTTCTGCTTGCTTCTGCGCACGCTCAAGGGCGGCTTGCCGCTGCTGCTCGGCGGTACGTTCGGCCGCACGCTGCGCGGCGACGACGCGCTGATGATGCTCGTAATACCCGCCCGACATGGTTCCCGCAATCAGCAGGGCCGCCAGACTCCACCCAGCCGCAAGCTGCCACGACTTCCTTACCACCGCCTTGCTCACCGAGCGCGGCCGTGCATACACCGCATCGCTCCACGCATGCACACTCGCCTTGAAATCCCCCAGCGCCTGCTTCAACGCCGGATCGACTGATTCCATCTCCACCGGCTCTTCGGCTCGGTTTGTCGCTTTAGGACTCGTCATCGCCTTCCCCCCAACTCCGTTCGAACCCGGGACAAAGCCCGCGAAAGATGTGCCTTTACCGTCCCTTCACTCAGCCCCGTTGTTTCCGCAATCTGCGCCAGCTCGAGCTCCTCCACGTAGCGCAACAAAAACACCGTCCGCTGCCGCTCGCTCAGACCGTCCACAGCACGCCACACCTGTTGCACGCGTTCTCTCGCCAGGAGCCGATGTTCCTGCGAACTCTCGCCGCTTGGAAGCCACTCGCTGGCTTCATCCAAATCCACGGCGTTCGTGCGCGTCAGCCGCCAGAACTGCATCCGGCGGTTGCGCCAGTGATCCTTCTGCAGGTTGATCGCGATGCGCATCAACCACGTCATCGCGCTGGACTCGCCGCGAAAGCTGGACCAATTCCGATACGCCTTGAGGAAACACTCCTGCGTCAACGTCTCTGCCAGATCGATGTCGCGTGTCGAGGCCAGCAGAAACCGAAAAATCTGCGGCCGATGGCTCTGTACAACATCAGCGAATTCCTGCGCGTTCTCTTCCGCTCGGCCAATCGTCATCGCATCGAGTGTCGTGCAGGCTGCCATCACACTGGTAGACGCCTGCTTGAATCTGAAGTTTACAGACGCCGAGCTTCTCTTCGTCACGGAATTGTCCAACGGTACTGTTTGTACCTAAAACCCGAGGATAAGCGGAAAGTTCTTTGCTTTCAGGGAATAGACGTGTCTAGCCTTGCGTTCGCCGGCGGAAGCAAAGCTCCCATGAGGTGGTCGGCTGGCCGGTCTGTTCTGCGAGCGGCCGCAGGGTCACTGTTCCTGGCTGATCCGGATATTCCGCCTGCGCAAAACGGAATCTCGTCTCCGCCGCGGAAACCGAGAACGGATGACTGCGCCGATCCCTAGCGCTGGTCGCCGATACACCCTCGTCGAGCAGCTCATTCTCCGTCGTCAGTTCGTTGAAGTAGTCGAGATTCTCGGCGGAGGAAGCTCCCAGGAGCCATGGCCCGCACCAGAATGACCGGCGTCCCTCGCCGTTGGATTGACTCCGCAATTTCATGCCGTACCGAATCAGCAGGACATCGCCGGCCTTCCACCGCCGATACATCCGCTCATACCCCGACGGAATCGGACCCGACGATTCGGCTTCCCTCGTTTCGAACTGCTCGCGCGCGCTGCCCTCCATTCGACACTCCATCGCGTCCGCCCAATCCGGTTTCCGGACGTCGATCGCCGCCGGCTCATCACTGGCACGCAGGATCCTGATCCGTACCGAACCGTCCCGTGCGAGCGTTGCCTCTGCCACCACCGACAAGCCTGCAGCATCGATGCGCCCATCGACAGGCAGGTCATAGCTTGCGCCTTTGTCTGTCTGTCGAAATGCGCTCTCATAAACAGCAGGGAAACAGCGCAGACCATGCAACGTGCAGCACCACCATGCGCGTACCGCACCCGCACCCGGCAGCCCCGTCTCCGTGTACACGCGATGTCCGAAATCTCCCGTCGCGAACTGGTTGAATGCGAATTCGTTGAAGATCGCCCGTTCCGCCATCGTGAGGTATTTGGGCTTTCCCGTCGCCTGCCACAGCGCAAGATTCAACCGAACCCAATCTGCCTCTCCACATCCCTCGGTCCGATGATTGTTCGGACTCCATCCCTCGGGAACTCCTCCCGTAATCAGCAGATCGCGTGACGCCGTGACCTCGTGCCACGAATCTTCGCATTGCTGCATCAACTTCTCGTCCTTAGTCAGAACGTAGAGATCCAGTGCACCGCGCAGGCTGCTGAGGTAGCCATGTACGTGGTCGCCTGCCCGGCGCTCCGTCACTGCCGCGATGCTCTCAGCCAGCGTGCGGTACCGCTCGTCCTTCGTCACGCCGTAGAGTTTCGCCAGCCCCTCCGTCTGCTGCGTCCAGCAGATGTAGCTCGCCGCGAAGTGCTGCGCGCCGAATGCATCGCGCATCGCTTTGGACTGCATCAACGGGCTGATGCGCACCAGGAAGTCGCCGATGCGCCTGCTCGACGACAGAACCGGCTCCGACGGCTTCCATTCGTAATACTCAAGCAGTCCCACGAGAAGTCGCCCGTTGCCCCACAACAATGCCATCTCGGCATCAGTCGGTTTGTCGAAGTGGAACGCACTGCCGAAATACCCTTCCGGTTTCTGCAGTGCGATCGTCTTCTCCACCAGCGCATCCAGACCGGGTACGCCGACACCGTAGACATGCGCTGCCGTGGCAAGTGCTCCAATATATCGCCCTGACAGGTCGCCACTGAACTCTGTGAACCGCCGCTCCGCAGTCGGCCGCACATCGGCCAGCAGGAACTCTTCGCTATAACGCGGCCCATCTCCTTCAAGAACCCGGCGCAGGGTGAGACTGAATCTCCGATCAAGGTCTCCGTTTACTGGAGAGCTTCCCAACGAATGGCCGACGGCCGCGGTCTCGCCGCCTGCAGCCGGCAGACGCATGCCTGCCGCGAGCGGTACGGACGCTGCCACTCTCACAAAACTCCTGCGATCGATCTTCATTGTCTGCACTCGCCTCAGTTTTCGGTACCCATTCTCGACTCCCGTCGAACCAGCGTCAAACAAGCTTGGCGCGACGGCCCTTGACCTCTCGCCACCTGATAAACTCACTTGGTAAACGCTTTCCAGCCGGTCAGGAACAGCACATGCTTCTCGAATCGCTTCGCCAACAGGTCCTTCACGCCAATCAGGAGATTGCCCGTCGCGGCCTCGCTCCCCACACCTTCGGCAACGCCAGCGGCATCGACCGCACTGGTTCCCAACCACTGGTCGTCATCAAACCCAGCGGCGTCGACTACGCGACACTGACGCCAGCCGATCTCGTCGTCACCGATCTCGACAGCAAAATCGTCGAAGGTACACTTCGCCCCTCCAGCGATCTCGACACGCACACTCTGCTCTATCGCGAGTTTCCTAAGATTGGCGGCGTCGTCCACACCCACTCGGAGTTCGCCACCTCCTGGGCACAGGCCGGTCGACCCATTCCCTGCTTCGGGACCACCCATGCCGACTACTTCCACGGTCCCGTACCTGTAACCGAGCCGCTGACGGCCGAAGAGGTCTCGACGGGCTACGTGCGCAACACCGGAGCCGTGATCGTTCGCCACTTTCGCGCCGAAGGGCTAGACCCGGTTGCGGTCCCCGGGGTCCTCGTCGCCGGCCACGCTCCCTTCGCCTGGGGTAAAACTGTGACCGAAGCCGTTGAACATGCCGACGTCCTCGAATACATCGCTCGGTTGGCGTTCCGAACCGTGCAGCTGAATCAGTCAGCAACCGAGGTTCCCGAGCACGTCAGTCGGCATCACTACCTCCGCAAGCACGGACCCCATGCCACCTATGGGCAGCGTTAACGGACTCGCGGGGATTTCACCCTCAACGCGTCTCTCGAGCTGCGAAACATGTCCCCTAAACCACAAATCGGAGCGAATCGAAGGCGAGGCTAGCGTTTCCCGTTTCTGGAAGGGCTATTCGCTTTAACATAGGAATGTTCCTTTTTCTGTATTTTCCACATGAGACGCGATCACAATTCTTCGTCGGTTTCGTCTCTATCTTCAGCCTGCTCAATTGACTAAGAGCGTACTGGCTTTCGTGGTACGCAGCCTTTGTCATGGCAACCGACGTGCATTTCTATCTTTGATCTAGGGTGCTCCTCCCATGGAGACGAACCTCTTCAACCGATTTCAAGCGACGCTGCTGGCCGTGGCCACGGTCGGCTTGGTATTGCTTGCGGTCTTGAACCTGCGTCAGGAGCGCCAGTTCCAACAGCCCGACGACGGCGTCTGGTGGGTTGAGGCCAGCTCAGGCGCACGCTTGCAGGCAACCAAGGTTCTTCCCAACAGCCCAGGGGAGCGTGCGGGCCTTCATTCAGGCGATCTGCTCACTGCGGTCAACGACGTCCCCGTTCATCGTCTTGCGGACTTCGAGCGCGAACTCTATCGCAACGGCATCTACACCAAGGCGCAGTATGCGATCACGCGCGACGGCATTCAGCTCGACTCCCCGGCAGTCGTCATCCCCGAACCGCCTGATCGCAGCGTGCAGCAGGCCCTGCGGATCATCGGTCTCATCTACCTTGCCATTGGCGTCTATGTTCTCTTCCGCCGCTGGACCGCGCCGCGCGCCACTCACTTCTACCTGTTCTGCCTGGTTTCGTTCGCCCTCTATGCGCTGAAGTACACCGGCGCTTTGAATTCCGCTGGCGAATGGGACTGGATCGATAAGATCGTCTTCTGGACGAATGTCCTCGCTGAATCCCTGCAGCCGGCGCTCTTCCTGCACTTCGCTCTCAGCTTCCCTGAAGAGCGGCTCAAGAACCTTCGCCGCCGCCTGCTGCTGCCCCTGGTTTATGCCCCCGGCGTCGCCCTCTTCACCCTCTGGGTGATGGCGATCAATCGCTGGCAGGCGACGGAGCTACTCAAGCATCGACTGGAACAGGCTGGTACCGGCTACGACGCCGCCTTCTACGTGCTTGCGTCGGTCCTCTTCCTGAACAGCTATCTCCAGGCCAAAAGCCCCTTACAACGGCAGCAACTCAAGTGGCTCTGGCGCGGCGCCTTTCTCGCCGTCGTTCCATTCACGCTGCTCAACGCCGTACCCTTCCTGCTCGACATTCACATGCCCGGCCCGCTCAACAAGCTCGCCGGCTTGTCGCTGGTCTTCCTGCCGCTCACCTTCGCCTGGGCCATCGTGCGCTATCGCCTGATGGACACCGACCTGATCTTCAAGCGCGGCGTCGCCTACACGCTGGCCACCGCTCTGATCCTGGGCGGCTACTTCGGCGTCATCGCCATCATTGCCGACGTCGTGCACCAGCGTTTGCCTGAGACAATGCGCGAGTGGGCGCTGGTCATCGCGATCCTCGTCACCGCGGCCGTCTTCGATCCCCTCAAACGCCGCATTCAGGGGTGGGTCGATCGCGCCTTCGACCGCCAGCGTTATGACTACCGCAAAGCTCTCGTCGAATTCGGCCGCGGACTCAGCTCCGAAACCGACCTCCGCGCCCTGCTCGAATCCATCGTCGACCGCCTGCCCAACACTCTGCTCGTCGCGCGCGTCGCTGTCTTTCTCGCCGACCAACCCGGAATGCTGCGCCTCGCTGCCGCACACGGCCTGCCTGCCGAGCTGCGTGCCACGCCCAATGCACAGCTGAGCAGCTCGCTCGACTTGAGTTTCCTTGACTTCGACAAGGCCTCCGATCACTCGCACATCTTTCTCGAAAACGCCCAGCAGGCGCTGCACCTGAGCGAAAGCCAGCGCGAGACCGCTGCCCAGCTCGATCTGAACTACTACCTGCCCTGCCGGGTGCAGGACGGTTCAGCTGCACGTACCATCGCCGTCATCGGCCTCGGCCGCACCGTTGGCGGCGATTTCCTCTCCAGCGAAGACGTCGAGCTCCTCGAGTCGCTGGCCAGCTACATCGGCATTGCGCTCCAGAACGCGATCCTCTACGCGCAATTGCAGGAAAAGATCAGCGAGTTCGAGCGGCTGAAGGAGTTCAACGAGAACATTGTCGAGTCGATTAACGTCGGCATCCTCGCTGTCGATCTCAACGACCGCATCGAGAGCTGGAACGCGCAGATGGAAGCCATGTACGCGCTGAGCCGTGCCGAAGCCATCGGCGAGGATCTTGGCTCCGTCTTCCCCGTCGAGTTTGTCGATGCGCTCAATGCCGCCCGCAACGAGTCTGGCGTGCTGAACCTCTACAAGTTCCCGCTCACCACGCGCGCTGGCGAACAACGCGTAGCCAACATCGCCATTGCCCCGCTGCTCTCGCGGGATTTCGTCGTCGTCGGCCGCATCGTTCTCGTCGACGACATTACAGACCGTGTCTCGCTCGAAACACAACTCGCTCAAGCCGACAAGCTCAGCTCCATCGGCCTGCTGGCCGCCGGTGTCGCTCACGAGATCAACACGCCCCTGGCTGTCATCTCGTCGTACGCACAGCTTCTCTCCAAGCAGATGCGCGGCGATGCGCGTCTCGGCCCCGTGCTTGAGAAGATCACGCAGCAGAGCTTCCGCGCCTCCGAGATCGCCAACGGTCTGCTGAACTTCTCGCGCACATCGACAACCGAGTTCCGCGAGACAAACCTGAATCAGGTCATTCGCGACACGCTATCCCTCCTCGAGCACCAATTCAAAACAGCGCAGATTCAGCTTGAGATCGAGTTGGCCGGCGAACTCCCGCCCATCCACGGCAATCCCGGAAAGCTGCAGCAGGTATTCCTCAATCTCCTGCTGAACGCCAAAGATGCTATGCCCGGCGGCGGCCGCCTGCGCGTCTCTACGCTCGTCAATGGTCACGTCGAAGCAGTCATCGCCGACTCCGGCTCCGGCATCGCGCCCGAGAATCTTAAGCGCATCTACGATCCTTTCTTTACCACCAAAACTATGCCCAAGCCCGGAGAGCGGCGCGGCACAGGTCTTGGCCTGTCGGTCTCCTACGGCATCATCCAGGAACACGCCGGCAAAATCCATGTCGAGAGCGCGGTCGGCGCCGGCACCACGTTTCATCTCGAGTTTCCCCTTCTAAGGAAGACCGTTAATGTCTGAGGTTGAGCAACCGTTGAATCTATCCGCCTCCGCTCCGGCGCTCTCCGCGCTTGGCGCTGGAGCCAGTATTCTCGTCATCGACGACGAAGCAGGCATCCGCGAATCGCTCGAAGTCCTCCTCACACTCGAGGGCTATGGAGTCCGCACGGCCATGGACGGAGAGCAGGGGCTGCGTATCCTCGAAGTCGAAAACTTCGACCTCATCCTGCTCGACCTCGCACTGCCCGGTCAAAGCGGCCTCGAACTGCTGCCCCAGATCAAGGAGCGTCAGCCCGAAACGCCGGTCATTATGATCACCGCCTATGGCACCGTCGACAACGTGGTCGAGGCTGTCCGCGCCGGCGCCGAGAACTTCGTCCAGAAGCCATGGGACAACGAAAAGCTGATGGCCGACATTCGTTCGGCCGTCGCCCGCCATCGTGCCGAAGAAGAAAACCTGCAGCTCAAGCGCACGCTCAAGCAGCGCTACAGCTTCTCCAACATCGTGGGTAAAAGCGACTTGATGCTCAGGGTCTTCGATCTCATCGCGCAGGTCGCGCCCAGCCGGTCGACTGTCCTCGTCCAGGGCGAAAGCGGCACCGGCAAAGAAGTCATCGCCAAGGCCATCCACGCCAACTCGCCCCGTAAAGACAAGCCCTTCGTTCCCATCAACACCGGCGCCATGCCGTCGGAACTGCTCGAGTCCACGCTCTTCGGCCATGTCAAAGGCGCATTCACTTCCGCAGTCGCCTCCAAGAAAGGCCTGTTTGAAGTCGCCAACGGCGGCACCCTCTTCCTCGACGAGATCGCCACCATGGGCATGGACACGCAAGCCAAGATTCTGCGTGTTCTGCAAGATAAGCGCTTCATGCACCTCGGCGGCATTCAGGAAATCCAGGTGGATGTGCGCATTCTCGCTGCCACCAACATCGACCTCCGCCAGGCCGTGCGCGATGGACGCTTCCGCGAGGACCTCTTCTACCGCCTCAACGTCATCACCGTCGACCTGCCGCCGTTGCGTGCGCGCCGCGAAGACATTCCCCTGCTCGCCCAGCACTTCCTCGACTACTACGCCAACGAGAACGCGCTCGCGCCGCGCCGCCTGTCGTCGGACGCCATGCGCGCCTTGGTCGACTACGACTGGCCCGGTAACGTACGTGAATTGGAGAATTGCATCGAACGCGGCGTTGTACTGAGTTCCGGCCCGGTCATCGGCTCCGACCTGCTGCCCGGCCACATCACCGGCCGCAGCTTTCAGGACGCGCTCCTCGAGCACAACCCGAATGCCTCGCTCTTCGACATCCTCGAAGACATCGAGCGCCGCATCATCGTCGAAAAGCTCGAACGCTGCAACGGCAACCAAACTGAAGCCGCCGAGCAGTTCCGCATCCCGCTCTCTACGCTGAACCAGAAGATCAAGCGCCTCAACATCGAGATCCGCAAGCGCGGACGCGATTAGGGCAGCCGTCAGCCTCTAGCTCTCAGCTCGGATCTAGTACGAATCTGGGTGCCCCAGGTCTCGATTCTGAGACCTGGGAAAACTGAGCATTCGCGAGGGGATCAAGGCTCTCTTTTCGTTGCTGCGAATTTCTGCTCAACAACCTTGCGGCTTGCCCATTCGACAATGTGAACAATGACTACGATCACCACAGATGAGATTGCGAAGGGAAGAATGGCATGCAAATACAGATCTGCCGACGGTCTACCGTCGTGGAGATTGATCGCAATCTGACATACTCCACCAAACACGCATAGCAGAAATAACGACCGAAAAAACCTGGACGGGCTTTGAATAGGGAGCCGGTTTGCGCATCCAGAACTTGTGGAATCTTTTGTAGTCGATGCTCGCTCAGATAAAAAGACAGATCCCCGCCGATTCGAAACCGAGGTTCAGACCGGCATTGGGTATGTCATTCTCGCCTGCGAGTCATAGAACGCCTAAGAGCTCGCTTCCACCCACCTTCGCAGAAACTCCCGCAGTTGTCCGGGCGGCTTCAACCACACATCCGCTTCAGTCTTGCGCTTCTCGCGACGCATCAGCACGCTCAGATGCGGCCCATTCGCGTCATTGACGGCAACGAACGCCGCCTCATCTGTCAGATCGTCACCGAGATACGTCACTGGCACGTTCCCACGCGACTCGCGCAGTATCTCCCGCACGGCCCCGCCCTTGTCACGCCCTGCGCGCAGTTCCAGGCCGGACTCGAACTTCAGCAAACGCAGCCCATCGATATTCGCCAATGGTTCGAAGAGTTCTCGCGTTCTCCGCTCGATCTCGCGGGACTGTTCCGGGGAACGCCCCCGCCAGTGCATCACCGCCGCGTTCGGCTTGTCTTCGAATAGTCCGCCCAGCGCATCCCCATGCAACTTGCGCCGCAGTTCTTCGAGAGCCCGCCGCACCGCAGGCGCCTGCTTCTCCAACGCGCGTCGGCCGTTCGGATACAAGCGCTCCGCTCCGTGCAATCCCCACACCTCTGGCGGCGGATCGAGTCCGAGCATCGGCGGCACTTCCTCCGCCGGTCTGCCCGTGACCACAGCAATCCGCGTACGACCTTGCGCCTGAATCTGCGCCAAGAGCTCTCGCATCCCTGCCCACGGCCGCGCCTTGAATCGATCGACGCGAAACCCCGCCAGCGTTCCGTCGTAGTCGAGCAAGAGCAGTGCCTTCCGCGCGCCTGCGAGCGCGCAGAAGAACTCATCCAGCCTTTTCGCCGTTTGTCGATTCAAGAATGGATTCTCTCGCTCACGGCATTTTCAGTGAAACTGTGGTCCTCTTGATTTGTGCGCGAGATCGTCGCTCCCTGTTGGTCGCGCCGATTCGGCATCTCGGCTTCGGACTTGTGTATCTCTGAAACCGCTCTAGGCCAGTTTACTTTGCGCGGTTTCCGGCGCTACGGGCGCGCTGGAGGGCGGCGCGGCCGGCTCTCTGCCAACACTGTCGTCGAGCCTGATCCTGCGCAGCGCATCCAGCACACTCGCGGCCCAATGGTAGATGTTGTTTTCCATCACCTGGCGGCGCATCTGCTGCATGCGCTCTCTTCTTTCATCGCGCCCCATCTCCAGGCCACGATGCATCGCTTCAGCCACGCCGGCAATGTCGTAGGGATTGACCACCAGCGCGTCACGCAGCTCCACTGATGCTCCTGTGAACTTGCTGAGGATAAGTACGCCATCCTCATCGTCGCGTGCCGCCACAAACTCCTTGGCCACAAGGTTCATGCCGTCGTGCAGGGACGTCACCAAACACAGATCGGCCGCACAATACCAGCGATTGATCTCATGATGATCCGCCTGCCTCTCGATCAGCACGATCGGCTTCCACTTTGCCGTCTGATACCGCTGATTGATGCGTGTCACTTCCTGATTCACGCGGCGATGCAGCTCTTCGTACGCCGGAATCCGTGTACGGCTCGGCGAAGCCACCTGCACCAGGGTGAGACGTTCGCGCTGCCATGGGTGCACCTCAAGCAGGTGCTCCAAGGCCAGCAACCGCTGCAAGATTCCCTTCGTGTAGTCGAGGCGGTCCACTCCAACAGCCAATGCTTCTGCATGCACGCCGAATTCACGCAGCAACTGATCGCGCAGCACAGCCCGCGTCGCTGCTTCGACAGCCACGGTCGGCAGCGTCCTGTTGGCCGGACTGCCCGTGAACGCTACGCTAATTGGATACGGCCGCACCGTCGAAACATGCCCATGGCGGCTGACCGTCGCATGCTCGCGATCCGTCCGCGCCTCAAATACTCGATCGACTGCCGCGAGAAAATTGCTGCAGTGCAGCGGAATATGGAAGCCGATCAGGTCCGCGCCCAACAGTCCATCCAGAATCTCCGCACCCCACGGGCAAATCAGAAACGCCTCAGGATTCGGCCAGGGAATGTGCCAGAAGATCGCCACCCGTGCATCCGGCCGTGCCATCTTCACCAGCCGCGGCAACAGCGCAAAGTGGTAGTCCTGCACAAACACGATCGGCTCGATGCTCCCTTCCATCTCCTTCAGCAGCGCAGCCGCGAATCGCTCATTCACACGCGTGTAGCACTCCCAGTCCGCCGGGCGGAAGATGGGGCTGGTATGCGCGTTGTGACACAGCGGCCAAAGGCCTTCGTTCGCGAACCCGTCGTAGTAGCGCGACTCCTCTTCTTCCGTCAGCCACACCCGCCGCAGCGTATAGCGCGGATCCTCGGGGGGCACGCGCAGGCGGTCGAACTCGTCCACCGTCTCTCGATCCGCACTGCCGCTCCCGCTCGCAATCCACACCCCGTCGCAGGCCCGCAGCACCGGCTCAATCGCCGTCACCAGCCCGCTCGGCGGAACAAGGCACATGATCTCGCGCCCCTTGCGCACGTGCACATAGGGCTCGCGATTCGACACCGCAAAGATGCGGCTCGATCCAAAATGGTCGCGCATGTGCACGGAGAGCCGCTCCGCCGTCCAAACGCTATCCCGCGCAGCACGCAGCCGTGCTTCCGCCTCGGCCGCCGCCCGTGCGGCCACCAGGCTCTCCGCCATCGTCTCCACTTCGCGCGCCAGCGGCGTGAAGAGGTTGAATTCTCTCGTCCCTACATACGGCGCTCCGTCCCCATGACCGCTGCGTAGCTTGCGAAGCCGTTCGGCGACCCGCAGCATCGGGCTCAGAAGGAACCAGCGCACCATCACGAAGGTGACCACGCTGATCAGCAACACTAACGCCGCAATGCGCACAAAACTGCGCCGCCACAGATCCCATCCCTCAGCGCGGATGTACCCCGCGTCCGCCATGACGATGAGCGCGCCTTCAAGCTCGTTCCCGTTGTGCAGCGGAAAAGCTTCTTCAAGCCATTGCACGTCGCCTGAATGTCCGAAAGCCGACTGCTCCGCTCCTCGACGCAGCGCTTTTTCCACCAGGGGGTGAGGCAATCCCTGCAGAAGATCGGAGGCCCCTGCCAGAGCCAATGGCCGATTCTCCTGATCGAAAACCGCCAGCCCCAGCACTCCGGTGCGTGCCCTGAACGACGCCAGCAGCCCTGGCAATGCCGCCCCGTTCCCCGAAGCCAGCGTCTGCTCCAGGAAGGGCTGTAACTCGACGCCCTCCCGTTTGGTGCTCTGCTCCAGATATTGGCGCAGAAAATGCTTGTGCGCCAGCACCTCGAAATACGTCGAGGCCACCGAGACCAGCGTCACACTTGCAACGAGCACCAGAATCAGGCGCAGGCGAAAAGAGTGCATATTGTTCCTTCTCGTGCTTAGATGCAGGCAAAAACCATCGATGCGACACGATCATCCTTGAAAAATCGCACTTTTCGGCGTCTTTCCCTGCCCCAATCGACCGCCCAGGCATTTCTCCCACCATGCGTTATGCTGTGGAAGTGAAGCGAGTTGCCTGCACCCCGCGTTTCACCCTCCGGTAAACGAATGGCCTTCGACACGATCGATAACACTGTCAAACAACTCGTACTCACCGTGCAGGATTATTCCCTGTTCGCGTACCGGGCTCTCATGAATCTATTTCGGCCCCCTGTCTACTGGAGCGATTTTCTCTTCCAGTCCGACATCATTGGCGTCGGCTCGCTGTCGATTGTTGTGCTCTCAGGGCTGTCAACCGGCGGCGTGCTGGCTCTGCAGTCTGCGGCCACACTCTCCGCGTTCGGCGCAACCGCGGTTACGGGGCAATTCGTCAGTCTGACAATGATCCGCGAACTCGGCCCGGTTCTCACCGGTATCATGGTCTCCGGCCGCAACGCTTCGTCCATGGCCAGCGAACTTGGCTCCATGGTTGTCACAGAGCAAATCGACGCAATGCGCGCCCTTGGTGTTGATCCTATCCGAAAACTGGTCACCCCGCGCATCTTCGCTACCGTCGCCATGCTGTTTTTTCTCACCATCGTGTCCGACGCCTTCGGCATCGTTGGCGGGGGCCTCGTCACCGTCTTCCTGAATCACCAGAACGGCACCCAATACTTCAACATGGCCTGGGAGCACCTCCGCCTGCCCGACATCGTCCAGGGACTAATAAAACCCGTCTTCTTCGGCTACATTCTCTCCTCCATTGGCTGCTTCTACGGTCTGCGCACGACCGGTGGCACACAGGGTGTAGGCCGCTCGACCATTCAGGCTGTCGTCACCGCCTCTGTCCTGATCATCTTTGTCGACTTCTTCATCACCAGGCTCCTGCTCAACGTCTTTGCCTCATGGATGTGAGTTCCTTCTCGATCCATCCTCTCCGTGGTCCGGCGCCCAAGGATCCGTCCGAAGCCGTGCTCGCGTTTTCCAGAGTCTTTCTCTCCTTTGATGGCCCGCTGATCCTCGAAAACATCTCCTTCTCCGTTGCTCCTAGCGAAACACGCATCCTGCTTGGGCCCGCCGGAGTGGGTAAGAGTGTGCTGCTGAAGCTCTGCAACGGCCTCCTCCGGCCCACCGAAGGCCGCGTTGTTCTTTTTGGAGAAGACATCTCTCACGTGAAAGAAGAGGCGCTTTTCCCCCTGAGAACACGTACCGGCATGGTCTTTCAGGAGGGCGCTCTCTTCGACTCGATTACCGTGCGCGACAACGTCGCATACCAACTCGTGCAGGAAGGTCTCCCCGACGAAGAAATCGATGTGCGCGTGCGTGAGGCCCTTCGTTTCGTCGAACTGGAGCAGACCTTCGACCTCTATCCTTCAAGCCTCTCCGGCGGGATGCGCCGTCGCGTCGCCATCGCCCGCGCGCTCATCCACAAGCCCGATCTGCTGCTCTACGATTCGCCCACCGGCGGCCTCGATCCCGTCACTTCCACCACCATCATCGAACTGATCGTCAAGCAGCGCGATGTGTACCACACTCCATCGCTGCTGGTCACGCATCGCCTGCAGGACGCCTTCACCATGTGCACCCATCGCTTCGATCCCGATTCGGGCAGCATGGTTCCACTGCCCAAAGGGCAAACTGACCCCAACACAACGTTCCTTATGCTCTCTGAGGGACGTTTGATCTTCGATGGCTCACTCGCCGAGCTTGTCAACAGTCAGGACGCCTTTGTTCGCGAGTTTCTGGCGTAAGATTCCCTGCATCCAACCTGCAGAAGCCATCTGCGGCGCGGGCGCTGCGAGGTCGAAGCGTTTGAGAAAGTTCGTTCTATTCCCGATGTTCCTGATTCTGCTCTGCCCAAGACAAGCTGCCGCCTATTCGGTCCTGACGCACGAACAACTGATCGATCTCGCCTGGAAGAACTCCATCGTCCCGCTGCTTCTCAGCCGCTATCCCAACCTCACACCCGCCCAGCTCGTCGAAGCCCGCGCTTACGCCTACGGAGGATGCGTCATCCAGGACATCGGCTACTACCCCTTCGGCGACCAGTCGTTCTCCAACCTCACCCACTACATCGGTTCCGGCGACTTCGTCGTCAACCTCTTCCGCAATGCTCAGAATGCGGATGAACTTGCCTTCGCGGTGGGTGCGCTCTCCCACTACATCGGCGACTCCGTGGGCCACCCTCTGGCCACCAATCGTGCTGTTGCCATCGAATTCCCCAAACTCGCTGCGCAATACGGTCCAGTCGTCAACTACGCCGAAGGCGAGCATCAGCACGTGCAGACTGAGTTTGCCTTCGACATCGACGAGATCGCGCATCATCGCCTGGCGCCGCTGCGCTTCCTGCGCCACATCGGCCTCCAGGTCCCAACCAGGCAACTCGCTCTCGCCTACTACCAGACTTACGGGCTCCAGGAAGACTTCACTTCAAGGCGCGGCCGCCGCTTCAACATTCGCAACTATCGCTTCGCGGTACGCACCTTCATTCCGCGCGTTGCCTACGCGGTCACGCTTTTTCATCGCCGTCACGAGCCACCGGAACCCGACACTCCCGAATGCAAAGAGATGATCGCGGAAGCAGTGGCTCTCGATCAGGAGAACAACTGGGATGCCTACCGCCGCAAAGCAGGCATCGGCACCTATGCTCTTGCCGGCTTGATCTTCATCCTGCCGAAGATTGGCCCGCTGAAGATGGTCTCCGTGAAAGGACCAACGACCGCGACTGAGGCAGACTATATGCACACCCTCGCGATTTCGATCGCCATCCTGCGCCGCATGCTGCACCGGTTCACCCCGCCGCAGGCAACCGGCACAACTTCCGAAAGCAACGCGCCGCCCTCGTCGATGCTGCCCATTCTCGCTGCCACGAGCCCCGACACGCTGCTCCTCTCCAATGACGCGATGCATCCACTCCCGAATCGCGATCTGGATACCGGCCATGTCGTCCAACCTGGTGGCTATCGCCTGACCGATGTCACCTACGCCTTCCTGTTGCACCGGCTCGTTGAACATCCGAACCAGGCGATTCCTCCCGGCATCAAGCGCGACGTCCTCGCCTACTACGCTAACCCGGATGCCCCGATTTCGACCAAGAACGATCCACAGGTTTGGGCGCAGGTACAGACCGATCTCAAGATACTTGCCGGCATGCCCACCAGTACGGAACCGCAACCTTACCCGACTTACGGCGAGGACGCCGCAAACTCCCAATAAGCCCTTCCAGCCACAGATAGAGAACTTCGCGTCGCTTTCCCGTTCAATCCTGCGTCTGCTAGCCTTGCTTTTCATTCAAAGAACGGCAGGTGCTCTCATGGGATTCAAATTCCAGGGTTTTGATTTTCTCCATCTCGATGCGAACTTCAGTGAAGACGAGCTGCTCGTGCGCCGCACCGCGCGCGACTTCGTCGAAGACAATCTCATCCCGATCATTGAGGAGTGCTTTCGCACCGAGCGTTTTCCGCGCGAGCTCATCCCGACCATGGGCGAGCTGGGCTTCTTCGGAGCCAACCTCGAGGGCTACGGTTGCGCCGGAATGTCCAACGTCGAATACGGCCTCGTGATGCAAGAGCTGGAACGCGGCGACTCCGGATTCCGCAGCTTCGTCTCCGTACAGTCCGCGCTCGTGATGTATCCGATTTACACTTTCGGCTCCGACGAACAAAAGAACAACTGGCTCCCTGCCCTCGCAACAGGCAAAAAACTTGGCTGCTTCGGCCTGACAGAGCCCGGCTTCGGGTCAAACCCAGGTGGAATGACGACGACAGCGCGCAAGTCCGGCAACGAGTACATCCTCAACGGCGAAAAGATGTGGATCACCTCCGGCAACATTGCCGACATCGCCATCATCTGGGCCAAAGTCGAAGACGAAGATGATAAGGTCCGTGGCTTCCTGGTCGAGACGGATAGGCCCGGCTTCAAAGCCCATGAAGTACACGGAAAGTGGTCGTTGCGCGCCTCTGTCACAAGCGGTCTTTCTCTTCAGGATGTTCACATACCTGCGGCGAACCTGCTCCCGGGATCGGGCGGATTGAAAAGCCCCCTCATGTGTCTGAATCAGGCGCGTTATGGCATCAGCTGGGGCTCAATCGGGGCGGCGATGGCTTGTTACGACACGGCGCTTCAGTATTCCAAAGCGAGAAAGCAGTTCCACGGGCAGCCCATCGCCAGCCATCAACTCATCCAGGAGAAGCTTGTCTGGATGGCCAGCGAAATCTCAAAAGCGCAACTGCTCTCTCTTCATGTCGGTCGCCTGAAGGATGCCGGCACAGTCGGCCACGAACACATCTCCATGGCCAAGCGCAACAACGTCTGGATGGCTCTCGAAACGGCTCGCGCCGCACGCGACATCCTCGGCGCCAATGGAATCACAGAAGACTATCCCATCATGCGCCATATGATGAACCTGGAATCGGTCAAGACCTACGAGGGAACGCATGATATTCATGCGTTGATTCTCGGCCAGCACCTCACCGGAATCGCTGCCTATTGACCGGCTGCGTGGCCACGACCGTTGCCAACACCCTCAAAAACTAATCGGCGCGACGTTGCGTGCTTGAGCACGATCGCGCCGGTTCCTCAGCCCAGTGGACGCTCGCGCGCGCTTTGGCCGCCGCGGAGCTGCCTACATTGAACTTACGCTTGATGATGTGTGGTTGTTGTTTCGCGGGAATGCGCTTCTTCTAGTTGATGTTCGTGGCTTTCGGCGACCGCATCCGATTCGCCGACTGGTTTGGGGCTGGAGACAAATGGCGCAAGAGACTCAAGCAGCTTGTCAAGCATCTCGCCTCGCGTGAGCAGCTTCTCGATCGCAACGCGAACCTCGACGCGATCGTTGCTGGCCTGTTCAAAGGCAACATCGTAGCTGTTAGTGGGCATTTGTTGGAACCTCGGTGCGATAGTACCACGCGGTTCGCTGCACGCAGCGAGCGACTTATCGAAACACTTGTGAAAAATAAGGGCGCCGCACAAGAGTGCACGCTGGTGCGAAATTTATGATTCCGACGGAGATGCGCGGTGATTACCGATTGGGGATGCCTGCGGAAGTCACGCCGCAAAGTAACTCAATCGTTGCGATCCGCAGTAACTCATAGTCACGTGCCGTCACTAACTTCTTGAGGCTCGCGAAGTTCGGTATCTCAACCACGACAGGCTGCACGGCGGATCGATTCGATCCTAGTGCTCAAGCAAGCGGCGCACCGATGGCTCACTCAGCGCTGCCATCAGCGCCGCCACATCGCCGATGCGCATCCCCAACGCTGCGGGCAGCAACTCGCATGATGCAGCAGCCTGTGGCAATGCTTCCTCCTCAATCACCCTGCGCGCAGGACCCAGAACTCGCTCACCAAGCGCCACCCCGAGCGAGCCGAAGACAATCACTTGTGGATTCAGCGCGTCGATCAGCAGGGCAAGACCACGTCCCATCCACTTGCCAGCCTCGGCGGCCACCTGCAAAGCTGCAGGATCGTTCGTGATCATCGCTTCGACAACTTCGCGAATCGGCGTCTCCGCCGTCCATCGCTCGGGATACATCTTCGTCGCGAGCTCGACCAACCCTGCCCCGGAAGCGAAGGACTCCCATGAACCTCTCTTCCCAAAACCAATGGGCCCATCCTCGGCTAGTCTCCAATGACCGATTTCGCCGGCCGTATCGCTCGCTCCGCGCACAATTTGTCCGTTGACGATGAAGCCTCCACCGACTCCTGTCCCGAAGGTGAGAAAGATGAGATGCCGCAAATTGTTCCGCCCCTTGCCCACACCGAAATGAAACTCAGCTAGAGCTCCTGCATTGCCGTCGTGCTCCACGCACACAGGAAGCCCCGGAAATTCCTCCATCAAGCGCTGCCGCAACGGCACGCCATGCCAGCCCGGCAGATGAGGCGGGTCAATCAGGAATCCCTCATCGATCTTGAGCGGACCACCCACCGAGACACTTATCGCTGCGATTTTCCGGCCATCCTTCTCCACGCTTCGAACCACTACGCGCGCCTGTTCGATAATCTCCCGAAAGATCCGGCAGAATGGCTCCGCCGCTCGCGTCGGAATTTCGATGCGCTGCAGGATCTCGCCCGCGATCGTTCCTTCTACGCAGGCTGTCTTCGTGCCCCCGATGTCGAAGCCCAACACCGTTCGCTGGCTGGACCGAGCTCGCTCGCTCAACACGCCTCCCGTGTCCATCTTCGGACGCCTTATCGATCGGGGAATTCTACCATTCGCGGAGAGGCCCGCCGTCGATTGCACCCAAGCTTCATCGCCTCGCAATCGGCCCCTGAGATTGCTTGACCCTGTCCCAGCCCTCAAAGTAGGATGAGCCCACGCCGGCTCTCTCGCCGATCAGATCGAGTGGCGCGCAACCGATTTTCTGACGGCCCGACTCGTTTTGCCAGTAAATTGAGATCGAGGCTTCACCCAGGCTGCAAGCCATGAATGCCCTTGTCCAACGATTCAGTGTCATTACGGGCTTCGCGCTGCTGGCGTTCTTGCTCATTCTCAATGCGGTCGTCACCAGGCAGCACATCGCTGTGGCCGTCGACAACCAAAGCTGGGTGGTGCACACCGCGCACGTGAGGCATCGACTCACTGAGATCGAGTTGCTCGTCACCGACGCAGAGACCGGACAGCACGGGTATCTCTTCACCGGCGATCCCAGCTATCTCGATCCGTACAACTATGCCATTGTCGACCTTAACTCACGCACTGACGATCTCGCGCAGCTCATTGCCGACAACCCTTTGCGATACGCTGCGGAAGCACAACTGCGCCAGCAAGCGAAATGGCCGAGATCGTCATTGAAGACGATGGGCCGGGCATTCATCCCGATCTGCTCGATCGCATCTTCGACCCCTTCTTCGCCACAAAGCAAGATGTGGGCACGGGGCTGGGGCTCTGGGTGACAATGGAGATCGTGAGCCGGCACGGCGGCAGCATTCGCGTCCGGTCCAATCGGCATGGCAGCGGACTTCAGGGTGCAGCCTTCATCATCCACTTGCCCCGCGCCGCCGTCGGCACGAATCGCGTATCGTCTTCTGCACCCAAGTGACATGGCCCTGAGACGCGGTCTTTGAATAGAATCCATCATCGACAAAACCTGGCCACGAGCCGCATATTCATATCTATGCAGAATCCGACTGAACGATCCTGTCTTCAGGCCGCGCTCCTGATCCTTGTATCGGCAGCTGTTCTTTTTGGTCAGATTGCCGCCAATGCGCAGCAACCAGACTCGCCACCCATCGTCCTTCACGCGGCGCGTCTTCTTGACGTCGATACCGGCAAGATCCTGCAGCCCGGCGAAGTGCTCGTTCAAGGGGATCGCATTCGCGCCATCGGGACGAGCGTCGAACATCCCCACGACGCCAAAGTCATGGATCTTGGCGATCGAACCTTGATGCCCGGCCTCATCGACGCACACGTTCACCTCTTTCTTCATCCCGGCGTCGAGGACCTGCAGACCGTTCAAGAATCCGTTCCCTGGCGCGTCATCCTTGCCGAGCAGGCTGCGAAGGCCGACTTGCTCGCCGGATTTACCGCGGAACGCGACATGGGCACCGAGGGCGCCGGCTCTGCCGATACCGCGATTCGCAATGCAATCGACCAGGGCCTCATTCCTGGTCCCCGTCTCCGCATCAGCGGCAACGCCATCGATCTCCTCGGCGGTCATGAAGACGCGAACCACTTCAACCCTGCCCAGCATGTGCTCTCCAACGCCGACTACGCCAATTCCGCCGATCAAATCGTCGAGGTCATGCGCGCGCAACACAAAGAAGGCTCGGACTTCGCGAAAATCTACGAGACCGGCCCGGATCGCATGGTTGATGGCGTTCTGCACACTCCCTACCAGTACACCGCAGCCCAGCTTGCCGTCGCGGTCGAAGAGGCCAGGCGCCTCGGCACCACTGTTGGCGTCCATGCGATGGGAGAGCCCGGCACGCTCTACGCCGCGCAAGCCGGTGTCGCCTCCATCGATCATGCTACCCAGCTGAGCGACGAAACCATGCGCCTGATGCGTGAGAAGGGCACCTTCGCCGTCCCTACTTTCACCATCTTCGACTACTTCGCACACCACCGGGAATCGCAGGATCAGGCCGCTACTGAAGCCAAGATGCTCGACTATAAAATTCGCGAATTCAAAAAGCAGCTTGCCGCTGGGATTCCTTTCGCCGTCGGCTCAGACGTGGGTCCGTTCCCGCATGGCACGCAGGCGCACGAGCTGACACTGATGGTCCAGTACGGCATGACGCCCCTCGCCGCTTTGCAGGCGGACATGCTCCATGGTGCGAAGTTGCTCGGATGGGAAGGCCAGATCGGCGAATTAAAGCCCGGATACTACGCTGACATCGTTGCCGTTCCAGGAAATCCGATCGACGATATCAGCGTCGTCGAGCACGTCAGCTTTGTCATGAAGGGTGGTGTCGTCGTCCGGCAGCCTTAGAATGGACGCCTCTGGTCGCCTTGACCTGAATCGGCGCTTTCTACCGAGAATTCGAATCGAGTAGCCTTTTCACCGTCTTCATGAAACGCTCTGGCTGGTGTGAAGCACGCGAATCCCGAACAGCTTTCCTATAGCCTGCCAGATAGATCGAGTAGAGCAGCACAAGTGCACAGCCGACTCCCCGGATCAGCCCAATGCAGAGTCCGATCAACGCTGCCTTGCCGAATACGAGCGTGGCGCTCGCCTCATTCCAGCGGAATCACACAGCCACGGTAAAGCTCGTTTCGCTGCGCGTCACCGCGTGGTAGAGGGTATCCCGCTCGACAGGCACGCGTCCTGCCTCCGTGATCAGCCGGCAGAGTTCCTTACGAGTCATTCCCTGCGGCGTGGTTGCACCCGCATCATGATAGATCTTCTCTTCAATCACCGTGCCGTCCAGATCGTCTGCTCCAAATCGGAGTGCGATTTGCGCAATCTTCGGCGTCATCATCTGCCAGTAGGCTTTGATATGCGCGAAGTTATCCAGTATCAAGCGACCCACTGCAATCTGCCGAATGTCGGTCAATCCCGTCGTCACCGGCAGATGGTCGAGCGGCGTGTTCTCTGGATGAAATGCCAGCGGGATGAAGGTCTGGAATCCACCCGTCTCATCCTGCAACGCACGTAGCTTCAGGAGATGATCGACGCGGTCTTCATCGTTCTCGATGTGGCCATACAGCATGGTCGCGTTCGAACGGAAACCCATCTTGTGCGCCAGCCGCGCCGTTTCTAGCCACTCGCCCCCGTCGATCTTGTGGTCACAGATGATCGAGCGAACTCGCGCCGAGAAGATCTCCGCACCGCCGCCGGGCATCGAGTCCACACCTGCATCGCGCAGCTTCAGCAGCGTCTCTTCCACGGTCAGCTTGGCGCGCCGCGCAAGAAACGCAATCTCTACCATGGTGAAGGCCTTGATGTGAACCTTCGGAAAACGCCCCTTCAATCCCCGCACCAGGTCGAGAAAATAGTCGAGCGGCAGATCGGGATGCAGCCCGCCCACAATATGAAACTCCGTGACTGCCTCCGAGTAGCCCGATGCCGCAGTCTCCCACGCCTCTTCCAACGCCATCGTGTAACCGGCAGGATCGCCCTTTTTCCGCCCAAAGGGGCACAGCTTGCACGCTGCCACGCACACGTTGGTTGGATTAATGTGGCGATTGACGTTGAAGTAGGTCACATCTCCGTGCATCCGTTCGCGCACATAATTCGCCAGCCAGCCAACCGCCAGGACGTCCCTTGAACTATACAGCGCAAGCCCATCGCTGAAGTCGAGCCGCTCCCCGGCCATAACCTTGGCGGCAATCGGCTCGAGTCGCGGATCGTACGTCCGGAAACCGGCGTTCTGTCGAGGATCGGAGCTCTCACCCTGCATACCTCGATGATACCGAAACTTCCGCTTGCTCGTGAGCCGGAAAGGTCCCTGCGGGTCTGCGCCCCTTCCACCGCACTCTCCCGAACCACAAAATAAGGGGGCGCCTGTTGCGCCCCCTCAGCTTGCTCAGTTGTTCCCGGCTTACGGCTTCGCCGCTGCCTTCTTCTTGGGTGTCGGCGATTGTTCGCTCAGCAGCGTCTTGGAATCGGCCGCATTGAACGGATACAGCTTAACCGACTGCTGACCGGTGTTGTTCAGAGTGATATCCACACGGCGGTTCTGCGCCAGGTAGATCACCAGCAGCCTGCGGTCCATCTTCTTCTTGTCCGCATCGCTTAGCTCAGGATTCTCGTCGACAAGGGTCTTCACCTCATCCTTCGAGAGCTGCTGTTCTTTGCCGACCGCCTGCGTGTCAATGGCAGACGCCGGCACGCCTTGATCCACCAGATACTGCTTGACACGGTTCACGCGGCGCTCTGTCAACGCCTGGTTGTACTCGGCAGATCCGCGTACGTCCGCATGGCCCGTCAGCGTGATCCGGCCGTCTGCCTTAATCGCCAGGTAGCTCTTGAAGTCCGTTGCCAGAGTGTTCAGAGTCTGCTGCTGGCTATCGACCAGTCCGCCCTCAGGATGCTTCTCGCGCGGTTGTGCCGTCGGGAAGAAGACACTGTGCAGCGCCAGTCGAGCCTCAAGCCGGATCTGCTCTGGAGACGGTCCCGGCGGTGGCGGCGGCGGTGCGATCGTGAGCAATGCATTCGCCGTTGCCGAGTGGCCCTTGTCGTCGGACACATTGCAGGTCACCGTCGTCGTACCGGACGGCGCCCCAGCCGAGCTAAAGGTCGCGGTCGAACCCGATCCGGTGATCGTGCCAGCCGTCGCCGTGTAGTTGTAGGTCAGCGGCCGGTTCTGCGGGCTTACTGCGGTCGCCGTGATCGTTGCGCTGTCACCAGGATTGATGGTCGTCGGGCTAGCCGAGCAGCCGATCGTCGGCGGCTCGAAATCCTTCACCGTAAATGTGGTGGAGGCATCGGCAACCTGCCACGGCTTCAGACCTTCCTTGCCCGGCTTGCCTTCCTTCACACCGCACTTCACGGTGTAGGTCCCCGGAGCGAGTGAACCCGTTGCGACCGTCGCGCTGGTCCCGCTTCCGGTCACGCCGTCGCCGCTCCACGTGTAGATTGCATTCTCTTTCGGATTCAGCCCGCTCGCCGTCGCCGTCACTGTCACCGGATCACCCGGGAACACGGTCGTCGGGCTAGCCGAGCAAGCGATGGTCGGCGGAGCCGGCGGAGCGATCGAGCCAACATGGAACACCAAGCCGCCGCTCAAACGAGCTGCATTGATGTTCGCGCGGCCGCCGTAGATGCCCGGCCCGAAGTCGGCATGCATGTACTCGTAGTCCGCCTGGAAAACGCGGATTGCCAGGCGGTGGTTGAGAAACGGTGTCTCATAGTCGATACCGCCGCCGGCCGTAAGATCCGGCCCAAACTTCGCGGGGTTCTTATCGGGACCACTGATCGACGCTCCGCCCACCAGACCATGGACAAAGGGCGTAATGTCGTCCATTGGAAAGCGGAAGATGATGCCCCCGGAGATCGTCTGGAACCCATCGTCATTCCCTTTGCTTCCATTGTTGCTTCCGTTCGGGTTCGCTGCGCCCCACTCGTGAAGCCCGTACTCAACCTGACCACCAACCCATTTGTTGAAGTAGTAGGCGCCGCTGAAGAGTCCGCCCACATTCACGGCGTTGTAGTTGAATGGAAGCGTGGTGACCCCATCGGGCTGAAGAACGTCGACCGTCCCATGGGGGGCCAGATAACTGTACCCGGCAAAGATATCCCAGCGGGACGCGTAGTCCGATGGACTCGTCTTAGGCGCCGGGCTTGCGGAATCCTGCGCGGCCATTGCAACTGGCGCGAGCGCGAGACTCGCAAACGTGAAGGCCCGGAAAGCGGACTTCAACCTTTGGAAGTACATACTGTTTCTCCTCCGCAAATCAAACTGGTCTTTCTCTGTTTGGAAACGGCACATTGCGCCGAATTCACTGGTCCAATTGGCTCGTTAAAGGGTTGGGAGCGATTCAAAACGACACTATTCACCCTACCATAGCGATGTGCGTTGAACAGCCTTTTTTTGTTGAAGTTGCCGCCACCACTCGCACACTCCCGCAACTCGGGCCCGGCAAGCGCGTTTCGAGCACAACTATCTCAGGATCAGTAGCTTCGCAAGACTCGGCTTCATCCCGCGTTCAGGGTCCTCAGCAAACTGCGCGGCTCTCGCTGAATCTTCTCTTGCAGAAGCGTAATTGCGTACAAGAGTTGCTCGGGACGCGGTGGACATCCGGGTACATAGACGTCGACAGGAATCACCTGGTTCACTCCCTGAACGATCGCGTAGTTATTGAACACACCGCCCGAGGTCGCACAGGCCCCCATCGAAATCACCCACTTCGGCTCCGGCATCTGCTCCCAAAGTCGCCGAATCACCGGCGCCATCTTCTGCGAAACGCGGCCCGCAATGATCATCAGATCCGCCTGGCGCGGCGACGGCCGGAACACCTCAGCCCCAAATCGCGCGATATCGAACCGCGACGCACCCATCGACATCATCTCGATGGCGCAACACGCAAGACCAAATGTCACCGGCCAAACCGAGCTCTTGCGAACCCAGTTCACAGCAAAATCCAGCGACGTCAGCAGCACGCCCTCTGGCTGTTCAAAGCCGTAGTTGACCTCTTTGAGCTTCGCACGGTTCACGGCACTGCTCTCCAGTGCCCCGAAGACGTAGCGATCCCGCTCCTGCGCAGCCGCCATGCAACCACTATAACTCGATCCCCGCCGCCTGCCTGATCCATACTGCTCACAATGCCCTCTGCAGAAGAAAGATTGCCTGCATGAATTCTTCATGCCCCGAGGGCTGGAGTGCGTTATTCTTCCATGTTTACCCGTCATGCAAGAGAGTACGACGCGCAATCCGGCGCCCGCGCCATCGCCGCTGTTCGGCCGTGGCCGTTGAGGCGTGATCGCTTTGCCCATGGTTCTCTCGGCACGGTGAACGAGTCCTTCAGTTCCGGTATCGTCCGGAACTCGCTCGGAGCGAAGTCACAATGAAGTGTCGTAGCACTCTGCTGTTCACATCTGCCCTGTTCCTTCCAGTTCTCTCGCTCGCCCAGGGATCTCCAGCGCCCTCAACGCAGGTCCAGATCGCCGCCCTCCAGCAATCTGTGCAGAACGCGCAGATGAACGCCGACAACGCGTGGATGCTGGTCTCGTCGGCCCTCGTCTTGCTCATGACCGGGCCCGGCCTCGCCCTCTTTTACGGCGGCCTCGTCCGCCGCAAGAACATCCTGGGCACCATGATGCAGAGCTTCGCCATGATGTGCCTCGTGACCATCCTCTGGGCTGTCCTCGGCTACTCGCTTGCTTTTGGCCACGGCAACGCCTTCATCGGCGGCTTCGAGCACGTCTTTCTACGAGGTGTCGGACTAACACCCAACACCGACTACGCCGCCACTATCCCCGAACAGACCTACATGATCTATCAGCTCATGTTCGCTATCATCACCCCGGCCCTCATCACCGGCGCCTTTGCCGAACGCATGAAGTTCAGCGCCATGGCGCTCTTCCTCTCGCTTTGGTCGCTCCTGGTCTACAGCCCCATGGCTCACATGGTATGGGGCGTCGGTGGTCTGCTCAACGCCAACGGCGGGCACATCCCCAGCCTCGACTTCGCAGGCGGCACTGTCGTCCACATCACCTCCGGCGTCTCTGCTCTCGTCACTGCCCTCTACCTCGGCAAGCGCGCCGGCTATCCCCACACCAAAATGTCGCCACACTCGCTTGTGCTCAGCTTCATCGGAGCCTGCCTGCTGTGGGTGGGTTGGTTTGGATTCAACGCCGGCAGCGCCCTTGGCTCCGGTCCGCTCGCCACCAGCGCCTTCGTCAACACCCACTTCGCGACGGCGACAGCCGCTCTCGGATGGACCATCTTCGAGTGGCAGCACAACGGTAAACCTACCGCCCTCGGCGCCATCTCCGGAGCCGTCGCCGGCCTCGTCGCCATCACACCCGCCTCCGGCTTCGTTCAGCCCTTCGCGGCCCTGCTCATTGGACTCCTCGCCGGTTTCTTCTGCTCCTTCATGGTCTTCAAGGTCAAGTCGCTCTTCTCCTACGACGACTCGCTCGACGCCTTCGGCGTGCATGGAGCCGGCGGAACCCTCGGCGCTTTGCTCACCGGCATCTTCGCCACGCAACTCATCAACCCCGCCTTCGGCAAAGATGCGCCCACCGGCGCCATCGACGGCCATTGGTCCCAGATCCTGAATCAGGCAGCCGGAATCGGCATCTCCTGGAGCATCTCGATCGTCGGTACCTTTGTCCTGCTCTTTGTCGTCGACAAGGTCGTCGGTCTGCGCCTCTCGCCCGAACAGGAACACGAAGGCCTCGACCTCTCGCAGCACGGCGAAGAAGGGTACGACTTCAACACGTAGTTCTGCGCGTTCCGAAAGGAGGCAAGGCGTCGCCTCCACCAATCAACCCATGCGCTCTGCCTAGGTCCGCCGCTCAAAGGGTGGGACAACCGTGCCCTTGCCCCTCGGTCCCTCGTCTCTGTTCAAAAAGATTTGCTCTCGCTCAACCCAGAGACCCAGCCACGACTGATACGCTGTCAAACGAGGCTTTTCTCCAATGCTCAAGATCGAAGCGGTTCTCCAACCCTCCAAGCTCGATGCAGTCAAAGACGCCCTGCTCGAAGCAGGTATCGAAGGAATGACCATTCTCGAAGCCCGCGGCCACGGCCGTCAGAAGGGCCACACCGAGTTCTATCGCGGCCGCGAATACACCGTCGACCTTCTGCCCAAGGTCAAAATCGAGTTGGTCGTCACCGACGACCGCAAAGAAAGCGCCATCCAGGCCATCATGAGCGCCGCCCGTACCGGCCGCATCGGCGACGGCAAGATCTTTGTCTCGAAGATCGACGAAGCCATCCGCATCCGCAACGACGAACGCGGCGAATCCGCCCTCTAGCCCACACATCCGCTTCGCGCATTCATCCGGGTCCTGCCGCTCCGCGCCAGGACCCTAAGCTTTCTCGCCTGATCCCCGCATCACGCGAAGCAGTCGCCTGACGGCCAAATCCTGCAAAGCGCAGCCAACGTCAGTTGCAATTCCACGTGGAACAATTTGCGGCATCGGCAAGTAGGCTCGCGCAACCATGCGGAGCCATTACCTGGACAGCTTGCCCTGAGCGAAGTCGAAGGGGCCAGTCCCTAGCCCATCGGCCCGCCGCGTCCGAGCCACGACCGCAGATACGCAATCTGACCGACGTGATAGGTCTCATGGAAGGCGAGGAAGTCAACGATACCGGAGAGCTTGCCGTCGGCGCTCGGCGGTCCTTGTCCAGCAGGTGTGTCGAGCAGGTCTACCGATGCATCTTCCATCGCCGCGTTGAGCCTGCGACACGATTCATCCCAGGCTTCCATCGCAACCAGGGGACAAGGGCAGTCGGGTCCGTCCTCGCACTTCTTGCCGCGTCCATAGATTGCCATCCACGGAGTTGTCCATGGCGCTTCAAGCCGTGTGAGCAGCATCGTTCGGGCCCACGCAACGTGGCCTACGATCCACAGCATGTGATTCGAATGATCGTTCGGGCGGCGAAGCCACTCGTCGTCAGTCAGTCCATCGACGGTCTGCTTCAGGAAGCTGGAGTTCTGGTTGAAGCTGTGTGCTGCGTGCGCAATCCGGCTATTCATAATGGGCGGATTCTACCGCAGTCCGCGGCGAACCCGCCCGTGAATTTCTAGTTGACGACGTGCGCTTTGCCGTTGGTCAGGCTTTCGTCGATAATCGAGCGGACCTTGCGATCAGCCTCCATCCCCAGCCTTCCCTGCTCGGCCCCAAGACGACCTTGTTCTGCTCCCAGTCTTCCCTGCTGCGCGCCAAGTTTGCCCTGCTGCTCGCCCAACTCGCCTTGCTTCTCGCCGATCTTGCCCTGCAGATCGCCGAGCCTGCCTTGAAGATCGCCAAGTTTGTTTTGCAGATCGCCTAGCTCGTCCTGCGTGATGTTCTGTCCCATCTTGGCCTTGAGCTTGGCCATCGCGGCGTCGATTTCGGCCATCTCCTTCTGCATGTCGGGAGCAGGTACGGTCGCCTCTTCCTGCTGACGCCCGAGCGCCTCCTGCTGCTTGCCCAGTTCCTCCTGCTGCTTGCCCAACTCCTCCTGCTTCTTGCCCAGCTCCTCCATCGGCTTGTGCATCGCTTCGATCTGTGCAAGTATCGCGGGATCGTCGACGTAGTATTGCTTGTCGTCGCGCTCGAACCAGAGGAAGTCGCCGTGCGCCAGCTTGCGGACCTTGTCGATATCGCCGGCGTGCATCTCACCGGAGAAGCTCATATTCTCGCCCCGATCTCCGCGGATGATCGCGTAGGAGTCTCCGTCGATCGAGTAGCGATAGCGGGATCCGTGGCGCGAGCCCCTGGGTGCATCGTCCTGTAGGAGCGCGAGGGCGCGGCCATCGATGACAAGGTGATCGACTGCGGGCATCGGCGGGATCACAATCTTCGGAACGATGACTTTCGGAAACGGCGGAATCTTCGGAACCACTACTGAGATGGGCGGGATCGGAGGTACGACAACCGCTTTGGGCAGCGGTGGCATCACCACAACCTCTGGCTCTTCCTCGTCCGAAGCACCCGCGTCGGCGTTCGGTTGCGCGTCGGCGGCCACGTGCGCAGGCGACGGCTTGGCCTGGGGCGCGGGCGGCGCTGCGCTCTCCGGTTTGGCTGAAGGCGTTGCCTGCACGTCCTGCGCCGCCTGCACGCGAATCAGCGCCGTGGCAGCAAACAGTGCTACAGGCACGAGCAATACGGCAACGATCGCGCGACGGCGTCCGCCGGCAAAGGCCTGGCGGAACGAGTTGTCATTGAGAAGCCGCTCAATGCGGCGCGAGAGACTTCCACTGCGAGCCATAGCGACTCCAAGTACGGTTGGGCGCGGCGCGGCCGCGAATTCAAGAAGGACCTGGGCGTACGAAGTCGTGCTCTCGGCCTGCTCCAGGCCGGCGCGATCGCTGATGGTTTCGGCCAGGTCCGAAAGCACGCGTTTGAGCCACCATCCCAATGGGCTGAACCAAACGAGGGCTGCATACAGCCCAGCAAGGAGTTGCAGATAGAAGTCTCCCTGACGGATGTGCGAACGCTCGTGTGCCAGAACGATGCGCAGCTTCTCTGCATCCCACTCGACGTAGTCCGCAGGAAGCACAACCGCAGACCCGATGGTGACAGGAGAGGAGACGGTGCGACTGACGCGCAGGGATATTCCGCCGAACTGCGTGCGCGCGTCCGCGGGAATTGGCTCAGCCGCGAAGAGCAGATGCAGCGCTGTGGCGAGTCCGTAGAAGAGACGAAGGAGTAGGGCAGCGGCAACGCCAAGATACAGAAGTGCCGCAATCGATCTGAGCGAGACGGATACGGGCGTTAGCGCAGGCTGTGTGGGCGCGGTCTGATCCTGCGTGCGCGCTACTGTGTTTGTGAGAACGGCCGAAGTAACGTTGAGCGACGGCGCAATCTCCGGAGCCGGCGCCGGCTTAGACAAGTAGCGCGATGGCGCGGCGGGGCGACTCGCGATTGCGGAGGCTACTGGAGGCAGTTCGGCTAGTCGGCGCACGGTTGTGGGCTGCGCGATCGGTTCGACCTGCACCGGCTGCACGACTCGGCGTAGCGGCAGTGTGACCGAGGCCGTTGCCGGCATGAAACGCGCCAACCACGGCGCCAGAAGTGGCATGAATAGCGCGGATGCCAGAACCAGTCCCCAGGCTGCCTTCAGCGCGAGCACGTTGCGCACGCGGCAGACGCGGAGTCCGGCTCCAACAACAACCGCAAGAGCCAGGGAGCGGAGAGCTGCTTCGAGTACGGCCAGCATCATGACTTTGACTCCTTCTTCGTGGAGGCAGCAGACTTTTGCGCAGCGGCAATGCGTTCGGCCAGCCGCTGCAGCTCGGCGCGATCGAGCACTTTGGAATCGACCATGCCGACCAGGAGTGCTTCGACCGAGCCCTCGCAGAACCAGTCGACGATACGCTTGACGGCACGGCCTGCGACGCGCTGGCGCGACTCGGCAGGCGCGTAGATGAAGGTGCGGTCCTCAACCGAGTGGGTGAGATAACCCTTCTCTTCGAGTCGACGCAGAACGGTGCGCACAGTCGAGTCTTTCAGGGGACGATCGAGTTCTTCACGAACCTGCTCGGCCGTGACTTTGCCAAGGTGCCAGACGATCGAGAGGATGCCGCGTTCGAGTTCGCCGAGTTCGGCCGGATCGTGGGGCGATGGAGTACTGCCTGTCATAGTGTTACCGACTGTAACACAGTGTCTGGGTCGTCGAGCAAGAGGATTGAGAGAATAGTGACGAATGGCAGCCGAACCCGAGAGGCGCTACCGCCAGAACTGCAGGACAAAACACAAACGCCGAGGCCTTGGAGCCCCGGCTCTGTGGATCGGATGCGCAAAACTAGGCGCGGCTCAAGTAGGCCCCTTCGCTGGTGTCTACCTTGATCTTTTCACCCTCGTTGATGAAGGGTGGAACCTGGACCACGAGGCCAGTCTCCGTCTTGGCGGGCTTGGTGACCGAAGAAGCCGTGGCGGACTTGAGACCCGGTTCCGTCTCGATCACGGTCAGCTCGACAAAGGTCGGCAACTCGATGCCCACAGGTTGCCCATCGTGGTAGCTGACCCTGATCTGGAGATTCGGTGTGAGGTACTCGACCGCATCGCCTAGCGTTGTCCCTTTCAGGACGGTCTGCTCGTAGTCCACCGGATTCATGAAGTAGTAATCGTCACCGTCGCTATAGAGGAAATCCATCGCCACTTCGTCTACAACCACCTTCTCGATGGCATCCGCGGAGCGGAAACGGTGCTCAAACATGGCGCCTGACTTGAGGTTGCGGAGCTTGGCCTGGATGAAGGCGCGCAAATTGCCCGGGGTACGGTGCTCGACCTTGAAGACGAGGTGAAGATTGTCGTTGTGCTTGATAATCATGCCCGGACGAAGTTGGGTGGCGGGAATCGCCATACGAAGAGAACTCCTTGCTGTGCTTGCGCTTCTTTACGCAAATTTAGGCTGTGCCAAGTCTCATTGTAACTGAGCAACGATACTAAGAAGAGCTCAGACAAAGTTGCAGGGCTGAGCCGCGCCGGATATGGTTTGATTAAGATCATGAAAGATGGGCAAGGCAAAGGGATAAGAGACGCGATACCGGTGACCGGTCTCTTGCTTCTGTGCTTTCTCTGGTCGCTTGGGTCGCTGCGATCCGATCTGCTGCCATCGCAGTTCGCTGCAGGACTGCCGCCACTGGAACGGGAAGCGCTGCATCTAGGGGCCCTTGCCGTGGTGGGATGGCTTCTTGCAGGAGTCTTTCATTCGCCCTGGCCAAGCGGCAGGCAAGTCTGGGATTCGATGCTCCTCGGTCTCGGAATGTTCGTTGTGCCGGCTCTTCTGGGCGAAGCAGCAAAAAATGAAATTCCGGATTTGACCCGTGTGGCTCTCTATTCGCTGGCGCCGGTTTTCGCAGTAGCCTTTGAGCCCTATCTTGGACGGCTCACGGAATCGCAAAGCAAAGGCGGTCTGCTGGCGGCCCTGGGTTGCGTGATTGGTACGCTGGGTGTCTTCCCTCTCATGATCCCGCGGACCTGGGAAGGAGCCGGCGGCTTCTTTGCGATCATTCTGGCAGTAGCCAGTGTTGCTGCGACCAACTGCTGGGCAGTGCGGTTCATCTCGGAGCTGCCTGCCAAGTCGGGAGCTCCAGCGGCATCGATTGCCGGGCTCACTGCAGCGGTGATTCTGGCGGGTGCGAGTCTCATTGGGGAACGGCCGGTTTGGAGCCACGAGATGGTTGGTCCGGAGATTGCATGGACCACTTCTGTCGAGCTGCCCGCTCTCCTTCTGCTCTTCTGGCTGATGCGACGCATGTCCGCAGTCCGGATGACGACGCGGTTTGTGGTCACGCCTCTCATCGTCAATGTGGTGGGACTCATCGCACTGCGGCCATCGATGCGTATTCGGGCCGGACTCGGGATCGCATTGATTGCGATCAGCGCAGGATGGCTTTTGGCTTCGCATGAAGAGGAAAGCCCCGCGGACGCACTCCCTTTGAACTTGAATCAAAGTTGAGAGCCTTGAGCGCAGAATCCTTCCTGCTCAAACGTTTTACTGAGGACGAAGAGGCTGGCCAGTACAAAGGCAGATCGGCTAGTATTGCTGCGAGTTTCAGTCTCTCCTCAGGAGTGTTTACCGATGCACTCGTTCCGTTCGCAATTCAATGCGCTAGGTGCCGGCGCCTTACTCGCAGCCCTCGCTGCCGCTGCAACCTGCGGCCATGCGCAGAGTGGATCTTCCGTTCCCAAGGACGCGCCGTACAAGAACGCAGGCCTGCCTGTCGACAAGCGAGTCGCCGACCTGCTGAAGCGTATGACCATCGAAGAGAAAGCCGCCATGCTCTCGGGATCGGGGTGGATGGAGTCAGCTCCCATCGCGCGGCTGGGCATTCCGGCAATCAAGATGGCGGACGGGCCAATGGGTGTGCGTTCGTGGGCGGGCAGTTCGGCAATTACAAGCGCGGCGAATGCGGCGGTGAAAGTGGAGACGACGGCGTTTCCATCAGGCGTGGCGATGGCTGCAACGTGGAATACGGATCTTGTGAACCGCGAAGGCCGGGCGATCGCGCAAGAGGCAAAAGCGCTTGGCCGCGACATGATTCTCGGGCCGACGGTGAATATCAATCGCCAGCCTCTATGGGGGCGGAACTTCGAAGGCTACGGTGAAGATCCGTATCTTTCCGGCCAGTTGGGAGTGGCTTACGTCAAGGGTGTCCAGAGTGAGGGTGTGATTCCATCGTTGAAGCATTTCGCCGTCAATAACGAAGAGTATGAGCGGCATCGCGTCAACGTGACGATCGACGAGCGCACGCTGCATGAGATCTATCTGCCCGCCTTCAAAGTAGCCGTAGGCGCGGGCGTGTGGAACGTGATGTCGGCCTACAACAAAGTGAACGGCATGCACTGTGGTGAAAGCGATTATCTGCTCGACCAGGTGCTGAAGAAGGAGTTCGGCTTCAAAGGATTCGTCGTGTCGGACTGGGGCAGCACGTATTCGACCGCGCCAACAGTCAATGCCGGGATGGACATGGAGATGCCGGGCGGCCCGCCAATGGAAAAGTGGATCACCAGCCCTCGTACGGTGGAGGCCGGCAACGGCGATGGATGGCTGGTTCCGGAAAGAGTGCTTGCCGAAGTGAAGGCGGGACATATCAGCGAAGCAACGATCGATGACAATGTCAGCCGCATTCTGCGCGTGATCTTCCTGAGCGGCATCTTCGACCATCCACACGCCGGTGGCGGCGAGGTGGATACGCCGGAAGAGCGCGCCGTCGCACTGCAGGGCGAAACCGAGGGGATCGTGCTGCTGAAGAACGAAAGCAATCTGCTGCCCGTGGATCCAACAAAGATTCATTCAATCGCCGTGATCGGGCCAAATGCTGCGACAGCGCGTACCGGCGGCGGTGGAAGTTCGCTGGTGCGTCCGAAGTATGCCATTGCACCGTTGGATGGGATCAAGGAACGCGCGGCCAAGAATGGGATCGCGGTGAACTACGCCTTGGGAGTGGGGATGGAGGGCGAGGATGCCTCGCAGGACACGACGGAGGCGAGAGCCAATGCGCTAAAAGATGCAGCCGATGCAGCGGCGAAAGCCGATGTAGCGATAATCGTGGTCGGCCGGTACAACAAGCTCGAGTCCGAAGGCTTCGACGTCAAGACGATGGATCTCCCTGCGGGACAAGACGAGCTGATCGCCGCCGTCGAGAAGGCGAATCCACACACCGTCGTGGTGTTGAATACAGGCGACCCCGTCACCATGAACAAGTGGATCGACAAAACGCCGGCTCTCTTGGATATGTGGTACGGCGGGCAGGAAGGCGGACATGCCCTGGCCGCGATCTTATTCGGCGATGCGAATCCGTCGGGCAAACTGCCGGTCACGCTGCCAAAGAGATATGAGGACAATCCGGCCTTCACCAACTATCCGGGCAAGAATCTCGAAGTGAACTACGCCGAGGGGATTTACGTCGGCTATCGTTACTACGACACCGAGAATGTGGAGCCACAGTTCCCATTCGGGTTTGGGCTGAGCTATACGAAGTTCGAGTACAGCGATTTGAAGCTGCGCCAGACCGAAAACTTCGGAAGGAATTTTGCCTTTCATTTTGCGATGAACGTCCGCAACTACGGCTCGCGCGCAGGCACGGAAGTCATCCAGCTCTATGTCCACGATGGCCATTCAAAGATCGATCGGCCAACCCACGAGCTCAAAGGATTCAAGCGTGTGGAACTGCAGCCAGGCGAGACAAAAGCAGTGGAATTCACGCTGAATCGCTCGGCATTGTCCTATTGGGACCCGAAGTCAAAAGAGTGGCAGATCGACCCAGGGACTTTCGAAGTACAGATAGGCGCATCGTCCAGAGATATTCGTCTGAGCGCACCGCTCCGCTTCGGACTATAACCGGGACTGGGAGCTGATGCGCGCTACCTCGGCGGCTGGTAGGGCTCGACGCTCAGCATGTTGGAGAGGATACCGCGTTCATCGGGACTGAAGGCGTTCTGGTAACGCGCCGAGTTGAGGACCGTCGAGCGCTGGTCCGGTGGAACGTTGCGCAGATCCTGAAAGGCGTTCTTCATCGTGGACTGCCGATCGGCGGGCAGGGTCGTCCAGCGGCGCGCCGAATCCTGCACCTGCGCACGCTGTTGCGGAGACAGGCGTTCGAGATTCTCCGCACGGGCAAGACGGCGCTCGCGCTGTGCCTCGGGCAATTGGTTCACCTGACTAAGCTGGCGCGTCAGGCGCTGCTGGTCGGCCTGCGGAAGCCGGTTGAAGCTCGGATCGTTGCGCAGCATGCGCTCCTGATCCTGTGTGGGAACGCCGCGGTGCGCGTTAAGCCACGCTCCCAGGTGACCCGGTGGTGCGTAGGAACCGCCTACTCCCGGGTAGCCAGGTCGTGCGTAGCCCTGGCCTTGGTAGGTTTGGCCAGGCATCGCGGGATGCACGGCGGTCTGTGGCGTGAAGTTGCGATATTGCTGCGATTGCGGAACCGCGTTGCCGTAGGCGCGCGGGCGGCTTTGCGGTTGAACTCTCGGCTGGTTCCGATTTGCCTGCGCCCGGAAACCTCCAGCGCGCGAGCCAAGGGCGGGACGAGCCTGACCGGGATGCTGGCCAAACACCGGGAACACGGGCATGCAAAGAAGCGCTGCAACAGCTACGACTGACGCTGTCTTGCGCAGCTTCACTTCAATGCCAGCTTTCAATGCCCCCTTCATGGATTTGCCCCCGGATCGAGCCCTATCGATCTCCCGCGTGATTCTGCCTCAGTTCTGGTTGTTGTTATCCGCGCTCGAAAGCGTTTCAAGCTGGTCGAGCAGTTGTGCGTTATTATCCAGCACCTGCAAGTCGTGTACGACAGCTGCCTGAGGCGGAGCCGCCTGGGTCTGATCCCAGTTGGTCATCCCCAGATAGGTTCCACCGCCCAGCAGCAAAACCACCGTCAAGGCCATGGCTGCGATCGGACGTGCATGAAGATGCGGTCCATACACCAGGCGTGCGCGCAGCCGCTCGAACCAGCCGGCCGGCGCCGCCTGGCGCTCCTCGTCGAGGCGCGCCTGCAGGCGAGTCAGGAAGTACGGGTTGGGCTCAGGCGCTTCCCATGTGTCAAGCAGCGCCATGGTGGCGCGGAGTTCGTCCAGCTCTTTCGCGCAGGGCTCACACTCCGCAACATGAGTCGTCACCTTGGCAGGCGCAGCTTCAGGGGCGAGCAGCACATCGGCCAGCTTCGTCTCCATCGCATCGCACTTTTTCTTCGTTTCCATCGCTACCACCCCACTCCCTGCCGGTCTCGCTCGATCTTTGGTCCGGCTTCGATTCCCTCAAACAAAATCCTTCAGCTTGTCTCGCAACGTCTGATAGGCACGAAACAGCAGCGATTTCGTCGCCGACTCACTCAGTTTCAGCACCTCACCGATCTGCTTGTAGTCCATCCCCTGATACTTATGCATCAGCACCGCCATCCGCTGCCGCTCCGGGAGCGCCATTACATGCTGCCGGATGGCTGCCATGCGCTCGTCCCGCAACAGGTTCTGCTCAACATTCGGATCGTCGTCCGCAACATCTGGAGTCGAGCCGGTCTCTTCATCCGGCTGGTCGAGATAGACAGTCTGCGCCGACCGTTCGTGGCGCGTATCGCGCGCGTGGTTCACCGCCAGGTTGGTCGCAATCCGGTAAAGCCAGGTAGTGAACTTAGCTTCGGCCCGGTAGCTCTCCCGCGAGCGGTAAACGCGCAGGAACACCTCCTGCGCCAGTTCCTCGGCAACCGCCTGGTTGTGCACCATCCGGAAAAGAAAGTGAACCATGGCCCGGTAGTGTTTTTCCACCAGGTAGTTGAACCCTGCCTCGTCGCCGGCTGCCACACGCAGCATGATGGCGGCATCGCTCCCCTCATCGGCTCCGTAGTTCGTCACGACAGGGTTCGTCCGCAGGCCGGATCGGTTCGCCGAGCCAGCTCCCAGTGCCGGTTTGTCCAGGACCAGGGTTGCCATATCTTCACGAACCCCATCGGTCCCGGAAGGTTGCGCCGAAGCATCGGTTTCCTGAGCAGAATTAGTACTTTCGGGGGATTCTTCGGGGTCGGCGCGGTGAGCGAAGTCACGGGAACGGCCCCCACGCTGCCAGGCTGCCGAGACCCGCTCCTGAAAAGCCCATGCGCTGCCTCCGGAAGGCATTTCGCCCGGGCCGGCAAACGCCATTCTCAGGCCCGCTGAACCGGGCAAAGGGCCGGTGGGTTCCATGCCCTTCCCGAGGGCTCTTTGCAGTGCACGAAACAGTCTGGACTTGCAGGACATTCTGGGCAAATTCGAGCGTCTCGGACAGCGGCCATCGGCGCGGCCACGTTGGTCCTCAAGCTTCGCTGGTGTTACTCTACCTTACGAGGCTGTTCCAGTCTCAACCGGGCGATTAGCTCAGTTGGTTAGAGCGCTTCCTTCACACGGAAGAGGTCTGGGGTTCGAGTCCCTAATCGCCCACCATTCAAGCCCCAAAATCATTCTCCTTCACCTCGTCAGGCTCAGGATTTCGCCCTGCGCCGGACGCTCCAAGTCACGGGAATGTGCGTTCCAAACAGATTCTCGGGTGCCCCATAGCCTGCCCTGAGCTACGTCGAAGGGTCTCCTGGTTTTGGAAACGTGGGAGACCACAACCGCCTCGTGCGGATCGGGCCGCTGGAACCTCGCTTGCCTCTCTGTGTCAAGTGCATAATCATCCAGTTAAACCAATTAAAAAGAAGAATTTACGAAAAAAGCGGGGAGGAGGCGGGTACCACCCCACCCCCGGTCGGTGGGTACCCCCTCCTCCAGTAGGGCCATGTCCTCCTCGAAGTATCCCTTTCACCGGCATTCGCATCTTAGGCAATCAAGACTGTATTCCGCACGTGATCGAGGGCGTGGCAGCGCACGACTTGGTCAGATCTGACCCTCTTTGCCTCACCACTTCGGAGCCGCCGTGCAGCGCAGATCTGTGACGAGGGAATAAGGCTCGACACCACCTACTTCGAAAAGGCGCGGCTCTGGATCACCGCTGAGGCCGACAAGCGAGCCGTCGGCTCGACCCTGATGAGTGGAACAAGATCGCCAGGCGCGCCGACGAAGCAAAGGGCGGCCACGAAGAGGCTCTGCGCGAGTACATGGAGCACGTGGTTCTTTGTCCGGTCTGCCATGCGCATGTCTCGGCGCCCGAGCACTTGATGCAATCGGCGCGTTGAGGCCAGGGTCTCCGGCCTGCTACTTTTCATTCCCCCAAAGATACAGTTGGAATTCGCGGATATGGGCCTGTCCCACGCTGGAAACAATATTCAACCGTACGCGGCTGGCGGTGACCGGAGCAAAAGCGTCGATCTTCTTGTGCCCAATCGCCTGCGCTCCTGCGATGCGGGTCCACTTTCCGGATTTCTGATCCCAGACTTCAATTGCGTACTTCTGGACTTTCTGGCCATCGTTCAGCCACTCCATCGTAAGCGCGTGATCGAAGGTGATGGGCTGATCGAAATCGACTTCGAGCTCTGCATGATGAGAACCTGCCGGCGCCGACCAGAAGGAGTCAGGATTCCCGTCAAAAGCGGCAGCACTTTCAGGATCAGTGGGCCGGTGCTTGAGCGTCAGGTTGTTCTCTTCCCGGCGGCTCAGCGCGGCGCCAAATTCCTCCAGTCGCTTGACGTCAGAATCGGGCAGCAGGCCGCGATTATCGGGCGCAACGCCGAGCATGAGCTGCGCTCCACGGCCGGCGGTCGCATCGTACGTTGCCAGCAGCTCATCAACGGACTTCAGCGAAGCTTCGTCGTTGGGATGCCAGAACCAGTGCAGCTTGCGCAACGGCGTGTCGGCTTCGACGGGACGCCAGCGCAGATACCCGTGGCGATCGATGACGTTCCAGTTTTCGTAGTCGACCACGCCGGCTTCGTTTCCAACCCAGCGGGCATCGCCGTACTCGAAGAGGCCGGTATCAGCGAAGACGACGGTGTTGGGCTGGTAGGTGCGAAGCGTCTCGATAACCTTGGGAAAGTTGTAGACGTGGCCTGCCGATCCTGCTCCGTCGAGCCAGAACTCGACCAGGTCGCCGTAGCGCGAAGCGAGTTCTTCGAGCTCAGCGTTGTAGTAGGCATCGTACGCAGCCGAGTCTTTGTATTTCGGTTCATGCCGATCCCAGGGCGAGAGGTAGACGCCGAAAGCCAGGCCAAACTTGCGCGCCGCGCGGGCGACATCGCCGACAACGTCGCCCTTGCCGTCTCTCCACGGGCTGCTGCGAATGCCGTAGTCGGTCTGCTGCGTGGGCCAGAGACAGAAGCCGTCGTGGTGCTTGGCGACCAGAACGACATACTTCGCGCCCGAGGCGCGGATCGCACGCATCCACTGATCCGAGTCGAACTGCGTGGGATTGAAGACGGCGGGACTGGCCGTCCCATCGCCCCATTCGCGGTCGAGAAAGGTGTTGGTCGAGAAGTGGAGGATGACGCCGAATTCGAGATCCTGCCAGGCGATCTGATAGGCCGCGGGCTTGACGGGGTCTGCGGACTGGCCAATGACAGCCTGGGACATTGCAACGATTGCGAACGCAAGGAAAAGCAGAGGACGCTGCACAGGTTTCTCTCCGCGAACGAGTGTATTCCAGGACGCCGGTTCCCGCCGCCTATGCGGACAGATGCTCAACGAGACGGTTCATTGCATCTTCTTGGTGCTCCATCGACTCGACGAGTTTGAACTGCGTTCGGCAGCGATCGAGATTCTGCCCTTCCCGATGAATCTTGAAGTACGTGTCGCCAGAAAGGTAGTCGGTAAGGAAACGGATTCCGATTTCGAAGGTGATCAGTTTGCCCGAGAAGGCAAGGAGCTCTTTTTCGGCCTTGGTCAAGAAGTCGCCCGCACTGTCGAGATAGCCGCGCACGAGTGCCTCGAAGAGAGGAAATTCCATCGACACTTTGGAGAGATCGCGCTCGTCTTCTTTGGCCGAACTGGTGGTCGTACGCACCATGTCGCCGAAGTCATACGCAGCAAGTCCAGGCATAACGGTGTCGAGATCGATGACGCAGATGCCCTCTCCGGTCGCATCGTCCAGCAGCACATTGTTGAACTTCGTATCGTTGTGCGTGACGCGTTCCGGCAGGTTGGCTTTGATCAAGACGCCGACCATCGGCTGGCGCGATAGTGCGAATTCAATCTCCGGCCTTGCCAACGCTGCGCGATTGAGACTGTCAGCCGCAATCGCTGTTTGAAGAGCGGCAAAGCGCTTGGGCGTGTGGTGAAAATCGCGGATTGTTTCATGCAGGCGCGGCGCAGGCAGACTGGCAAGCATGTGTTGAAAGCTCCCAAACGCTCGAGCTGCCTGGAAGGCTTGCTCAGGCGACTGGACCGCGTCGTAGGTCGTCGCCCCTTCGATGAAGCTGTAGGCGCGCCAAAAATCTCCATCTTCATCCTCAAACCAGGTGCGGCCGTCCCGCGCGGGGATGAGGGCAAGCACGCGACGATCGCAGTCGGACTGGCCGTTCAATTGATGGGCAAGGTGCGCCGTGACGCGCTGGATATTCTCCATCACCGCGATGGGGTCCTTAAAGATATGGTGGTTCATGCGCTGCACGATGTGGCGCACGCGCCCGCCGTTGTAATGAAAGACGGCACAATAGGAATCGTTGATGTGGCCGCTGCCGTAGGGCGCCGCGCCGACAAACTCGCCATCGACTGCGAAATGGCGCATGACGGCGCGAATCCTGTCCTCAAGCCCAGAGTCCGTTTGGATAGTAGCCTCCCTCTACAAGACGGCGGATATTCGCGACTGCATGAGGCCGGTCTTCGCGATACGTCACGCCAAACCAGGACCCACTCCCGGGCAGGACTTTTACGCGTGCTTCCCCATTTGCGATGAGTTCGTTGATTGTGCTTGGAATATAACACTCCGCCTTTGGATCGCCGGCGTGTTCATAAAGGAACTCCTGAAACTTGTCAATCAGTTGCGAGAAAACCTGAGGCGTAAAGCCCCACATGTTCATCGACACCGCTTCGTTTCCGCTGAGCTTTGTCTCGTGTCCCGCCTCGTCGGTATTCACGGCGTGGCCACCGACACGTTCGATTCCCTTGAGCTCGACAATCTGGCTCAAGTAACCACTCGCATCCACCGTACAGATGCCACGGGCGACAGAGCCAAAATCGGACAAGGTGTCGCGGAGGAGGAAAGAGACCATGGCGTAGTCGGACGATCCCGACTGAAAATGCCGCGCCAACGCCCGGAAACTCTCCTGTCCGTAAAAATCATCGGCATTGATCACGGCGAACGGTTCATGAATCGCGGAGGACGCCATCAGGATTGCGTGTGTCGTACCCCATGGCTTGGTACGCTGCGATGTCTCCAAGAGAGGAGGCACCAACTTGCCTACTTCCTGAAAAGCGTACTCCACTTTGATGCGCTTGTCGTAACGGGTACCTATGGTCTCCCTGAACTGATGCTCGATGTCTTTGCGGATGACAAAGACGACCTTCGTAAAGCCGGCACGGCCGGCGTCGAAGATCGAATAATCCATGATCGTTTCGCCTTCCGGGCCAACCGGATCGATTTGTTTCATCCCACCATAGCGGCTGCCCATACCGGCCGCCAAAACGAGGAGTGTCGGTCCAGTCATGTGTCCCTCCTTTCCCAACTTCGTCAATGCGCGGAATCCTAGGGCAGGATGTCAAGCGTCAGCACTTCGAGCGGGGCAAGATAGACGTGTTTGCCTCTTTCGTCGCAAGCACAGCCGCTGGGCGTCCTGTGTCGTCCTTCCACGGGCAGTTGGCATGATACACCTGCTCAGCAGCGGATGGCAGCGTGCTCTGGCGAGCTGTAACAATGCTGTGGTATAAGCCAAAAAGTCCTTGCAAGGCACTTGTCGCACGAGGGAAATCGGAACGATGAAAAGAAAAGCATTTTCGCTGCTGTTGTCGCTCGCAACCTTCGCCGCCGCCGCTTCCGCCCCAACCCAGTCTGCGGGGCAAGCCCAGACCCAGATTTCCGAAGTGCCACCGGTCACCATGGGCCTTTGGCAAACCGAAACTAACTCGACGGTGACGGGAGTCGAGAACACACCGATGGCAGGAATGGCGGCGGCCATGGGGCGTGCGCACGTGACGCAATCGTGCCTCACTCCAGAGAAATGGAAGAGCGATATCCAGGGATTCAACGCCCGGCAGCAACATGGCTGCACCCTGTCAAATCTCCATCAGGACTCGCACGAAGTGTCATTCGACGAGGTTTGTACATCGGAGCGAGGCGGGACGAACACCGCGCACGCCGATATCTTGATCGACAGCGCAGAGCATACGCATGGCACCGTGGTCGTTAAGATTACCAACCCGGCGCTTCCCCAGCCGATGACGATGACCGTAACCATGGTCTCGCAATATCAGGGATCAGCTTGCGGCGATGTGAAGCCGGGAGAAGGCCGGATGATCAAGTAGCCGCGCCCAAGTGGGAGACTATGGGATCTCGCCGGTGCGTAAGGTGGCTTCGATTCGCCGATTGTAGTGACCGGTCAGCGCATTCCATCGTACGATGGCAAGCTCCTTGAGCATCTGCATACCGTCACGCAGGTAGCTCATGCGGGTTCGGGCGTCATGTGCCCAGCTCACAGGGACTTCCTGGATCTTGAAGCCGCGCTTAAGGGCGATGAACAAGATCTCAGGATCGAAGCCCCACCGCTCGATCGTCTGAAGCTGGAAGACCGTTTGCGCGGCCGATCGAGTAAACGCCTTGAATCCACATTGCGTATCGGCGAAAGGCAGACGCATCACCATGCGGCAGACTGTGTTGAAGCAGCGGCCGAAGAACTGGCGGTAGAGCGGCTGCCGGTGAGTCTGGCGGCCTGACTCAAGCCAGCGCGATCCAATGGCGATGTCGGCGCCGGCCGCGATTGCCGCAAACAGCCTATCGGCCTCGACGATGGGCGCCGATAAGTCGGAATCGGTAAACATCACGATGTCACCGAGAGCGTGCAAGACGCCGTTGCGAACTGCGTATCCCTTTCCACGATTACCGGAGTTCTCGATCATTCGCAGCTCGGGCGCGTCCGCGGCGATGTTCCGAACGATTTCGGCAGTGTCGTCTGTGGAACCGTCGTTCACCACGATGATCTCTGCGTCCCAGGCGTTGTCACGGATGCAGGCAATCACCGCGTCAAGGGTCGCGGGAATGCGTCCGCTCTCATTGAAAGCCGGAATCACGATGCTGTACTTCGGATGCGACACGATCCCGCGCCCTCCCCCCAATTTCAATACAGATAAGCGTCATCATACCGCAGAAGATGGTGCCTGGATGGGACGGGATGGGACGACTGGAAGATTGAGGGTTTCAGGCCATGTGATTGATCCAAAAGGATCAGGACTTATCGCAACTTGATTTTTCGCCCCTCTGCGAGGACAATCCCGATATGCTATTTGGGGAGGTCTCAAGTACATGACAAAGGCAGACTTGGTAGAAAAGGTCACCCGGCTCGGCGATCTTACACGCCGCGACGGAGAGGTCATTGTAGAGACGGTGTTCGACTCAGTGATCTCCGCCTTGCAGAGCGGGGACAAGATCGAGATTCGCGGCTTTGGTTCCTTCCGGATCCGCCAGCGCAACCCGAGGATCGGTCGCAACCCGAAGACCGGAGAGCGTGTGGAGGTTCCCGCCAAGCGTGTTCCTTACTTCAAGCCCTCGAAGGAATTACGCGACTTGGTGAACCCGGGAGAAGCTGCGACGGCGCATTCAGCCGCCTCCTGAGGCGGATCCTGTAGGAAAGCGCTTGCTCTGGTCTGTCCAGAGTAGGTCACTTTGGCCGGATCCCGATGACGCTCATCATGCGTCCTGTGTGCCCACTGGATGCGCGATGCGAGAAGAACAGATCGCGCTGGCAGCTGGTGCAACCGCCGACAACCTGAATAGCGTCAGGCGATAAGCCCGCATCAAGGAGCTGTCGGCGATTGGCCTCGATCAAATCCAGGTGCAGATTCGGTCCAATCGGCGAATGCCCGGGTGCGCGCTGGGTGAGAAAGAGCATCGGGAACTCGATGCGAACCGAGTCGGTGTCGTAGACCTCGGGAAAGAGATTGCTGGCGTAGATGAATTGAGACTCAAAAGCAGAGAAGACCTCTTCACCGACGGCGTAGCAGCAGGCTCCGATTCCCGGGCCGATCGCCGCAAGGAGATCCTTCGGCCGGCTGTTGAACTCAAGCCGCATCTTGCCAATCCCGGATTCCACGATGCGCTGGACCGTGCCGCGCCAGCCGGCGTGAAAGCCGGCGACCACACGCAGCCTGCGGTCTGCGACCACTACAGGAATGCAATCGGCAGTCTGGATCGCGAGCAACAGTCCCGCTTCCGCAGTCATCAGACCGTCCCCTCGCGCCGGCGCATCGCGATTCGCTGAAGCAATCGCGATCACCTTGGAGTGGCACTGGCGCAGGGTGATCAGAGGTGTATCCGCACTGCCCGTCACAGCTTCGGCCAAGAGGCGCCGGTTTGAGATCACCGCCTGGCGGTCGTCGGCAGCACTAAAGCCCAGATTCAACTCACCCGGAGCACCTTCCACGGTGTATGCGTGACTTTGCCCTTCCTGTCGAGTGCTGAATCCGTGCCATAGCCAGGAGTGTGACTGCCATGAAGGGACCTTCAGGACGCGCACACCATTCGCCGACGCAACCGGCGCTGGCGCTGGAGGCGTGAGTTCGTCGGGCATGGAGCGATCGAGACGAGCAGGCCACCCATGTGTCCGACGTACACTCCGACCGCTGTGGACCAGGCCACCGACGGAGAATATCTCGTCCACTGTTTGGAGGCCTAGCTTAGCGGACTTCTTGCTCGCAGTAGAAACGGTGCGCACAGGTCGATTTTAGCGGGGACATGTCGCCGAAATAAGAGCGAATGGGCCTGCCTTCCGGCAGGCCCGCTCTAGAGGCATTGAAGGGAGGGAAACCAGAGGGGGTCAAGAGAAGGGATCCGTTACCGGACCGTCAATGGGGTAAACCTTCTTAGAAGGGCCATGCTTCGGGGAAGCCTCTACTCGTTACCAGATAAGACGCCATTTTGGGGGGAAAGGTTGCTAAAAGTGATGGCTCTCTCTTCGATTTTTCCACTGGCGATTTCGATCAAGCGCGCTTTGCGACCCTTTTGCTTGCCGATCCGGCTGATTTGGCGCGCGCTTGCTGATTCTTCTCCTGTCGCAGCTTCCACGCGGTCCGTAGAGCGCCGGTAAGCACATCTTCGTTGGCTACCGCGAGGCGAATGTGGGTCGCGCCGTTTCTACCCCAACCGCCTGAGATCGGGACAAAGACCTCGGGCTGTTCGGCGACGAAGGCGGCCTGCTGTTCAGGCGTTAGCAACAGGTTGCCGTAGCCCTGTTTCTCAGCTGCCAGAGTCGCGAAGATGCGACCACCGACACGAAAGTCTGCTTGGCCCATGTGCGAACCCTCTTCGGTGCCTTCGAAGCTCAACGCGATGCGGCGAAAGTCAGATGCGGTCATGAGACTACCGTGCGGCGCAGGGGCGAAATGCCGACCAGTCGATTCCGTGCTGAAACGTCTCATCGGGCTGAATGACAGAGTTGAAGGTAAACGCGAACTGCGCCGGACCGTTCCGGTCGAGATGCGCGATCCGCTGCTTGGCCTCCTCAACTCCAGGGATGTGTCCGGCGGGAACCCACCAGAGCGCGGAATAGGCCCCCTCGAACTTCTCAAACCATGCGTGACGCTGACGCAGCAGCTCGACATGTGCCGTCTTGAACACAAAATGGCGGAGTGATTCGACTGTCTCCCAAACTGACATGTTCAGCAGCGTGCGCTCATCCTCAAATGGACGCAGATAGGTCGCGTTGCCCTCGTTCGTCTGCAGGCGCCAGACAAAACCCGGAGCATCATCCGCCAACGAGTTAATCTCCTCAAGCCGTCCGACGAAGCCGGCCATGATCGGATCGTTCAGCTCTGCCCGGATGCGCCCAATGTTGACTTGGGCGATATGAAACTGGCTCATACAAGTTCCTCCATTTTTGCGGCAGGGCGACCCCTAAGGAGCAGGCTGGGCAGGCTGGTCGTCGAATTCCTCATTTAGCCATCGCGAGAAGGCAGAGAACTCCTCGTCGCGCCCGAGGAAATCGCGCACCATTTCTCTTCCTGGCTTAGACCCACCTTGCTCGAGTACGGTCCTCCGATACTTCGCCCCGGCCTCGCAGCCGAGGAGGTCGGCGGAATCGAACTGCGCGAAGAAGTCGAGCGCAATCACCTTATCGAAGGCATAGGTGTAGTAGTTCGACGAATAACCGGTGAGATGGCCGAAGCTGGCATACATGCGATTACCGTCGAGCCATGTCCAGGGCTGCAGACTCCGGTAGAGCCGCTTCGCGATGTCGTCGAGATCGAGCTTCGCCGGATCCCGATCGTGCAGATCGAGAGAGAGCGTGGTGTAGTAGAGTTGCGCGCGCACCCAGTCCGCCCGGCCGAAGGAGCCCGCCTTTTTCATCTTGCGAATTACTTCGGCAGGCAGCACTTCGCCGGTATGGTAATGCTTCGCGAAGGCCTGCAGCAGCTCTTCGTCGCGGAAGAACTCTTCGAGCATCTGCGAGGGCACCTCGATGAAGTCGCCTTCGGTTGCAAAGCCAGAGAGGCCTGCCCATTGCGTCCGGCCGCCGAGGATCGCGTGCATCAGGTGACCGAACTCGTGAAAGAATGTCACGACATCGGAGTACTGCAAGAGGCCCGGATCGCTCTCATCACGTCCAGGAAAATTGCAAATGAGCGCGGCTTCAGGAAGATAGCGGCCACGGACACCGCTAACAACAGGTGCCGCCGAGAACCACTTATCCTTGCCTTCGCGCGGATGCATGTCGAGGTAGAAGCGGCCGACTAACTCGCCTTGTTCGTGGACATCAAAAACCGAAACGGCGGGGTTCCAGGCAGGGGCCTGAGATGGGCGGAACTCGATCTTGAAGAGCCTCGCAGCGGTATCGAGCACACCGGCTTCGACTTGTGCGTAGGGAAAATAGGGCCGCACCGACTGCGAGTCAAAGTCGAACTGGGCACGGCGAAACTGCTCGTACCAATAACCGCGGCTGGTGATGTCGATCTCCTGAATCCCTGGCTCGCGAGCTCGGGTGAAATCGAGAATTAGCTCGTGCTCGCGCAAGGCGCCGTCTCGACTGGCGTCGTTCAACTTGGCCAGGAAGGTGCGCACGTTGGCGGCTGACCCCATCATCTGGTCTGCAGTAGCCAGATCGGCCCAGCTGAGAAAACCGAGCACCGTCGCGATCTCCTGCCGCGTCGCAAGAAGGTCTAGGAGGATCTGTTTGTTTTCGGGATAGGCGCGCGTGTTGTAGGCGAGGAACATGCGCTCGCGCAGCGCAGCATTGGAGGCAAACGTCATGACCGGCTGCATGTCGGGCGGGTCCGTAGAGAGGATGACTCGGCCCTCGACATTGGCCGGATGGCGAGCGATGTAATCGGCCGGAAGCCCCTCCAGCTCTGCCGGTAGAGCCTCGATGGTCTTTGCGCCCTCCTGAATGTTGCGGCTGAACTCGAGCGAGTGTTTCGTCGCCTTCTCGTGGAGAGCCTGCAAATGATTGCGCGTCTCCTCGTCCCGGTCAACGCCGGCCAGCCGGTAGCTCAGCAGTGTGCGCTCAACATAATGCTTTGTCGCCGGATCGGTTCCGGTGAGATCGATGGACGCAAGCGCGTCGTAGACGGCGCGGTTCAAGCTGAGTGCGCTACCGGCCATGGCGACCTTCTGTGCCTCCATCTGGGCCTGATCCCGCACGGCCTTGTCGAAAGCGACGGAGTTGAGGATGCCGGCCTGTGCACCTGCCAGGTTCAACTGCTCGATGGCCGCATCGTAGAAGCGCAGATAATTCTGAGGCGTGCGCGGGCCTTCGACGGCGAGGAGTGCAGCGAGCGCCGCCTCGTGCGCCGAAAGTCGCGCGCCGACCCAGGCAGAAAGAGACGCGGCGGAGTCGGCTCCGCCTGCCTCCCAGACGTGGATATCTTCTGTAGTTCCGACGGCAGCCAGCGTTCCTGCGGACATGGGCGATTACTCCTCCAAGGTCTAGGGTGCCATAGCGCGCCTGGGCGGCGTTTTGCGGTCTGTGAGCACTGGACAAATCGCCCGTGGTTCGGGAGGCTAGCGTTCAATCCATGCCATCCATAAGGCGCATCCGATCAGCGCTTTACGATCTTTCGGCTGGACTTCGTGCCTGGCTTCAGCATCGTAACATGGATGCAGGTCCTGGTCGCTTGCCCCGTGCCAAGCCCCCTAAAGTCCTTGTTGTCTGGCACTAGCGGCTTTAGGACCAGCCGGGAAGTGACGCCCTGGTGCCCTTCTTCTGTTGCATCCGGTCTGCAACCCATCTAATATGCGTCAATTGAGTTATGTCCTATGCTGCCGCCATCGCAACGCCCAGTCCGGCCCATGCAGGCGTGCGGCTGCGTGTGGGCAAGGTCTGCGTTGCAATCCAGGCTGGATCGCCCGCGGAACTGGTTGACCGGGCCGAAGCTGCCTTGAAGGACACTCGCTTTCTGGAGTTTCGGCTCGACTTTTTACCGAAACCCTTGGCCGCGATCTCCTACGTTCGGCAATTTCTCTCCGAGCACAGAGACGTCATCGCGATTGCCACCTGTCGGCGCAAAGACCTCGGTGGGAACTTTGCCAAGCCGCTGGCGGAGGAGCTGGAAGTCCTGGAAAAGGCGGCAGCGGCTGGCTGCCAGATGATTGATCTGGAAGTCGAGTCTGCAGAGCGCCTCAAGAGCGCGCAATTGGCCAAGTTGCGCGCGACCGGCGCGGCGCTGTTGATCAGCTTTCACGACTTCACGCGCACGCGTGGCCTGGAGCAGGTGGCGGATCGCATCGAACACTTCAAGCCCGACTACGTGAAGATTGTTTCGACCGCGCGCTCGTTGGCAGACAACCTCGCCGTTTTGCGTCTCATCGAAGATCGGTCTCTTTCTTCGCACGTGGTTGGGATCGCCATGGGTGAGGAAGGCATCCTGAGCCGCGTATTGGGCCCGAGGGCCGGCGCAGCGTTCACTTTCGCTTCTCTTGGCGATGGAGAAGAGACGGCGTCAGGCCAGATGACAGCGCGAACGCTGCAGGACCTGTATCGTCTGGATCAAATCGATCAGGCCACTCGGATCTTTGGCGTGGCGGGAAACCCGGTGTCGCACTCGCTCTCGCCCTTGATTCACAACACGGCGTTCCGCCGCGAGATTGTGAACGCTGTGATGTTGCCGCTAAAGCCTCGCTCACTCGACGATCTGCTCACAGTGGTGCGCGAGCTGCCTTTGGCAGGTGTTGCGGTGACCATGCCGTTCAAGCAAGAGGTACTGCCGCACCTCGCCAATATGGATCCTTTGACGGCCAAAATCGGCGCGTGCAACACGCTGCGCACGGGCGCCGACGGCAAGCTTTATGGCTTCAATACCGACGTCGCTGGCGTTCTGAGACCGCTGGAACGACGGTTGCGGCTGAAGGGAGCGCGCGTTGCCGTGCTGGGCGCCGGAGGTGCAGCTCGGGCCGCCGTGTTTGGCCTCGTCGAGCAGGGCGCCGAGGTTTTTGTCATCAACCGGACACATGAAAAGGCCGTCGCTCTGGCGCGTCAGGCAAAAGCAAAATCGCTGAAGCACGAGGTTTTCATCAAACAGAAATTCGACGTACTGATCAACTCGACGCCCTGCGGCATGAAAGCCAACAAGCAGGCCATGCCAATCGCCGAAAAGGAGCTGAACGCGAGCCTGGTGTTTGACATGGTCTATAACCCGATCGAGACGCCTCTGCTCAAGCTGGCGCGCTCACGCGGGGTTGCTGTGATCCGCGGCGTTGAGATGTTCGTTCAGCAAGGCGCACGCCAGTTTGAGATCTGGACCGGCAAGCCGGCACCCGAGAACGAGATGCTGCGAGTCGTCGAGTACGAATTGCTGCGTCGGGGTTAACTGCCGAAGACCTGAGTCGGCTCCAGCCAAACAAAAAACGTAGACCCAATTTCCGCGAGCCGGATATCTAACTGGCGATGACTTCTCCCGGAGGTCAAGCGAGGACTCCCATGATTCGCAGGTTTTCAGTTCTCCTGGCTCTCTTCGGAATTGCGTGCCCAGTATTCGCAGCGAAGCAGGTAACGGTGGAGGAGTTCGAGCAGGCAATCAAGCAAATCCAAGGCAAACCTGACGCAGACGCAGCATGGCAGATCTCGAATCTGCAACTGACTGAGCGTCTCAGCTCAGAGGAATTCGATTCTCTTGAGAGCTCCCTGCCAGGCGACTTGAGCAGGCAGGCACTCAGGGGCGTGGCGGACGCATCCGATTTTCTCGATCCCCCGACGGCAGAGTTACCTTCCAAGCCGGCCCCCGATTTTGCAGAGCAGCGCCGCATTATGGGCCTGGCGGTCACGTATGTCCGCAGCACGATACCGCAGTTGCCCAATCTGCTTGCGACACGCAACACGATCCGATTCCGTGACACGCCGGCCGGCTACGAGGACCAAGGAAAGACGGTTACCCGCTACGAACCGCTGCATCTGATCGGACGATCGAGTGTGACAGTTTCGTACCGCGACGGACGGGAGATGCAGGAGAGCGAGACCGAAGGCAAAGCGATGCCCGCACCACTTGAGATCGGCTTGAACACCCAGGGCGAATTCGGACCCATCCTCACCACCGTCCTACTCGATGCGGCGCAAAGCAAACTGGCCTGGAATCATTGGGAGCAAGAGGACGGACAGATGCGTGCGGTCTTCGCTTTCTCCGTTCCTCACGAGAAATCGCACTACCAGGTTGAATACTGCTGCATCGCGAACTCAGAGAACACGCGTACGGATCTCTACCGCCAGCCTGCCGGCTATCGCGGCGAGATGACCGTCGATCCGGCGACCGGAACGATCCTGCGCTTGACTATCGAAGCCGCCCTGAAAGCTGGCGAACCAGTCTCAAACGCTTCGGTGCTGGTTGAGTACGGCTCCGTCGAGATCGGCGGCAAGAGCTACATCTGCCCGGTCCGTGCTCTGGCACTTTCGCACGCGCAGTCTGAGTCGACAGCCAAAGATGAAATGGTACAGACTGCGCCGATGGGCTCGGGAGGCATGTTCTCGGGCTCGGCGATGTCGGTTGTCCATTCGACCTCGGCCGTCCAGGGCGCGCAGCAAACGCTGCTGAACGATATTGTCTTTGAGCAGTATCATGTCTTTCGTTCCGAAGCGCATATGTTGACTGCGGATTCGGGTAGCCTGGCGCCCCAAAGTGCCGCAGAACTGGCCCGCGCATTACCGGCCTTGGGCGCACCCGAAGCGAGCACGGCTGGAGGGAACTCGGCAGCACCTGCGAGTGCAACCGGCAGCAGCATGAATGCCGCCGACCGCGCGCCAACCGAAACTGCTTCGTCGACTTCCCCATCCACCTCAGTTCCATCGCCTGCGGCTCTGTCCGCACCACCAGCGGAACCCGAGATCAGTGTGTCCGTTGCAAAGCAGCTGCCTTACCTCGCCAATCTGCCGGCAACGACGCCGGACGGGCAGGCAGAGATCACGCTGCGAACCACAACGCGTCTGGTCGATGTCACGCTGGTCGCCCACGACAAGAAGGGCCATCCGGTCAGCGACCTGAAAGCCTCCGATCTCGAGATCTACGATAACGGGCGTAAAGAGGAGATTCGGTTCTTCAATCCGGTGAACGCCGAACCGGCGCCGACTACGGGTGACCAACTTGAGACACACAGCGGCCCGGAAGCAAAGGTCTTCTCAAATCGATCTGGAAGCGCGAACGATGCGGCTTCACAGGGCGCGACGGAGCTCAACAGCACGATTCTTATGATCGACGCCAGCAACGTGGCTTTCAGCGATCTGACACGGGCCCGGGCGGAGATGCTGCGCTTCTTGAAGACACTGGCAATCGACCAACAAGTCGGGCTTTATATTTTGAGAAGCTACGGCTTCGAAATTCTGGCAGAGCCGACGCCGGACCATGCCAGAGTCGCGACTATGCTGCAAAGCTGGATGCCCAATGCGCAAGACCTGGCTCGCGCACAGGATGAGGAGCGCCGCAATCGGCAGCAGTTCGATTGGGTGCACAACGTGACCGACCTTGGGAATGTGAACGGCAATGGGCAGGGCGGCAACGACCCCGAGATGTACTCGTCGGGAAAGGCCGTTGCTTATGCCGCCGCGTATCCTTCAGACGCTGAGATAAGGCCACTTGGGAATAGACCGGAGGACTTCGCTCTACACCTTCTGGTTGGAGTGGCACGTCACCTGTCAGCGATTCCAGGCCATAAGATGCTGGTTTGGGTCTCAAGTGACAATGTCCTTGCCGACTTTAGCGCGCAGGTCGTGGGGCGCGAAGACACAGGAAACCGGTTCCTCAACCCGCCGTCGATGCGCGCCCGGGAGACGCTCAATGAGGCGCATGTGAGCATTTATCCGCTCGATGTGTCGCAACTGGAGGCTGCGGGAGTTAGCGCGGATATTGGCACTCGAAATGTGCTCGCCATGGGCAAATCCGATCGCGACAAAGCTACCAGCGCCGTGGGCGACGCTGCACCAGGCATGAGCCCTGGCCGCGCTACCGCTCAAATGCAAGAAGATACACACCCCATCGAGGGAACATTTCGCGATCTTGCGGATGCGACGGGTGGGCGTGCTATGCGCCGCGCGGGAGACATCGCAGCTGAGCTGAACAACGTGGTTGCCGACGGCCGCGCCGCTTATCTGCTGAGTTTCTCGCCGGACTCACCCGCCGACGACGATTATCACGCGATTAGGGTGAAGGCAACGACGCGGCACGACCTGACCCTGCGCTATCGCACCCGTTACGTCTTCTCCAAAGACCCCGCGACGTTCAAGGACCGCTTCAGGCAGGCGATCTGGGATCCGCGGAATCTCAACGAAATCGTCTTGACCGTATCTCCAGTGTCGGTGGAAAAGAGCACGGCGCTGAAGCTGAACATTGACGCTACCGGCCTCGGGTTGACACAGATAGAAGATCGATGGACTGACCGGGTCGATGTCTTTCTGGCGCTGCGCGACGACTCCGGTCTTCATGCAAAGGTGACCGGGCATTCCGTCGAGCTGAATCTGCTGCCCGGAACTTATCAGCAAACTTTGAAGGATGGATTGCCTTTTGAGCAGCCCATCGATTCGAAGACGACCTTTGATTCCGTCCGCCTCGTTGTCGTGGATGAGAAGACAGGCCGCATGGGATCGGTCACTGTGCCTGCGTCTGCGTTGAAGCCAGGTTTCTGAGAGGCAGAATCCATTCTGTGCATGTGAGTGAGCTCGGGAGGCCAGTCGCCGGGCGACCAGCTTCTTCGAGCAGCACAACGCAGCTCGCAGCGCATGTAGATGCTAGACTTCCTCTGCATTTCTGAGCGCTCGGTCTGCGTCATGAAAACAGGGCCGCAGACTTGGCGCAAACAATCGGAGCCATCCATGAAGGATCTTGGCGTGGGCAGAAACACGACTTTTGGAATCTCGCGGCGTGACTTTCTCAAGACAGCTGGAGCGGCAGCAGCGATGTCGCGCAGCGCGTGGGCGCGTGGAGGTCGCACAGCGGCAAGCGATCGGATCACGATTGGCGTGATCGGCTGGGGAATGATGGGACCGGCGAACACCAAGGCGTTCCTCGGCGAGAGCGACTGCCAGGTTGTTGCCGCTTGCGATCTGCACAAGCAGCATCTGCAAATGGCTGTGGACACGATCAACAACAAGTACGGCAACAAAGACTGCAAGGCCTACCACGACTATCGCGAGATGATTGCGCGCGATGATATCGACGCCATCATGATCGCGATTCCCGATCACTGGCACGCGATCGTTGCGACCGAAGCAGCGAATCGAAAGAAGGACATCTACGGCGAGAAGCCGCTGGCGCGCACGATTGCCGAGCAGCAGGCCATTGTGCGGGCGGTCGAGAAAAACAACGTGATCTGGCAGACAGGTTCATGGCAGCGCTCCCTGCCGGAGTTTCACAAAGCCGCGGAGATCGTGCGCAATGGGCTGATCGGGACCGTGACGCATGTGGAAGTTGGTCTGCCCGGCGCGCCGTACGATTTTCCGAAGACAGTGCCAGCATTGATGGCGAAACTTGCGGAACTGCCAGAGAAGATTACGAACCCTGCGCAGGTTGTGCCGGGAACAAAGGCGTGGGATCTTGCCGTCACGCAGCCGCCCGCGGATTTCGATTACGACTTATGGCTTGGCCCATCGAGAATGGAACCTTACATTGAACAGCGTGTGTATCAGAACTGGCGCTGGAACTACAACACCGGCGGCGGACAGTTGCTGGATTGGATCGGGCATCACGGCGATATTGCGCATTGGGGACTTGGCTTCGATTTGTCGGGTCCGTCGGAGGTGGAAGGACACGGCGAATTCCCCGCTGCGAATGCAGTGTGGAACGCGGCGACGAGGTATTCCGTCGAATGCACCTATCGCAAGGAAGTCACGGGCTACGCGAACGATGTGACGATTGCGATCAGCGGCGGATCGCCGGCCATTGTGATGGGAACGAAGTGGATCGGCACTGATGGCTGGGTTTGGGTGGATCGCAGTGGCTTCGATGCGGCGAATCCCGAGTGGGTGAAGATGGATTCGTTGCCCGACGATCTGCGCAAGGTGAAGCTCTACGAGTCGAAGGAACATCGGCGAAATTTCCTGGACAGCGTGCGTTCGCGCAAGCCGACGATCACGCCGGTGCAGGTTGCGCATCACTCGACGATTCCCGGACATTTGGGATTGATCTCGATGCTGACAGGCCGAAAGATTCACTGGGATGTGGCGACGGAGACGATCCTGAACGATCCCGGTGCGAGCGAGCTGCTGACACGAAGCTATCGCGATCCGTGGAAGCTCAGCGTTTAGCGAGTTAGCCGGCTTGCGCCGACGAGTTAGCAGGTCAGCGAGTCAGCACAATTGTTCCACGTGGGACTTGCCGTCCGGGCAATAGCTTTGCGTGGGCCAGCGAAAAGCTTTCACGAACCGGCGAAATATTCTGCAAGGCGCGAGATATTTTTTGCGCCAGGCATTACTTCGCTCATGGTTGCTGTGCCCACCCGAGGGGGGAGGGGGGTACCGCTCGACAGTTCCCAAGGCACGCCGCACCACCGATTCAGATGTCGCACGCAGACTCCTATAGATTCAGTTTGCATCGAAACTGAGAGAGCCCGATCTCCTTCGACTTCGCTCAGGACCGACTTTGGCGCGATTTAGCCGAGCGCCAGCATTGCGTACAGACATGTCCTAAAATGCGAAGCGCGCGCCAAGTTCCACACGGCGGGCCGCTTCGGCGGCGAGCCCCTCGCCCAGGCTGGGCGACGAGACGACCGTGCCGACCGCAGTCACATTGGTGTGGTTGAACAGATTTGCGGCGCGCGCATTGAGCGTGAGCGTACGCGGGCGATCCTTCGTGGAACCAAGATTGAAGAGGCGGCTCAGATTCGAATAGGCGTGCAGGATGACGGGCATCGTGCCGCGATTGCGTGGTACGTCACCGTTGACAACATTCGTCGTCATCAGCCCGAATGGGGTCGCGTAGACGCCGTCGCCCGCGGCCGGCGCATAGGAAGGCCGGTCGTTGAACGAGCCATCGCCGTTCGCATCGGTCCCGGTGGTGATGTTATACGGTGTATCGAAGTGCCAGTAGGCCTCCATCGACCACTCCACCTTGTAGGGGAGCTTGAGATCGTTCTCAATGAGCGCACCGCTCGATTGCCAGTCGGCACGCGCCGACTCACCCTGGTTGCTGTAGCTGGACTGCGGTGTTCCGGTGTTCGAGCGGAAGTGCACGCCCCAGTAGCCAAGGCTTAGGGTCCAGTGCTTCAGGCCCTTTTGATCGATGCCTGCCCAGAAGACGCCGCCCCGGCTGTGCGCTGAATTCTGAAACTCGAAGACATTGAGATTTGGCGCTCCCGGACGCGGCGCAAGCAGGGCTGCACTCGGGTCAGGCGGAGCTCCGCTGCTGGCGGCGGCCAAAGGCGCATTGATATTGATCGTACGCGGATCGGCCCAGGCGTCGTACGCGTTGTACCAGACGTTCGGACTCCAATGGCCGGGCAGTTCGCGCTCGATTCCGACGGCAACCTCAGAGACAGGAATCTGATCGAACACGGACGTGAACTGCCACTGATTGCCCACCTGAATGGAGTCGGGAGTCGGCGTGAGCGGGTCTGCAAAACGCGGGGAATAGACCACTGCTTGTTGCTGGCGATTGCCGTTGAGGCGGTAAGCCTGCGCGGCATCGCTGAGGTCGATGGGCATGTTGAATATGCCGGTGCGCAGATGGATTGTCCACTTCGAGGCCTCATCGGGAGCCCAGGCAACACCTAGCCGTGGACCGAAGTTGGCGAATGTGCTTGGCGTCGTCTGAAATGCGTAGCGCAGGCCTGTCGTAACGTCGAGCCGATGCGGCAGCTTGACAGTGTCTTCGCCATAGAGCGCGAGCCGCCATTGGGCATAGGGGACGAGCGGCGTACCGGAGGTCACCTGATAGGTCGTGGGTGTTCCGCCTGTGAGGCCAAGCAGCGCACGAAGATACTGCTCGATCGGGGTGATGGTTTCAGTCGCGCCAGTGGGGTTGTTGTTCACATCGAGAACCGGCGCGCTGCCGCCGCCGAAGAGATACGCGCCGTTGAAAGTGTCGGGATCGTAGTCGTGCACGAAGAAGCCGATGGACTGCGCGCCGAACTTGAACTGGTGTGGCCCCCGCGTCATCATCACGTCGTCGTCGATCTCGAGGTCACGCTCGCGGTCATTCAGATTCTGGGTCGTCGCGCCTCCGCCGTTGAAGTAGCCCGCCACTTGCACCGCGGGAGCCGTGGAGTTGGGCGTCTGCTGTGTGCGCTTCCAGGTATAGGCGACGTGCGTCTCGTGCAGCATGGTTGGGCTGATGGTGTAAGTATTGCTGAAGCGCAGGTCGTATTCGGCGACGCGGCTGGAGTAGCCTGCTTCGGGGAGCACGAGGCCGCCGATGCCCTGGTTGCCGAGGTCGTTGACGCGCGCAGCGTAGGAGAGTGCGGCGATGTTCTTGTCCGTCACCATCCAGTCGGCGCGCGCGGAACCGATCCAGAGCCGCTGCGGCGCTGCAACCGTATCGTGTTCGGCGACCTGGTTCTGGTTGGCATCCAGCGTCAGCGCATTCACGACGTTGAATTCGTCGATGTCGCGCTTTTCGAAGGCGAGCGCAAAGCCGCTCTTCTTCGCGAGGATCGGTCCGCCCAACTCGAAGCCATAACGCCTCTTGCCGGCAGGCGTTGCTGTGACCGAGAACGGATCGGTTGCGTTGAAGCTTCCGTCGCTGTCGGTGAAGAAGAGCGCGCCATGATAGCTGTCGGAGCCGGGCTTGGTGGTGATCTCGATGCGGCCTCCGCCCTCAGCGTCGGGCTTCTCGTACTCGGGTGAAATCGGATCGGGATTGACGCGAATCGAAGCGATGGAACTCTTCGGCGGCATCGTGCTGCCGTTCTGGAAACCGTCGACAACGACGGTCGCGCCGCTGGCTCCGCCTCCTCCCGCTGCGGCAAGCAGTTGCAGCTGCTGCAACATGTCGTCGGGATCGTCGGGAAGCTGCAGCACTTCGTTTGAACTCAGCGTGGTGGTCGACGCGCCCGATTCGGTGTCCATTGGAGTCGACGCGTCCGCGCTGACCTGGACGCTGGCTTGGACGGCAGCGACGGCGAGATGAATGTCGACGCGCGCGGTTCCGTTGGGCGATGCAGTCATTTGCGCGATTCCGGGCGCGAATCCATTGGCTTGGATGGTGAGCGTGCCAGGAGCGGCGCAGGCGAGCAGGAAATGGCCTGCTGCGTCGGTCGTGGTGGTTTGGCCGTTGGCGGTTTGAACCAGGGCTGCGGCGATGGCCGCACCGCTGGGATCGGTGACGCTTCCATGCACGCGCAGGCAGGACGGTTGTTGGGCGTTGGTGACGAGAGTGGCGGCAAGGAAAGCAATCAAGAAGACGAAAAGATTGCGGACCGACTGGGAGAATTTTTCGGCTTTTGAGCGATTCATGTAGGAATTCGATCCTCAAGATCGATAGTCTCAGGGGTCGGAGCGGCGCGGCGAGCGGCTTGCAGCAGAGGTGCTTCTTTGTGCAGGGAGGGTTTGCCATCGAGGCGTGCGAAAAAGGAATGGGGGCAGCTGACGGAGAACAGGCTATCTGCGCCTTTTGCCTTTGGCGGCCTTAGTGGATTTCGCCTTCTCTTTGTCGCCGGGCTCGTGCATAACCGGGATCGGAGCCATGTCGGGACCGATGCGGCGGACCGCAGTGTCGCGCATGGCGTAGCTGATGGTGCGTGGACTGGCCGGGTGCGCGATGCCGGTGCTGGAATCGATGGCCAGATTCTGCGAACCGGACAGCTGGAAGCTGAAGGTCGGGTCGGTGCCTTTGGGTCCGGTGACGGAGCCGATGCGCACGGGCAGGAAGCCCTGGATGGGGTGAACGCGGAAGGCAGTCTCGTAGCGGTGATGCTTGGTGCTCCAGGTGAAGACGCGGATTTGGTCAAAGTCAAAGGGCAGGCCGGCTTTGGGTGGAGCGAGTGCAGTGACGTATTCGGCAACCTGATGGTCGGGAGTGTTCGCTTCGTCGTCGTGGACTTTGGCGATGACGTAGGCGCCGACGATGCGCTGGCCTTCAGCATATTGGGCAACGTCGTCGGGAACGTCAACATCGACGCGGCTGCCGAGAATCCAGCCGGTGCGGCTCTGGTTGTCGCGAATGAGCCACCAGTCTTCGAGAGCGGGGGGTTCGGATGCAGGCTTCGGCGCGTCGTCAGCCTCGGGCTTGGCATCCTCGTCTTTTTCGACGCTGGCGGACTCTTTGGCCGAGGTCGGTTTGGACGGTTGGGCACGGGGCGCCGCAGCGGCGGGAGCGGGAGTCGCGTTCTTGACCACTGAGGCACGGACCAGCATCTGCACCTTGGAGTTCCCCTGAAGCAGATAGAAGCGGTCGGTGTCGCGGCCGGGGCTTAGGTGGAGATAGATGTCGTCGCGCAGCGTGCCGGGGGCGACGACTGGATCGCTCTTGTGCTGGGTGGCGAGTTGGATGAAGGCGTCGTAGGCCTTGCCGTCAATCACTGCGCGTTCGGGAATCCAGCCGATTTCGTTTTTAGGAGTTTGGACGCGATAGAAGCGGCGGCCCTGTTCGAGGACCTCGAGCGGCTCGGCGTTGGTGACTTCGGCGACGCGGTTGGAGACGGCCGCAACGCGATCGCGGAGGTACATCTGGCGCGTCCAGACGTAGACCATCTCGTGATGTTCCTGCTTGAGTCTGAGTTGTTTGAGCCGTGAGCACCCGGTGAGTGACAGGAGCAGAAGAACCAAGGCGCAAATGGCCCTGGAAGGATGATTCCTGACGGAGGGGAAATCGGAAATCGGAAATCGTGTCGATACGGCCACAGGCGGTCATTTTGAGGATAGCACCATGGATGCGACAGAGACATGAGCGGCGCGGAAACACGGAGTGAAACGTGAACGAGCCTTTTACGGCGGGAGAGAGGACGAACCCTCCAGCTCTACGGCGCGGCGACGATGGCGATCGGATTGGACACGGGTGAGCCGGTGATCGGGGAGCTCAGTTGGCCGGTGCCGCTATCGATCGTGTAGGCAGAGAAAGTCGTTCCGCTATTGCTCACGGCCAGCATAAAGTTGCTGCTGCTGTCCTCCGCCAGCCCGTAGGGTTGGGTGCCCGTGGCAGACGTGTTGGAGAGCGATGTTAACGCGGAGGTGGTGACGGAGTAGCCCGTAATCACACCAGCCGCCCCGCTTTGCCAACTGGCCACATAGACATAACCGCCTGTCGCGATGGGCAGAATGGCGTGGGGTCCCGTGCCGGTGGGCGCGTAAGGAGCGGTATAAGCAAACTCGGTGAGTGAGTTCGTGCCGATGGTAAAGACACGAAGCGCGCCAGAGTTGGTGGTTGAGCTGGGAAAGGCCGCAGTCTCGCCGACATATAGGAGCCGGCTCTGGGGATCCACGGCTACTGCGACGGAGGAGCCGCCGCTTCCATAGGGCTTAGTGATCGGGCTGTAGGCGCTTTCGATGGGCGAGTTGTTGCCTGCAGTGAATGGAAACGCTTCTGCCCCACTCGATCCCAGGGCCACTGCAACCAGCGCGCCATTCGGGGAGATCGCCAGCCCACCTTGAGCCGGGGTGCCAGCCAGTGCCAGGTTCTGGGCGGAACGGGTTGTGTCTTCCGTACCGGAGGAAGTGATGGGGAAGGCATAAAGCGTCCCCGTAGCCGAGGCGTCCAACAGCCACTTCCCGGAGGGATCCACCTGCAGGGCTTCTGGCACCGAATCGCTAAAGGAGACGCTCCCTTGCGACAGCGCGCCGGTGCTGGTGTTGATGGTGTAGAGGAAGATGCCACCGGTGGCAGCCACATAGAGAAAGTTTCCGCTGGGACCGATGGCAACGGCGGTGGTTTCGTTCAAATTGGTGAAGGAGCTGTTGGAGAGCGCGTTCAGGCTACCAGAGCTTATGGAATAGCCGGAAATCGAGGTGCTGGTCAGGATGTAGAAGTTGCCGCTGGTAGCAGCAGAGGTGCAATTGCTCGAGGACGTTCCCACCGTGACGCAAGCTGTAGTCGTCGTGCTCACACTGCCCGAGGTGCCTGTCACCGTAATTTCATAGGACCCGGTCGTCGTCGTGGACGTTGTGGTTGCGGTGAGCGTAGCCGTTTGCGCGGTCGTGCTGCTGATCGTGACAGAGGTCGGAGAAAGGCTGCACGTAACGGGGCTTGAGGCGCTCGATGGAGACGTGGTGACCGCGCAGGTAAGGGCAACCGTTCCCGTAAACGAGCTCGATGGCGTTACGGTGATGGTGGAGGTATTGCCGGAGGTAGCCCCCGCGCTGCTCACGCTGATGACGCCGCTGTTGGAGAGGGTGAAGTCGGAGGTGGAGCTAATCGGGTCCCAGAACCCTTTGCAGCCTGCAAGGAGCAGAGGCGCTGCCAGCGCCAGCTTGATCCATCTCTTCGATTGCATGCGGCTCCTTCGCGTAACGGCCACGTGTGGCGGCTTCTACTTCAGGATAGCCGCGCAGGCTGATCGACCAGTCTCTTTTTATCGGGCGCACCAATCGGGCGCTCTCTGATAGGACGCATGCGAAGCCGAAGGCGCTCACCTAAAGACTGACGGGAACAGCGTTGGAGGACCGGGAATTCTGAACGTTGGCTCGGGTCAGGCGATGTGCAGACTGGTCCTGGACTGCCAGACAAGACGGGCGGCGGTGAGGTCTTCGATGGCCATGCCGACGGATTTGAAGAGGACGCGACGGTCCCGTGGGATCATAGCCGACTCTGGGCGCGCGAGGACCTCACCGATTTCGGCGTGGACGGATGCGCCGGAGAGACGCACGTCGCCGGATTCTCGTTCGACGCAGGATCGCGACTCGGCCACAATGTAGACCGATTGCATCAGCTCGTCGTCGAGTTCGCGGAGGGAAGCGCCGGTGGCGCCGACGGCGAGGACGAGAGCATTAGGGGCGAGCCATCGACCATGAAGGACGGGCTGGGCAGCGGAAGTCGCAGTGAGAACTACTTCGGCTGCGGCAGCCTCTTCGACTGCGACAGCGTGGGCGCCGGTTTCGGCAGCGAGCCGCTGCGCGTTCTCTGAAGTGGGGCTCCAAATGCGGATTTCGGCGAGTTCGGGCCACACGTGACGGAAGGCCTGAATGTGGGCGTGGGCCTGCACCCCCGAGCCGAAAATGCCGAGCGTCGTTGGGGTGGCTCCAAATTGAAGCGGAGCAAGCGCAGCGAAGGCGACAGCGCTGACTGCCGCTGTGCGCATTTCAGTGATCAGGCGACCGTCCATCACCGCCAGGGCTTCGCCGGTGGCTCGACGCAACAGTTCAACGAGGGCCAGATGAGTAGGAATCCCCAGCGCGGCGTTTCCGGGATAGAAGGTGACTGTTTTGACAGCCATGACATCGCCGGCAATGACGGGCATGACGGCGAACCAGCCGTCGTTCACGCCCTCAGCGTTGCCGGTGCGCAGGATGGTGCGAGGAGGCTGATCGACGAGGCCTGCGGAGCAATCGATCAAAGCCTGACGAATGGCAGGAATGAGGGCCTCGTAGGTGAGGCGCTTTCGGACCTCGTCTTCCGGGATCAGCAAGGGAGGCCTTCCAAGTGCGCGAGCTAATTGGGGCGATTGGTCGAGTTGGAGCGGCGGCGAAATCGCTCGTCGACGGGTTGCCTGCCCTGGAAGCCTGCGTCGACGGTATGCCAGTGTTCGATTGCCGATTCGCCCAAACGCCAGCAGAGGAGAACGATCTCGTCGTCGAGGCGGCAGGGAAAATCGAGGAGGCCGGTTTCGAGATCCTTGACCTGGACGCCGATGGAATCGATTTCGGCGAGCGATTCGCGGATGCGCTTGGTGTGGTCCTCCACGGCAGCGCGTTGTTTCGAGACCGCGCCCACATCGACGCGGAAGCCACCCGACAGATAGATCCGCTGCGTCAACGCGGAGAGCTCTGCTTCCAGCTTTTCCGTTTCGCGTTTGCTCTCAAGCGCGCGCTTCAAGAGCGACTCGACCACGGGCAGGAGCGATTGCGCTTCGTCAAGGGTGAAGGTCTTCATAAGAATTCGCCCCATCAGAATACGCGAAAGAAACGTTCCGGGCCAGTGGGCGGAGGGGCAGATGCAACGGCTCTGGAGGAGTACCGCGGTGCCGCCGGCTACAGCCGTTATCTCTTGGATGCGAAATGGGGCATGGCGAGTTTCTTTCTGTGCGGGCCGATCGGAGGTACCTTATGCGCGGCGGGTGGGTGCCTCTGCGGTTTCTCTCTTTGCGGCCCACCAGGAAGCGAGGCTGCAGACCGCAAGAGTGGCTCCAATGAAAGCGAGGGAGAGCGTGATCGGTACGTCGAGCCAGCGTGCCGCGAGCATCTTGAGCGCCACGAAGGCCAGCAGAACGCCGAGCCCGTAGTGCAGGTATCGGAAACGATCGAGGAGTGCCGCAAGGACGAAGTAGAGCGAGCGGAGGCCGAGAATCGCGGCGATGTTCGAGGTGTAGACGATGAACGGGCTGTGCGAAATGGCGAGTACGGCGGGGATGGAGTCGACCGCGAAAAGCAGGTCAGTGAATTCGACCGCGAGGATCACGGGCAGGAGCGAGTCTTTGGCCGGTTGAAGACGGCGGATCCACTGGGGGATGACCTCGTGCGCGGATTTCTCGCGCATGAGGCGCACGGCCGCATAGAGCAGGAAGAGGCCAAAGAGGTAGTTGATCCAGTGGAAACGTTCGAGCAGGGTGACGCCGGTGGCGATGAAGAGGCCACGAAGGACGACCGCACCAGCCACGCCCCAGAGAAGCGCGCGATGCTGGCGCACCGGGCTGATCCGGAATCCCTGAAAGAGGATGAGAAAAACAAAGAGATTGTCGATGCTGAGCGAGGTCTCGATGGTGTAGCCGGCGACGAATTCGAGGGCGCGCTGACGGCCTTGCTCGATGCCGATCCAGGCGGCGAAGACCGCGGAGGCGAGGATCAGGATGACGGTCCAGAGCCAGGCGGAGGTCTTTGTCTTGAGGGCTTCGCGGCGATGGGCGGGCAGGTTGGCGTCGATGACGAGCAGCAGGACGACGGCCGCGTGGAATCCGATCCACCATGCCCACGATGCGCCAGCGATCATACATTCGATGCTAAAGCATGCATGGATCGACGGACGGGTGAACCTTCTTACGCAGTTTTGCGCGCTTTACGGCGATCGGGATGGACCCACCAGGCCACACCGATACCGATGAGGTAGAGGCACAGCATGGGGATAGCGTAGATGCACATGGTCCAGGGATCGGGGCTGGGAGTGATGATCGCCGCGACAAGGAAGACGGCAAGGATGGCGTAGCGAATGTTCTTCCAAAGGAACTGCGGGCTAACGATGCCGAAGAGGGCGAGGAAGAAGATGAGGATGGGCATCTCGAAGCTGATGCCGAGGCCGAGGATGATGGAGAGGAAGAAGCCGGTGTATTCCTCAATGGTGACGATGGGGTTGAACTTGCTGCCGAATCGTACGATGAGGATTTCGAGCGCGCCGGGAAGGACATAGAAGTAGCCAAAGGCCGCACCAAGGAGGAAGAGGCCGACAGTAGCGCCCATGAAGGGCACGACAAAGCGGCGCTCTTTTTGATAGAGGCCGGGGGCGATGAACAGCCAGACCTGATAGAGGATGAACGGCGATGCGAGGATAGCGCCGCCGATGAGCGAGACCTGCAGATAGAGGTTCAGCGGGTCCATGGGGTGTGTGTAGTTGAGCTTAATGTGGAGGCGGTCGAGCGGTTCCTGGATAAAGCCGTAAAGGCGCTCGTGGAAGACGTAGGCAACGACGAAGCCGACGGCAAGATAGGCGGCGGAGTGGACGATCCGCTTGCGCAGCTCGTCGAGGTGCTCCATCAGGCTCATGCCTGGGAGTTCGGCGCGTTCGGAGACGGCCTTCCGTGCTTTGTCGATCGCGTCTCCGGGCTCAACCATTGGGGCTTACCGTCTCGGTTGTGGAAGCAGGCGAGGCGTCACGGGCAGGAGGGGTTGAATCCGATGGGGCGGTGGGTGCGGGGGGCTGCGCATTGGCGGATGGTGCGGCTGATTCGGCTCCGCGAGAGGCAGCAACCGGCTCGCCCGTGGATGGGGGGAGAATGCGCGGAGCTTCTTCGGAGAGTGCCGGTTCAGCCGTCTTGCGCTCGGGATACTGTCCTTCGCCGGGATAGGGAGACTCGATGGCTTTCGCGACAGCCGGGGTTGCAGAGACCGACTCCTGGGGCAGCTGCTTGCGCTTCTCTTCTTCCTTCTTGCGTCGATCGCCCTCTTCGGAGAGGCGGAGCTCCTCTTCCATCTGGAACTTGAAGTCGTTGGAAGCCTTGCGGAACTCGTACATCAGCTTGCCGATCTGGCGGCCGATCTGCGGGAGGCGGCGGGGTCCGAAGACGACAAGAGCCATGACCATGAGGATGAGCGAATCGGCCATGCCGATGCTTCCCAGCAGGATTGTCGGATGAACTCCCATGAAGGGTAATGATAACTGTCCCAAGAGGCTAAGGACAAAGACACGAAAGGGCCATTACGGGAGTGACACCGCTGCAACTCTCTGGCCGGCCAAACATCTATACTTGTGACGGGCTGCAACAACCCCGTGGGCGGATTCTTTCTCTCGGAGAAGGCGCGCTCACTGCAGCCATGGGCCGGAAGATGGCCTTGCTTTCAACATCCCCGTTCGGCGCGAGCTGGACTGAAGGCGGAATACAGTGAATCTCGTAATCGACGACTTGACGGCGACCTCGCCGGAGGCCGCGAGCGGTTGCAGCCTCGAGAACTATCTTGCACTTCCCGACCATACGATGGACGAGCGGATTACGCAAGCGCGCGCGCGGCTCGGATCGGCGACTGTGATGCTCGGACATCACTACCAGCGCGACGAAGTGATTCGTTTCGCCGATTTCACCGGGGACAGCTACAAGCTGTCGAAGATTGCGGCAGAGACCGATGCCAGGTACATCGTGTTTTGCGGCGTGCACTTTATGGCCGAGAGCGCCGATGTGCTGGGACGCGAGGGCCAGCAGGTGATTCTGCCTGACCTGAACGCGGGCTGCTCGATGGCTGACATGGCGGAGATTTCGCAAGTAGAGGATTGCTGGGAAGTGCTGGAGCGCTTCGGACTGGCGGACGAGACGATTCCGATCACCTATATGAACTCGACGGCGGCGATCAAAGCGTTTTGCGGCGAGCATGGGGGTTTGGTGTGTACATCATCGAACGCGGAAAATGCGTTCGAGTGGGCGTTGCAAAGGGGCAAACGGATTTTGTTCCTGCCGGATCAGCATCTGGGGCGGAATACGGGCTTCGCGATGAGAATTCCGCTGGAGCTGATGGCCGTGTGGGACCCGTGGGGATTGCAGGGCGGGCAGACGAAACAGAGCCTTGCGGAGAGCCGTGTGCTCTTGTGGAAGGGGCACTGCTCGGTGCATCAGCGATTTCTGCCCGGCCATGTGGATGCGGTACGTGCAAAGTATCCTGGAATTCAGGTGATCGTACATCCGGAGTGCCGCTGGGAAGTGTGCCAGAAGGCCGACGCTCTGGGTTCGACGGAGCAGCTGATTGCACTGGTGGAGCAGGCGCCGGAAGGCGCGATGTTCGCGATCGGAACCGAGATTCACCTGGTGAATCGACTGGCGAAGCGCTTTGCCGCGGAGAACAAGAAGATCATCACACTGGATGACACAGGCTGCCTGTGCACCACCATGTATCGCATCAGCCCACAGCATCTGGCCTGGGCGCTGGAGAATCTTGTAGAGGGGCGCGTGGTCAATCGCATCCAGGTGCGGCCGAGCGTGAAGCACTGGGCGCGTGTCGCGTTGGATCGAATGCTGGAGATTGGATAGAGGGCAGAGCGGTTTCTAATTCTCCTCGATGGGTTCCGTGAATTTAAGTTCGTTTCCGAATTCGTCCTTGACGCGAAAGTCCCGGTTGCCCCAGGGCCTTCGTGTGATTTCCTGCGTCATGAGCGCGCCGCTTCGCTGTAGCTCCGCACAGATCACATCGAGTTCAGCGCAGAAAATGTGAATTCCGATTGGCGAATGCTGACGGCTGCTATCCAGAAAGAGATGGAGGGCAACGTCGTCTCGTTCGACGATTGCATAGTCGGCCATTCGCATGGCGATACGGAAGCCAAGCTTCTGCTCATAGTAGGCCAAGGCTCCTTGCAGATCAGCCGACGGGATCTCCGGTGCAACACGGGTGATCTTCGCCATCCCACCTCCTTTTGCCTGCGACTGAACACAGACAACTCATACGCGGGCCCTATCCATCCCCTTCACTTCTTCTCAGTCTTCGTCCCCGCATCGGCAGAGCTTCCGTCCTGGACGCCACCGGCCGCGGTCTTCCACGCAGCCTGCACTGCGGGCGGTAACTTGTCCATATGGCTCAGGAACGTGGTCACCTGCCACATCTCCTGCTCCTTAAAGCTGGTCTTCCATGCCGGCATTCCGCTGAGCCGTACGCCATGCTGAATGATGTAGAAGTTTTGATTCTCCGGCATGTCCGGCGCGTCCTCTGCAAACTGAGGCGCACGCGGATAGAACGAGTCCCCGAAGGCGGAATGCGTATGAACCACATCCCCATGGCAGCCCGCGCAGGCTGACTGGTAGATCTTCATCCCCGCGAGAAGATTGTCGTCGGTGGGCTGAATTGGATTCTGGACGCTGGGCGCCCTTCGATCCACTGACGCGTCCAGCGCAGGCATTGCAATCTTCATTTCAAGCGAACCCATCGCAGCATCGGCGCGAGGATCAACAAAGCCAAAGCGCACGTAGCAAACAAGCGCCAGCAGGACAAGGACGCCGGCTGCGACAAATCCCAAGAGGAATCGAATCATGGGGAAGCTTCCTCCAATTGGCTCGGCTTACTCAATCACTTTGAGTTCTGCTTCTTGATCGGCGAGCGAGCTGCCACCGACCCAAATATCGTACGTCGTCGCCTCCACGATGCGCTTGACTTCGACGTTGTAAAAGCTCAACTCATCGAAGTCGAGTGGAAAGGTGACATGTTTTGTCTCGCCCGGTGCAAGCTTGATGCGGGTGAAACCTTTCAGTTCGCGCACGGGCTGCTCAACGCTGGCCTCGGTGTTGCGTATGTAGAGCTGCACGATTTCGGTTCCGGCGACGCTCCCGGTGTTCGTGACATCGACGCCCACCGTCGCGAGTGGCGCCCGGCTGGTGAGTGCCTCCTGCAGCGGAAGCTCGGCCCGGCTGACGGTTGGCTTGGAGTAACGAAAGCGCGTGTAGCTCAGTCCCCAGCCAAAGGGAAACAGCGCCGAGTTCTGTTCGTCGACGTAGCGCGAGACGAACTTTTCCTCTGAATTCGTCGGCATGTGGGTGAGATCGACGTTCCTGGCAGGACGGCCAGTAGGGAGTTGCGCGTAGTAAAGCGGCTCCTGGCCCACGGCGCGCGGAAAGCTTGAGGGGAGCTTAGCTGAAGGATTAACGTCGCCGAAGAGAATGTCAGCGACAGCGGGGCCAGCCTCGATGCCGGGGCTCCACCCTTGCACGATTGCCGGAACATGCTCGGCAGCCCACTTGAGCACCAGAGGACGGCCGGAAAGGACGACCAGGATGACGGGCTTGCCGGTTGAGGCAACGGCTTCGAGGAGTTTTTCCTGATTGCCGGTGAAGCCGAGACGCACACGGCTCGCGGCTTCGCCCTCCATCCAGTTTGCCGGCTCGCCCAGCGCTAGGATCGCGACATCCGATTGCTTTGCGGCTTCGACGGCTTCGGCGATGCTCTTCTCGTCGTCAGGCAGAGGCTCGGATGAGTTGCCGGCGACAGAGCCTCCGAATGTGACGGTCTGAAGAATCTTCTCGTCCACGCCGGCAAGCGGACCACAACCCACCGAGTAGATCAGGCGGTCGCCGAGCCGCTCACTTAGCTCCTGCTTGAGCGTGATGACGTTCTTTGGGTCGCCTGCGGACCATGCACCGAGAAGATCGCGCGCGTCGTCGGCAAGCGGGCCGATGAGAGCAATCTTCTTTGCCTTGGATGTGAGGGGCAAGAGCGTGCCGATGCCTTCGACGGGATCGTTCTTCAGCAGAACCATGGTTTCGTCGGCGACTTTACGTGCACTGGCGCGGCGTTCCGGAGTCGGCTCGTAGGCTGGACCGGGCGTTGTGTAGGGGTGGTCGAAAAGGCCGATCGCGAATTTCACGCGCAGAATGCGGCGAACGGCTTCATCGATCACGCTCTCGGGAATCTTGCCCGACCGCACCTGTGAGGCGAGTGTGGTTCCGAAGAGATTGCCCTCCATGTCCATGTCGAGACCGGCTTCGAGGGCTTTGCGTGCAACCGTGGGACCGTCGCCAATCGAGTGATTCATCAGCTCGCCCACAGCGCCCCAGTCGGAAACGACAAATCCGCCAAAGCCCCACTCCTTGCGGAGGATTTGAGTAAGTGTGAGCGGATTGGCGGTGGCAGGAATTCCGTTGATGGAGTTGAACGCGCTCATGACTGTCGCTACGCCAGCTTCGACTGCGGCCTGGTAGGGAGGCAGATAGACCTGGCGCAGCGTCTGCTCGCTCATGTCGGTGGCGTTGTAGTCGCGACCGGCGATGGCGGCGCCGTAAGCGGCGAAATGCTTGACACAAGCGGCAACCGAGTCTGGCTTGGTGAGATCGTCCTGCTGATAGCCCTTCACCCAGGCGCGAGCCATCGCGTTGCTTAGATACGGGTCTTCGCCGTTCGACTCGACGATGCGGCCCCAGCGAGGATCGCGCGCGATGTCGACCATGGGAGAGAAGACCCAGTCAATGCCGTCGGCGCGTGCTTCGACGGCTCCGCTACGGGCGACGATTGCGGCGGCTTCGGGGTCCCAGCTTGCGGCAACGGCGAGCGGGATGGGGAATGTGGTGTGATCGCCGTGGATGACGTCGAGACCAAAGAGAACTGGAATGTGCAGGCGGGACTTTTCGATCGCGATGTGCTGGTAGTGATTCGTTATCTCTGCGCCGACGACATTCAGCATCGACCCAACCTGGCCCTTCGCTACCAGCTCGTCGTAGGTGAGGTTGGACGCAGCAGGGCCAGTCGCGAATCCTGCGGAGTAGGACACGAGCTGGCCGATCTTCTCCTCGAGGGTCATCTTCTTCAGCAGAGCCTCGGTACGCGCGTTCACATCCTTCGAGACGAGCTGGGGGGTTGGCACCGACCGCGATTGTGCGACGCACAGGAAGGCACAAGCGGCAATCAGGAATGCAATTGGGAGAGAGCTGGAACGGAAGGCAGTTTTCATCACGGGCCATGATAACCCGTTCGCGTTTGATGCGTCAGGTGCTCTCGAAACACAACGGCTGATGGCCACTCCATGCAACGCCCGGCGCAGGCTGGCGTCCAATCAAGAGTGGCTGATTTCGTCCCCATTCGCCCGGCGGCAGCTCATGGTATTTCGTGCGAACCTGTCGCCGCACACACGCAAAATGCTCTACTCTGGCTTGTGATGCGCATGGTTCGCTGGGTTGTCACATTCCGGAAGGCAGTCTTGCTGGCATTCGAGCACGATATGCTCAATACGGCAAAGGCGGCCGCATACTCTGGCATGCTGATGCTCTTCCCGACCATGGTGGTGGTCACGACCCTGCTTGCGCTTGTCCCTGAAGGTTCGTCGATCATGGGCCAGATTCGCATTACATTCATGAACTTTCTTCCCGCGGATACCTACACACTGCTGTTGTCGTCGATGCAGACGCGGCGGTTTCAATCGGCACAGCTGGTGTTCTCCGCGGCAATCCTCAGTGTGTTTGCGGGACTCGGCATGATGCTCTCGCTGATGGAGGGATTTCGACGCGCGTACCGGCTGCCGCGAACGGAGTGGGGATTCTGGGAGCGACGGTTGCGCGCGTTGCTGCTGGTGCCGATGGTGCACATCCCGCTGGCGCTTGCGACGTTGCTTCTGGTGTTCGGACATCAGATCGAACATTGGATGGTGGAGAACTCAGCGCACGAACTGCGGCACGCGGTTCTGTTCTTCTGGCGCACGGTGCGGTGGGCGATTGCACTGGTGACCAGCGTGACCGTGCTCGGGGCGCTCTATCACTTCGGGACGCGGCGCAAGGAACACTGGTCACATGTGATGCCGGGTGCAATCGGCGCAGCGGCTGTGTGGTTTCCTGCGACGCTGGCGTTCGGCTGGTACGTCACCACGTTCGCTAACTACTCGCGTTTCTACGGTGGGTTTGGCGCAGGCATCGCAACGCTGGTGTGGCTCTATCTGACTTCGTTCAGCGCACTGCTGGGAGCCGAACTGAACGGCGTCCTTTTTCGAGCGCGCCTGGAACAGAACGCGAATCTCGATCTTCCTGAAACATTCGTTTCACGCTGAGGATGGTTAGCGCGGCGCATGGTGCTTGCATGGGCTCTCAGGCTCTTGTCAAAAGCACCTGAGGCGCAACGTGTAGAATAAAGCGGCGTCCCTTCGTCAACCCCAACCCTTGCACACACAACCAGTCTGGAGCCCTGTTGATGCAGCACGCAGAAACGAGCCTGAGTGAATCCCCCATTCAACGCCGAGCGAAGATTGTCGCGACGCTGGGGCCCGCATCAAATACCGAGCCGGTCTTTCGTGAGTTAGTCCGCGCAGGCGTCGACGTTGTTCGTCTGAATTTTTCGCATGGGACACATGAGGAAAAGCTGGAGCTCATCCAGATGATTCGCAAAGTGAGCCGCGAGGAACACAAGCCACTGTGCATTCTCGGCGATTTGCAAGGGCCAAAGATCCGGACGTCGAAGCTGAAGGATCATCAACCGGTGCTGTTGAAGGCAGGCGGCCGATTGACCATTACGCCGCGTGAAGTTCCGGGTACGGCATCGCTTGTGGGAACGACGTTCAAGACGCTGGCGGAGAACGTGGAGCAGGGGTCACGCATTCTGCTTTCCGACGGCTTGATTGAATTACGCGTGCACGAGGTAAACGGGGCTGACGTTGTCTGCGACGTGATTAACGGTGGAATGCTGGGAGAAAACAAAGGCATCAATCTCCCCGGAATTCCGGTGCGTGTGCCGTCGCTCACCGACAAGGACTCGCAGGATCTTGAGTTCGCCCTGAAGAACGGAGTGGATGCAATCGCAGTTTCTTTTGTTCGTACCGCCGAGGACGTGCGCATCGTGCGCAATCGTGTTTCGGCTTATGGCGGCGAGACATGGGTGATCGCGAAGCTGGAAAAGCCGCAGGCAATCGAGCATCTCGACAGTATTCTGCAGGCAGCAGACGGCATCATGGTGGCACGTGGCGACCTCGGCGTCGAGGTTCCGCCAGAGCAGGTGCCGGCCATTCAAAAGCACATTATCCGGCGGGCAGCAGAATACGTGAAGCCAGTGATCACGGCGACGCAGATGCTGGAGTCGATGATCGATAATCCGCGACCGACCCGCGCCGAGGTCTCCGACGTGGCCAATGCTGTCTATGACGGCACGGATGCTGTGATGCTTTCGGGCGAGTCGGCAGTGGGCAAGTATCCGGTGCAGGCGGTCGGCATGATGGCGCGCATCGTCAGCGAGGCCGAGCGGCATATCAAAGAGGAGCAGGAGACACGTGCAGAGGCGCGGGTGAGGCAGACCCACCTGTCGATTGCGGAGACGATTTGCGAGGCAACGGCGCATGCAGCGGACGATCTCGATCTGCGCGGGATCGCGTTGTTCACGGAGTCGGGCGCAACGGCTAGGCAGCTTTCGAAGTATCACCCGACTTCGCCGATCTTTGCCCTGAGCCCGATTGAAGTGACGATCAATAGGATGAATCTGCTGTGGGGTACGATACCTGTGCGCTGTCCGAAGGTGAATTCGACCGAAGCGTTGGTGGATGTGGCGGAGAGCTTGCTCGAGCAGTATGGCTATGTGCGCAATCGCGAAGTGATCGCAATCGTCGCCGGCACCCGGACCCGATCGGGTTCAACCAACTTCTTGCGGCTGCACGTGATGGGCGAGCAGAAAGAAGGGGCACGTTTCTTTGTGCCGCACCATGAAGAGACAATCCCAGCGCCCGATCTGGAGGCCAAGCAGAAGCGGCCGCGCAAGACCTTTCGGCAGTATCCTTCGCCGAATCCTCCGAAGATTTCGAATCCTTAGGAGCTGTGCGGAGAGCCCGGAAACGTAAAAGGCGCTCGGACTACAGATGAGTCGGAGCGCCTTTGTTTTGTGTGGTGACCTATTTCGCCGCCAGCTGACGCAGCACGTAGAGCAGGATGCCGCCGTGCTCGTAGTACTCGATCTCCTGCGGTGTGTCGATGCGGACAATTGCTTTGAGCAGCTTTTTCTCACCCTTCGGGCTCGAAACCGTCATTTGGAGGGTGCGGCCACTGGCAAACTTTTCCTTGAGCAGCCTGGTCAGGGCGGGGAAATCGTACACCTCTTCGCCAGTGAGACCAAGTGACTCGACGTTCTGGCCTTCTTCGAATTGCAGAGGAAGAATGCCCATCCCCACCAGGTTGGACCGGTGAATGCGCTCGAAGCTCTCGGCGATGACGGCTCGCACGCCGAGCAGGTTCGGACCCTTGGCAGCCCAGTCACGCGAGGAGCCGGAACCATACTCTTTTCCGGCCAGAATCACGAGGGGCACGTTACGCTCGGCGTATTTCACGCTGGCATCAAAGATCGACATCGGCTCGCCTTCCGGCAGCAAGCGTGTGACACCGCCCTCGGTGCCCGGCGCGAGCTTGTTGCGCAGACGCACGTTGGCGAAGGTGCCGCGCACCATGACCTCGTGATTCCCGCGGCGTGAACCGTAGGAGTTGAAGTCAGGCGTCTTGACGCCATGTTCGGTGAGATACTTCCCTGCCGGACCGGCGGTTTTGATTGAACCGGCGGGCGAGATGTGATCGGTGGTGACCGAATCGCCGAGGACTGCGAGCACGCGTGCACCGAGGATATCGGACACGGGTGCGGGTGTTTTGGTCATGCCATCGAAGTAGGGCGCCTTGCGAATGTAGGTCGAGTCGGGTTCCCACTTGTAGACGTCGCCGGTCGGAAAGCTCAATCCCTGCCAGTTGGCATCGCCGTCGGAGACAGTGGCGTACTCCCTGCGGAACCCTTCGCTGGAAACGCCTTTCTCGATGGCCGCGGCAACTTCAGCTTGCGTCGGCCAGATGTCCTTGAGGAAGACGGGCTGCCCAGACTGGTCTTTGCCGAGCGGGTCGGTGTCGAAGTTGTGGCCTATGCGGCCGGCGAGCGCGTAAGCGACGACGAGTGGCGGAGACATTAGATAGTTTGCACGGACATCGACATTGACGCGGCCCTCGAAGTTGCGATTGCCGCTGAGCACGCTGACGGCAACGAGGCCGTGTTCGTCGATGGATTTGGATACGTCGGAAGGCAGCGGGCCTGAATTGCCGATGCAGGTGGTGCAGCCGTAGCCGACGACATTGAAGCGAAGCTTCTCGAGATACGGCAGCAAGCCGGATTTCTGATAGTAGTCGGTGACGACGCGTGAGCCGGGAGCGAGCGAGGTCTTGACCCACGGAGGAACGGTTAGGCCTTTCTCGACGGCCTTCTTCGCGAGCAGGCCGGCAGCGATCATCACCGAAGGATTCGAGGTGTTGGTGCAACTGGTGATCGCGGCGATCACGACCGAGCCGTGATCGAGATACTTGTCGGGATCGATGTCAAACCGTTCTTTCACTGTTGTCGTTACGTGCAGTGGCGCCTTGTCGGCGACCGCAGTATCGGTGACTGTCGTTGTGCGCTCCCATGCAGCGGCAGTGCGGGTACCGAGCGGCTTGGCCGTTGGTGCGAGCAGCGAAGGCAGCTGTTGCGCGAAGCTGGCCGCAGCGTCCTTCAGCAGCACTCGATCCTGTGGACGCTTGGGGCCGGCGACGCTGGGCTCGACGGCGCTGAGATCGAGTTCGAGGGTCTGCGAGTATTCGGCCTCTGGCGCGCCGGCGGTGTGGAAGAGGCCCTGTTCTTTGTAGTAGGCCTCGACGAGTGCGATCTGTTCTTCGCTGCGGCCTGTGAGGCGCAGGTAGCGGAGTGTTTCGGCGTCGACGGGGAAGATGCCGCAGGTCGCGCCGTATTCGGGAGCCATGTTGCTGATGGTGGCGCGATCGGCCAACGGTAACTGCGTTATGCCTTCCCCATAAAACTCTACAAACTTACCAACAACTCCGAGCTTACGCAGAGCCTGAGTCACGGTGAGGACGAGGTCGGTTGCCGTCGCACCTTCGCGCAGCTTGCCGGTGAGCTTGTAGCCGACGACCTGCGGGACCAACATGCTCACGGCCTGACCGAGCATGGCGGCTTCGGCTTCGATGCCCCCGACGCCCCAGCCAAGCACGCCGAGGCCATTGATCATCGTGGTGTGCGAGTCGGTGCCGACGACCGTGTCAGGGTAGGCAAGGTTCTCGCCATTTACGTCGGCGGTGAAGACGACGCGCGCGAGGTACTCGAGATTGACCTGGTGGCAGATGCCCATGCCCGGAGGCACAGCGCTGAAGTTGCGGAACGCGGTCTGGCCCCACTTGAGAAAGGCGTAGCGCTCGCGGTTGCGTTGGAATTCGAGGAGCGAGTTGGCGTCATACGAACCTGCGGTGCCGAATTCATCGACCTGCACGGAATGGTCGATGACCAGCTCGGCAGGGATCAGTGGGTTGACCAGCGCAGGGTCGCCGCCGAGAGTCTTGATGGCGTCGCGCATGGCGGCCAGGTCGACGATGGCGGGAACACCTGTGAAGTCCTGCATAAGGACGCGGGCGGGCATGTAGGCGATCTCGCGGCTGGGCTCTGCCTTGGCATCCCACTTCGCGAGGAACTCGATGTCGGCCGCGGTGACGTTGACGCCGTCTTCGCGACGGAGCAGATTCTCAAGCAGAATCTTGAGGCTGAAGGGAAGCCGGCTGAGATTGAAGCCGAGCGCCGTGAGGGCGGGCAGGCGATAAATTGTGTGTGACTTGTTGCCGGACTTCAGCGTGGCACGGCTGGCAAAACTATTCATCGGGAAACCTTTCTATCCGCACACGAGGCGGACGGGCTCGAAACGACTTGAATTGCGATCTTGAGCCGCGAGAACCCATTGCCCGGTGGACCCACGGTACAGAAGGACAGATTCAGACGGCAATTGAAACCTCAGCGCGCGAAAATCAGCGGCCACGGTCGGGTCGGCCGTGACGGAAGCGCTTAAGCAGGGGACCGGGATGGGCCGATGGGCTACGCATCGATGACGACCAAGATTTTATCGCGGAAACCGCATCGCTTGGAAGTGGCCTCGAATAGCTCCACGATCGGGCCAGCTACACTGGGGGCGACTAGAGTTCCCCGGAGGTTATGTCTATGCACCTGCGCTCGGCGCGTCTTGGGATTGTGTCCCTGCTGGTTTCGAGCCTTCCCTTGTTCGGACAGTCCACCCCTGCGCCTGCAAGCCAGTGGCACCCGGCAGACGGTACGGTCGTTCTGCACGACTTCAAATTCGGGACCGGCGAAACTCTGCCGGAATTGAAGCTGCACTACATTGCGCTGGGCACTCCGCACCGCAATGCGGCTGGACGCGTGGACAATGCGGTTCTGCTGCTGCACGGCACCGGGGGCAACGCGCACTCGCTCATGAACCCCATGTTTTCAGACGCGCTGTTTGTGCCGGGGGGAGTGCTGGATATTCAGAAGTACTTTTTGATTCTTCCCGATGACATCGGGCACGGGCAGAGCTCGAAGCCATCGGATGGGCTGCACATGCGCTTTCCCGCGTATGACTACGACGACATGGTGCGCAGCCAGAGAAGGATGCTCGGCGAGATGAAGATTGACCATCTGCGGCTTATTCTGGGCACATCCATGGGCTGCATGGAAAGCTTTGTATGGGGCGAGACATATCCCGACTTCATGGATGCTCTGGCGCCGTTCGCCTGCCTGCCGGTGCAGATTGCGGGGCGCAACCGGATGATGCGCTACATGTCGATCCAGGCAATCAAACTCGATCCGGCGTGGATGAGCGGCGAATACAAAGAGCAGCCGGCGCAGGGTTTGCGTTTGGCCGACACTCTGATCCTGGTGATGGGCTCAAGTCCGCTGCAGATGCAGAAGCAGGCGCCCACGCGCGAGGCGGCGGAGCAGTTTGTGGACAAGTACTGGGCACGGCCGGCTCCTGACGCGAACGACATGATCTACTACCTTGACGCGAGCCGGAACTACGACCCGAGCCCGCGACTGGGCGAGATCAAGGCGCCGGTGCTGTGGATCAACTCGGCCGACGACTACATCAATCCGCCGGAGCTTGCCATTGCAGAGAGGATAGTGAAGCGCATTCCGCACGCGAAGTTCATTCTGGTTCCGATCTCTGACCAGACGCGCGGGCATGGGACGCATACGATGGCCGCGGTGTGGAAAGAAGATCTGGCGGCGTTCATGCGAGAGACCGAACCGAAGCAGTAACGGCGTAGAGAGGCGGCAGCGCGTTGACAACCATCGATGCGAAACGCCGCTCCTATACTGGAGGAGACCGTTTCGGTCTGAGGTCCCTTCCCTTTTGAGCATCTGGGTCTGGTCTGCAGGACTCACTTCGCGCCTTACGGCATGGCTGATGCGTCGCTTGCCCAACGAGCGGCAGCGCCTGCTTGCGCTGACCATCGTTGCAGGCGGACTGTGCGGATTGGCCGCATGCGCATTTCATTTGAGCGTTGGGGTGGTCGAACGCATTCTGATCGAGCGCGCAGCCGCAGGGTCCGCCAACTCATCGAGTCATCTTTGGATCGCCTGGACGATTCTTTGTCCCGCTTTGGGCGGCCTCGCGTGCGGGCTTGGGCTCTACTACCTGGTTCCGGCGGCGGCGGGCAGCGGCATTCCGCAGGTGAAGGTCGCATTCGTGCGCAATTCGGGCTTCATTGCGGTATGTGATACGATCGGAAAGTTTGTTCTTTGCACGCTTCAGATCGGGTCGGGCGGGTCGCTGGGCGTGGAGGGGCCGACGGTGCACATCTGCGCTGGCGTGAGCAATTTTCTCGCGCGCGCGGCGCGGCTCAATCCCGAAAGCCGGCGGCGCATGGCGTCGGTGGGCATGGCGGCAGGCATTGCCGCGGCGTTCAATGCGCCGATTGCGGCGGTGACGTTCACGCTGGAGGAGTTGATCGGCGATCTGGATCAGACGATGCTCTCGGGCGTGATTGTGGCTGCGGCGCTGGCGGCAGTCGTCGAGCACACGGTGATGGGAGCGAATCCGATCTTTCATGTGCCGCGCACCTTCGAGCTGGGCAACGCCTCGTCCCTGGTGTGGTACGCCCTGCTGGGACTGCTGGCAGCGTTTGTCTCGGTTGCGTTCACCGACTCGCTGCTGGGCGTGCGGGCCTGGTTCAAGCGGCTGCATAAGGCGCCGAAGTGGCTGCACCCGGCGCTGGGCGGCGCGGCCACGGGCGGGCTCGCTGTAGCGGGACTTCTGCTCTTTCATCTCGGTGGCATTGCCGGCGACCCTTACAAGACCCTGACCCTGGCCTTCACGGGCACGATTCCCGTGGTGACGATGATCGCGCTGTGCCTGCTGAAACTGGGGGCGACCGTGACATCCTATTCGAGCGGTGGGGCAGGCGGCATCTTTGCACCCTCGCTCTTCATGGGCGGAATGCTGGGCGGAGCGGTCGGTTATCTCGATGTCACGATTTTTCATCATCCAGCAGATTCGATCGGAGCGTTTGCAGTTGTCGGGATGGGCGCGGTGTTTGCCGGCATCGTGCGCGCGCCGATGACCTCGGTCCTGATCATCTTCGAGATGACCCGCGGCTACGGGCTGGTGCTGCCGCTGATGATCGCCAACATGAGCGCCTTCGCGCTGGCGCGGCATTGGCGAAAGACACCGGTCTACGATGCTCTGCTGGAGCAGGACGGAATTCGGCTCCATGAGCAACCGGTTCCGGCAGACGACAGCGACCCCATC
>Ga0181535_10000154_pt1 | contig 103617 bp, 84 predicted proteins | sample PEATcosm2014_Bin_44_FD_119774 | JGI IMG/M metagenome (GOLD analysis project Ga0181535, IMG submission 119774) | Peatland microbial communities from MTU Mesocosm Facility, Houghton, MI, USA - PEATcosm2014_Bin17_30_metaG | ecosystem: Environmental > Terrestrial > Soil > Wetlands > Peat | place... | reverse complement strand
TGATATTTGCAATCCCACACCGTATGGCTGCCACGCTTATAGTTTTCCATCACTACAAGCCTAGTACCTTCCGTCGCCTAAAGGCGAGGGGTTTACGGATCCCCTATCGGGGACTCTAAATCAGTTCCACTCCCCACAGGTCGTGCAGGTGGAGCACACCTTCAACGTGATTGTCGGCATCGACGACGATCAGCGAGGTGATCTTGCGCTCTTCGAGGATCGCCAGCGCTCGCGCGCCCAGCTCGCTCCCGGCAATGGTGCGCGGATGTGGATTCATGGCTTCGCCGGCGGTGCGGCTCAAGGCGGCGCCGCCCTCGCGCTCCAAAAGTCTGCGCAGGTCGCCGTCGCTGATGACGCCTTGCAGTTTTCCCTGCTGCTGCACGGTGGTCATACCCAGCTTCTTCGACGACATCTCGTAGATCACGTCGGTCATTGGCGTCGCGGGCGAGACGATGGGGACGGCGTCGCCGGCTTGCATCAGGTCGCGCACCAGGGCCAGGCGCTTGCCCAGCTTGCCGCCGGGGTGGAGATCGGCAAAGTCTTCTGCCCGAAAGCCTTTTTGCACACTGACGGCGATGGCCAGCGCATCGCCCAGGGCCAGCATGGCGGTGGTGGAGGCGGTGGGAGCCAGGTTGAGCCCGCAGGCCTCGCGCTCGACGGAGCAGTCGAGGGCCACATCGCTGGCCTGGGCCAGGGTCGATGTGGGGCAGCAACAAAGGCTGATCAGGGCGTCGCCCTTGCGCTTGAGCGTGGCCAGCAGGCGCAGAATCTCTTCCGTCTCGCCGCTGGCTGAGAGCGCCACCACCACATCGCCCGGCATCAGCACGCCCAGGTCGCCGTGGACGGCCTCGGCAGGATGCAAAAAGAGCGCCGGCGATCCGGTCGAGCTGAGCGTGGCGGCGATCTTCTGGGCGATGATGCCGCTCTTGCCCATGCCGGTGACCACCACCCGGCCATTGCAGTGGCCGCAGCGCAGCAACAGGTCCACGGCGCGGGCGAAAGCGGGGGCCATGGGGCCCTCGAGCCGCGCGGCCAAGGCCTCCAGCGCCATGGCTTCGGTGCGCACCAAAGCCGCCGGGGTCAGGGTGGAAAGTTGGTCAGGCTGGAAGGTTTTTCCGATCTCGCTCATCGGTCTCTGATGGTAACACCACCTGCGCTGGGGCAGGCGCCCGCTCGTACAATAAGCGCAGAGGTCACTTCCCCATGAAACGCAAACCGCTGGTGCTTGCCGCCGCAGTGCTGATTCTGACCGCCTGTGCCGGGTCGGCATGGGTCATTAGGAAAAATCGTTTTTCCGCGTCGCTGCCGGCCGCGCGGGTTGAGATCGTGGCCGAAGCCGCCGCCGATCCTGCCGCCTCCGCGCTGCTGGGCAAGCCCGCGCCGGCCTTCACACTTGAAGATCTGAACGGCAAAAAAGTCTCTTTGGCGGACTACAAAGGCAAGGCCGTGCTCATCAACTTCTGGGCCACCTGGTGCGGTCCCTGCAAGATCGAGACGCCCTGGCTGATCGAGTTGCGCGCGCAGTACGCCGCGCAGGGCTTCGAGGTGCTGGGCATCTCCGCCGACGACCTGGACCGCGGCGATGCGGCCAAGCTGGCCGGCGAGAAGAAGCAGATCGCGCGGGCCGCGGCGCAGATGCAGATTCCTTACCCGGTGCTGATCGACGGCGGCTCGCTGGCCGAGGCCTTCGGCGGCCTGGATTCGCTGCCCGCATCGTTCTTTGTCGATCGCAACGGCGTGGTGGTGGCGTCGCAGACCGGACTGGTCTCGAAAGACGAGACCGAGGCCAAAATTCGCAAGGCGCTGGGAGAGATAAAGTGAGTCAGACAGATGAGCGGCGCAGGCAAAAGGAGAGAGAGCGAGGCGGGATGAAAAAGTGGAGCTATGGTGTGGCGGCTGCAGGTCTGTTGGCGGCGATGGCCCTGGGCCAGACGCCGGTGGGGACGCGATCAGACCGTTCGCTGACTCAAACCGGACCGGCCGCAGAAAAGGGTTCGGTCGAGTTTCTTTTTCCCGAGCAAGTGACCGTTCCCGCCAATAAAGCCTCGACGGTGACACTGCACTTCCGCGTGGCTCCAGGAATGCATATCAACTCCCACAGCCCCAAGGACGCATTCCTCATCCCCACTGTTTTCACCCTACCCGAGGGCGGCGGGGTGCAGTTGGAAGCGGTAACCTATCCCGCCGGAGCGGAATTCGCACTGCCTTTGGAGCCCAAGAACAAACTCAGCGTCTACACTGGCGAGTTCGTCCTGCTGGCCCGCATCGTGGCTGCTCCGGGCGATCATCTGGTGGAAGCCAAGCTGCGCTACCAGGCCTGTGACAACAACGCCTGCATGCCGCCGCGGACGTTGATTGTGGCCATGGATGTTGTTGGGACAGGGAACGAGGGAACAAGGGAATAGGGAATAGGGAACTGGGATTAGAGGTACGCGCCAGGGATGAAGGAACGCTGCCGTCCTGTAACTGAGAACTGACATCTGAGAACTGTTTACTGATCCCTAACCCCTGACCCCCGATCGCTGCTCTTCTCGCAGTTGGCGATGGCCTTGTCGAGCCACTCGGCTTCGGCGCTGTAATGGTCCAGCAAACGGCGTTTGATGGCCAGCAGCGCGGGCAGGAGCGCCGGATCGCCCAGGGCCATGGCCGCTTCAATGTGCATCGCCGCGGGCTCTTCCACGTTCAGAGCGCGCAGCAGCGGCTCGAGTGCGCGCCGGTCCTGGCGTCGCGCCAGTCCCACGAGGGCCTCGTTACGGGTCTCCTCGCAACTGTCTTCCAGGCGTGCCCAGAGCGCATCGCGAATCTCCTCGCTATCGGCATCGATGAAGGTGCCCAGGCCAAAGGTAGCCCAATCGCGGGTCTCGCGGTCTTCGTCGCGGCTGAGTTCGATGAGGGTTTGAATGGCGGCGGGATGGTTTTGTCCGCTGATGCCGTTGACCACGCCAAAACGCACCGCGGGGCTGGGATGGCCCTTGAGCGAGAGCAGCAGATCCAGGCAGCGGGGGTCGTCGAGGTGGCCAAGCGCGAAGGCGATGGCCGCCAATACGTCCTCGTCGGTCTCGCGGCGCAGCAGGCCAGCCAGGCCGTCGAAGGTTGCATCGGGAAAGCCTCTGCCCGGTGTGCCCAACTGGCCCAGAATGTGAGCGCCGAGTTTGCGCTCCCCGATCTCGGTGCTGAAACAGAGTCCCAGAGCGGAGTCCAGCACCTCGTGATCGCCGCGCGCTCGCAGGATGGAGACGTACTTCCAGGCCGCATCCTCATCGGACGCAGCCAGGGCAAGCTGGATCAACTCCGCAGTGGAACGAGGATCGGCTGGGGTTTCCGTAAGCGGCTCCTGGGCGTGGATCATGTTGGGGCAAGTATAGCGCCCCCAAGCAATTCCTGAATGTACCGATTCCGCGGAACAACATTTAAAGTGCTCAACATCGGCAATGGGCGCCGGCGCCGCGGCAGCCTTGGCGGCGGCGGGCAACTCCCCGAAGCAGCGTTTGATTCTTTCCCTCTTTGGCCGCTTTCCCGGTTTATTGCCAAAGCAAAGACCGTTGACGAAAAGAACTCCTCTACGCCCATCGACAGCGGCGCGGCCACGCTGCACAATGGAGAAGCAAAGAGGGGGACCCGGTTTGGCGCATCGCATTTTGATCATCGACGACGAAGACGACATCCGCGAAGTAGCTGCGCTCAGCCTGGAGACGGTTGCCGGCTGGGAGGTTCTCACCGCCAGCTCCGGCGCGCAGGGCCTGACCCGCGCCGCCGAAGCTCAGCCCGACGCTATCCTGCTGGACGTGATGATGCCGGGGATGGACGGCCCCAGCACCTTTCGCGAACTGCGCGCCAACCCCGCCACCGCCCGCATTCCCGTCCTGCTGCTTACCGCCAAGGTGCAGAGCAGCGATCAGCGCCGCTTCGCCGATCTGGGCGTCGAGGCCGTGCTTTTCAAGCCCTTCGACCCACTCACGCTCTCTACCCAGATCGCCTCCGTGCTGGGCTGGAGCTGAAAGGTTCACCCCGAGAAAGCCGCCGCCATGGAACCCATCGCTCTGCCCCTCCTCGAAGAAGCCATTCAGAAAATGTGGACGAAGTTTCTGCCCCAGATGGAAGAGCGCCTTGCCATCCTCGAAGAGGCTGACGCCGCCCTGGGGGCCGACATCCTCACCATCGAGCAGCGCAGCGCCGCCAACGCCGCAGCGCACAAGCTGGCTGGGGTGCTGGGCAGCTTCGGGCTGACCAAGGGCACCATCCTCGCGCGCGAGGCGGAGATCCTCTACTCCGGCGAACCGGAGACCGACCCCGCTGCCGCCGCACAGTTGCGCGAGATCACCGCCCAATTGCGCACCCTGATCGAGGAGAAGAAGAACAGCCATTAGCTTCTAGCCGCTAGCTGCTAGCCCCGGTTCGTCTACCGATCTCTCTTCCTGCCATTGCAATCAAACCTCAAGAAGACGTCCACCTGAATATGCTCAAAAGAACTTCATCCCACGCTCCTTTCTAGCGTGGGTCAGGCGAAGGCAGTAAGGGCTCTTCGAAGCCTATCGCGGGAAGGGCCGAAGGCAATCGCATGAACGTAATTCCCATGACAAAATCACCGTTCTGCGCCGCCCCTTCAGGGCTTCGGAGGCGTTTTCTGGCTGCTTTCCCAGCGCTGAAGCGCTGGGCTAGCCAACCTTGCGCCTCCGGCGCGGTAAAAAGCTGGCCATACTCTTAGATTCGGATTCATGCGATTGCCCTGGGGAGGGGCCGAAGGCGTCTGCCCCACTGCAGGTGCTTCCGGTAAACTCGTTTTTAGTGCCCCGCTCAGCCCCATCCACGCCGCAGTTGGACCTCAGCTTTGAGGAGCCTCGGCAGTCGCGGCGCATCTGGCCGGTCAGCGCGCTGGTGGGACTGGTGCGCGAGCGCGTTGAAGAGGAGTTTGGCGACGTCTGGGTCGAGGGCGAAATCTCGAACTTCCGCCCCGCGCCCTCCGGCCATGTCTATTTCACGTTGAAAGATGCCGGAGCGCAGCTTCCTATCGTGCTCTTCCGCCGTCAGGCGATGCTGCTTCGCTTTCGTCCCGAAGACGGCCTGCATGTGCTGGTGCGCGGGCGGGTCAGCGTCTACGAGCAGCGCGGCCAGATGCAACTGGTGGCCGAGACCATGGAGCCGGTCGGCGCAGGTTCGCTGCAACTGGCCTTCGAGCAGATCAAACAGCGGCTCAAGTCCGAAGGGCTCTTCGAAGCCGATCGCAAGCGACCGCTGCCCGCCTTTCCCCGCACCGTGGCCATCGTCACCTCGCCCACCGGCGCGGTGATTCGCGACTTTCTGAATATCGTCGCCCGCCGCCACTCCGGGCTAAATGTGCTGCTCTATCCGGTCAGCGTGCAGGGCGACCAGGCCCCGGCGGAGATCGACTTCGCCATCAACGAGCTGAACGCCGCCGATCTGACGGACGTGATCGTTCTGGCCCGCGGCGGCGGCTCACTGGAAGACCTGGCCGCCTTCAACAGCGAGCGCGTGGCCAGAGCGATTGCATCGAGCAGACTCCCTATCGTCTCCGCGGTGGGCCATGAGACCGACTTCACCATCGCCGATTTTGTCGCCGACCTGCGCGCCCCCACGCCCTCCGCCGCCGCCGAGCTGATTACCGAGGCCCAGCACAAGGTTGGCGAACTGCTCGCCGCGCTGGCGCACCGCCTGGAGCGCGCCGCCCGCTTTCATCTGTTGCAGGCCCGCCAGCAGCTCAGCCGCTTGCAGGTGAGCCGCGCGGAGGCGCGTCTGGCCGCCCTGTTGCGCCGCTACGAACAAAGACTCGACGATCTCACCTTCCGCCAGGAAGCGGCTTTGCGGAATCGGATCTTTCAGCATCGCCGCCATGTGGAACGCCTGACAGCCGCCGTCTTGCGCCACGATCCCCGCCAGGGATTGGCGCAGGCCCGCGAGCGTCTGCAGCGCTGCCGCACCCGCCTGGACCGCGCCCTGGAGCGCACTCTGCACACCAGTCAGGCCGAGTTAGGCGCGTTCGAAGCCCGCCTGCACGCGCTCTCCCCGCTGGCCGTGCTCGAACGCGGCTACGCCCTGGTGCTCAGCGCCGAGGGTGTACTAATCCGCTCAACCGCGCAACTCACTGCCGGCGACAGGGTCGTCACCCGCCTGCACGACGGCGCCTTCAGCAGTCGCGTGGAAGCGCCTACCTCAGCAAATGGAACCTCTCAGTAGCTTTCCGAGCGTTACACTTTTCTCATGAAGCGACTCAGTCCATCTCGCGTCACAGAAACGCTGGCGTGTTTGAAGAAGGCACGGGCCAACGTTTTTGGAGCTGACTCCCACGGCTTTCGTTTGAACCTACCATTGCCAGAAGAAGACGTTGCCGCATTCGAGCAACTACATAAAATCACTCTTCCACAAGACTATCGAGAGTTTCTGATTTCCATCGGGAATGGCGGGGCCGGCCCATTTTATGGTCTTTATCCGCTTGGCACGATGGATGACAACTTCGGCTTTAAAGTTTGGCAGGAAAATGATGGTTTGGTCGGCATTCTTTCTGAAGCGTTCCCACTCGATCAAGAGTGGAACGATTTGTCTGCCTTGCCAGAAGAGGATTTGCCTGACCGGGATCAATCCGAATACGACAGGCAAATAGAGGTTTTCGACAAGATTTACTGGAATTCCTCTCTTGTGAACGGAGCAATTCCTATATGTCATGAAGGATGTGCTCTGCGAATCTGGCTTGTGGTCACGGGAGTTCAGGCGGGATGCATTTGGGAAGACAGAAGAAGCGAGTACGGCGGACTGAGCCGATTGCGTTTGGCTGACGGCTCTCCTGCGACGTTCGCGCCTTGGTACGATGAGTGGATGAATGCTTGCTTGGCCGAGAAAAACGCCCCCACAAAAGTAAAATGAAATAAGTAGGGACAGTTGTTCCTATTGTGTGTTCTTCGCGGGTTTTTCTTTGATTCCGCGTCTTCGTTCCAAGAAATGAGACTATGACCCAGCCACAAACTCGTACACTCTTCGGCACCGACGGCATCCGCGCCGTCGCCGGCCAGTTCCCCCTGGACGCCGCCACCATCTACGCCGTTGGGCTGGCTCTGGGCCACTCCTTGCCGAAAGGCGGCATGGCCGCACCCAAGGTCATTCTGGGCCGCGATACGCGCGAGTCGGGCCCCTGGATCGCGGCCACGCTGGCCGCCGGGTTGCGCGCGGCTGGAGCCGAAGTGGCCAGCGCCGGCGTCGTTCCTACCCCCGCTGTCGCCTTTCTCGCCCGCACCCATGGTTTCGCCGCCGGAGTGGTCATCAGCGCCTCGCACAATCCCTGGCAGGACAACGGCATCAAGCTCTTCGGCGCGGACGGATTCAAGCTCCCCGACGCCCTCGAACTGGCCATGGAAGAGGAGATCCTGCACCACGCCGCGCAGTTCGAGAAACAGGGCTCCGCGGCGCCCGACCCCGCTTCCCTGCCCGTGGTCGAAGACGATGCCGCGCTGCAGGCCGACTACATTCAATTCCTCACCGACACAATTCCCGGCCTCTCGCTCGCCGGCCTGCATATCGTCGCCGATTGCGCCAACGGCGCCGCCGCGGCCATTGCTCCGGAGCTTTTCCGCCGCCTGGGCGGTCAGGTCGAACTGCTGCACGTCTTCCCCGACGGCCGCAACATCAACGACGGCTGCGGCGCGCTGCACCCGGCTCACGTGGCGGAGGAAGTCAAAAGACGCGGAGCGGCGATTGGCCTGACCTTCGACGGCGACGCCGACCGCTGCATGTTGGCCGGCGCCGAGGGCAACGTCATCAACGGCGACGCCATCCTGCTGGTGGCCGCCCGCGATCTGAAGTCCCGCGGCCTGCTCACCGGCGATCTGGTCGTAGCCACCACGATGTCGAATATGGGCCTGGAAGCGGCGCTCAAGCGGAGCGGCATCCAAATGCTGCGCGCCCCGGTGGGCGACCGCTATGTGCTCGAACAGATGCTCAAGCACAACGCGGCGCTGGGCGGAGAGCAATCGGGCCACATCCTGCTGCCGCACCTGGCCACTACCGGTGACGGATTGCTCACCGCTCTGGTGGTTCTGGACCTGATCGCCCGCTCCGGCAAGAGCATCGACGAGCTGACCGCGGATTTGCAGGTCTTTCCTCAGGTGATCGTCAACGTCAAGGTGCGGGAGCGCGTTCCGCTCGAGTCGATTCCCACCGTCGCCGCCGCCATACGCGCGGCCGAAGAGGCGTTGAAGGAAACGGGCCGCGTGGTCATCCGCTATAGCGGCACCGAACCCCTGGCCCGGGTGATGATCGAAGCCGAAAGCGAAGCCGCGATGAAGCTCCACGCCAACGCCATCGCCAGCGCCATTCGCGCAGAGTTGGGGGTCTAAACCAAAAAGACCGGAGCTGACTGCACGATCTCCAGCCTTTTCTCTCCCCCGCGTGATTAAAGTCATATCCAGTCCAACTGTCGACGAACTATCTTCCAATTGAAGGAAGAATCATGAGCCAACCTGTCATTTCGGCCTCTGCCATCCCCGTCGAGAAGAAAAAGTTTGTTCGCCGCACGGCGTCCGACCGCTCGCAGCGCATCCGATTGATCGTGCAGGGCCTTTTTGTCGCGCTGAATCTCTGGATCGGCGCGCAATTCCTGCTCTGGGTGGGCTGGATCGAACGCGGCGGCGCGGGGTTGGCCGTCTCCCGGCCGGCTGGCGCTGAGGGCTGGCTGCCCATCGCCGGATTGATGAACTTCAAGCTCTTTCTGCTCACCGGCCAAGTACCCGCGATTCATCCCGCGGCCATGGTGCTTTTTATTGCCTTTCTGCTGATGAGCCTGCTCCTGAAGAAAGCCTTCTGCAGTTGGCTTTGCCCGGTGGGAACCCTCTCCGAGCTTCTTTGGAAGGCTGGACGCAAGATGTTTGGACGCTCATTGCATCTGCCCCGTTGGGCCGATCTGCCGCTGCGCTCGCTGAAATACCTGCTGCTGGCCTTTTTTGCCTTCATCATCGGCTCCATGTCGGCGGCCGCGCTAACCGAATTTTTGCAGACCCCTTACGGCTTGATCGCCGATGTGAAGATGTTGAACTTCTTCCGTCATCTCGGCCTGACGGGAGCGGTGGTGCTGCTGACGCTGGCCGCGCTCTCGCTCTTCATTCAGAACTTCTGGTGCCGCTATCTCTGCCCCTACGGCGCACTGATGGGGCTGGTTTCCTTGCTCAGCCCGATGAAGATCCGCCGCGACAGAGAAGCCTGCATCGACTGTGGCGAGTGCGCCCGCGCCTGCCCCGCCGCGCTGCCCGTGGACCGGCTGCTGCAGATTCGCTCCGTCGAGTGCACCGGCTGCATGGCCTGCGTCTCCGTCTGCGCGACCGAAAACGCGCTGCACTTCGCCCTGCCGCCGCGCAGCTTCGCTCGGTCCTCGGATCGATGGTACCGGCGCTCGTTCGGGCCGCGTACCGTAGCTGCTCTGCTGGCCTTGATCTTTTTCGGACTTATTCTGGCGGCCAAAGCCACCGGGCATTGGCAAACCCATCTGCCCAACGCGCTCTACTTCGATCTGGTGCCGCGTGCCGACGAGCTCAGCCATCCAATGCGATAAAAACAAAACCGGATTTGTCGGGATTCTGAGGGATTTGAATGCAACCATCAGAATCGTTCCCTTCGCAAGGGAAGGCAGATGCCGTTTTCTCTCCCTCCCCCCGGCGACCTGCTGCATCTTTTCCGCCTGATCAAGGATCTGCGTTCACGCCTGGAGCTCTAAATACAATCAGACTTGAACGCAAATCCGGTTTTCCACATCAATTCAGAGCCAGTTTGCCCACTTTTTCTTGGCGCGGTGTCTAAAGGGATATGTATCTATCGCGTAAGGGAGACACTCGATGTGGATGAGATCTAAGTTTTTCAAACCTGGCCTATTTGTATTGGCTGCTTGCGTCACGTTTTTCCTTTCAATCGCTCTTTATGCTGTTACTGCACATGCGCAGTCCGATAAGCCCAAAGTGAGTGAACAGCCATTGACTGCGGAGCAGCTCGCCATCTACCGCGAAATCCTCAAGGACTGGATGAATGACGGAAAGCACCCTGTTCATCTGGCAATCTTCACCACACCGCTAGAAAACGATGCCGAGAATTGCGACAAGAAGATTGTCTTAGAAAAAGTTGACCCTAATCTGATCCATCGTTTTCGCACTGAAGATCTGCCCTCGCTTGGCTTGAAGAATATCGGCCTTGTTGACCCCGACGCACAAAACAAAGAGGTTCGGGAGAACGATCCAGGGAAGGCAATCAGTCAGGGAAAGTCTGTCGACGAGGCTGTTAAAAATGGATTCGCTCATGGTTTGGTCACGCTCAGCGAAATCCGATTCGATCCAAAGCATGAACATGCAATTGTCTGGTACGGATTCAGGTGCGGAGGTCTGTGCGGAAATGGTGGTACGGTCATTCTGGATAAAAAAGATGGCAAGTGGTTCCAAAGAAGACCCTGTAGCATCTGGATGTCGGAAGAAAGGGCCCCTTCGCCTTACTTCTCCAATTCAATCCAGATAAAATCGATGGAGCATGGAAATCAGCGACTTTAACCCCCCTACCGCCGCTCCCGAGACGATTCTGGACGGCAGCCGTTTTGTCCGCGCCTGTCTGCGCCGCCCTGTCGACCGCACCCCCGTCTGGTTTCTGCGCCAGGCCGGCCGCTACATGCAGGAGTACCGCGACATCCGCAAGCACCACACGCTCGTCGAGATCTGCAAGCAGCCGGAGATCGCCGCCGAGGTCACCATCACCGCCGCCGAAAAACTGGGCGTGGATGCAGCCATCATCTTTGCCGACCTGCTGCTGCCGCTCGAGCCGATGGGCCTGGACTTCGAGTTTCAGGCCGGCGAGGGCCCGGTCGTCTACCATCCCCTGCGCACCGCCGAGGACGTCAGCAAGCTGCGCACCGACCGCGCCGCCGATCTGGCCTATGTGGCCAAGGCCATTGAAAAGGTGGCTGCGCATTTCAAGGACCAGTTGGGCATCATCGGCTTCTGCGGCGCTCCCTTCACCCTGGCCAGCTACATGATCGAGGGCGGCGGATCGAAGAACTACATCGAAACCAAGAAGATGATGTATCGCGATCCCTCCGCCTGGCGGATGCTGCTGGACAAGATCATCGTCGTGCTCACCGAGTACTGCCGCCTGCAGGTCGAGGCCGGCGCCGATGTGATTCAGATCTTCGACTCCTGGGTGGGCGCGCTGAGCCTCACCGACTACCGCGCTTACGCCTACGAGGCCTCGCAGCGGCTGGTCCATGCCGTGCAGGCCATGGGCGTGCCGGTGATCTATTTTGGCGTCGAGACCGCCGGACTGCTCAGCGAAATGGCCTCCACCGGCGCCGACGTCATCGGCCTGGACTGGCGGCAGCCGCTTGACGAGGGCTGGGCGGCGGTGGGCCACGGCCACGCCGTGCAGGGCAACCTGGACCCCATCACCCTCTTCGCCCCGCTCGAGGTGCTGGAGCAGCGCGTGCACGAGATTCTGCGCGCCGCCAATGGCCGCCCCGGCCACATCTTCAACCTGGGCCACGGCATCGTGCCCGGAACTCCGGTAGAAAACGTGCAGGCCGTGGTCAAGATGGTGCGGGAGTTCAAGCTATAGACGGAGGAAGCAGGGGCCTTCAGGCCCCTGAAGAGAGTTATTCAAGGCATGGCCTTTAGGCCCGGGCTTTTGCTCCTCTTTGCACCTGTCAGCATTTCTACTCGCAGTTTTTCCTAAACCTCTTTTGATTTTCAGTTCCATCGAAACTATGGAGAGATCATCATGCCCAAACAAGCGGTCCTTCTTCTCGCCCACGGAACTCCGGACTCCATCGAAGAGATTCCCGCCTACCTGCGCAACGTGACCAGCGGCCGCCCGCTGCCGCCGCAGGTGGTCGAGGAGATTCAGCACCGCTACAGCCTCATCGGCCGCAGTCCGCTGACCGAAATCACCCTGCAGCAGGCCCGCCTGGTCGAAGCGGAGTTGGCCGAGGCGAAACTCCTCGCCTCCGGTCAACCGGCGCGGGTTTATGTGGGCATGCGCAACTGGCGTCCCTACATTCCCGACGTGGTGCAGCAAATGCGCGCCGACGGCGTGGAAGAGGCGGCGGTGATCTGCATGGCGCCGCAGAATTCGCGCACCAGCGTGGGCCTTTATCGCCGCTCGGTAGAAGCTGAGGCGGGTTCCATCCGCATCGACTTCACTGCCGGCTGGGCCCGCCATCCGCAGTTGATCGAGGCCTTCGCCGAACGCCTGCTGCCCGCCTGGAAAAAACTCAGCGCCGAGACAGGAGCGCCTGCGCCGGTGTTGTTTACCGCGCACAGCGTGCCCAGCCGCACCGTCGAGCCCACCGCGGACGGCCAGCCCGCCGACCCCTATGCCGAAGATGCCCGCGCCACGGCGGAATTGGTCGCCGCCAGCCTGCCGCCGGGAACTGAGCACCGCTTCGCCTTTCAGAGCCAGGGCCAGAGCGGCGGTCCGTGGATTGGACCCACTGTCGAGGAAACGCTGACCGCACTGGCTGCCGCCGGCCACAAGGCTGTCTTGCTGCAGCCCATTGGCTTTCTCTGCGACCACGTGGAGATTCTTTACGACGTGGACATTGCCTTTCGCCAATACGCCGCCAAGCTGGGTCTGCGGCTGGAACGGCCCGCATCGCTCAACGCTTCCCTGCCCCTGGCCCGCGCCGTGGCCGATCTTGCCCGCCAGGCAGCAGCGCGGCTCGATTCACTTCCAGGAAAAAATTGAGTTACTGCGCGGCTTTTCTCCTATAAACTGGGGTCTAATTCATTCTTCTTGCCGGGAATGGCTTCATTCGATACGCATAACTTGTTGTGTTTAGAGAGAGACAGGCGTGGACCGGGGGGTCCGCGATACAACCGGCCGGGAGGCCGGCGCTATAGGTTCATATCCCGTAGGTCGGCGAAAGCCGGCGGGGGACTTGGGAGGAGGATTTGGCGCTCCGCTTCTGGTCGAGGTTTCAATTGAAATCCACGCCTGTCGTGTGTGCGGTGTGCGCCATCAAATTGCGGCGTGTGCAGCGCCGGGGCTTCGTCCAGAAACACATTCTCCCCCTGCTCGGTTTTTTCCCCTGGGAGTGCCCGGTCTGCCGCGAACGGCTCTTTTACCTTAAGCGCGACAAGCAAAAAAGCTATCCGCAGACCCCGCAGATGTAGGCCGAACGCGGTTGTGACGGCTTTTTGGCGCCTTCTCAACTGCGGAAAAAGTTGCGGGCCAAAAACAGCACATTGGCCGGCCGCTCGGCCAGACGGCGCATGAAATACGGGTACCACTCCCGCCCAAAGGGCACATAGACGCGCACCTTGTAGCCAGCGCGCACCAAATCCCGCTGCAAATCGCGGCGGACCCCGTAGAGCATCTGGAACTCGTAACGGCTGGGAGGAATGCCGTGCTGGCGGGCGTAATCCCGGATGGCCGCGATCATCTTTTCGTCGTGGGTGGCCAGACCGTGGTAGAGGCCGCTCTCCAGCAACCGGCAGCTCAGGCGCAGATAACTCGCATCCACGTCGGCCTTGCGCGGGAAGGCCACCGAGGCCGGTTCCTGGTAAGCGCCCTTGCACAGGCGCACGCGCAGGCCTTCGGCCAGCAATCTCTCTATATCGTCTTTTGACCTGTAGAGGTAGGCCTGGATGACGATGCCCACCGCCTCCCGCAACTCCGCCTGCGCGTGCAGGCGGCGGACGATCTCCAGCGTGGAGTCGGTGAGCGAGGAGTCTTCCATATCGATACGCACGAAGCTGCCGATGGAAGCCGCGTGGCGCACCAGGGATTCAACCACGGTGTAGGCCAATTCAGGCGCGATCTCCAACCCCATCTGGGTGAGCTTGACGCTGATGTTGGCGTCGAGTTTGCGGGCGGCGATCTCGTCAAGCAGACGATGGTAGATCTCGGCGGCGCGGTGCGCCTCGGCCTCGGTGGTGACGCTCTCGCCCAGCGAGTCAAGGGTGACGAAGATGCCCTGGCGGTTGACAGAGGCGGCCACGCGCAATGCGTCCTCGATCTCCATCCCGGCGACAAAGCGGGAGCTGAGCCGTGCGCCAAGGGTAGAGCTTTCACTGAAGCGGCGCATCGAACGGTTGCGCGACAAACCGATAAAGAACGAACGCAAAAGAGGCATAAAGAACCTGCCGACCAGGGCTCTCACTTCAGCCCCGAAAGCCGGACTCGTCATTTTCGCACAAGATGAGGGTGAGTGGTTTGATGCAGCAAGAATTCAGCTATTACCGTGATCGTTTAATTGTGAAACATGGATTCCATGAAATGGGTGCCCCCGGTCCCGATTTTGGGACCGGGGAGATTGCATATCCAAACGCTCACGATATTAGTACCTTGACCGTGTGAAAGAATCCTCCCCGGTCTCAAAAACGAGACCGGGGGCACCCGCAACAGCTTCCTGATACTGTGATTGTTCCATACCTCATCTTCAGTTCACCTGGTAAACCGTGCTGCCGTGGGCAGGCAATGTCAATTGAATCGCATTTGATCTGTTGAACTTGCTCCCGTCCCACAGATTACGTGTCCCTCTCACAGTGCATGGACCCCATTTCGATTTAGGCTTGATCTGGTCCCATTTGAAGTTCAGTGTTACGGATTTATCGTCGAGATTAAAGAAAGCAAAATAGGCGAACCCGCAGTCGGTTCCGGGCAGCATTGCCTCCCACACCCGCACATTCTCGAAACCCGCGGGCAGGTTCTTCACCGGCTCGCTCTTCCACGCCTTCTGATCGATCTCCATCAGTTCCTTGTTGGTCATCAGGGACTTGGTAAAGTCGTCCAGTTTGGTTAAGTTGCCGCCGAAGATCAGCGGCGAGCGGGTGATGGCCCATAGCGTCATCTCGGTGCGCTGCTCGTCCTGGGTGTAGTTCGACTGCCGCACGTGGTCCTTGCCGGGATGCGGTCCCAAGTAGCCCTCGGGGAGCATGTCGGGGTCGGGCCAGTTGCCCGGCTTCACATACGACGCCCACTTCTCCAGGCGGTCGAACTCGTCCTTCAGCCCGAAGGGGTATTCCGTCGTCTTGTCCGGATGGGGAAAGGTCCAGGCGTCCCAATGGTCGTCGGCGATGCGCCACATCTGGGCGTATTTGGCCACCTCGGCAGCGTGCTCCAGTTGCGTGGGACCGGGCGAGAGGCTGAGCACGATGGGGCGGCCGGTTTTCTGGATGGCGGCGGCGATCTGGCGAATCTCGGTGGGGCGGTAGGGATGGTCGCTGATGCAATCCACCTTGAGGTAGTCGAGGCCCCAACCGGCGTAGAGCTTGAGCATCGAGTCGTACCAGGCCTGGCCGGCGGCGTTGTCCTGGACGCCGTAGTTGGCGTCGTCCCAGGGGCAGGAGTCGCCGGTGTCGGCGGCGTCCGCGGCGTGGAAGCTCGATCCGGCGATGGGCAGATTCTCTTTGACCACCTGCTTGGGGATGCCGCGAACGATATGAATGCCGAACTTCAGCCCCTGCGCGTGGACCCAGTCGGCCAGCGCCTTGAAGCCGACGCCGTTGGCCGCGTCGGGAAAACGGCTGGCTACGGGAATCAGCAGGCCGTTGGCGTTCCACAGGTATTTACGCGATTCCAGCTTGTCGCCGAAGGGGTTTTCCATGTACCAGCCTTCGTCGATGACGGCATACTGCCAGCCCAACTGCTTCATGCCGGCCAGCACCGTGGCGTTGGCCTTGAAATCGGCCTCGTCGATGGTGAATCCGTAGGCGTCCCAACTGTTCCAGCCCATGGGCGGGGTGGGCGCGGGGTTCTGGGCGCGGCAGAGGCTGGGGGCCAGAGTCGAGGCGGCAAGACAGGCGGCGAAAAGCAGTCGTGAGCGGAGCATTGGAAACGTATACCACAACCCCCGCGCGCACGGCCCGGTTTTTTCAGCCCCGCACTTCTCAAACTCATTCCTCCCCTGCCCCTCGCATGATAGCCTTTTGGGCAGCGCCGCCGGTCGTGAACCGGCATTCTGTGTTTTTGCCGGAGATGCCTTGTCGAGCTGGGCCTTGCTCCCTTCCTCCGCAGCATTGGTGGATGCGGCAGGCCATGCAGACAACCGTCTTCGCACACCTTCAGAGCAGTCCGGGCCTTTCCGTTGAGCGCTTCCCGCGCTGGTTGCCGCCGCTGGACTCCCTACCCCAATCGAGGAAATTCGATGAATCGTTTCCGTCTGCTCCCCATTCTCTGGCTGGCCGCCGCCTGTGCGCTGGCACAGGCCCCCGCGAACACCTCTCAACCCACAGCGCCGGCGATCGTGCACAGCTTTGACGCCAGCGCCATCGACAAGACCGCCGATCCCTGCACCGACTTTTATCAGTACGCCTGCGGCAATTGGATCAAGAGCAACCCCGTTCCTGCCGACCAGGTGCGCTGGGCGCGTTCCTTCTCGCTGCTGCATGAGCGCAACCTCTACCTGCTCTGGCAGGAACTGGACGCCGCCGCTGCGAGCCCCAAAACCCCGCTGGAGAAGCAGTACGGCGATTATTTTGGGGCCTGCATGAATACCGATCTGGTGGAGAAGAAGGGTCTGACTCCGCTGCAACCGGCGCTCAAGCGCATTGCCGACATGCCGGATGCGCACGCACTGGCCGCGCTGGTGGCCGATCTGGCCGCGCAGGGCAGCCCCACCGGGCTCTTCCGCTTCGGCGTCGAACAGGACGACAAGGACTCCTCGAAGCAGATCGCCAATATCGGCCAGGGCGGCCTCTCTCTGCCCGACCGCGACTATTACATCGTCGACAGCAAGCGCTTCCAGACGATTCGCGCGCAATATATCGAGCATGTGACCAAGATGTTTGTTTTGGCCGGCGACACCCCCGAGCAGGCCGCCAAGGAAGCCGCCGCGGTGATGGAGATCGAGACCGCGCTGGCTCAAGCCTCAACCAGCCGTGTCGATTTGCGTGACCCCGAGAACCGCTACCACATCTTCACGCTTGCCGACTTTCAGAAGCTCACCCCGGACTTCGATTTTGCCAGCTACTTCAAAGCCGTCAAAATCGGCAAATTCGAGACCCTTAACGTAACCACGCCCAACTTCTTCAAGGGACTGAACGAACTGATGGCCAAGGAACCGGCCGATGCCTGGAAGTCCTATTTCCGCTGGCACACTCTGCACGCCTCGGCCAGCAATCTGCCCAAAGCCTTCTTCGACGAGAATTTCGCCTTCTTCGGCAAAACGCTGGCAGGGCAGAAGGTGCCGACTCCGCGCTGGAAGCAGTGCACCATGGCCACCGACAACGCTCTGGGAGAGGCCGTGGGCCAGGACTGGGTGAAGAAGAACTTCCCCCCCGCCGCCAAGGCCAGCATGGACCAGTTGGTGGCCGCGCTGGAGAAATCCCTGGGCGACGACATCAAGACACTGCCCTGGATGAGCGATGCGACCAAAAAGGCCGCCGAAGAGAAGCTGGGCATGATCCGCAACAAGATCGGCTACCCCGAGAAATGGCGCGACTACTCGGCGCTCAAGGTGGAGCGCGACGACCTGATCGGTAACCTGCACCGCAACGCCATCTTCGAGCGCAACTGGAACCTCGGCCACCTGGGCAAGCCGGTGGATGAGAAGGAGTGGGGCATGACGCCGCCCACGGTCAACGCTTACTACGACCCGTCGATGAACGACATCAACTTCCCCGCCGGCATCTTGCAGCCGCCGTTCTTCGACTTCACGGTCGATCCGGCGGTGAACTTCGGGGCCATTGGGGTGGTGATCGGCCACGAGATGACTCACGGCTTCGACGATGAGGGCTCGAAGTACGACGGCAAGGGCAATCTGCGCGAGTGGCAGACCCCCGAGGACCGCAAGGCCTTCACCGAGCGCACCGACTGCGAAGTGAAGGAGTACAGCGGCTTCGAGGCGGCACCGGCGCACGGCGACACCCCGGCGCAGAAGCTCAAGGGCGATCTGACGCTGGGCGAGAACACGGCCGACAACGGCGGCCTGCGCATCGCCTACATGGCTCTGCTGGATACGCTGGCGGCCCAGGGCAAGAGCATCAAGGATCAAATCGACGGCTACAACGAGGCGCAGCGCTACTTCCTGGGCTTTGCCCAGGTGTGGTGCCAGAACCAGACCGAGCAGTCGGCGCGGCAGTCGGCGCTGACCGATCCCCACTCCCCCGGCCAATGGCGGGTCAACGGCACGGTGCAGAACTTCGACGAGTTCGGCAAGGCCTTTGGCTGCAAACGGGGCCAACCCATGATGCCGGCCAACTCCTGCCGCGTCTGGTAATGTGCACTCTTCGTGGGAGCCGTGGGCACACAGCCCTGGCTCCCACGGGAGGCCGCCTGGCATTTGCCGGGCTCAATGACGACTCCCCACCCGCATCTCGCCCTCCGTTGACCTTTCCCGCTCGCGCTGCGTCCAAACCTCGACAGCCTGAAAAAAGGCTACGTACCCACCTGCGACCCGGATTCCGGCGTCGCCGGGATAGAATGATCTCGAATAACCTGCTTGTTTCCTGCTGTCTTCTGTGGAAACTAGGCACAACCAGCCCTCGGCTTTTACAATGCATCAGGGACCCGTCCCAACCCAGCTCTGCTGTGGAACGATCAAACTTGGCGGCGAACGCCCTGCCAGGATGAAGGAATCGCATGAAGTTTACGAAATTCGGCAAGGCCCTTCTGATGGGCGCCCTTTCCGTGGGTGTTGTTGTCAGCCTTACGTCTTGCGTCCAGAGTTATTCGGTCGGCTATTTGTATGTGACTGGAACGGTGACCGCTGAGACTTCCGGCAGCGGCATCATCAGCGGTTTCTCGATTGACCACAACACCGGCAAGCTGACCGCCATCCACGGACTGCCCATTAGCAGCGGCGGCGCCAACCCGGATCGCGCCGTGCTGATCACCGGCAGCCGCTTTCTTTATGTGCTGAACCGCGGCGTCAATGCCGCGGGCGGCGCCGACTGCACCTCCGCCAACCCCTGCCAGAACGCCAATATCACCCAGTTCGCGGTGGGCGCCAACGGCATCCTCAGCGCCCAGGAGACCTTTTATACCAAGGGTCTCAATCCCTTCCGGCTTGTGGCCGACGGTTCGGGAAACTTCCTTTATGTACTGGACCACGATTCCATTGGCAAGGATGGCATCAACCCTGCCAACGCCACCACCAACCCCAATCCCAACTGCGCGCTCACCCTGGGGAACAGTCTCACCACCTGCGGAGACATAACGGCCTTCAGCATCAATTCCACCACCGGCCGCCTGACCACGCTGCAGAACACTCAGACCTCGGCCAACGGCACACCCTTGAATTACTTCCCGGTTCCCGCCAATCCAGTGGATTTCGTAATGGCCTCGGGGAACTTGATCACCCTGAGCGGGTCCTCGTCGACCGATTACCCCTACAGCGGCGGCTCTTCCGTCTTTCCCTACGCTTACAGTAGCGCCAACGGACAGTTGACGATCAGCCAGAACAGCCCGCAGCCCCTGACAGGCATCGCCGCCGCAACCGCGCTGGTCTATGCCAACAGCTATGTGTATGTATTGGACAACGAGCCGCTCGCCGGAACCAGCGCCAAGAGCCAGATTCTTCCCTACTCCGTCGGTACCGGCGGGGCCTTGCAAGCCCAGATCGGCGGTCCGGTGCCGGACGACGTGACTCTTTCCAACCCGATTGCCATGCTGGTCGAGTCCAAGGGCAAGTGGGCCTATGTCGCCAATCAGGGAAACAATACCGGCACCTCTGGCAACGCGCAGAGCGGCCTTGCCGGTTATGTGATCGACCCCAACACCCGAGTGCTCACCACCCTGCCCGGCGAACCCTTTGGATCGGGCGCCGGTCCGCAGTGCATCGTCGAGGACCCCTCCAACCAGTTCGTCTACGAGGCCAACTTGTACGATTCCACCGTCACCGGCCGAATGCTGGATCAAAACTCCGGCGATCTGAACAACCTCTCTCAGGTTTCCAGCTTTGCACTCACCGGCCCGCCCACCTTTTGCCTGATGGACGGACGCACCAATTAGTTGCGCGCCGGAGAATAGTCTTACCGCAGCGCGAAAGCCGCACGACCAACCGGCAGGAGCGTTTCGTATCTGGAATGTAGTGAACTAGCTAACCTAGCCGAACCCCGGGCGCAATGTTCTAGAGGCGCCCGGAGTTCGATTTCAAACCGTTTCACCTGTGCCAGAATCCTGGCCCGCGGACGAAAGATGCGCATGAAGTTCAACAAAACAAGCCAGCTGCTGCTGGTCTCCGCGGCCAGCCTGCTGGCGGCCAGTTTGGTGACCGCCTGTGAAACGCTCACCGTGGATTTCGTTTTCGTAACCAGTTCCAAGGCCGCGGGATCCAACAATTACGGCGAAGTGGATGTCTTCGAGATCAATTCGGAGTCTGGGTTTATGCGTCAGATCCCTTCCTCGCCCTTCCCCTCGGCCGGACGCAACCCGGTGGCTGAAGCGCTCTCGTCGGACAACCAGAACCTCTATGTGATCAACCGCGACGACAGCAGCATCGTACAGTTCGCCATCGGCAACGACGGCAAACTCTATCCGCAGGCTACGACCGATACCACCGGCAACCAGATTCAGGGCCCCAATAACACCATCCTCAACACCGGCGCCGTCGGCATCTTTCCTTTGGGGGCAACAGTAGCCGGGTCCAACCTGTTCGTGGCCAACACCTACCAGCCGCTGCCTGCTTGTTCTCCGGCTTTTCCGTGCTCCGGTTCAGTGGGTGTTTATCCCCTCAGCAAATCGGGCGCGTTGGGTGTCGCCGCAACCAACGGCTCAATCAGCTACTGGCCGCTGAACCTTTCCGGCACCAACTCGGCAGACATTATTCTGCCCACAGGTTTGGCCTCCCTGGCCTCCGGCGCAGAACTCTATGTGAGCGCCTACGACACCACCGCCAACACCGGTTACGTCTTCGGCTTCAACATCGGGAGTAGCGGGACATTGTCACCGATCACAGGCAGCCCCTGGACTGTTGGCACCCATCCCTCGGCCCTCATCGGCGACCCTACCAGCAAGTATCTCTATGTGACCGACTTCGCCAGCGGCAATGTACTGGGATATAACCTCACTTCCTCAGGCGTTTTGAGTACGCCGCTGGCCGGTAGTCCCTACGCGACCGGCAGCCAGCCTTCGGCCATTACCACCGACCCGGCATCCGGTTGGGTCTATGTGGCCAATTCCCAGGACTCGACGGTGACCGCCTTTTCCATTACGGGCGGTCCGCTCGCTCGCATCGGCACCTACCCTACTGGCTTGCAGCCTGTGGCCATCGGCGTCGACCCCTCGCACCATCATTTTCTTTTTACGGTGAACTACCTGGGCAACACTGTCGCCGGCTCGGTCTCGGGCTTTGAACTGGGCAGCGATGGCAGCCTGATCCCGTCGCAGGATTCGCCCTACACCTCCAACGCACAGCCCACCGCCGCGGTCGCGATTCCGCACAACGGCAGCAATTAGGCGCAGAACTCCGGCCCGCAGCGATGCGGGCCTTGCCCCCCGGCCCTGGGCCGGATTCGCTCGCACTACCCCGTGTCAGGCTTTTACAATAGGGCGGGGCAACCTAACCAGCACTCATGGGGCTTGTAGTACGGCCCACGACGAAGGAAGCGCATGAAGTTCAGCAAATTGAGCCAGCTCTTTCTGGTCTCTTCTCTCGGCCTGCTTGTGGCCGCTCTTTTGACTGCCTGCCAGCTTGTCACCATCGACTACGTTTTCGTGGCCAACTCCGCGGGCTCGGGACCGAGCAGCGCCGGACAGATCGGGATCTACGCCCTGGACAACGCCTCGGGCGCCATCCGTCCCGCAGCGACCACTGTACAGACCGGAACCTCCGGCCCTGTGGCGATGGCCGTGAGCTCCGACTACGCGCATCTCTACGTCGCCAACACGGGCAACAACTCCGTTATCCACTTCACCGTCGCCTCCGACGGCACGTTGACCAAGGCGGATACGGTAACCCTGGCGTCTGCTCCGGTTTCGCTGGTCGTGAACGCTGCCAATACCTATCTGTACGTAGTCTCCGGAACCAGCTCGGCTACGTTGACCGAGTATGCCCTCTCGGCGGGCGTCATTGGCTCTGCAACTTCCACGCAACAACTCAGAATTGGAAGCGATACAGTGCTTCCCACCGGCGTCTTCGCCTTGGCCAACAATAACGCCGTCTATGTCTCGGCTTATGACCAATCGGCTTACAATCCCGGCTGCACCCCGACCCCGCCGGCTACCAGTTGCATCACCAGCAACGCCAACCCCGGCTGGGTCTTCGCCTTCACCGTGGGCACAAGCGGCGCGCTCAACCCCTCGGCGAACAGCCCCTATGCCGCCGGGATCAAGCCCTCCGCCGTTACTGCCGACCCCACCAATCGCTTTGTGTATGTCACCGATTACGCATCCAGCGAACTGATCGGCTACGCCATCACGGCCTGCAACGCTCCCGTAAGCGCCGCGGGTTGCCAACTGAGCTTCCTCATCAACGGCCCCTTTAAAACCGGCTACCAACCCAGCGCCCTGGCCATCGATCCCCGCGGCAAGTTCATCTACGTAGCCAATGCCCTGGACAACTCGGTCTCAGCCTTTAACATCGACCTGACGACGGGAACCCCTGCAGCCGCGGTTAACCCCACCGGCAGCGCCACCAATTCCACCGACGGGCGGCCTGTGGCGCTGGCCATCGACCCGGCGATTGGACGCTTTGTCTTCACTGCCAATCACGATGGCAACTCCGTCTCAGGCTTCGTTCTGGACCCCACCGCAGGTACCCTGGGCCAGACCCAGGCCACGCCGTATCCCGCCGGCTATCAGCCCACGGCCATCGTCATGGTGCCCCATGGCAACCACTCCGTTCAGTCGGTTACACCGTAGTCGACTGAAGCATGGATAAAAAAGCCCAGCCCCCGCGGCTGGGCTTTTTTGTGGCTGTAAAGGCGCTCTTCAAGCGCTTTTTTTGAACCAGGATGAAATCCAGAAGGCGTTCTTGAACAATCAAAGATAAACGTTTTACTAAGGCGCTTTGCAACGCATATACTGTCTGCTGCCAGAGAAGGCTCGCGGCTGCGGTACTCTATGCGCAAGCGGCCCTTCCAGGACGCTCAAGGAGAATCCATCGTGCCAGCCCGACTTCGCTTGCTCTTGCTGCTCTTGCTTGCCTCGGTCCCTCTTGCCCGCGGCGCCACGCCGCCCCCGCCGCCCAATCACTTTCACGTCGCCATTTACATCACCGTTGGCGTGGTCGAGAAGATGAAAGACCCCGTCTGGTTGCAGCAGTCCTTCGATCAAATCAGCAGTCAGGTTCACGTGGACAAGGTCTACATCGAGACCTATCGCAGCGGCCTGATCGCCGACGATCAGCTGATCGAGACCGTAAAGGCCTTTTTCACCGCCCATGGCGTCGAGGTGGCGGGCGGCATCGCCTACTCTGCCGGCGGCGACAACGTCGGCCGTGAAGGCCCCCTGCACGAGGTCAGCCAGGCCGAGCCCGGCCAGTTCGTCAGCTTCTCTTACACCGACCCCGAGCACCGCGCCTACGTCAAGCGCGTCGCCGAGATCACCGCCCGGCACTTCGACGAGATCATTCTCGACGACTTCTTTTTCAACAACACCAAGCGTGACAGCGACATCGCCGCCAAGGGCGCGCAGAGCTGGAGCGAGTTCCGCGTCAAGCTGATGGACGAGGTTTCGCGCAATCTGGTCGTCGGCCCAGCCAAGGCCGTCAATCCCAAGGTCAAGGTCATCGTCAAGTACCCCAACTGGTACGAGCACTTTCAGGCCAACGGCTACGACCTGAAGGACGAGCCGAAGATCTTCGACGGCATCTACACCGGCACCGAAACCCGCGACCCAGTTAATAATGATCAGCACTTGCAGCAATACGAGAGCTACGAGATCATTCGCTACTTCGACAACATCGCCCCCGCGCACAACGGCGGCGGCTGGGTCGATACCTATGGGACCAGGTACGTGGACCGCTACGCCGAGCAGCTTTGGGACACCATGCTGGCCAAGACGCCGCAGATCCTGCTCTTCCAGTACAGCGACCTGCTGCTGCCCGCGCAGATCGGCGATCGCGCCGCCTGGAGCGCCCTGGACACCAGCTTCAAAGCTGGCGATCTGGCCCAATGGAATGCACGCGGAAACGGTGCGGAGGCAGTGAGTTGGGCCGCAGTGGCCGGCTACTCCCTGAGCAAGGTCAACGAAGTGGTGGCCAAGCTGGGCAAGCCAGTCGCTCTGGCCAGCTATAAGCCCTACCAATCCACCGGCGAGGACTATCTGCACAACTACCTGGGCATGATCGGCATTCCCGTCGAGATGCATCCCGAGTTTCCCAGCGCCGAAAAGACCATCCTGCTCACCGAAGACGCCAAATTCGACCCCGAGATCGTCGCCAAGATCAAAAAACATCTTGAAGAGGGCGGCAATATCGTGATCACCAGCGGCCTGCTCAAAGCCCTGCAAGGCAAGGGGATCGAAGGCATCGCCGAAGTGGAGAACACCGGCAACGTGCTCAACGTTCACGATTACTGGGGCGCATCGGGCTCCGGCGCGGGCGCCAACCTGGGCGCAACGCAAGACATTCTGGTTCCAGAGATCGCCTTCATGACCAACGACGCCTGGCCGGTGGTGCGCGGCACCGCCAACGGACGCGGCGCGCCGCTGCTTTTGCAAGACCACTACTCGAAGGGCAACTTCTACGTCCTTACCATTCCCGAGAACGCCAACGACCTCTACGCGCTGCCGCAGCCGGTGCTGACCTCGATGCGCAATTACCTGCTGCGCGGCCAGCCCTATGAGATCGACGCTCCCAGCATGGTGAGCCTCTTCGCCTACGACAACCACAGCCTGGTCGTCGAATCCTTCCGCGACCAGCCGGCGCAGGTGACGGTGCTGGCCGCACCGGAGACCAAGAAGCTGCGCAATCTGGCTACCGGCGAGCTGGTGGAGGCCTCAGTTGCTCCTCCTGCCCCGGCCGCGCCCTCGCATCATCCCCGCCCCGTCGATCCGCGCAGCCGCTTCGTGGTAACCATCAACCCGCACAGCTTCGCGGCGTTTGCTCAGGAATAGCCAAGGATTCCGGGATCGACCGTTTAACCTCTGGGGTGGTTCAACAGCCACTCCAGGGAAGGTTTCACCGTTTTACTCGTCTGGTCTGTATCCACTGAGTTGCCAACGATCATCTTCAAAATGGAATTCGTAAATAATATTGAAGTTCCCATTCTTGTAGCGACGAGCTTCTCGTATCTGAGCTATCCATTCCAAAGAATTCCCATGTCCATAGATTTTGAAATTCAGAATCTTTGACGATTCCAGCGGACCGAGTCGCGCTTCAATTTCCTGTTGCTGGTCGATGAAATCCTTTTCTGATGTGACCTCGCGGAAATCTGGATCTCCAATCGAATACGCGGTGGCAAAGTCTCGAGCAAGTATCGCATTCGAGAACCGGCTGTAAGTCTCATCGAACTGCTTCTGCCGTTGATGCCCTACCTGCATCAATGGAGACGTCAGGATCTTCAGAATGAGCAAGAGTACAACGAGTAAAGCGGCCAAATAGGGCCATTTACGTTTCATGCCTACCCCCCGGAGACCTTCCTTCTTTAAGCTGCATCTATCATATCTTCGATGGATGGAAAACAACTGACCACTGTTCACTGACCACTGTCGTTACGTATTCGCCGTCATCCACTTGCGCAGCACCTTCTGCGCCGGTTTCTCGATGAAATACAGCGCCAGCAGGGCGAAGATGACCAGAAAAATATAGCTGATCCAGGGGTCGAAGCGGATCAGGCCGGTGCGCTCCAGGATGCCGCTGTGGTGCACCAACTCCCACAGGTTGAAGTGCAAGAGGTAAAGGCAGAAGCTGGCCTCGCCGACAAAGACCAGAGGGCGAATGCCCAGCGCGTGGGCCAGCCAGTTGTCGCCGGCAAGACCCAGCACGATGCAGGCAAAGAGGGGCATCAGCAGGCCGTCGTGCATAATCGCGTAGGGCACCAGCGGCCCCAGCATGAGCAGCCCATAGATTCCTGCAAAGCCGGTAATCCCCAGCAGCAGCCGCAGCCATCCCTGGCGCGGCAGCACCTCGTCCAACTCCGCCAGCAGCACACCAAAGACAAAGCTGGCCAGGTGCGCATAAGGCGTATATTTGAGCGCCTGCAGCCAGGGGCCGTAACTGTAGCGGTCGGGATGGGCGATGCTGTCGGGGTTGAAAAGCATGTACAGCGCCCCCGGCGCCATGCCCAGAACCCATACCGCGCCCAGCTTGCCCAGGTGGTGTGCAATGTGTTCCGGCTTCTTCCAGCGCGCCATCCAGGGAAAAAGGACGTAGTAGAAGCTCTCGGCGGACATGGTCCAGGCCGGGGTGTTGAGGAAGGTGGCGATGGATGGAATCCAGCCCTGCAGGAGCAGCGGCGTCAGCACCACGCCGGTCCAATACATCGCGTGGGTGTGCGCGCCGTATTCCTTGGCCAGCATCCACCAGGCCATCAGCAGGCTGAGCAGATAGATGGGATAAAGGCGGGTGAAGCGCGCCTTCCAGAAGCGCACCGTGTCCAGTTCCCCGGCCCGCGCCCGGCCCGAATAGTTATAGGCCAGCACAAAGCCCGAGAGCAGAATGAAATAGCTCACCGAGACGTAGCCGGCATTGACCACCGGCGCCAGAATGATCCAAAAGCTGTAAGGCTGAGGGGAAAACGGGGTGGGAACGCTGAAGCGGAAGTTGAACCACTGCGGATTGGAGAAATGAAAAAAGAGAATATTGATGGCCGCGAAACAGCGCAGCCCGGTGAGCGCATTAAGACGTGCTGGTTTTTCGATGGCCACTACTTCTTTGACGCCTCAAAGCAACCGTCCGTTGCTGCTCACACCCACCTAAGCCGCAAACACAAGGACGCGGCGTGGGTGGGGCACCCTAGTCCCTGTTCCCTAGTCCCTAGTCCCTGCATTTACGCCGTCACCAGCGAGCCGACCTTCTCGCCCAGCACCACGCGCTTGATGTTGCCCGGCTGGTTCATGTTGAAGATGACCATGGGCAGGTTGTTGTCCTTGCAGAGGCTGACGGCGGTCAGGTCCATCACTTTGAGGCCCTGTTGCAGGATCTCCATGTAGGTGATCTGGTCGTACTTGACGGCGTCCTTGACCAGCACCGGATCGGCGCTGAAGACGCCTTCGACCTTGGTGCCCTTGAGCAGTACGTCGGCCTTGATCTCCATGGCGCGCAGGCTGGCCGCGGTGTCGGTGGAGAAGAAGGGGTTGCCGATGCCGGCGGCAAAGATCACCACCCGGCCCTTTTCCAGATGGCGCACGGCGCGGCGGCGAATGTAGGGCTCGGCGACCTGGTTCATGAAGACGGCGCTCATCACCCGGCACTGCACACCGTGCTGCTCGAGCGAGTCTTGCAGGGCGATGGCGTTGATGACGGTCGAAAGCATGCCCATGTTGTCGGCGCTGACGCGGTCCATCTGCTTGGCCTGCTCGGCCACGCCGCGAAAGAAGTTACCGCCGCCGACGACCACGCCGATCTCCACGCCCAGTGCGTGTACCTCGGCCAGTTCTTCGGTGATCTCCGCAACCTTGGCGGCGTCCAGGCCGAACTTGTGCGGGCCGGCCAGGGCCTCGCCCGAAAGCTTCAAAACGATCCGTTTATACATGCTTTTTCAAGTATCGCACAGGACGGGAGCGGGATGTTCACCGGGCGTGAAGCAGAAGGCCGCATAAAAAGCCCCGAGTATTGCATCTTTGGGCCCTTTCGATCCATTGCTCCAGCGCGATGAAGCTTAGGCGCCGCTTTTCTCCAAATTATCCAACCGGGCCTCGTGCTGGCCAAGAGTACGGTAGAACTCGCGCAAGTCGGCCTCAATGCGGTCGAGACGAGCCTCCAGACGATCCATGCGCCGCTCCAAACCGTCGATGCGGCCGCTAAGACGGCCTTCCAGACGCTCCAGGGATCGCTGATTAAAATAGGCGCCGATCAGCACCGCCAGCGTCGGGACACCCATCGCGAGATAGAGCTGCACGTTGTTCATGCCCATAGCGTACCCCCGATTGCCTGCCCTGTACAGAGCGATGATCGGCAAAATCTGCCCGTCGGGCAGCAAAAAGCCCAGAGCAGTTGCCCTGGGCTTTATGCGTTTTGCCTTGGAAAGAACTACTCGGCGGCTGCTTCCACGGCCTTGGTGGTGGCCACCCAAAGTGTGAAGAACGACAGCACCACCAACCATCATGCACTGCGTTTCTCCAGATTCTCAATCTTTGCGTCGTGCTGACCGAGGGTCCGATAGAACTCCCGAAGGTCAGCCTCAATCCGCTCCAATCGCCTCTCCAAGCGATCCGAAGAGCGCTGACTCAACAGGATTCCTACCAGCACCGCCAGCGTAGGGACACCCATCGCGAGATAGAGCTGCACGTTGTTCATGCCCATAGCGTACCCCCGATTCCCTTCCCTGTACAGTGCGTTTATCGGCAAAATCTGCCCGTCGAGCAGCAAAAAGCCCAGAGCAGTTGCCCTGGGCTTTATGCGTTCTGGATTGGAAAGAACTACTCGGCGGCGGCTTCCACGGCCTTGGTGGTGGCCACGGTCCAGTCGGGAGCGCCAACCTTGAAGCGGGCGAAGCGGCGGACGGTGATGTTCTCGCCCAGCTTGCCGACCTTCTGTGCAATCAGTTCCTTGATGGTGAGGGTCTGGTCCTTGATGAAGGGCTGATCGAGCAAGCAGACCTCTTCGTAGAATTTGGCCATCTTGCCCTCGACGATGCGCTCGATCACCGGCGCCGGCTTGCCGGTGGCGGCAGCCTGGGCGCGGTAGATCTCCTTCTCGCGGTCCATATCGCTGGCGGTGACGTCGTCACTGCGAACGTAACGCGGATCGGTGGCGGCGATGTGCATGGCGATGTCTTTGAGCAGGGTCTGGAAGTCGTCGGTGCGGGCCACAAAGTCGCTCTCGCAGTTGACTTCGATCAGCACGCCGATTTTGCCGCCGGCGTGGATGTAAGTACCCACCGCGCCTTCGTTGGTGGTGCGGGCGGCCTTCTTCTGCGCCGAGGCCATGCCCCGCTTGCGCAGCACCACAAAGGCGCCTTCCATGTCGCCCTTGGTCTCTTGCAGCGCCTTCAGGCAATCGCCCATGGGCGCGCCGGACTTTTCCCGAAGTTCCTTTACCTGCTTGGCATCAATCTTGTCGCTCACTGTCGTCCCTCTCTTGTTTGGGCTAAGCCTCTAGCTGCCAGCTTCTAGCCACTCGCTCGCCGGTGTTGGAACCGGTGGTCCCACGCTGCCAGCGCGCCATGAACAGCCAGAAGCTAAAAGCTGGAAACTAGCAGCTAAAAAAGAAGCGTGGCGCTCGATTCGAGGCGGCCACGCTTCTCATTATGCATACCGCAATACGCAGGAATGATTAAAGACCGGCAACCTCGGCTTCATCCAAAGCCGCAGCCACGGCGGGAGCCTTGCGGATGCCGCCGCCCAGGGCCGCTTCCAGATCGACTTCCTCGGCCGGCGCCGCTTCGGCAGCCACGGCTTCAACCGCAGCCGGAATCGGCATCTCCTCGGCAAAGGCCTTGTCGCCCACCAGGTTCACGCCCTCGGCCGCCGAGTCGGCGATCTTCGAGGTGAACAGGCGAATGGCGCGCAGCGCGTCGTCGTTACCGGGGATCACGTAGTCCACAACGGTGGGGTCGCAGTTGGTGTCGACCACCGCAACCACCGGGATGCCCAGCTTGCGAGCTTCCTTGACGGCGATCGCTTCGTTGTTGGAGTCCACGATGAACAGGGCGTCGGGCAGGCGCTTCATGCTCTTGATGCCGGCCAGGTTGGCCTGCAGGTGCTTGCGCTCGCGCTCCAGACGGATGACTTCCTTCTTGGTCAGCAGCTCGTAGCGGCCGTCGGTGGCCATTTCGTCCAATTCCTGAAGGCGCTTCACCGACTTCTGCACGGTCACCCAGTTGGTCAGCAAGCCGCCCAACCAACGATTGTTGATGTAGGGCATCCCGGCGCGGTTGGCCTCTTCGGCCACGGCGTCCTGGGCCTGACGCTTGGTGCCGACGAAGAGAATCGTCTTGCCCTCCGAGCACAGGTCGGTGACGAACTTGGAAGCGTCCTTGAAGAGCTTCAAGGTCTTCTGCAGATCGATGATGTAAATACCGTTGCGCTCGCCGAAGATGTATTCCTTCATCTTGGGGTTCCAGCGCTTGGTCTGATGCCCGAAGTGGACTCCCGCTTCGAGCAGCTCCTTCATGGTAATCGTGGCCAATGGGCCTCCTTAAGCAAATGCATCCGGGCAAGGTTGAGCCGGGCCCGGATTGATCCCGCTCTTGCGGGGGTTGGTGGAATTGAGCTTCTAGCTTCTAGCCTCTAGCTACTAGCCATTCAAGTCGCGATTGGACTCGTCGGGCTAGAAGCTGAAAGCTAGCAGCTAGAAGCTGAATACTATCTCTTGCTGAACTGGAAGCGTGCGCGGGCGCCCTTCTGACCGTACTTCTTGCGCTCCTTGACGCGCGCGTCGCGGGTGAGCAGGCCTTCGGCCTTGAGGGTCTTGCGCAGCTCGGGGTTGAACTCGAGCAGGGCGCGGGCGATGCCCATCTTGACCGCGTCGGCCTGCGCCGCCACGCCGCCGGAGCGAACCGTGGTGACCACGTCGAAGCTGGACGCCAGATCGGCGACCAACAGGGTCTTCTTGGCGGCAACCCGCTGCTGCTCGGTGACGAAGTACACCTCGAAAGCCTTGCCGTTCACCTTCCATTGACCCGTGCCGGGACGCAGAAAGACGCGGGCGATTGCCGACTTGCGCCGCCCCGTCCCGTAATACTGAACCAGATCTGCCATGTTTTCCTCGTAGCTTCTAGCTTTTAGCTTCTAGCTTCTAGCTAAAAGCGGCAAAGCTCTGAATCTTGAATCTCTGGCTAGCGGCTAGAAGCTAGCAGCTAGCGGCTGCTTTACGCAATTTCCATGGCCACCGGCATCTGCGCCTGGTGGGGATGCTTGTCGCCGCGATAGACCTGGAGTTTGGAGCCCATGGCCCTGCCCATCTTGCTTTTGGGCAGCATACCCTTGATGGACTGCTCCAGGATCTGTTCGGGCTTACGCTCCAGCAAACGCACGAAGGACTCTTCGCGCAATCCGCCGGGGAACCCGGTGTAGCGGCGATAGAGCTTCTGCTGGCTCTTGAGCCCGGTCAGACGCACCTTCTCCGCGTTGATGACGATCACGTGGTCGCCCATATCGATGTAGGGCACGTACTGGGGATTCAGCTTGCCGCTCAACAGATCGGCAGCCTTGGTGGACAAACGGCCCAGCGTTTGACCGCTGGCGTCCAGCACATACCACTTGCGGGCAATATTTTTGCCACTCGGAACAAAGGTCGACATCTCTCTCCTACCCTCTCAATAAAACCTGGCCTGACCGGCCCTTACTCGCGCCCCGCACACCGTTGCCGGTTCTTGAGGCCCGTTGGGCCGCCGTGCAGCCCGCAAAAACGTGAGAATCCAGCGCAAAGCGCCTTCCCTCGCGCGTTGCAGCGCAAGGAATCTCATTCGCCCACTTCCAAACAATCCTGTTCGGGTGAGAAGTACGCGCGTTGGCCCCTTCAGGAGGCTCTGGCCGGCTCAAACCGCGGGAAATCTCCCGCGTCCGCCGCCGGCGGCCTGCTCCAGCCCATCTCCACCGGGAGATCGACCGGCCGGTCCGGGTGGCTTCAGTCACCTCAAGGACGAACTTCCATCCCCGAGGGCCCCTACACACAGACCCCAGGCGCAACACCGCACAAGGACTCCAGAATACGCGATTTGACCCGCAGAGTCAATGCAATTGAATCTCGAAGGCGGCCGTGAATTTTGTGGCCCTCCAGCGTAGAATCACTACCCATGTATAGCGATTACATCGTTTACGTTGATGAAAGCGGCGATCACGGCCTAGAGAGCATTCAAGAGCCGTACCCGGTATTTGTGCTCTCGTTTTGCATCTTCAGCATGGAGAAGTACAGCCGGGCAGTGGTCCCGGCGTTCTTGGACCTGAAATTCAAGTTTTTCGGGCATGACCAGGTGGTCTTCCATGCGCATGAGATTCGCAAACAGCACGGTCCATTTAGAGTGCTGGTGAATCCTGCCATGAGGCAGAGGTTTATGAAAGAGCTGGGAAGAACACTGACAAACGCATCTCTGGCTTTGGTCGCCACGGTCATCGACAAAAAAGAGCTTCTCCGTCAATTCGTTACTCCCGCCAATCCTTACGAAATCGCGATGCGCTTCTGTCTAGAAAAGACCTACGCATTCCTCTGCGATCAAGGTCAGGGAGAGCGTCGAACGACAGTGGTCATGGAACGTCGCGGTGCAGTCGAAGACAAGTCCCTTGAATTGACCTTCCAGCGGATTACTCAAGGAGAAAACTGTTATGGGCCAATTCCATTCGATATCGTATTCGCCGATAAAAAGAGCAACTCTACTGGCTTACAGATCGCAGATCTTGCCTCCCACCCAATCGGCAGATACTATCTTGATCCCCTCCAACCGAACAGGGCTTACGATGCAATCGCTTCAAAAATATTCCACACAGCAAACACAGGCAAAACCGAGTGGGGCGTGAAAGTATTCCCCTGAAATGCGAAGGGCCCCGGTATACACCGAGACCCAGCGCCGACCGAGATAGCCCGATCCAACTTAAGGATATTTTCTCTTAACCAGGCCTTTAAGTCAAGAGGTTCTTACGCTACTTTCCCCGCCACTTCCATATCCACGGCGCGGACGCGGAAGCGCTTCATGGTGATGGACAGGACCCGCTCGATGCGCTTCAGGTCGCCGCGTTCTGCCGGGGCGGTGAAGGTGGATGCGATGCCCTTGGCCGAGGCGCGTCCGGTGCGGCCGATGCGGTGGACGAAGTCCTCGGGAACCTTGGGAAGATCGTAGTTGACCACGTGGGCGATGTTGGCCACGTCGATGCCGCGGGCGGCCACGTCGGTGGCGACCAGTACGCGGTGACGGCCCTCGCTGAAGCTGCGCAGGGCGGCATTGCGCTGGGCTTGCGAGCGGTCGCCGTGAATCTGGGTGGCGGAGTGGCCGGAGCGGGCCAGGCGGCGGGCCACGCGGTCGGCGCCGTGCTTGGTGCGCACAAAGACCAGAAAGCTGCCCTCTTCGGCGCCCAGCAGGTGTTCGAGCAGTTCCTGCTTCTTGTCGGCTTCCACGTCAAAGGCGCGCAGTTCGACATTCTCGGCCGGCTTCAAGACCGAGCCGATCTCGATGCGGGCCGGAGTCTTGAGGTACTTGGCCGCCACGTCCTTGACCGCGCCCTCCAGCGTGGCCGAGTAGCAGAGGGTCTGGCGCTCGGCGGGCAGCAGGCCTGCGATGCGTTGAATGGCGGGCTGGAAGCCCATGTCCAACATGCGATCCACTTCGTCCAGCACCAGGATCTTGACGCCGTCCAGGCGGACCAGCTTGCGCTTGAGGAAGTCCTCCAGGCGGCCGGGGGTAGCCACAATCAGGCGCGCGCCGCGGCGAATGGTCTCCAACTGCGCGCCTTCGCTCATGCCGCCGACCACCAGGGCCACGGTTTGGGCGCTGCTGGTGCGGATGGTGCGGAAGGCCTTTTCGACTTGCATGGCCAGTTCGCGGGTGGGCAGCAGAATCAATGCGTGAGCGCCGCGGCCTTCGGTCTTCTGCAGTTGTTCGATGACGGGAATCAGAAAGCTGAGCGTTTTGCCGGTTCCGGTCTGGGCGGTGGCCAGCACGTCGCGGCCTTCGAGAGCGGGGGGAATGGCGGCGGACTGCACCGGGGTGGGGGTTTCAAACTTGTTGGCTTCAAGACGGGCCATCATGGTGGCGGAGAGAGCGAACTGCGAAAACTGAGTGATCAAAATGTACACGTATCCTATGGATTCCGCGAGCCTCGAGCGTTTGCCGAGGCCTGCAAGCGGAACCGGACAGTAGACCGGCACACTCCTGCGGAGGCGCGGGCCTGCTCATTCATTATGCGTTAGGGAAGAACCGAAAACGTCCTCAAGACTGGCTAACGGGCATCCAATTCTTCTTTAGAGGGGAAGAATGCCTGCTCACCCGGAACTGACCTACGCGGCTTCATTGCCCGCCGGCACATCGCCAAGGGGCTACCCTGCTCCCACGCTCTCCGGCCGATCAGAATCGGTCCGTTGCGTCTTCCCGGATCGCTCTCGCACATTCCCATTCAAGGGGGCAAGAAGACTGCTCACCACAAACCCAATTTGGATTTGGAAGAACCACCAGGAGGGAGACTCACAGGTATACGCTGTAGGGGCTTGGGGGAATCTGTTTGAGGCGGGACGATCCAGAGAAACAGGGGACCAACCGCCGCTCACGACCAAATCACTGAGCGCAGATTTCATTCTAGCACAGGTGCGGATTTCGCCTCCACGACGATCGACGTAATCGTGAGCAGCGCGTGAAAAGCACAGGCAGCTACCGCTGGTGTATCCTCCAAATGCAAGAATCATGAACATAAACCCTACAACCCTACCAACTTTGCTTTTGGCGGGATTCCTCTTTTATGCCGGCTACCGGCTCCAGCACCGGCAACCGCGTCTCGTAATCGCACTCGGTGCCGTGTTGGCGTTGCCGTGCATCCTTGCTGTGCTTTTTTACACCCACATCTTTGACAGGGCAGCCTGGTTTTACGAAGTGCACACAATTCCATGCACCGAACTGACTTTCTCTGGGATTGGCTTTCTGGGAGGCGCAATCTATCGCTGGCTTGACCCCGAGAACTGGCGTGAACATTCTCTGGTTATTGTGTTCACCGCACTCTTTTTGCTTGTCCCGTTTATCAAGCCTCTGATTGCCCCGCTGGATACTTCCCTCTTGCAAGACAGATGCGAGGGCGCGGTCTGCCGACAGAGCAGCCCCTCCACTTGCGGCCCGGCGAGCGCGGCGACCATTCTGCGTAATTTGGGCGATCCAGTCACCGAAAAGCAGCTTGCCCAGGAGAGCTTCACCTACCAAGGCGGTACCGAGGCATGGTATCTGGCGCGCGCCCTGCGGAAACATGGTTACGCCACAAAATTCGTTATCGATGGTGATTCCCTGCCCCATCCGGCCATTGCCGGAGTCATTTTGCAGGGCGGGATGGGGCATTTCATTGCGGTACTCGACGCCAACGATTCAACAGTGACGGTTGTCGATCCCGCAGTTGGCAAGTTGACTCTGAATGAAAAGGAACTGCGCCGGCAATTTCGCTTTACCGGCTTCTTCCTGACCGTTGCGCCGGCTCACCCCTGACGACGCGCGCGAGAGCGCGTCCCTAGTCCCTAGACCCCAGACCCTGTTCTCTCGCGTCGGGCAGTCCCATGCGGCGCTTGAGGGCCAGGATCTCCTCGATCTTCTCGGGCGGAATGGGCACCAGCGGCTGGCCGATCTGGCGAGCGATGAGCAGGGTGCGGCAGTAGGTATCGACGACCTCGACAAGCCACTCAGCGTGCGTAGCTGTGTCGCTCCAGCAGACAACGCCGTGGTTGGCCAGCAGGATGGTGTTGTGATCCTTGGCGAAGGGCAGCACCGTCTCGGCGAAGGCCTGGGTGCCGGGGGTTTCGTAGGGGGCCAGGGCGGCCGGGCCGACGAAGATCTCGTACTCCGAGATGTAGCCATTGGGCGGCGCCTGTCCGGCCACGGCAAAGGCGGTGGCGTGGGGCGGGTGGCAATGCACCACGGCGCGGGCGTGGGAGTTGACCTTGTAGATCTCGAGGTGCAGCAGCAGTTCGCTGGTGCGCAGGCGGTTGCCCACCAGGATGTTGCCGGCCAGGTCGGAGAGGCAGATGTCGGCCGGCTCCAGATCCGCCTTGCTCATCAAAGTAGGGGTGCAAAGAACATACTTCGAGCCCAGACGGACGCTGATGTTGCCGCCGTTGCCGTCGACGTACTGCCGCTCCCAGAGCTTGCGGCCCACGCGCACGATCTCCACGCGCAGCGACTCGGCCAGCAGGGAGTTGGCGGCCGCGGCGGGCGTGTCCTCTTCCGGCCGCACCATGCGGTGGGGCGGCTCGGCGGCCTCACTGAACAATGCGTCTGCGATTGCAATCGTCATCTGCTCCATGGCGGCTCTCTCCGGACTCATGCGGAAGGGAGTAAACGGCAGCGTCTGCCCTCCCGCTTCAGCCTTTCACTCCACAGATAACATATAGAACCACACAATTCCGTAAAAGAGTGACTTCGATCACGGCTGCAACGCCCAAAACCGTCATTTTCCCGGAATGGCGGGCAGATCGATGGTGTAGACGCGCTGACTGGCGGTGAGCACCAGCAGCGCGTTCTTCGCCGCCACGATGCGCGCCGCCCGCGGCAGATGGTCTACTGTCACCCGCTTCAGCTCTTTGGCTGTATTGGCGTCGTAGAGGGTGATCTCCTGATCGAGGTTGGTGGCGGCAATCACCCCCAGTTTGCCGTCTCCGGCGATGGCCGTACCATAAAATGCGCCCAATCGCTTGCCGTCCGAAAGACGATAGATGGTGCTGTTGTTAAATCTGCCACGCACCACCAGATAGTCTCCGTAAAGAACAGCGGAGCGAGTCTCCCGCGGCTCACTTTCGAATCCAGCCTGGGGAAGCGCGATCGCCCGTTGTATGGAGCCAGTCTGGCTGTCCAGTTCCTCAACCAGCAATCCATACAGGAGCCACTCGCCTTTTTTGTCCGAGGCGCGGATGAACTTGTCCCGAGCGCGCGCGGTCTCATCGTCGGCTGTCTTCCAGGAGAGGTCGGAGATTAGCAGAAGCGCGCCATCGTCGGAATGGCGAAGAATGGGCATCTGATGCGGGAAGCGCTTGCTCCAGAGCAGCGCTCCCGTAGCCGGATCGAAAGACTCCATCGCCGTGTTCTCAGTAACCACCTCAAACTTGTCCATGGAGCGAATCTTCACCAGCACGTTGCCATATTGCAGCGCGTTCGGATCGTACTTCGCACCCTCGGTCACCTTGCCGGTCTTCAGGTCAATACGCGAATTCTGTCCCGGCTTCAGATGCGATTCTGGATACTGTGCATACATCTGCTCCTGATCGTCGAAACGTACCGCATTGAAGGGGCGCATCAGGGCCACTTGCTTTTGCGCATCCAGATCCCAAATGACGCTCCGCGAACTGTTGGAGAAGGCCAGAAAGCGCCCATCGGGGCTGAATGCCGCCGCTTCCAACTCCGGCATGGGGCTGATGGGAAGATCCACCGATTCCGTCTTCTGGCTGCCCAAGTCGCCTACCGTCACGCCGCCGGCAGCGGTCTCGCTGGCAATCGCCTGATCGTAGAGGTCGAGAGCGTCCATCTTGAAGCCGGCGCTCACTTTTCCTGTCGAGGGGTCTACCAGCGCCGAGGCGCTGTCACGGAAGGGGCCGATCAGCACATGGTTCCCATGAGCAACGGAATCCAACCACTGGTAGCCGACAGTAAAATCGTGAATCAGATTCCCTTCGGGAAAACTCGCCTCGCAAACCTTGGAGGTCTCTTGGCTCTTGTAACCCTTGGCGCGAAGGTCGCACTCGAAGATCAACTTGTTGGAATCCGCAAATGCGATCCTTCCCTGCACGATGCTGGAGAGATCCCCGTGCAAGCCGATAGGCTTGCGCGCCCTGAGATCGTAAGCCATCGTCTTTGTTCCTGTGGCGATGAGCATAGTAAAGCCATCCTGGCTATAAACAACGGTCCCCACTTCGGCCGCTGTGATGTAGCGAAAGATAGCCGTCCAGGGTTGAACCTCCAAATCCGCCTGGTAGAAGTTCTTGTTGTCGTAGAAGAGCTTTCCACTCTCTACGTCCATGAGCTTCAGCCAAACCCCGCCCCTTGTCTGGGACAAACAGACCATCGTCTTCCCGTCCGGCGAGAGGCTGGTCTGCGGACAGCCATCGTAATCGACCAGTTCGAAGAACTTCTCCCGCTTTCCCGTGGCTACGTCCCAGCGCTCGACGCGCATGGTCGGGTAATGGAAGACCACCTGGGTCGAGTCCGGTGAGAAGTGCGCCTCTTTCGCCCCTGGCGCATCGATGGAGAAGAGCCTCTTCAAAGGCGCGCGGCTCAGCACATGGATTCTGCTCTCATCCTGGGCGAGCACGTATTGCCCATTGGGACTGAAACGCACCCGGTCGAGCGCCGCCCGCAGCGGGGGATCCAACTTGAAGGAACTCAGGCCGGGCGTGGCTTCTACCAGCCAGTTCACCGGGGCGGAGAGAATCTTCTGCTGAAACTCTTTGAACTCCGGGCTGGCGCCGGCCACCCGGCGCTTGCACTCCCCGGAGAGCTCGTTGGCCAGCGAGCGCGCCGCCCGAATCCGCCGCGTCTCGATGCTGTTGATGTCCAGCATGTCGGTAAGAAAGCTGCCCAGGCGTCCCTTGTTGGCGCTGATGCGGTCCAGACACTCGGCAAAGGCGCGGGGCGCGTACCCGGCGCGGGTCATGGCATACATACCCACCCGGTCGGCTACGAATTCATCCTTGTCCAGTTGGTCGTCGCTGGGGCCATCGTAGGTCTTTACATGGATGTTCAACAGTTGTTGCAGTTTGTCGTCGAGATCCTCTTCGCTGGCGAAGGAGTTCACATTCATGCGCACCTTGAAGCGGTGCGTGAATTCAATGGCTTCCTGGTGGGTGTAGATATGCCCGATCTCATGCGCCAGCACGCCAGCAATCTCATCCTCGCTGCGCGCATCGGTAATCAGCTTGCGGCTGACGTAGACATATCCGCCGGGACTGGAGAAGGCGTTGGCCTCCTCCGACTCGTAGACGCGAAAGTGATAATGAATGGACGTGGGCGGCAACTGCGCCAGCAGCTTTTGGCCAATGCGCGTCAGTTCCTCGGAATCCTTCTCTGGCAGCAGGATGTAATCCGGCTCCTGTTCGCGGGCCTGGGCATCGCCCAGCCACTGCTCCTGCTGGTCGCTGAAGATATTCGGATGGTTGGAGGTGAAGGGTGGTTCCGGCAACGAACATACGGAACTGCTAACCGCCTGCTGGGCCCTGGAGACCTGTAAAAAAAACAATCCTATGCAAACAAGAGATAGAGCAATCGATCTTTTCATGGCGCGCCGCACACCTAATTTGAGTTGCAGCCATGCTAGCACAGGGGATGCGGCGCAGAGGCGATCCCTTACTCCGCCCGCAGCAGTTTTCTTTGCAGCGCCTCCAGCGTCTGGCCCTTGGTCTCGGGGTAACTCAGCAGCACCACCACAAACTGCACCACGGTCATCGCGGCAAAGAAGACAAAGGGAGCGCCGCGGCCCATCGATGCCGCTACCATGGGAAAGACCAGGGCAATGGCGGTGTTCATCGTCCAGTGGCTGGCGTTGCCCACGCCCTGCCCCTTGGAGCGCACATGGTTGGGAAAGACCTCGCCGATATAGACCCAGATCACCGCTCCCTGGCTGAGCGCGAAGAAGGCAATGTACGCAATCAGCAGCCAGACCAGCGCGCCCGGATGCGAGTGGGTGGAGAAGATCCAGGCCACACCGGCCAGACACGATGCGGTTCCCACCGCGCCGATCAGGAGCAGCGTTTTGCGGCCCACCCGATCGATGACACTCATGCCCACCAGGGTGAAGATGAGATTGGTAAACCCGATGGCGATGGCCTGCTGATCGCCGGAGAACTGGCTGAATCCGGCGGCGCTGAAGATGTCGTTAAGGTAGTAAAGGATGGCGTTGATGCCGGCCAGTTGATTGAAGGCGCCAATGGAGATGGCCAGAAAGAGCGGGTAGCGGTACTTCCAGCGGAAGACCGGCTCGTGGGCGGTGGTGTGCTCCTGCTCGAGCGCTGCGCGGATCTCGGCCAGTTCCGCTTCCGGGTCCGGCTCGCCCATCAATTTGAGTACAGCCAAAGCCTCGTCGATACGATTGCGCGCCGCCAACCAGCGCGGGCTGCGGGGAATGCCGAAGAGCAGCGCCAGAAAGCCCAGCGCCGGCAGCGCGGCAATACCCACCTGCCAGCGCCACTCCGCCGCGCCCAGGTGCAGCAGGCGGATCAGATAATTCGAGGTATAGGCCACCAGAATGCCCAGAACCACGTTGAACTGAAAGGCGCCCACCAGCCGCCCCCGCCATTTGGCGGGAGAGAGTTCCGCAATGTACACCGGACCCAGCACCGACGAGGCCCCAATGCCCAGGCCGCCGATGAAGCGGAAGACCATCAGCGCCGGCCAGTTCCAGGCCAGGGCGCTGCCCAGGGCCGAGAGCACGTAGAGCACGGCGGTGATGCGCAGCGTCTCGCGCCCGCCCAACTTCTGGCCCACCACCCCGGCGGCCAAAGAACCAACCACCGTACCGACCAAGGCGACGGCGACGGTAAGGCCCTTGTCGAAGTCGCTCAGACCATAGAGCCGGACCACCGCGGCGATGATCCCGGAGATCACCACCGTATCGAAGCCGAAGAGCAGGCCGCCCAGCGCACCGGTCAGCGTGGCCTTCATCAGATTGAGGTTGGGACGCATGTTGGTTTCCTTATCGGAATTCCCAACATCCTACAGACCGGGCCGGAAGAGCGGCAAACGAGCGAGCAACGCCATCTCTGCGTCTTTCCTGTTGACGGCTGTATCGACCAGCGATACGGTGGGAGGAGTTGGCCATGCGTATGCACAATCCACCCCATCCCGGCGGGATCATCAAGGAAGCCATCGAGGCCATTCCCATGAGCGTCACTGGGTTCGCCACCCACATCGGCGTATCGCGGGTGACACTCTCCCGCGTGCTGAACGAAAAGGCGGGCGTCACGGCGGAGATGTCGATCAAGATCAGCGAGGCCTTCGGCCAGGATTCTCCCGACATCTGGTTCAATCTGCAGAACGATTACGACTTCTGGCAAGTCGCCAACGCCCCAGCGGGGCGGCGCAAGGTCGAGCCCTTGCAATCGGCTGCCGCCTGATCGCGAGTTCGCGTCCATCCCTCTTCAGGATTCGTCGCCGGCAACTTCTTCCAGGCGGTGCAGGTCACGCACCGCGATGTGCCGCCCGTCGAGCTTGAGCAGGCCCTCGGCGGCCAGGCGGGTGAGGTTGCGCGAGACCAGTTCCCGCACCGTGCCCATCTTGTGCGCCATCTCCTGATGGCTGTCGGGCAGATCGAAAATCAGACCGCCCTCCGGACCCTTGCGGCCTTCGGCCTTGGCCAGACGAACCAACTGTACGGCCAGGCGCTGGCGGACGGTAGTGAAGGAGAGCTCCTCGATCAGCTCGACCAGCTTGCGCAGCCGCGCGCCCACGGCAGCCAGCACTTTGAGCGCCACCTCGGGCCGCTCCAGGCAGAAGGCGCGGAACTCCTCGCGGGGCAGAAAGACGATCTCCGTCGGCTCCAACGCGATGGCCGAGGCGGGATAGTTGCCGCCGTCGAAGACGGGCAGTTCCGCCACCGTACTGCCGGGGCCTTCGATGGCCAGCACCTGTTCCCGGCCGCTGGGCGAGCTCTTGAAGATGCGCACCCGGCCGCTGGCCACGATGTGCAGCCCGCCGCAGGGATCGCCCTCTTGAAAGAGCAGTTCGCCGGCGGCGAAGTGCTTGCGCCGCGCCCGCCGCGCCACCTGGGCACGCTCCGCCTCATTGAGTCCGCCAAAGATCCCCTGCGGACCCAGACACTGCATCCAACCTGCCTGCGCTTCAGCCATACCCGACCAATTCTATCGGAATTCTTTGCCGGAGTGACCAAAGTCGCTGTTGCTGCGGTGCGGGCGGCCTAGCCTCAGAGCATCAGGAGGTTTTCCCCATGCTTACCACCCAATCCACCCTGCGCTCCATCGCTCTAGAGAATCCCGCCACCATTCGCGTCTTCGAGCGCTACCATCTCGATTACTGCTGCGGCGGCCGCCGCCCGCTGGCCGAGGCCTGCGCGGAAAACGGGCTTGACTCCTCCGCCGTTCTGGCCGATTTGGAGGCGACGCTGCGCGGCGCTGCTACCGCCGAGCGCGACTTTACCCAAGCCACGCAGGCGGAGCTGATCGGCCACATCGTCGGGACGCATCATGCCTTTGTGCGCAGCGAACTGCCGCGATTGCTGCCCCTGGCCGAAAAAGTGGCGCGCAAACACGGACCGCTCCATCCCGAGTACGTCGAAGTTGAGCGCCAGCTCCGCCAGTTGAGCGCGGAGTTGCTGGATCACCTCGCCAAGGAGGAGACCATCCTGTTTCCTTATGTGGAAGCATTGGAAAAGAGCCGCAGCGGAGGCGAGTTCCCGCGGGCCTGCTTCGCCACCGTGCAAAGCCCCATTCAAATGATGCTGCACGAGCACGAGGCTGCCGGTGCGCTGTTGCTGGCGATGCGCAGTTCGACCAACGGCTTTGCCCCGCCCGCCGACGCCTGCCCCACGCTGGCCGGCTTGCTCCATGGACTGGCGGAGTTCGAACGCGACCTGCATCGGCACATCCACTTGGAGAACAACCTGCTCTTCCCTCAGGCCATGGAGATGGAGAGGCTGGCTCTGGCGGCCTGATTGCAGCGAGCACGCCGGCCTACGCCCGTGGATGCAGTGGCGTGACGGCCAGAATGCGGCAACGATGTTTGCCCGCGGCGCTCCAGGCCATAGACATCTCGCTCTCCATATAGGCGCAGTCGCCAGCCTCGAGCAACTCGTGCACGCCGCCGGCGTCGATCTGCAACCGCCCTTCCAGCACGTAGACCAGTCCGGTGCTCTCGCGCAGGACCTCGGTCTCGGCCATCGCCGCACCGGGCTGGAACTCGACCATCTGAGCCAGCATGGGCGGCGCTTCCACCGCGGCATTGAGGGGAGTCACTTTGACCGTATCCACGCCGCGGCCGCCGCCCTGCAGATGCGCCTTGCGGGTGATGGAGAGCGTGTGCTTGGCCGGCTCGGAGAAGAAATAGCTCATTCCCACGCCGTAGACACGGGCAATGGTGGCCAGCGTAGGCAGGGTGGGAATCATGCGATCGGTCTCCAGCTTGGAGAGCAGCGCCGTCGACAGCCCCGTCTCGGCCGCCAGCCGCGAGAGCGTCAGCCGCTTCTGTGTGCGCAGCGAGCGCAGCTTCATGCCGATGCAATAAGGCTCCAGAAACCACTGGGCAAACGATACCGTCTTGTTCATGCGATTCTCCCAGAGTCCAGTCTCACCTGCGGCGCACCCTCCCGGTTTCTGGTTTTCTGAAGTTTTTTTGAAACCTGATCAGAAGCAGCGCCGGCGTGGCATCGGGGGAAAGGTGACCTTTTCCCGCTTAGCACAACTCATTCAGACCTTTCGCGTTAGCAATGGATTACTTTTGAAACCTTTCCTTGGTGCGAGTGCGCAACTAAGATCGAAAGAAAATGTCCAAATCTTGGGATTCGAAAGGGACGGGCAAAAGAGAAGATTTGATTCCTCCCACGGTTCAGCGCTGGGATTCGCGGAAGATAAGGCGGAGTATCGTCTTTTCCGCCTCCATGTGGGACTTTTCTTTTCCGCCGTGCGTCTCTTCATCAAGTGCAGTGGCTTTGACCTCTGCACGCAGATGAAATCGCAAGAATTTGGCAGGTGTACGACCTTCATGGAATTCCAGCCCTCGGCCGGATCTCCATTTTTCCTCAGTTGCTAAGCATGCGGTATGCTCTTGTGTGCCGGTCTCCAGCCGTTGTTCGCTGTAAGGGAAGTTCTGACTGGTGAGCGTTCTGCCTGGGCCTCTCCGCTAGAGCGTTGGTTTCAATGAACAGGAATTCAAAAGATGTACTGGGCTCCCCCGATGCGGGGTTTTCCTTCGGACGATTCCGGCTTGAGGCAGATGGAACGCTCTGGCTGGACGAAGCGATTGTTCACCTCACCCCCAAGGAGTTGAGCGCGTTGCGGGTGCTTGCCGCAAACGCCGGCCGGATTGTCTCTCCCCTGCAGTTGAAGCACGCGTTGTGGGGCGATGTGCATGTATCCGCCGACAGCCTGCCCAAGTGTCTCTCCTCGCTGCGCGCCAAGCTGCGCCCTGAAGACTGTATTCAAACCGTCTACAAGCGCGGCTACCGCTTCTCTACAGCGCTGCTCCCTCGCGACGCCGATCCGTCCGCACTGCCCCGCCTGGCCATTCTTCCTTTCGCCACGGGATATGCCGTTCCCGAGCACCTCGGCAGCGCCTTGGCCGAGGAGGCAATCGTGCGCCTGGTAAACCTGGAGCGGCCCGCCGCCGCGATTCTGGCGCGGGATTCGGTCTTTTCTTTGGCCCAACAGTTGAAAACTGCCCAGCAGGTCGGCGAGACGCTCAAAGCCGATTTGGTTCTGACCGGCGCCTTGAGCGCCCTGGCCGCTCACTATCGCCTGCGCGCGGAGATGATTCGCATCGAGGACGGCACTCAGATCTGGGTCGAGGATCTGCTCATTCCGCACAGCCAGATCGCCCATCTCGAGGTCGTCCTGGTGCAGCGGCTCTTGCTGCGCCTCAACCTGGGTGGACTCACGCTCGCCGCCGCCGCCGCTCCCGCCATGGAACGCCATCACTCCCAGAAGCAGCACGAGGCCTGGGACATTTATCTGCGCGGACACCATGAATGGCAGACCCTGGAGCGCCACCGCATGGCGGACGCCCTGTTGCAACTGCAGCAGGCCGCGGCGCTCGATCCAGCTCTGGTTCCCGCCCGCGTGGATATCGTGAATCTCTGTACGGCCCAGGCCATGTGCGGTTTTCTGCACCCGGCCGTGGCCGCCCGCGAAGTGCGCCGCATCGCCGAGCCCTCCGCCGAGAATCCCCCGCCCCCCGACGCAACCTTGCCCGCTCTGGGGTGGGTGCGCTTTCACGTCGATCGCGACCTGCCCGGCGCCGTACGGGCCTTCGAGCAGGCTGAGCACCTGCCCCACGACCTGTGGACCACGCAACTGCGCTTTCTGCTGGCGATCAGCCGCCATCGTTTTCCTGAAGCCATTGGCCTGCTGCGCGCGGCCCTGCATCTGGACCCCTTTTCGCCCTGGCTTCATGCACGCCTGGCCTGGGCGCTGCATCTCGCCGGTGAGGCCGGCGAGAGCGTCGCTCAGATCGAGCGCACCATCGGCCTTTTTCCCCACCACGACGGCTCCATCTTCTATGGCGGGATGATTCTCTCTTTCAACGGCGAAGCCGCGCGCGCACTCGAGCTTGCAGACCCTCTCAAACACCGCATCAAACACTTCGACCTGGCGACAGCCACGCACGCCTATGCTCTGGCCTGCACCGGACGCCGCGATGAAGCCCGCAGCATCCTCGAGCGCATGCAGTGGCTGAGCCGCGAACGCTTCGTCATCAGTTCCTTCATGCCCGCGGTCCACGCCGCTCTGGGCGATGTGGACGCCGCCGTCGCCGCACTGCGCGTGGCCGGCGATGCCCGCTGCCCCTGGTACTACCAGATGCTCGCCGATCCCCGCCTGGCCCGCCTCCATGGCCACCCGGAGTTCGAAGAGATGAGAGCCATCCTGCCCCGCATGGAAGCCAGCTTGGAAGCCGAAAACGAAACAGAAGTTGCTGCATTGTGCTGAACCCGATGTAAGCAAACGATCTGTAAGCAAAAAAATGGCCCCGTTTCCTTCCTCTTTCCACAGCAACATTGGAAAAGGGCAGGATTCGGGGCCGATCTTTTTGGCCGGACGCGGAGAGACTCCGCTCCGGATCATGGAACTATTTTTGCGCCTTCCCGGCCTCTTCGATCACTGCAAAGAAGGCCGGTTTGGGCTGGTCATTACGATCGAAGAGCAGGCAATCGTCGGTGCGCCCCTCGACCGGCCAGTTGTTGCGCCAGGAGTCGGCATCGGTCAGGCCCCACACCGTCACCCGGCTCATCACCGCGCGGTTCTTCAGATACACGCCAAACAGCAAGGCATACTCCCGGGCCAGATCCTTCTGCACCGCCTCGGGAAGGCCGTTCGGATAGGGATTGAGCTTGGGGTCCTGGGCCATGTGCAGGCTCACTTCGGCCGAGCCCGGCGCCACTCCCGGCAAAACATCGACATCGAGCTCGGTAATAGCCACTTTGACGCCCGCGCTGGCCAGTTCCTTGACAGTACGTTCTTCCTGCTCGGCGGAGGGCCAATCCAGGCGCACGTGGGCCTGATTGCCCACCACCGCGATGGGAATGCCGGCAGCCTGCAGTTTCTTGATGAGGGCAATGGCCCCGGCGCGCTTGGCGGGGACTTCCAACGCGTAGTCGTTGTAGTTCAGCTCCGCTTGGGGATCGGCCTCGTGCGCCCACTGGTAGGCCTTGACCAGGTAATCCTCGCCGATGATCTCCAGCCACTTCGATTTGCGCAGCGTGCCGTCGTCGGCCAGCGCCTCGTTCACAACATCCCAGCTCTGAATGCGCCCTTTGTAACGCCCCACCACCGTCGCGATGTGCTCATGCATACGCTGGAGCAGCACCTCGCGCGTCACTTGCTTGCCCTGCTCGTCCTGGAAGACCCAGGCCGGAACCTGGTTGTGCCAGACCAGATTGTGGCCCACGATGAACATGTGATTCTTTTCGCCGAAGGCCACGTACTTGTCGGCCAGATCGAAGGAATACGTCCCCTGCCGGGGATGCACGATCACCCATTTGAGCGCGTTCTCCGGCGAAATGGAGTCGAACTGCCGGGCGATCAGCGCATCGCCGACGGCGTCCGCGCCCGTGATCTGCGCAAAATTGATGGCCACACCGACGTGAAAGGCGCCCTTATAAGCGTCCTTCAGCGTGGCAGGCGACTGCGCCGCAACCGCCAGGCTGGCGGCAAGCAGTGTGGAAAGAATCATAAAACGCCGGTTCAACATGGATGCTCCTGTAGATGGATCGAGTCCTGAGTCTAAAGCTGGTTCATAAAGCAAATCGTCATCCTGAACGAAGTGAGGGATCTGCAAACGAATTGTCATCCTGAACGAAGTGAAGGATCTGCGGTTGTTCTTCGCCAAGCTGTTTTTCGACGCAGCGGAGTCGAAGGACCTGCTTTTGTTCTTAACCTGGTTCGTTTCGTTGGCCAATAAGGCTTCGACCGCATGAAGATGAATTTCAGTTCGTCCTTTCCCCGGTCTCAAAATCGAGACCGGGGGCACCCTCAGTGGTACAAAACTATGCGGTCAAAATCCCAGGCCCTCGATACAAAACGGCCGCAACCGAAAAACGGATGCGGCCGCGAAGAGACTGCGCTTACACGTTTTCCTGCGAAAAGCTTTTGCGCCGTTCACTCAGATCGTGCGAGATGTTGAGGTTCTGCTTCATGCTGATGCCGTAGAAGAGCAGGCAGACCGCGCAAGCAAGGAAGGCCGAGCCGGCATAAACCGAAGCCGTCAGACGAATGCCGAGAAGCGCTTGGGCAGATTGCTGGGCCAGATTGGGTGCATAGCCGTAGAGAGAGGGAAGCCAGGAGGCGACGGCGCCACCGATGGCTACACCCACCCACAGGGCGAACACGATTCCCGATGTCACCGTCGCCGTGGCACGCCGTCCCAGCTTCCATTCGCCAAAGTCGGCCACATCGCCCATCATCGACCACAGCACCGGGCCGGAGCAGCCAAAGGCGAATTGACGCAGGACTTCAAGACCGATAATCGGCAGGATGGCAGTGGGCGGAATAAAGAACAAGACGATACAGAAGAGACCTGTCAGCAACATGCTCAGAAAGAAGAGCATGCGCTTGCCCGTGCGCTTGGTCAGCGCGGTCGAACAGGCCACCCCTACCAGCAGCGCGATCAATCCGAAGCCATTGAACCAACTGAAGAGTATCCGGTTGCCGGCGCAGTTCTCAAAATAGGGCAGCATGATGTTGCCGCGAATGAGCAGGGCGGTGAAATAGAAGATGGTCACCAGGAAGAGCGTAACCCACGGGCCATTGCGAACCAAGTCGCGGAGATCGAGAAGAACATTGGATTTTTGGCGTGTGTCGGGCTGAATCCTCTCTTTGGATACGGCGAAAGCGATCAGGAAAAAGACCATCGAGAGCGCCAGAAAACTTCCCATCGTCAACTGATAGCCCAAGGCGCTATTGCCGCCGCCCAGGAACTTGACCATGGGCACAGCCAGACTGCCCACAATGAACCCCGCGCTGTTGGCGAACATCTGCCGATAGGAGGCGATGCTGTTGCGCTCGATGGGGTCTTCGGTCATGACCGCAGTCAACGACGCATAGGGCACGTTGTTGGCGGCATAAATGAGGCGCAGCAACATGTAAGTAGCCCAGGCATAGATCAGCTTGGCAACGGGAGGAAGGTGAGGGGTGGTAAAGGTGAGAATGCCGATGACACCAAAGGGCACCGAAGTCCACAGCAGCCAGGGGCGGAACTTGCCCCAGCGGGTTTGGGTGCGATCGGCAATCACGCCCATGATGGGGTTGAAGGCCGCCGAGGCCAGGCCCACCACCAGGAACATGGTGCCCGCCTCCAGGAGCGTCAATCCGTAGGTCTTGGTGTAAAAATCCACCTGCAGCGCCATCAAAGCCTGAAAGACAAAATTCGCCGCCAGGTCGCCCAGGCCGTAGCCGAATTTCTCTCCAAAGGAGAGTTTTGTGCTCGAACCATTCATCGACTTCTACTCGCTTTCGCTGGAAGGGGTTAATTCAGAAGCGATTGTAGCGCCGCTGCCCACTCGCGGGTTTGCCCGCCTGGTTCCCCTTGTTGATGCCGGTTTTGCCGGTTTTCCGCGTTCCTGCCCCGAGCCGCTGGACGGGCCCTGGAGCGCGCCCGGAGCCGGGATGGATTCCACCAAAGTAAATCGCATTACTCCATGAGTTGGCAAGCACAAAAGCAAACAAAGATTCTCCTCTTGGACTCTTTCGTGGAGGAACCTGAAAAGGCTACAATTTCAGCGAGGTTCGACCATGACCAAACGTGTACCGCTCTCCTGCCAACCGAGTTTTAATGCTCAGCATTCCCCCATGGGCGCATTCATGAGCTTTACCTGCGGCAACTTCGGAACCCGCGGCGGAATTGGCCTGCAAATCGGACAACCCGGCGATCAGGAAGTCTTTATTGGCTTCAAAGAAGGCGATCGCGCCTCCGACGGCACGCTAAAATGCCTGCCTTTTTACACCGCCGCGGTAAACAAGGCCGCCGACGCCTTTCTTGTGGAGCAGGCCGGCCCCGCCGAGCAGAACGTCAAGCCCGACGCCGTTCCCTTCAGCGCCAGTGAGATCGCCCGCTCCTATGGCTGGGCCAGCGACCAGTGGGCCGCCGAGGGATTGAGCTTTTCCGTCTATTCTCCTTTTGGCGCCATCCCCGATCCCGCTGTGGACGGCGAAGAGCGGATGCGCGAGGGCTTGTTGCCCGCCGTCATCGCCCGCCTGGAACTGGATAACACCACCGGCTCGACGGTCAAGACCGCCATGTTCGCGCTCAACCATGCCCGTCCCGGCAGCCGCATTCTCAACGACGACCTGGGTAGCGGCCGATTGGCCTTCGCCTTCCGCCGCGAGGCGGGCGGCGCGGCCGAGCTTCGCGATTTCACCACTTCGGATGAAGGAACCGTGGTCGAGGATCAGCCCTTCGTCTTCATGCGCTGGTCGGCCAGCGACGGCGTGCGCGAGCGCCACAATCCGATTCACCTGCTGGGTTCCTGTCCGGGATTCGGATTTGAAGTTCCGGCGGGCAAAAAGTACGGCATCACCATCGCCCTGGGCTCCTATCTGGAGGGCTTGCAGACCAACGGACTCGACGGCAGCTATCTTTATACCCGCTACTTCAAGGGCCTGGGTGATGTGCTGAAGATGGCCCTCGACAACTCTGGCAAGATCGTCGCCGCCGCCAGGGCGCTGGACAGCAAGCTGGACCAGGCCGCGCTCTCCGACGATCAGCGCTTCCTGATCGCCCACGCCACGCACAGCTATTACGGCAGCACGCAGTTGCTGGAAGTCGACAGCCAGCCCTTCTGGGTGGTGAACGAGGGCGAGTATTGCATGATGAACACCCTCGACCTCAGCGTCGATCACGTCTTCTGGGAACTGGAGCACAATCCCTGGCTGGTGCGCAATCTGCTCGACAACTTCGTCCGCCTGTACAGCTACACCGACGAAGTGAAGGTCTATACCTCCGAGTTCGCACTGCCCACCGGAACCACCCAGGTCGATCCCTCGCAGGCCCCGCCGCCGCCCGACGAGGCGCAGCTCAATCGCCCCTATGAGACCAAGCCCGGCGGCCTCAGCTTCTGTCACGACATGGGCGCGCACAACAACTTCTCGCCACTTGGCCGCAGCAGCTACGAACTAGCCTACCTGACCGGCTGCTTCAGCTACATGACGGTCGAGCAGCTCTGCAACTGGGTTCTGACCGCCGGCTGCTACGTGGCCAAGACTCGTGATTTTGTGTGGCTTAAGAAAAACCAAGCCGTAGTGGACGCCTGCCTGAGCAGCATGATCAACCGCAGTGGGGATGTGGGCTTTGCGCAGTTCGACTCGACGCGCTGCGCTGGCGGCCAGGAGATCACGACCTACGACTCGCTCGACCACTCCCTGGCGCAGACCCGCAACAACATCTATATCGCCGTCAAGAGCTGGGCCACCTATCATTCGCTGGCGCTGCTCTTCCGCGAACTGGGCGACGCCGCCAGCAAAGCCCGGTCAGAGGAGCTGGCCGCCAAGGTTGCCTCCGTGGTTTGCGAGCAGGCGGTGGACGGCGTGCTGCCGGCGATCTTCGAAAAGTCCAATCCCGGCTACTCCAGCCGCATTTTGCCCGCGGTCGAGGGCTGCGTCTATCCGCTCTACTTTGTTCAGACCGGATTTGCCGGCTGCACGCTGGAACAGGTCTACGCGACGCCCGCGGAGAAGCGCATGTTCGAGGTTTTGAAGGCGCACACCCGCAATCTGCTGCTCGATCCGGAGCGGCGCAACCTCTTTGCCGATGGCGGCATCAAGCTCTCCTCGACCAGCAACAACTCGTGGATGAGCAAGATCTCGATTTTCATGCACGTCACCCGCAAGGTCTTCCATCTCGACGCCGAGCCCGCGGTGGCCGAGGTCTTCCGTCAGGCTGACGCCGCGCACCTCAAGTGGCAGGTCGAAGGCAGCTCCTACTGGGCCTGCTGCGATCAGATTGTCTCTGGCGAAGGCAAGGCCAGCCGCTACTATCCGCGCATCATCACCAGCGCGTTGTGGATGGAGTAATCGCCGGGAACTCCGCTGGGCAGGATAGAATGGGCGCGCAGGGAAACTTCCTGCGCGCCCATTTCACTTGGCATAGCAAGAAACATGCGCGGATCTTCAGTTGCACCCGAATTAGACCGCGCTACAAAAAGTTCAGGAGAACCGATCATGCCGCATCGCCGCCGTTTCCTTTTGTTTCTTGCCCTGGTTTCGATGGGTGCAGGAACTGTCTACGCCCAAAATGCGGCCTCGGATGCAAAGCCGATCTATCTGGACCCCTCCCGCCCCGCCGCCGTGCGCGCTCACGACTTGGTCAGCCGCATGACGCTGGAAGAAAAGGCGAGCCAACTCGAAGACTATGCGGTGGCCATTCCCCGCCTGGGCATTCCCGACTACCAGACCTGGAACGAGGCTCTGCACGGCGTGGCCCGCGCCGGCTACGCCACGGTCTTTCCCCAGGCCATCGGCATGGCCGCCACCTGGGACCCGGCGGCGGTGCGGAACTTGGGCGACGTTCTCTCTACCGAGGGTCGCGCCAAGTACAACCAGGCGCAGCGCGAGGGCAATCACCGCATCTATTTCGGATTGACCTACTGGTCGCCCAATATCAACATCGTGCGCGATCCACGCTGGGGCCGCGGCCAGGAGACCTACGGCGAAGACCCGTTTCTGACCGGTAAGCTCGGCGTGGCCTTCATCCGCGGCGTGCAGGGCGACGATTTAAACCATCTGCGCGCCGTGGCCACCAGCAAGCACTTTGCCGTGCATAGCGGCCCCGAGCCGCTGCGCCACGGCTTCAACGTCGAGCCCTCACCCCGCGATCTGGAAGAGACCTATCTGCCCGCCTTCCGCGCCACAGTTGTCGAGGGCCACGTGCAGTCGGTGATGTGCGCCTACAACGCCGTCGATGGCGCGCCCGCCTGCGCCAACTCCATGCTGCTCCAGGAGCACCTGCGCCAAGCGTGGGGATTCAAGGGCTTCGTGGTCTCCGATTGCGGGGCCATCGTCGACATCAACTTCGGCCACAAGAAGACTGCCGACACGCTGCACTCCGCCGCGCTCGCCCTCGAGGCCGGAACCGATCTCTCGTGCAGCGAATGGGCGCCCGGCTTCAACACCTTAGCCAACGCAGTTCATCAGGGAGTGGTGGCGGAAGATCTCGTCACCCAGGCCGCCGAGCGCCTCTACACCGCCCGCTTCCAACTGGGCCTCTTCGACCCGCAAGGCTCGAGCGCGCTGGACAAGATCGCCGCCAGCACCGCCGCCTCCTCGCAATTCCGCTCCTCTGCGCAGCGGGCCGCTGAAGAGAGCATCGTCCTGCTCAAGAACGACGGAGCGCTGCCGCTGAAGGGCGCGCCGGGCAAGATCGCCGTCATCGGCCCCACCGCCGATCTGCTGGCCTCGATTCTGGGCAACTACACCGGCACACCCTTGCAGCCGGTCACGCCGCTCGACGGCGTCACTCGCCTCTTCCGCGCCTCGCCGATTCTCTACGCACAGGGCGCCACGCTGGCTGCTGGATTTGCCGTTCCCGTTCCCCGCAGCGCATTCGGCTCGGGACTCAAGACCGAGTTCTTCGCCACTCCCGACTGGACCGGCCGCCCCGTGGCCACCACCACCGAGCCGGAGATTCAGGACGATTGGGGGAACGCCTTCCCGCTTCCTCAATTGGAGACCCACAACTACTCCGTCCGCTGGAGCGGTACGATCGCCGCGCCCGCCCCCGGCCACTATGTCTTCAGCTTCGAGATCGGCCACAGCAACCCGTATACGCCCGCCGAAAGCTATCGATTCTTTCTCGACGGCAAACTGCTCTCCGAGGGCTCGCTGCGGGTGGATCATGTGGCCACCGACAATCCACGCTTCGCGCCCGGCGGCTCGCCCACGGCTCCGCCCCTCATGCTGCGCCCCAAGGCCATCTCCATCCCAGTGGACTTTGCCGACGACAAGCCGCACGAGATCAAGGTGGAATACTCGCATAGCGGCGACCCGGCCGGCGGCGGCCTCATCCTCAAATGGGAAGCGCCCGCCCAGGCGCTGCTCGACGAAGCCGTGGAGCGCGCCAAACAGGCCGATGTGGTGCTGGCCTTTGTCGGCCTCTCGCCGCAGTTGGAAGGCGAAGAGATGAAGATCCAGATCGACGGCTTTGTCGGTGGCGACCGCACCAGCCTCGACCTGCCTGCCCCGCAGCAAAAGCTGCTGGAAGCGCTTTCTGCCACTGGCAAGCCGCTGGTGGTCGTTCTGCAATCGGGCAGCGCCGTCGCCCTCAACTGGGCCAACCAGCACGCCAACGCCATTCTCGCGGCATGGTATCCCGGTGTCGAAGGCGGAACCGCCGTAGCCCGCATTCTGGCTGGACTCGCCGACCCAGGAGGACGCCTGCCCGTCACCTTCTACGCCTCGCTCGACGGCTTGCCGGAGTTCACCGACTACGCCTTCAAGCGCGGCACGACCGGGCGCACCTACCGCTACTTTACGGGCAAGCCGCTGTGGGGCTTCGGCTACGGTTTGAGCTATACGACCTTCAAATACGGCCCGCTGAAGCTCTCCGCGGAGATCGTCAAAGCCGGCGCGCCGCTGACCGCCACCGTCACAGTCACCAACATCGGCAAAGTGGGCGGCGACGAGGTGGTCGAAGCATACCTGAAGACGCCGCAGGCCGACGGACCGATCCACTCGCTGGTCGGCTTTCAGCGCATCACCCTGGCTCCCGGCGCCAACAAGGATGTGACGCTGACCATCGATCCCCGCTCGCTCTCCAGCGTCGACGCGGAGGGCAACCGCAGCATCCTGGAAGGCAAGTACACGCTCACTCTGGGCAGCGCGCAGCCGCAAGACACAGAGGTGAAGTCCGAGGCCACTTTTACCGTCACCGGCTCCCTGGCCTTGCCGAAATAGGCGCAGCCAGAAAGGGCAGACTCGAATCTGAGTCTGCCCTCTTGTAAATCCCCGGTGATTCAAGCTTCGCGATCACCGATAGACCTCTCGCCGGTTTCCGACGCGAAGGACCAGGATCGTCAGCGTAGCATCCCGAATCTCGCAGATCACCCGGTAATCACCCACCCGATAACACCGCATCTCGCCCAAAGGTCCTTTCAGAGCCTTGCCAAGCTGGCGTGGATCTTCAAGAAGAGCAACTCTTCGGTCCATGAAATCGGCAACACGGCGGGCCACAGTCTTATCCAGCTTGCACAATTGATCGCGCGCCGACCTGGCGTACTCAATCGTCCAGGCCAAGATCCACTCTCACTGCGGAGGAGGAAAAGACCGGCTCCTCTCCACTGCGGACGCGATCCCGCGTTTCGGCAGCCAGATAATAGTCTTCCCGCTCGCCGATTCCGTCTTCGATGATCTGGCGCAAGGAGGCAGACTTGCTCTGGCCGCTGCGGATCGCCAGTCGATCAAGCCGGTCGTCCAAATCCGGAGTCAGCCGTATCGAGGTCGCCATCGCCTGTGCTCCCCATCCATTCCCGGGTTCATTGTACCCCGGAACAACTGCGAGAAAACGCATTTCTGACAACTCCAGCAGCTCTGCATCGGTGTCCGACTCGCGCGGATCAAAACTCAACCCACTGCCATAGACTCCACGTCAGAGAATCGCCACTGACAGCCTGATACCCTCCATTCCCGGCTGTGACAGTTTTTTTGCCCAACTCCTAAATTTTTAGTTGACAAAAAATCATTTTCCACCTTATAGTCCTAATGATTTAGGAGGAGCCGTGCCGGAAGAACGCAAAACCAAGAGCCAACTGACTCCACTGGAACTCCGCATCATGCAGGTGCTGTGGGCCGGCGGGCCGCTCACCGTGCAGGCGGTGCAGCAGGGGTTGGACCCCGAACTGGCCTACACCACCGTGCAGACCATGCTCAACGTGCTGCAAAAAAAGGGCCACGTCGAGCGGCGTCTGGTGGGCCGCGCCTTTGAATACAGCCCGCTGCAAAGCCGGGAGACGGCCGGCGGCAGCGCCGTGCGCGATCTGCTCAACCGCATGTTCGACGGCTCGGTCGAAGACCTGCTCATGAACCTGCTGCGCACCCGCCAGATTGACGCCGCCAAGCTGGCCGAGTTGGCGCAGAAGGTGGCGCAGGCGGAAGGAGAAGCCAATGGCGAATCTCGTTAGCGTGATTATTGCCTACCTGGTCAACGCCCTCTGGCTGCTGCCCGTGCTGGTTTTGGCAGCGGAGGCGACCACGCGCCTGCTGGGCGGGATGCGCGCCAGCCTTCTACACCGGATTTGGCTAGGTTGCTTGCTGCTGTCGCTGGCGGCCCCGGCGCTTTCGTTTCTTGCAGGTTCGTTTCTTCGTCCTGCATGGGTTGGGACGCAGGCCACGCTTTCTCATTCCATGACCGCGTTGGAGAGAATCCAGCCGCATCCGCTTTCAGCGGCCCCGCCGAGCGTCAGCTTTGTTCAACCGGTGCGACCGGCGAATGGCCCACTGCATCTGCCGGCGAGGCTGGCGGAAGCGCTGTGCATTCTTTATTTAGGTTCGATCCTTTTTGCTCTCTTGCGCCTTGCCGGGGGGCTGGGCCGCACTCGCAGTCTGTTGCGCGACGCCCGGACCGCAGCTCTGACGGATGAGGTGTGGGCCGAATGGCGGAGTTGCCTGGCAGTCTTTGGTGTAGCCGCGATCGAGTTATTGACCTCCCACAGGCTGACCAGCCCGGCCACCGTTCACTGGCCGCGGCCGGTAGTAATTTTGCCCGAGCAGATGCGCCCGTTCGAAGCCGGGGAGATGGAAACAGCCTTTTGCCATGAACTTGCGCACATCCGTCGCAGAGATTTCCTCTTCAACCTGTTCTATGAATCGCTTGCCGTGCTGCTCTTCTTTCATCCCGCATTGCACTGGATGCGCCGCCGCATTCAGGAGACGCGGGAGCTGGCTTGCGACGATCTGGCTGCCGCGGCCATCGGCGGCAGAGTCGCCTACGCACAGAACCTCCTGCGGCTGACCGAAACCTTCCGCTGCATTCCCGAACTGCCTCAACCCACCTGCGCCCTCGGCATCTTCGAGGGAGAAATTCTGGAGAAGCGCATCATGAATCTGATCGAGAAGAAGTCTCGCCTGCCCCGTTTGCGCCTGGGTTTGTCGATTGCCCTGGGCGCTTGCCTGTTGCTGGCCGCCTGCGCCTTGAGCGCGAACTTTGGCCTGAGCCCGCTGTGGGCGCAAGCCGTTGCAGACCACGCTCCCAGCGGCTGGTTCATGGCCGGGAGCAAACCGGCCAGCTACCATACCGGCGTCGATAAGGAGGCGGTGCACGACGGCCAACCCAGCGCCTATTTGCAATCGGCTGTGGCCAAGACCGAGGGCTTCGGCACCCTCATGCAGACCATAGACGCCTCCGAGTACGCTGGCAAACGCGTGCGCCTGCGCGCGGCGGTGAAATCCGATGCGGTGAAGGATTGGGCAGGGCTATGGATGCGTGTCGATAGCGGGCAGAATATGGCGGTCTCCTTCGACAATATGCAGAACCGCGCCATCAAGGGCACACAACCGTGGAGCAGCTACGATGTGGTTCTCGATGTTCCCGCTGACGCTACGAGCATCTCTTTTGGCCTTCTTCTCAACGGCGAGGGCCAAGTGTGGATGAACCATGTCGAGTTCGAAGCCGTCGGCGCGGAGATCGAAGTGACCAGTCCCAAGACTGTCAAACCCAGCCTTTCGAAAAAGCCGGTCAACCTCAGCTTCAGCGAATAAAGAAACCGAGGCGGGCGCGGGAAATCGGCCGCGTCCGTTTTCAGCAATTTACATATAGCCACTCCGCAAATGGGCCTGCGCGTGACCCGGGTCACATTGCAAGCCGTACCGCATCCTGAATAATTCTCTCCAGTCCTTTAGAATGCAAGAGGATCAGCCCTGTCGATCGCACGGTCAGAAAGACCCTCCGGCGCTGCCGGGGGCATTCCCCCTTTTCGCAGCCTCGGCTGAATCGGAGTCCTTCTTTCATGTACAAGATTCTCGAAGCCCGCCCCGTCGGCTTCAATATCAAGCAATTTGTGGTTGAAGCGCCGCGCATCGCGCGCAAGCAGCGGCCCGGCCAGTTCATCATCTTGCGCGTGCACGAGCAGGGCGAGCGGATTCCGCTGACCATCAAGAGCTCCGACCCCGTGGCCGGCACGGTGACCATCGCCGTACAGACGCTGGGCAAGACCACCGCGCTGCTCAACAGCCTGGAGGCGGGCGATTATCTTCAGGACATCGTCGGCCCGCTTGGCCATCCTTCCGAGATTGCCCATTACGGCACGGCGGTGATTCTGGCCGGCGGCGTGGGCACGGCCATGGCTCTGCCCACGGCAAATGCCCTGAAAAAAGCCGGTAATCACGTGGTCTTCATCGAAGGCGCACGCAACACCGAGATGGTGGTCTTTGAAGACGAGGTCCGCGCCTCGAGCGACGAAACCTACATGATGACCGACGACGGCAGCTACGGCGAAAAGGGCCTGGTCACCAAAAAACTCAACGACCTGCTCGCCGCCGGCCGAACGATTGACTTTGTGCTCGCCGTCGGCCCGGTTCCCATGATGCGGGCGGTGGCGCAGGTGACCAAGCCGCTGGGCATCAAGACCATGGTCAGCCTCAACTCGATCATGGTCGACGGCACCGGCATGTGCGGCGGCTGCCGCGTGGTGTTGGGCGAGAAGTCGAGTTTTGCCTGCGTCGATGGACCCGAATTCGACGCCGCCGAGGTCAATTTCGAGGTTCTCATGCAGCGCAACGCCATGTATCGCGACAAGGAATGCGAGTCGGTGAAGCGCTTCGAGGCCAACAAGGAAGAAGAACTGAAGCAGGTACGGGCGCGCGCCGCCGCGCAGATCGCCGCGGAGGAGACCCATCATGCCCGATAAGAACCCCCTTCCCCTCAAAGAACGCATGAAGATCGCCCGCGCGCATATGCCGGAATTAAACGCGCAAGTGCGCGCCGCCAACTTCGAAGAGGTTAATCAGGGTCTTTGCGTGCTCGATGCCTCCTCCGAGGCCACCCGCTGCATCGCCTGCGCCAAGCCCGGCTGCGTGCAGGATTGCCCGGTGGGGGTGAAGATTCGCGAGGTCGTCGAGCTGATTTACTCCGGCGATTATCTGGCCGCGGCGGCCAAACTCCGCGAAGACAATTCCCTGCCCGCCATCACCGGCCGCGTCTGCCCACAAGAGAATCAGTGCGAGGGCGGATGCGTGCTAGGCAAAAAGGGCGAGGCGGTGGCCATCGGCAACCTGGAGCGCTTTGTGGCCGACTTCGAACGCCAGAGCGGCCAGTTGGGATTGCCCGCCATTGCTCCCTCGACCGGCAAGGCCGTGGCCATCGTGGGCAGCGGACCGGCGGGATTGAGCGCAGCCGGCGACCTCATCCAAAAAGGGCACAAGGTGCGCGTCTTCGAGGCGCTGCACGAAATTGGCGGAGTGCTGGTCTACGGCATTCCCGAGTTCCGCCTGCCCAAGGCCATCGTCAAGGGCGAAGTGGAAAACCTGCGCAAGATGGGCGTCGAGTTCGAGACCAACGTAGTCGTCGGCAAGAGCGTCACGATCGACGAACTGATGCAGGACGAGCACTACGACGCAGTCTTTGTGGCCACCGGCGCCGGCCTGCCGCAGTTCCTGAATATTCCCGGCGAGCACCTGAACTGCGTGTATTCAGCCAACGAGTTTCTCACTCGGGTCAACCTGATGCGCGCTTATCAGTTCCCTGAGTACGATGAGCCGGTCTACGACTGCCGCGACAAGAACGTCATCGTCGTGGGCGGAGGCAACACTGCCATGGATGCCGTGCGCACCGCCAAGCGCCTGGGCGCGAAGACAGCCACACTGGTTTATCGCCGCTCGGCCGCCGAGATGCCGGCCCGCGCCGAGGAAGTCAAGCACGCCCGCGAAGAAGGCATCGAGTTCCGCCTGCTGACCAATCCCATCGCCTTTATTGGCGACGAAAAAGGCTGGCTGACCGGAGCCAAATGTGTACGCATGGAACTAGGCGAGGCAGACAAGGATGGCCGCCGCCGTCCGGTGGTTGTGCCCGGCTCGGAAGAGGTGCTGCCCGCGGATGTGGCTATCATCGGCGTCGGCACCACCGCCAATCCGTTGATTCAGAGCACCACGCCCGATCTGAAGACCACTGCGCGCAACTACATTCAGGCCGATCCCGAGACCACCAGGACCAGCAAGCGCGGCGTCTTTGCCGGCGGCGACATCGTCACCGGCGGAGCCACGGTGATTCTGGCCATGGGCGCGGGACGCAAGGCCGCCGCGGCCATTCACGGCTATCTGCAGGGCGACGGAGCTTGGTAGAGCTTTGAATTCGATGAAATACCTTTGCCAGGAACCGCTTATGCACTCTTGGTAAGCGGATCGATGCGCTGGCTTTCTAGCCGCAATAGTCTCTTGTCCACTTCGTGAAGGTTCTTTACATGCTCGATCTGTAGAAGAACAACTTCATGCCGGCTGACGGCCTCGGCTTTGGCCGCCGAGAATTGGATACTTATAGTCGATTCAAAGTTGTCCATTCGTCGATTGAGCGCTTCCATCTGCACGGCAACCGCTCGCAGTTCGAACGCCAGGAAATCCTGGACAATTTGCCGGACATCTTCAATTACGCTCATGCAACCATTCTGGCCGTAGAGCACCGGCCTGTCTACGGAAACTCGGGGGTTATTGATTCCTGAGAACCGGCAACTGAAAGCTACCTACAAAACGGCGGCTGGAGCTAAGCTCCCGCCGCCGGTTTGCGTGGAACGACTGGGTTGAGTCGCGGTTTACTGGAGCAGCTTGGTGACTTCCTGCTGCACGGTGTTGGCCTGGGCCAGTGCGGCGATGCCGGTTTGACTGAGGATTTCGTACTTGGACATGGCCGAGGTTGCGGCCGCGTAGTCGGTGGCCTGCAGAGCGTTCTGTGCCGAGACCACGTTCTCCTGTTGCGTGGTGAGCACCGAACCGATCGATTGCAGGGTGTTGATCTGAGCGCCGATGTAGCCGTCCATACCGGCCACGTCGGTGATGGCGACGTTCAGATCGTTGAGGGCGCTGGCGGCGTCAAGCTGGTTGAGCAGGTCGGTACCGCTGAGCGATTGACCGGTGGCGTCGGAGTAGCTCATGGTGGCCGTCCCACCCGCGCCGTTGGAATCGGTCGTGATTCCAACATTTAAGGTTCCGCCGTAGGTGGTTCTGTTGTTGACGGTGGCTACCGTGCTGGTGTCCTGAATGTTGCCGGAGATGCCCAGGCTGTAGTAGCCGGAGGTGGTGGTTACGCCGCCCGTCACCGGTCCAACGCTGGTAGGCGATGCGCCGTTGAGAACCGTCTCATAGAGGTTGCCGGTGTTCACGGCCAGCGAGGAGTTCGCCGAAGTGAAGGTCAAGGTATTGCTGGCCGAGTTGTAGGCTGCCGTGACGCCATAGGTGCCCTGGTTGATGGCCGCTGCCAGCGTCGAAGCGGAGTTGTCGGTCGAGCCGATGCTGATGGTGTTGGCGCCGATCTGCAGGCTGCCGCTTAGCGTGTCGGTGTTGGGAATCGCCAGCAAGCCCAGCGTGCTGATGTTGGCCACCCCGTCGGTGGGGATTTCGCTCAGCGTGATGGCTGTCTGCACCGAGGGAGTGGTGTCGGTGAGGATGCCTTCGTTGCCGATGGTCGGCGCACCGGCATCGCCGTTGGTGGCCGTGAAGCTCAGTTGCGTGCCCGCCTGGTTGAGAGTGGCGGTGATGCCGTAGCTGGCGTACGTGACGTTGATGGTGTGAGCCAGATTCGACAGCGTGTCGGTCAAGCCGGTGACGCCCAGAGTGATGGGCGGGAAGGGCGTCAGACCGTTGCCCTCGACGCCGGTGAGCGTACCGCTCAGTGTATCGCTGCCGGTGGCGACCGTAATGGTGCCCAGTTTGGTGCTGGGAGTCAGTACGTCCGCCTCGGAGTCGGTAATTGACACCCCGCTGACCGAAGGAGCCAGGCCGTCGTTCTGGTTTTGGGCAAGGGTCAGTTGCGTTCCCGCCGTGTTGAGGGTCGCCGTGACGCCGTAAATGCTGCTGTCGGTGTTGATGGACTTGGCCAGATCGTGCAGGTTGTCGGTCGAACCGGTGGTGCCCAGCGGCACAGTGTAGACCTGCCCATTAATGCCCGAAGTGATTTTCAGCGCTCCACCCAGCGTATCGGTGGCGTTGTTCACCGAGAGCGTGTCCAACATGGTGCCGGTCTCGACGCTGATAGTGTTCGAGGCCACCGGGATGGTGTCGGCGAGATTCGTGCTGGTCACGTTGGCGTGACCGACGGTCGGCGCCAGCGTCAACGTATTGTTGTTGGTGATGGTTGCAGTAATCCCGTCGCCCGACCAGTTCTGCTGGGCGACAACCGGACCGGTCAGGGTGTCGTTGAAGTTGGCTGCGATCTGCGCAATCGTCTGGTTGGTGAGGGTGTGGCTGTCCAGGCCGCCCGCACTCGTCGAGACATTCAGAATGCCCGAGAGCGTCTCGTTGGAGGCGCCCACCGTCAGCGTGTTCACGGTGGTGGGTTCTGTCATGGTGGTGGTATCGCCGATGGTGCTGTTATTCGCCGGGACACCGGTGGCGTTGACCACCGTAACTTGGGAATTGCTGCCATAGAACGAGATGGTATTGCCGACGACCTTCGCGGTCAGGCCGCTCGTGCCAGCTCCACCGACGGTGTTGATGGTCGCCGCCAGATCGGCCAGGGTGTCGGTCGAGGTATACAGCGCCCCAGCCGTTCCCAGGGTGATGAATGCAGGCGCACCTGCGTTGGTTGTGTACTCCAACGTTCCCGACAACTGGTCGCTGGCATTCTGCACGGAGAACGAACCGATTGCGGTGGTGGCATTGGTATAACCCGCGACAACCGTAACCGGCGTGTAATTGGTGATGCTGGTGTTGGCCAGCCCGGAGACGATATTCGTGACATGCGCCGGAGTAGCGCCGTTGTCCGCCAGGACCAGGGTCGTGCCGCTGTTGGTGAGCTGGGCCGTGATGCCGTAGGTCGAGCCTACCGCGCCGGTGTTGAAGAAGGCCGCCAGGTCGCTGAGCGTGTCGGTGTTGGTGCCCGCCGCGCCGCCGGCTTTACCCAGAGTAATGGCGATGGGATTGCCCTGGTTATTGGTGATGGTGAGCTTACCGCCCAGGATGTCATTGGCGTTGCTGACGCTGAACGACCCGATGGTGCCGCCGGAAACGGTGAACGGCGGAGCAGTCACCGTCACATTGCCCTCGACGCCAAGTCCCAATCCCGGTCCGGTCACCTGATCGGTGTAGTTCATGGGAGTAATCGTGGGTGTGCTGGCATCGCCGGTCTTGGCGCTGAAGGTGAGTGCCGTGCCCGCGGTGTTGAGAGTAGCCTCGATGCCGTAGTTCGTGTAGAGGCCTGTGGGGTTGTCGAAAGCTGTCGCCAGGCTGCTCAAGGTGTAGGCGTTGCCGCCGTTGTCCGTGCCCAGATGAATGGTCTGCGATGTGCTGGCCGCATTGCCCTCGGTGAGAACCAGGTTTCCGCTCAGCAAATCGCCCGAGCCTGTCGTGGTCAACGAACCAAGTCCCGTCGAGACGGTGGCAATGTTGATCGGCGTCGGCGTTCCCGGAACCTGCGTATCGTCGATGGCCGTGGCGTCGGTCACGTTGGCCCTGCCCAGGTCGCCAGCGCTCTGGGTAAAGACCAGTTGTGTGCCCGCGGCGTTCAGGGTGGCGGTAATGCCCAGATCCATCTCGCTGCCGGTGGTGAAGGCCGCCGCCACCTGGCTCAGTGTTTGCCCAGCCAGATTATAGGTGGAGTGGGTGTTGTTGCCGTCGGCGCCCTCGGTGATGTTGAGCGTGCCGGTCAGTTGGTCGCTGGCCCCGCCCACAGTGAGGGAGTTGACGATGTTGCCCACGCTGCTGGAGTCGAAGGTCTGCGCCGAGGTGCTGAGGGCGATGGTATCGATCAGCGGATTTGCCGTGTCGGTGGTGACGGTGGCGATGGGCGAATTCAGCGGCAGGTTGGGACTGCCGGTGGGTTGCGCATCGCCCAGAGCCTGACTGAAGGTCAGCGTGTTGCCAACCACGTTGGCGGTGAGGCCATAGGTGGAGAGGTTCTGATAGCCCGCGCCATAATTCGTGCCATTGAAATCGTCCGCCAATTCGGCAAGCGTGGGAGCGCCGGTGATGGTTACGTTCGCGGTCCCGACTCCTGCGCCGCCCGAGGTGATGGCAATCTCACCGCTCAGCGTGTCGGTGGCATTGGCCACCGTGATGGTGTTCTGAGTGGTTCCCGTCGCCACCGTGGTGTTGGTGGTCTGGCCGGGGGTGATGTCGATGATGTTGCTTCCGGCAACCGCGGAGCCGGTGTTCCCCGCGGCCTGGCCGAAGGTGATGAAGGTGTCGGTGGGATCGAGTGTCGCCGTAATCCCCAACGCCGAGTTCACTCCATCCGGCTTGTTGAAGGAGTCGGCGATCTCTTGCAGCGTTTGGCCGGTGAAGGTGTAGCTCGAGGACTTGCTGCCGGTCTGGGTCGAGCTGGTCAAGCTCAGGGTTCCGCTCAACACATCGCTGGGCGCGGCTGCCAGCAAAACATTGGCGGCAACTTGAGTGGAAGGATTGATGCCCAGCGTGGTGTCGGCGATGTTGGTGCCGGTGGCCAGCGCGCCGGCCGACTGGGTGAACAACAAGGATGTGCCTGCGGGGTTGAGAACAGCCGTGATTCCCAGTCCAAAATTGGCCCCGGAAGAGAGATTGAAAGAGTTGGCGATCTGTTCCAGCGTCTGATCGGTGAAGTGATAGGTGGATGCCACATTACCGGTAGCGTTGGAACTGGTGATGTTCATCGAGCCGGACAACAAATCGCCGGCGCTTGCGGCGGACAACGTGAATGCACTCCCTGCCGCCTGGGCTTTGTTTTCCGTAATGCCGGTGGTGGCCAGGGTATTGCCGTTGAGCAGGAAGTCGGTCTGCGTAGCGCTGGCGGCGATGGCGGTAATTCCGCTCGAACTGTAGGCGCCGCCAGGATTGTTGAATGCGGCGAGAAGATTGGTCTGAGACATGCCCGCCGGCAGGTTGAATTGGCTGCCGTTGATGGTCAGTTCGCCGCTCGCCAGGTCTCCGGCTGTGGCCGCCGTCAACGTTGCTGCCGTATTGTCGCCGATTGCGGTTGTCGAACTGAAATCGTCTGCGGCCAAGGCCACGGATTGAATCGTGATGACGTTGCCAACGAGTGTAGATCCCGCATCTGCCGCGCCGAGTGCTTTGATTTTGTTCAACGCCGAGGTCAGCGTGTCGTTGGAGAATGTGAGCGTACCGCCGGCTGTAAGGTGGATGGTGCCATTCAAGATGCTGTTGGCCGAGGCGGCAGTGATGGAGTTGGTGCCAATGGTAGCGGCGTCATTCACATTGGGAGCAGATACGCCGGCAACGAAGGTTCCCGCGCCATCCGCTGCGCCGAGGGTAGCGGTTGGGGTCTGCACAGAGCCCGAGGGCGCGGTATCGAGGATGACATTGTTGTTGGTAATGCTGGCGGTGCCCTTGTCCCCGGTGCTCTGGGTAAAGGTCAGCACCGTGCCGGCGGCGATTTCCGTGCCGCCCGAGGCTGCTGTCACGCCGCCGTCCGTGTTGCCGACAACACTGTTGCTCGATGCCTGATTGAGCGTAGCGGTGATGCCGTAGCCGCCATTGTTGATCGTTTGGGCAATCTGCTCCAGCGTCTGATTGGTGATGGGAACGTCTGTTACCCTGTTGGCGCCATCGAGGCCTTCTTGGATGGTGAGAACCCCCGTGAAGGTATCGTTGATGTTGTCGGTTGACATATTCCCAGCCGTCAAGGATCCCAGCGTCGAGCCGAGTCCCAGGTCCGGCTGTTCCACAACCGTGCCGGAGGTGATGCTCGGGGGGTTGACTTGGTCCGGTTTGGCAGTGAAGACCAGGCTTGTGCCATCGGGGCTGAGCGTAGCCTGGATGCCGTAGGCCGCGGTGTTGTTGATGGTCGAGGCCAGGTTGGCGAGAGTATCCGTGCTGCCCACGGTGCCCAGGGCGAGCGGGACGGTGGCGCCATTGCTGCCCTGCACAATGCTCAGGGTGCCCGAGGTCAATCCCTCGTTCGCATTGAGGACGGTCAGGCTTCCTAGCGTGCTGCCGGTGCCGGCGACAACGTTGGTGGAAGGCGGCAGCGCGGGAGTGGTGTCGATCGTGGGGGTGCCGGGAATCGTCTCGCTTTCGTTGATGGCAGCCAAGCCCGATCCGGTGAAGGTCAATGTGGAACCGGTGACAGTGGCGGTGATTCCCCAGGACGATCCGGCGCCGGTGTTGAAGTAGTTAGCCAAACTGGCCAAGGTGTTGGTCGCAGCCGGATGGGTGACAGGGACGGCTGGACCGAGCACCACGAATTCGGATGCGCCGCTGGCCGTCGTTACGTTCAGAGTACCGCCCGACATGACGTCATTGGGGCCATTAAGCGCGATCGAACCCAGCGTATCGCCCGTTATCACGCTGATCGGATTGGTCACCGTCGTATAGGTCACGTCGGTCCCGGTGCCGCTGATGGCCGCGGTATCCGCGCCGCTGGTCTGGGTGAAGGTCAGGGTGGTGCCATCCGCGCTCAGATCCGCGGTGATGCCGAAGCTGCCATTGTTGATGGTCTGGGCCAGATCGGTCAGGGTGTCGGTCTTGGCCGTGCCTGTAGTCGTGCCGAGTGTCAGAGTCGTCGGCAGACCGGTCAGACCCGAGGTGATGGTCAGCGTACCGGCCGAGAGTGTATCGCCAGCCGATGCCACCGCCATCGAACCCAAGGTGCCGCCCGTAACAACCTTCGGCAGAGCCTGGTCTTCAATATTCGAACCGCTGATGGCCGGGGTTCCCGGATCGTTGACGGACTTGGAGAAGCTCAGGCTGGTACCGGTGCTGTTGAGCGTGGCGGTGATGCCGTAGTTGACATTTTTGTTGATCGTATTCGCCAGGTTGGCCAGGGTGTCGGTCGACCCCACGGTGCCCAGTGCCAGGGGAGTGACGGTGTTGGCGCCGTCCACACCCTCGGTGATTTGCAGCGAACCGCTCAGCGTATCGCTGGCGTTGCCCACGGTCAACGATCCCAGCCCGGAATCCCCTACCATGGTCGTCGCCGAGCTCGGCAGGGTGTTCTGGGTGAGGTCCGAGGCCGAGACCGAGACCTTGGAATCGGCGGTGGTAAAGGTCAACTGCGTTCCCGCCTGATTCAGCGTCGCTGTCACCCCGTAGCCGGCGCTGTTGATGGTCGACTCCAGGTTGGCCAGGGTGTCAGTGGCGTTGGCCTTGCCCAGCGTGATGTTGTGATTGTTGCCGTCGGAGCCGACGATGGTCAGCGTACCGCCCAGCGTATCCGTCGTGGGCAGCGACAGGGCGCCGATGACGCCCGGGCCGTTGGTCCCCGTGCCGATGCCCTGCGCCGAGATCTCGATGCCGGTATCGATCTCGCTGCCGTTGCCGTCGCTGGCCGCCGAGGCTGTCGCCGCCGCCGCCGCGCCCGCCGCCGCTGCCGTCGAGAAGGTGGCCGTCAGGCCCAGCCCGGAGTTATTGATGGCGCTGATCAGACCCTGAGCGGTGTTGGCATAGTTGGTGCCCGAGCCCACACTGATCTCGGCCGTAGCCTGGGTCAGCGCGCCCTGCGAGCCTTTGGAGATATAACCCACGCTGATAGTCGTCGCGCCGCTGGCGTTCAGAGTGTCCGTGACAGCCGCATTGTGGCCGTCGTTGGACAGGTCGATGAAGACGTTGTCCTGACCGCTGCTGTACGACATCTGCCCGTCGGTATCGCCCACGCTCGACTCGGAGAGCGTATGGATCTTCAGATCGTCGATCGAAGAGCCCGCCGTCGAGGAGTCGCCCGTGTAGATCGCCACCGTGCTGCCGGTAAAAACCTGCTGCTGGTTGTAGGTGGTCGTCGATCCAATGTTGTTGATTTCCGACATCAGGGAGGTGTACTCCTGATTGGCCGCCGCCTCCTGCGAGGAGTTGAGCGTGCCGTTGGAGGCTTCCGTAGCCAGCGTAATGGCGCGGTCAAGCAGGCTCGTCACCTGCGAAAGAGCGCCGTCGGCCACTTCCAGCAGCCCCACGCCCTCGGTTGCGTTGGTCTCCGATTGCATCAGGGCTTGGGAGTTGGCCTCCAGGCCATTCACCAGCGAAAGCCCCGCGGCATCGTCCGCTCCGGAGTTGATCTTGGAACCTGACGACAATTGCTGCAGCACGGTCTGCAAGCTCTTGCTCGTATTGTTCAGGTTGTTCTCTGCGTAGATCGCTGACAGATTGTTCAATACACCGAGGGCCATGGGAGATGCTCCTTCTCGAACGCCTTGTTCGCGCCTGCTCGCCGCTCATTTCTTCTTTTTGCCAATTTCTGGCGGCTGAGCATGGGCGCTACTGCATTTGCACATCTCATCGGAGCCTGGGGGAATATCTTTAGTCACTTTCTGAATGTTTTTCGTACATATTCGTATCGTACTCGTCCACTCTGTCTCGTTATAAGTCATTAGATGTATTGTTTTGATCTACTTGCAGTTCTGTTTCGCTACAGTTTATTTGTCGCGTTTCGCTTCACTTTTTGCCCTTGAAATTGTTCCAGCATAAGAGTCCTCTCATTTGCCCGGCGCTTTTCGCTGCCAAACCAAAAAAATCGGCGGCTGGAGATCTCTCTCCCGCCGCCATGGTTTGACTTCAACCGCATTTTTCTCTGCCTGTAACAACCTCCGATCAGTCGCCCGCTCCAAGCTGGGGAGCGAAGCTCTCTCCCTGGCGCGAGCCCGATCCAACTATTCGGCGCCCAAGCCGGAGCCGGCCGCGTCTGGATCGGGAGCACTTTGGTCCAGACTCTGCGGTCCACCCGCCGGCGGTGCTGGTGGCCCCTGGCGATAGAGGTGTTCGCGCTGCTGGCCGCCCGGACCCTTGCCCTCCCCGCCCCAGCCACGATGTTCCTGGCGGGCGGCGCGCATCTCCTGCAAGCTCTTCCACTGCTCGGGCTTCAACTGGCCGCGCAGCGCCAGCAGGAAGCGCGCATTGGCCTTCTCCAGCTCCGCCCGGGCCTGGGCCACCTTGTCGATCTGGGCCAGGATCTTGGCTTCGTTGGGCTGCTCCTCGCCCATCAGCGGCTCCATGACCAGTTCCGCCTTGTCCACATTGGCGCGTAGATCGATCAGCGTCGTCCGGTGATCGAGCAGAATTTTGTCCATCGCCTTGCGCTGATCGTCCGTGAGCTTCAGCTTCTCGATCACCTCGGGCTTGTTCCAAAACCGTTCGCTCTTGCCTTGCGGGCCGAGCGCCCGTTCAAAGGGAGGGCGGTGCTGTCCGAACCCCGGTCCCATTCCCTGCCCTGGGCCGCCCATCGGCGCCTGTGCCGCCATCGTCCAGGGCAACAGCGCCGCAATGGTTACTCCCAACCGAACTGCCATCGATGCCTTCATTCCCGTCTCCTCCCCCTCTTTAAGCCGAGGGTGCAATGCTCACTTCCAAAATGTGTCAACCCGGCTTGCCTGTCGTACGATCCGCCCGCCCGGCCCTCATTCTTACTCCGATTCATCCTCTGCGACCAATTGAGCCAACGGCTCCATGGCGCTGGGAACCTCGCGCGCTACGTCGCTGTCCACCTTGGCCAGCAACTCATCCTCTTCGCGCATCTGCTGCTCGCGCATCTGCTGCGCGGCCAAACGATTCTGCTCCGCCTGCTGCGCCGCTCTCTGCGCCGCGACCTGGCGTTGGTGCTGCTCATAGAAACCCGTCGAGACGATTCCCGCCGTCAACACGCATCCCAGCGCCCAGCCGGCAGCCTGCCGCCATACCCGGCGGTGGGTAAGGACTGTAACCGTGCGCGGGCGGCTATAGGCAGCCTCGCTGAGAGCGTGAACGCTCAAGCGGAAGGCGTCGAGCGCCTGCTCCAATTCCGGTTCCAGACCCAGATCCAACTCGTCGCCGCGTCCGCCGATCCGCTCTGTCTGTTGCACGTTTTGCTTCAAAAAACTCATCGTCTGCCCCCCAACTCCGTCCGCACCCGCGCCAACGCCCTAGAAAGATGCGCCTTGACGGTTCCCTCGCTCAGCCCGGTGGCCTGGGCAATCTCGCTTAAATCCCGCTCTTCCACAAAGCGCAGCAGAAAGACCGTCCGCTGCCGCTCGCTGAGCCCTTTCACAGCCTTCCACACGTGCTCGACCTGCTCTTTGGCCAGCATCTGCTGTTCCGCAGAGCTTTCCCCACCCGGCAGCCATTCGCTGGCCTCATCCAGGTCCACGGCATTGGTCTGCGTCAACCGCCAGAACTGCATCCGGCGATTGCGCCAGTGGTCCTTCTGCAGGTTGATGGCGATCCGCATCAGCCAGGTCATGGCGCTGGACTCACCGCGGAAGCTCGACCAGTTCCGATGCGCCTTCAGGAAACACTCCTGGGTCAGCGTCTCGGCCAGATCCACGTCTCGCGTCGAGGCCAGCAGAAACCGGAAGATCTGCGGCCGGTGGCTCTGCACAATCTGCGCGAATTCCTCGGCGGCCACTGCCTGCGCCGTCTCCATCGTCATCGCTTCCAATACTGTGCCGGCTGCCATCACTCAGGTAGACGCCCGCACTGGGCGCAAGTTTACAGCACGGCGCGCAATTCATCTACCGCGCGGCAATCAGCGATGAATCGGGAATGCATTGTGGCAAGCCGTGCAGAGCAAAAGGCAAGCTAAACCCTTCCTGGCTGTTAGACTGCGGTAGTAAACGCTTCCCAACTACTCCCCGAGGCCCGCCGCCATGCTGCTCCCGTCGCTCCGCGAAGAAGTTCTCCAGGCCAACCGCGAGATCGCCCGCCGCGGTCTGGCTCCGCACACCTTCGGAAACGTCAGCGCCATCGACCGCGGCCAATCGCTGGTGGTCATCAAGCCCAGCGGCGTTCCCTATGCCGCAATGACCGCGGCCGATATGGTCCTCACCGATCTCGACGGCCGCATCGTCGAGGGATCGCTGCGCCCCTCCAGCGATCTCGACACTCACTGCCTGCTCTATCGCGAATTCCCCCAGATCGGCGCCGTGGTGCACACCCACTCCGAGTTCGCCACCTCCTGGGCCCAGGCCAATCGCGCCATTCCCTGCCTCGGCACCACCCACGCCGATACCTTTCATGGACCCGTGCCGGTAACCGAGATCCTCACCGCCGAGGAGGTCGCCGAGGCCTACGAGCGCAACACCGGCGCGGTCATCGTGCGCCGCTTCCGTGCCGGCAACCTTGACCCCCTGGCGGTCCCTGGCGTGCTGGTCGCCGGCCACGCTCCCTTTGCCTGGGGTAGAACCGCCGTTGAGGCCGTCTACGCCGCCGATGTCCTCGAGTATGTTGCTCGCATGGCCTACCGCAGCACCCTGCTGGGCGCCGATCCCGCCGGCATTCCCGCTTACGTTGGCGAACACCACTACCAGCGCAAGCACGGGCCACAGGCGACCTACGGCCAGCGCTGAGAATGGCGAACCCGTTCGGTGCGCCCGACAAAGTGCTGTACGCCTGCTGTCTTAAAACGATACGTTTTATCATATCGTCATTCCATTTTTTGTATACTGAGCGACTTCTCTTACTTTTTTTCTGAAGATATGTCCTCGACTAGTTGACGATTCTCCCCCTGAACCGTCTCTATCCTGCATATTCTCTATCGGTTGTCCTTCAGTCGCTGGGAGTGGGACAGAGCCTCTGTGCATGGCAACCAACGTGCTAAGCAAGAGGCTAACGCAGAGCGAATCCCCATGGAGACAAGTCTCATTAATCGGTTGCAGGCGATGCTGCTGGCCTTGGCCACAGTTGTACTCTTCCTGTTGGCGATTCTGAACTTCCGCCAGGAGAGCCACTTTCAGCAGCCTGACGATGGGGTGTGGTGGCGTGAAGCGGCGGGCGGCCTGGAAGCGGTCAGGGTGTTGCCCCAGAGTCCCGGCCTGCGCGCCGGCATCCAGCCCCACGATCTGCTCACCGGGGTCAAGGTGCTGCCGCCCGACTCCGGTCAGGGGGCAAACGTCCGCAAACGCAATCTGCTGATGGAGTCCACCGAAGAGACTTCCACCGAGCCTTCCAGCGACCAGCTTACAGGGCTGAAGAAGGTTCCCTCCATCCCCATTCAACGGGTTTCCGATCTGGAGCCGGCTCTCTACCGCAGCGGCAGCTACATCAAGATCTATTACCTCATCACCCGCGACGGCATCCGCCTGGACACCCCGGTCGAGGTGATTCCCGAGCCCGCCGACCGCAGCCTGCAACAGGGCCAGCGGCTGATTGGGTTGATTTATCTAGCTATCGGCATCTTCGTCCTCTTCCGCCGCTGGACGGCGCTGCGCGCCACCCATTTCTACCTTTTCTGCCTGGTTTCGTTCGCCCTGTATGCGCTCAAATACACCGGTGCAATGGATGAAGCGGGCCATTGGGATCAATGGGACCAAGCCGTCTTCTGGTGCAATCGCCTGGCCGAAGCTTTGCAGCCGGCGCTCTTTCTTCATTTTGCCCTGAGCTTCCCCGAAGAGCGGCTGAAGATGCTCAAGCGCCGCTGGCTGTTGCCCGTGGTCTACGCTCCGGCAGCCGGCCTGATCGTTCTGTGGATCTGGGCCATCCACTTTTGGCAGGCCACCGGTCTGCTCCTGCACCGCATGGAGCAGACCGACACCGCCTACGACGCCGCATACTATGTGCTGACCGCCATCCTCTTCCTGCGCAGTTATAGTCAGGCCGATACGCCCCTGTTGCGCCAGCAGTTGAAATGGCTGACCCGCGGCGCGCTGCTGGCGGTGCTGCCCTTTACCCTCTTTTACGCCATTCCCTTCCTCTTCGACCTGCAGATGCCCAGCCTGCTGACCCATGTTGCCGGCTTCTCCATCGTCTTTCTGCCGTTGACCTTCAGTTGGGCCATCGTCCGCTACCGGCTGATGGACACCGACCTGATCTTCAAGCGCGGCGTGGCGTATACCCTGGCCACGGGCGTACTGCTGGTGACTTACTTCGGCGTTATCGCACTGATTGCCGAACTGGTGCACACCAACGTACCGGAGTCGGTGCGCGAGTGGAGCCTGGCGCTCTCCATCGTTCTCTCCGCGGCCGCCTTCGACCCCCTCAAGCGCCGCATTCAACTCTGGGTCGACAAGGTCTTTGACCGCCATCGCTACGACTACCGCAAGGCTCTGGTCGAGTTCGGCCGCGGGCTCAACTCCGAGACCGATCTTGAAGCCCTGCTCGGCTCCATCGTCGAGCAATTGCCCCGCACCCTGCTGGTGGCCCGCGTGGCCGTCTTCCTGGTCAATGAATCCGGGCAGATTCGCCTCGCCGCCGCGCACGGCCTGCCCGTCGAACTGCGCAAGGAACGCCAGTACACCGAGCGCCTGGCGCTGGGCTTTCTCAACTTCGACGAAGCCGCCGGCCACTCCCACATCTTCCTCGAAAACGCCCAGCAGGCTGTGCATCTGCCCGCCGATGAGCAGCGCACCGCCGCCCTGCTCGACCTGAACTACTATCTCCCCTGTCGCGTGCAAGACGGATCGGCCACCCACACCATCGCCGTCATCGGCCTGGGCCGCACCATTGGCGGCGACTTCCTCTCCAGCGAGGATGTCGAATTGCTCGAATCCCTGGCCAGCTACATCGGCATCGCTCTGCACAACGCCAGTCTCTATCGCCGCCTGGAGACCAAGATCGCCGAGTTCGAGCGCCTCAAGGAGTTCAACGAGAACATCGTCGAATCCATCAACGTAGGCATTCTCGCCCTCGATCTCGAAGGCCGCATCGAGAGCTGGAACGCGCAGATGGAGGCCATGTACGCATTGAGCCGCGGCGAAGCCCTGGGCCAGGCGCTCAGCGATGTATTCCCGCGGGAGTTCGTGGATGCCGTCGCGGGCTTCGGCAACGATCCCGGCGTTCATCATCTCTACAAATTTCCGCTGCTGACCCGCGCCGGCGAGCAGCGCGTAGCCAACATCGCTATCGCCCCGCTGCTCTCTCGCGACTTCGTCCCGGTGGGCCGCATCATCCTGGTCGACGACATCACCGAGCGCGTCTCCCTGGAGTCGCAACTGGCCCAGGCCGACAAGCTCAGCTCCATCGGCCTGTTGGCGGCTGGCGTGGCCCACGAGATCAACACTCCGCTGGCCGTTATCAGCTCTTATGCGCAGATGCTCACCAAGCAGTTGAAGGGCGACGAGCGCCTGGCGCCGGTGCTGGACAAGATCGTGCAGCAGAGCTTCCGCGCCGCCGAGATCGCCAACGGCTTGCTGAATTTTTCCCGCACCTCAACTACGGAGTTCCGCGAGACCAATCTCAACCAGGTCATCCGCGATACGCTCTCGTTGCTGGAGCACCAGTTCAAGACCGCCCGCATCACCGTCGATCTGCAACTTGCCGACGCGCTGCCACCCATTCACGGCAACCCCGGCAAATTGCAACAGGTCTTTCTGAATCTCTTGTTGAATGCCAAAGAGGCTATGCCCGCCGGCGGCCAACTGCGCGTGCTCACCCAAGCCAACGGACACGTCGAGGCTCTGGTCGCCGACAGTGGCGCGGGCATCGCTCCCGAGCATCTGAAACGCATCTACGACCCGTTTTTCACCACCAAGACTACCCCCAAACCCGGCGAGCGGCGCGGTACCGGCTTGGGACTTTCCGTATCCTACGGCATCATTCAGGAGCACGCCGGCAAGATCCACGTCGAAAGCGCCGTCGGCGCCGGCACAACCTTTCATTTAGAGTTTCCGCTGCTGAGGAATTCCGTTCATGCCTGAAGTCGAACTGCCCTTGAATCTGCCCGCTTCCGCTCTCTCCGAGGTCGATGCCCGCATTCTGGTCATCGACGACGAGGCCGCCATTCGCGAATCGCTCGAAGTCCTGCTCACCCTGGAGGGCTACACGGTCAAGATGGCCGTGGACGGCGAAGAGGGACTGCGCATTCTCGATCAGGAAAGCTTCGATCTGGTGCTGCTCGACCTGGCCCTGCCCGGCCAGAGCGGCATGGAACTGCTGCCCCAGATCAAGGAGCGCCAGCCCGCCCTGCCGGTCATCATGATTACCGCCTACGGCACCGTGGATAACGTCGTCGAGGCGGTTCGCGCCGGGGCTGAGAACTTCGTCCAGAAGCCCTGGGACAACGAGAAGCTGCTGGCCGACATCCGCTCGGCCGTGGCCCGCCGCAAGGCTGAGGAAGAGAACGTCCAGCTCAAGCGCACCCTCAAGCAGCGCTATAACTTCCACAACATCGTCGGCAAAAGCGAGATCATGCTGCGCGTCTTCGATCTGGTGGCCCAGGTCGCGCCCTCGCGCTCCACAGTGCTGATTCAGGGCGAAAGCGGCACTGGCAAGGAACTCATCGCCAAGGCCATCCACGCCAACTCCCCGCGCAAGGACAAGCCCTTCGTCCCTATCAACACCGGCGCCATGCCCTCGGAGTTGCTCGAATCCACCCTCTTCGGCCACGTCAAGGGCGCCTTTACCTCCGCCGTTGCCTCCAAAAAGGGCCTCTTCGAAGTAGCCAACGGCGGTACCCTTTTTCTCGACGAGATCGCCACCATGGGCATGGACACCCAGGCCAAGATCCTGCGCGTCTTGCAAGATCGCCGCTTCATGCACCTGGGCGGCGTACAGGAGATTCAGGTGGACGTGCGCATCATCGCCGCCACCAACATCGATCTGCGTCAGGCAGTGCGCGACGGCCAGTTCCGCGAAGACCTTTTCTACCGCCTCAACGTCATCACCGTCGATCTGCCCCCACTGCGCGCCCGCCGCGAAGACATTCCCCTGCTCGCCCAGCACTTCCTCGAGTTCTACACCGCCGAAAACGGCCTCGCCCCGCGCAAGCTCTCCCCCGACGCCCTGCGCGCCCTGATGGATTACGAGTGGCCCGGCAACGTGCGCGAATTGGAGAACTGCATCGAGCGCGGCGTGGTCCTGTCCAACGCCCCGATCATCGGATCGGAGCTTCTACCCGGCCACATTACCGGCCGCAGCTTCCAGGACGCCCTGCTCGAACACAATCCCAACGCCTCGCTCTTCGACATTCTGGAAGACATCGAGCGCCGCATCATTGTCGAAAAGCTGGAGCGCTGCAACTGGAACCAGACCGACGCCGCCGAGCAGTTCCGCATCCCTCTATCCACGCTCAACCAGAAGATCAAGCGCCTCAATATCGAGATCAAGAAGAGAATCAGGGATTGACGAGGGATCAGGGGCCAGAGATCGGCGATGAATGATGTTAAGGAAAAACGGTATAAGCGGCGGAGCAAAAATAGACCACAGAACGCCGCGTGAGCGGGTTTTTGTGGCGGCGCAAAAGTAGACCATCTGCCATATTCAGTTTTCACAGAGAAGCGATCAGTTTGTGGTTGCCGAACCAGGTTCAGCGCCGCGAGGATTTGTGTTTTCTGTGGGATACAGGAGGCATGTACACGGTGGAACTCTATGCGCGAGTGCGACGGGCGGTTCTGGTTGAAGGCAAGAGCCGGCGGGCGGTGGCTCGGGAGTTTGGTCTCCACCCCACGGACGAAGACCTGTCCGTGGGGACCCCGGGCTGGCGCGGAAGACGATTGGGAAGATGCAGGAGTATTCTTTGCCGCCTGGTTACCGGAGTCAGAAGCTGGTGCGGCGACCCAAGCTGGGTCCGTGGCAAGGCGTCATCGACGCCATTCTTGAAGAAGACAAGCAACGGCACACCGCCAAGCGGATCTTCGATCGTCTGCGCGACGAGCATCAGTACAGCGGAGGCTACACCATCGTGAAGGACTACCTGCGCCAGTCGAAGGTCTCCGCGCAGGAGATGTTCATTCCGCTGAGCCATGCTCCGGGCGAGGCGCAGGGCGACTTCGGCGAGGCCCTGGCGGTGATTGGCGGCGTGCAGCAGAAGGCGCATTTCATGGTCTTCGATCTTCCCCATTCCGACGATTGCTTCGTACGGGCTTATCCGGCCGAGACCACGGAGGCGTTTCTCGATGCGCACGTGCATGCCTTCCAGTACTTCGGCGGGGCGCCTACGCGCATTCTCTACGACAACACGTCCATCGCCGTGGCGCGGATCTTGGGCCACGGCGGGCGGAAGAAGCCACAAGCCTTCTCCGCGATACAGAGCGCTATAACGCCAAAATCTCTACAGGTTCGGAATCGTTTTCGGACCCAGCCAGCGGTGGGGCACATTACTCCTGTCAATATCGCGACTTCACACGGCTGAATTAGACGACCAGCGGTTCTTTTTGGTGGACAATACGTACACTGCGACCAAGGCGGCAGTAAAACACGCACCGGCACCCACTGCCAGCGACCAGCGCGGACTAAAGTAGTTGGCAACCCAGCCGACGATAGGAGCGCCGATCGTCATTCCTCCAAGTGCGACGCCAACCCGAAGTGCCATCACCCTGCCCCGCATGGAGGTTTCTGTCGAGAGCTGCATGATACTGTTGGTGCCGTTGGTCACGGTCAGAGCAGCCGCGCCGCTGACTGCGAGGGCTGCCGCAAACCACCAGTACCCCGGCGCGAGCGCGGCCATAATAAAGCCCAGCCCTAAGACACCGGCGCCCATCGATAGAGACACCAAGCCAGGTCTCCTTCCCCCGGCAGCAAACAACGCTCCCAAAACTGAGCCCACGGCCAAGATGGACGAAAGCAGGCCAAAAGCGCGTGCGTCGGAGTGGAAGACATTCACGGCCATCGTCGAGATGAAGATCGGAAAGTTGAATCCAAAAGTGCCGATCAGAAACAGCATCACCAGGATTGCCCGGAGGTCCGGTTTGCTCCACACGTAGCGAAGCCCTTCTAGAAATCCAGAGGAAGTGCGATGCGCTCTGACGCTTGTACGCAACTCCGAGAGACGGAAGAACGACATCGAGATCAGCACTGCCGCGAACGAGAGCCCATTGAGAAGAAAAGCCCAGCCGATGCCAACCGTTGCAATCAGCACACCGGCAACTGCTGGACCAATCATCTGGGAAGCGTTGAAGGAGGTTGAGTTCAATGCCACGGCATTGGGAAGGTCCTCATCGCCGACCATCTCTGCCACGAAGGTCTGCCTCACCGGTGCATCCAGCGCAGCAGCGGAGCCAGACAGGAAGGCAAGCACATACACATGCCAGAGCCGAATGGCCCCAGCAATCGTGAGAACTCCCAGGACGAGCGCAAATACGCCCATCGTTGCCTGCGTCAGCATCAGGAGCTTGCGCTGATTGAGGCGGTCCGCAGCCAATCCGGTCCAAGGCAGAAACATAAGCTGCGGAGCGAACTGCAGACCCATCACCATCCCCAACGCTGTCGCATTGTGATGGGTCAGTTGCGTCAGCACAAGCCAATCCTGAGCGACGCGCTGCATCCCCGTACCAGCGTTAGACACCAGAGCACCCGCCGTCCACAAGCGAAAGTTGAAGCTTCTCAGGGATCGAAATGTCACGGTCACAGTGTTTATCATGGGCGCGACGGTGTGTTGCCTCCATGAAACTGGCCGAAGTGCCGCGCCGAAAAGATGCTGATGAGCAGTGCGCCCAGACCGAACGCGAGGATGTGGTTTGTCGTGCGTGGATGGAAAGCACCGACGTGCGCGACCAGCATATATCCAATCGCGGCGTTGAAGAATCCCCAGACGACATTCACCGTAGCTGAGGAGAGCCCTTTGCCGGATGGTTTTGCAAAAGGGCTTTGAAAGGGGTGTCCCATCGTGCCAGCGGCAATATGAGGAATGGCGTTTGCTGCAAAGACTCCCCCAAAAAAGTACGAAAAAAGCCAAAGCCAATTCATAATGCAGTACTCCTTTTTCGGCGAGAAATCATTCCTTTGAGAACACTGTTTCGCCAAGACCAAAGTTCATTTATCAACAAGTCGCGTAATCAGTTCGAGCGCCGCCTGAAGCTTCTCTTGCTCGGCTGCAGAGAGCTTCTGCGAGATGGTAGCGGTAAGCCAGTCCTGTCTCGCTGCCCTGCCATTCTGGAGCCGCTTTAGGCATTTAGGGGTGAGAGAGATCAGAGTTTGTCTGCCATCACTCGGGTCAGGGGAACCGCTCACGAGGCCTGATTCTTGCAGCGGTGTAACGATAGCGCTCATGGACTGCGGTCGCATTCCTTCCGCTCGCGCCAGGCTTGAAACTGTTGCCGAGCCGTCCTTCTCCAATCGAAGAACTACAGCGATTTGTGACGGAGTCAGGTCGTCGCGCCCTCCATGTTCGCGTAAACGCAGTTTGAGCTTACGGGCTACCGAACGAATTTCAGCAGCAAGCGTCGAAGCAAGTCCAATCTGAATGGATGGTTTTCGATTGCTCACCAGATCAATATCTCATATATACAGTCAATCTGTACAGTCGAACTGCGTAAACGCCCACCTCTAAATTGTGAAGCCCTCTGGAACACGATCCGTCAGAGACGTTAGTCCTCATATAGGCCGCAGTGGGTCAGGATTTGTCTCGCTCCAGCTTTGTCCCAGCATGTTCTTCTCGGTGGTCCAAAAGACCGGTGGAGACGGTGCCTCTAAGGTATGTCAATTCAACGCGACGTCAAGGAAAATCCCGGTGGCCAAAAAGGTACATGTTTCGGAGCAATCGATTGCGTCATTTCCTTGTGAACGTCAGAAACCTCCTGGAGAGGTGTCAAAGAACGACTCCAGGCGGATTCTCTCCTCTGTCTCACTGAATGATGAGCGTCACGCTTTATGTGCTCTCTCCCTATCGTCCACGACCAACAGGTACTTTACCTTAGCCGGGCGCGATTCCAATCCATCCTCTCCAAAGCAAAGGATGGGAGCCGCCCAGAATCACGGTTTTTGTTTGGTTACTTTGGCGTCAGGCCGGCCCTGGGCCACCTCAAATGGGAGGCACTGCCTCTCCTTTTTTTCTGCAGGCGAGGACTTCACCCTAGAGATGCTTCCGATGGACCTTTTTGAACGAGATATTCCTCGACTAGAACTGCAACCAGGACGGCGGTGGGGACGGAGACCATGGCGCCGAGGATTCCTTCCAGCGCGGAGCCAAGAAGGAGCGCGACCAAAATTGCCAGGGCGGGCAGATCGACGCTGTTTTTCATGATGCGGGGGGTGAGAAATGAATTCTCAACCTGCATGTAGATTAGGTAGAAAATCGCCACGCCTAGGGCGCTACCCCAGGAGTCGATGGCGGCCACAATGATGGCCAGCGCGATGGAGATGGCCGCCCCCAACACGGGCACGATATTCAACAAACCGGCCAGTACCCCCAGCGCATAGGCGTAGCGAACATGAAGGCCGAGAAACACGATGGTGCTGGAGAAGCCCAGGATGAGCATCAGGCTTCCTTGGCCGAGTAGCCATTTTCCGATGCGAAGTTCTGCCCGCCGTAGAGTTAGGTCGAGCCGATCCCGGCGTTCAGGAGGGAAAAAGGAGAGAAACCAGCGGTACGCGTGGTCGCCTTCCTCAATAAAGTAGACCACCAGGATGATGCCCATGATGAGATCGAACAAGTTGGCCGCCCAGTTTTTGATGGAGAACAACACCACTGAGGCTGCCTGGCTGGCGAAATCCTGCAGCCTGGAGCTGAACTCAGCGGTATCCAGATGTTGAGCGAAGGGGATCTGCTTGGCCTTTTCCAGAATCTCTGGGAGACGCATGGGCATCTCACACGCAAACTCCTGAAGATCGCGTATGACTGGAGGAAGGGCAAGGGAAGCAAATGCGATTAGCGAAGCGGCAGCGGTGAGAAGGAGAATCAGGACGGCGGAGCCTTTGAATGGCTGCCAACGGCCTATGTGGAGGAGTGAAGTGAAGCGCACCACGGGACTGAGCACGACCGCAAAGAGAGCGCTGACGTACAACAAAATGAGCGCGTCCCGGATCAGCCAGGCAAGGTAGCAGGCCAAAGCCAGAGCGAAGGTGAAGATGATGTCGCTGCGGAGATTACGGGGACGGTACTCGGAGGGAGTCATGCGCGGGGTTCCTGTAAATCGGAGCGGTTGGCGTCGCACAATCGTTCGCTTCAGCGGTCACGAATCCACACAAGCCCTGGTGCAAGGTAGATCTGTGCTGCAGAAGCCGATGCATAGAGGGTTTCAGCCATTTCATCTCGCATTATAAGGAGTGCGAGTCCATGCCGGCCCGATAATTGAAAACTCCCCACCGTTTGTATCGACGGGCTTTCAGCTTGGCGCACTGTTCCTCCGTCAAGCTAAGAAAAATCCACCTCGCCCCATGGCAATCGTCTGTTCAACCATGAGGCGACTCTCTTGATCCCTGAACCCAACGCAGCGTTGAACAAGCTAGATGTTCTTGTCTGTGAGGAAAAATGGAGATTACGTGGGAGGTGCGCACGGACGTCCGGTTCAAGGAACTGGCACTGCCAACCATCCCGGTTCTGGAATGACAAGTAACCCGGTGCTGATTGCGATGGCCGTTCATCTTGCCTCCCACCTCATGGGCCGGGCCACCAGTTGCTATGGGGTGCCAAGGAACACCTCACTCGGCCTGTAGCGGCGCCGTTCGCTGCACAGATGCACCTGCACAGAAAGCATTTGACGCGCATCCAGAAACTTGAGAAGCAGCGGAAAGCGGCGGAAGCGCGAGGCCAACTGCCCCATCAGTTGGTCACGGTACTGCTCCATCAATTCACCGATGGTCTGCCCTTTGAGCGGGCCATTGGCAATTTGGCTTTGATGATCGTCGCGATTGCTGAGTAGCCACGCTTCACCAATAGGACCGTCACCCGGCAGTAGCGCGGAAAGCAGGTTAGACAAGCGCCTGCCGCCCCACAGCCGATACTGATAGGTGGGTTCGAAGCGCAAAGGGTACAACTGAATTTGCATCATGCGCTGTTCTTCCTTTTCGTCTTTTGCGCCTTGACATTGAAAGCAATGTCGCCTGCCATTTGTTGCGGAGACGGATTAGCGGGATATGCGACCATTGAATGGGGCAGAACCCTTGTTTTAGATCCCTATGGAAGCGAGTGCCTCGGCACGCCGCGCGGAACCCACGCTAGGTCGCCACTAAGAACATAGATCGCGAGCGCGGCAGCCATAAAGACAGCTCCTACCCAGAATCTCCAGTCACGATCCATCCGTCTCCAGTGAGGACCGGGATCGGTCTCACCCCTGTCACCGCTATTTCCTTCCAGGTTGTGCTTGCTACCGGTCATTGCTTCTCCATATCCGATGAGTATTCTCCGTTGCGTGCTGCCATATTGCAGCGGGCACGATGATACAAGGCCTTCTGTGCCGCCCAAACATTTGTCTTGTGTCCCTGCCATATCTCCAAAGCCGGCTGCTGAATGGCGCGGGCAAAAGAAAATGCCAGCGCCCACGCCAGCCTCGGATAGGATGAAGGAATCGATCCCAAAGTTGCAGCCGACCAACGTGGACACGGAATGGGGGTGAGTCTGGACGTCTACACCAAGTCGGCGTTCAACAAAAAGGTGGGTGCGGCCAACCAGCTTGAAAAGGCAGTACACAGCACTTAACGGAGTGAAACTGGGGTGAAAGCCGATCCTGAGCTTCAGGAAATCATGTAAGTTATTGATTCTTTGGAGCGGGAGACCGGGATCGAACCGGCGACATTCAGCTTGGGAATGTGGCGATCAATTGAAAACAAAGAACATGGCGTTCACCCGATCTCGTTCTGGCGATAGAGAATACGGGAGTTCTTGAAAGCGCTCTTCTCCAAAAATCGAATAGAGCAGAAATGGAGCAGACGGGGTAGAAACTGAATGGGGCGCTGGCCATGTCAGAACGCACGTGAAAGCTGCCCAGCGGATTTCTGATATCGACCGCTGGTGGGAGGCATGCAAGTGGGAGATTGAATGTCTAGCTATGCGTGGTTGAACCTGCGACTTCCACCGTGTAAATCCAACAATTTTGGGCATCACAATAACTTACAAGACCCGGTGGCCCCTTGGATTTCCACAAGTCACAATCTGTCAGTAATTTATCTAAGACCTCTGTACCTAGGCCAAAACTGACATCTGTACCCGAGAATCCGGCCTCTGCGACATCTTCCTCACCGCGATCACATGTTCCCGATTGACACTGTACGTCCGCATGGATATACAATCGTGCCATCTGGTGTTCGGGAAGCGCGGTGCAAATCCGCCACTACCCCGTAACTGTAATCGCTGAGAATTGGACATGGAGCTTGCTCCGGCCACTGAGGTTTTCCTCGGGAAGGCTGTTCAGATTCGTTGAAGCGTGAGTCAGGAGACCGGCCAGATGCCAATCTGGGCTTTATCCAACTTCGATGGGAGAGTTGGAGAGCGTTCCCCCGCCGGTCCGTACGCACCGGCTAAGTGAAAGCTGCCTATTGTATTGATCCCGCTGCCCCGGTGGAGTTGTGCTCCGCGGTCAGAGGTTAATGTATGCAGGAGAGGGACCGCAAAACGGTCACGCTCGTCCTCGGCGGCGTTCGCAGCGGCAAGAGCCGTTGGGCGCAGGAGTTTGTCTCGAAGTTTGAACGCGTGGCGTATGTCGCGACGGCGCAAGCTCGCGACGCAGAGATGCGTGAAAAAATTCGTCGCCATCGGGAAGATCGGCCGAAGCACTGGAAAACATGGGAAGAACCGCTGGAACTGGCGCAGGTCCTCATAGACCAGGGGCCGAAGTTCAACCTGTTGCTGATCGATTGTCTAACTGTATTTGTCTCCAATCTCATGGAAGCAGCCCGCACCGATGCCGTCAGCATGGAGCGGCGTCTCGATGGCTTTTTGGAGGCGTTGCGTCAGGTGCCTGCTTCGGTCGTATTGGTCTCCAACGAGGTCGGGAGTGGCGTTGTGCCGCCGTATCCGGCTGGCCGGGTATATCGCGATGCCCTGGGAGAACTGAATCAGCGCGTGGCTGAAATAGCCGACAATGTCGTGCTGATGGTGGCCGGACTTCCATTGGCGCTCAAAGGCAGTATCGGAGCCGGACCATGATTGGCTTCATGGTGGCTGGAACCGCAGGTGGCGTTGGCAAGACTACAGTTGCTCTCACGCTGATGGCGATGTTGCGCGAGCGCGGCCTGCGCGTGCAGCCGTTCAAGTGCGGGCCGGACTTTCTGGACACAGGGCACCATTCCGCTGTCTGTGGTCGGACGTCGCGCAACCTGGATACTTGGATGTTGGATGACGAGACGAACTGCGCGATCTTTGCCAACGGCTGCCGCAACGCCGATGCCGCGATTGTCGAAGGCATGATGGGCCTCTACGACGGTGTGGCCGGCGGTGGCGAGGTTGGAAGTGCGGCGCAGATCGCGAAGCTCCTGGGTCTGCCTGTCGTGCTGGTGATGGATGCCGGCAAAAGCGCACGCAGCATTGCCGCAGTGGTCAAGGGCTTCGAGAGCTTCGACCCCGCCGTGCAATTCGCAGGCATCGTGCTGAACAATGTGGGAAGCGACCGGCATTATCGGCTGCTCGAAGCTGCGATTCGTTCGGTTACCACTACGCCGCTGCTAGGCCATCTGCCGACGGAAGCGGCAATCGCGATTCCTGAGAGACATTTGGGACTGCATACGACGGAAGAAACAACGTCCGCGGAGAATCGGCTGGCAGCATTTGCGCAAGCAGGACAGCAGCATCTCAACATTACGCCGCTGCTCGATCTTTCCTGGCCGGATGCCGCTGCAGAGAGCGAAGCTATCCCGCCTCCAAAGCTTGAACAGGCGCTCGTGCGCGTTGGGGTTGCCCGGGACAAGGCATTCTCGTTCTATTACGAAGATAATTTCGATTTGCTTCGGGAGAACGGCGCGGAGATCGTCCGTTTCAGTCCACTGGTGGATACGGCGCTTCCGCAGAATCTTGATGCGCTCTATCTCGGCGGCGGATACCCGGAATTATATGCAGATGTACTTAGCCGCAATACCGCGATGAGCGCCGAACTTCGTGCGTTCGTGGAGTCAGGCAAGCCAGTTTATGCCGAATGCGGCGGCATGATCTATCTGGGCCAGGCGCTAACCACGCTCGATGGGCGGAGCTACGCCATGGCCGGAGCCCTTCCAATCGAGTTTGAGATGACGCCGCGATTGGTCCACTTTGGCTATGTCGATGTCGAATTTGTTGAAGAGTGCTTGCTCGGCAACAAGGGAACCAAGGTGCGTGGACATAGCTTTCACTGCTCGCGCGTCTTGCATGGTACGCATATGCCGAACGCGTATCGGCTGAAATACTCGCTCTCCGGGCGCGAAGAACTCGAAGGATATCAATTCAAGAACGTGCTGGCCAGCTATGTGCATCTTCATTTTCGGGTAAACCCCACAATTGCAGCGTCGCTGGTTAGAGCTGCGCTGCGAGCACGCGTTGCGGAGGTGCAAGTATGAAGTGTTTGAGCGTTTGGCTTCTTCTCTGTATTGCAGTTCCTGTATGCGCTGCGCGCACCGTGACGGATCAACTGGGTCGCACGATTCAGGTTCCCGAGCACCCGCACCGGCTCGTATGTTTGATGCCAAGTGTCGTGGACGACGTGTACGCGCTCGGAGCTGGAGCGGATGTTATTGCGGTGACCGACTACACCAAGTATCCGGCCGATGCTAGAACCAAGCCCAGCGTGGGATCGATTCTGTCGCCTTCGATGGAAACAATTTTGTCCTTGCATCCGGACCTGGTGTTAGGCAGCGCGGATATGAGCCACACCGAGACGTTGCAACAACTGGAACGGCTCGGCATCGTCGTGTTCATGATCTCTACGCATGGGGTTCAGGGAATATATCAATCCATTGCAAGCCTGGGTCAGGCCCTCAACCGGGAGGATTCTGCCAGAGAGTTGATCGCCAAACTGCGCGGACGCGAAGCAGCAGTGCGACGGCAAGTGAAAGGTAAACCGGTAGTCGGTATTTTGATGCCGGTCGGATATAACCCGATTGTCACTATAGGCAAACACGCCTTCATCACGGAACTGATCGAGATTGCCGGAGGGCGCTCCGTTACCGCCGACATCGACCAGGAGTGGCCCCAAATCGGTCTGGAAGCGGTGGTGGCGCGGGCGCCCGAAGCGCTCTTGCTTATTCGCGGATCGAGAATGTCGATCGATAAGATTCGAGGACAACCTGGCTGGAGCAATTTACCGGCTGTGATCAACAATCGCGTTTACTACGTAGACGACCGGATCAATCTTCCCAGCCCGGTCGCGTTTGATGCATTGGAGGAGCTAGCGAAACAATTTCATCCGTGAGATGGCAAGGCCGTCTCGAACCATAAACATATAACAGCTGGATGATCGGGAAGCGCGGTGCAAATCCGCCACTACCCCGTAACTGTAAGCGAAGAGGCGCGGCTTGTTTGCCACTGGAGAAGATTCCGGGAAGGCAGCCGTCAGCCGTTGAGGCGCGAGTCAGGAGACCGGTCCTGCTGGAACTTCCGAGGGGAAAACCATGTTCAAATTTTCGCGCTTATCGTTCCTGAGATGGACTGCAAGTCTCATCTTCGCCCTCACAGCTATTGCACATGCTTCACTGGTCTCTGAGATTCGTGGTACCGTATCGGATCCGTCGGGGGCAGTCATTCCCAACGCTAAAGTGGAACTGCTCGAAAACGGTGTGCCGGTTGCGTCCGCGGCTACCGATGGAAAAGGACAGTACCACATTTTGCAAAACTTTGGCTCCGGCTCGCGCCTGCGTGTTTCGGTATCTGGATTTAGCACGGCAGAGAAGCCGCTCAATCCAGTCAGCGATGGCCGTGAACTGACCGTCGATATTGTCCTTCAGATCGCATCTCTTTCCGAACAGATTACGGTGACGTCGACAGGTGTTCCCACGCCGCAGGCGCAATTGGGCGCGGCCGTGACGGTCTTATCGTCCGCTGATTATGCGGGCGCGCATGAGTTGCAAGAGGGACTGCGCTACGTTCCCGGTTTGCAGGCCACGCAGTCCGGGCAAGCCGGTGGAACCACCCAAATGTATATTCGCGGCGGCGACAAGGACGCAAGCAAGCTGCTCATCGATGGGATTCCGATGAATGACATCGGAGGAAATGTCGAGTTTGCCAACATCGCAAGCGCCGCCATCTTGCAAGTCGAAATTCTTCGCGGACCGAACAGCGCTCTCTATGGGTCGGATGCGCTAGCTGGTGTAATAAGCCTCACGACCGCAAGAGGAAGCACACCGCTGCCTCTGTTCACTTATCTGGCAGACGGTGGCAACTTCGGCTCCTATCGCCAGGAAGGCTCGGTGGGAGGCCAATACAAGCACTTCGATTACTTCACCGACTACGCGCGCTTCGCTACAAATAATTCAACTCCAGACAGCAAGTTTCACAATGGCACCTTCACTGGAAACTTCGGCTGGGCGCTTTCTCCCCAATCCAGCCTGCGCGCCACCATTCACCACGATCAGGTTGCATCAGGACAACCCGATGCAATGCAACTTTACGGCATTCCGACAGACGCCAAGCAGGCCAACGAAGACGCCAACTTCGGTGTGACCTGGGAAAATCAAACCACGGCGAAGTGGAATAACATGATTCGTTATGGGGGAACAAGACTGCGCTCGCAGTACACTGAATTCGCGCCTACAGGAATCCCGCAATACGACGGCTCAGGCAATCTGCTCCAATATCTTGGAGCGCCCATCACCATCAATGGCGCGAACGGATATAGCGTAAGCGGTCAGGCGTTCTATCAATACGCTGGAACCGGTCCAAACGCCGGGACCATCTATCCGAATTATGCCCCCCTCTCAACGGACAAGGATTTTGTCTACGCGCAATCGAACTACAGCTTTAATCCGCACATCCGTGGACTGGTCGCCTTTCGCTACGAAGACGAGCGCGGCTATTCGGACGGCCCAACTAACTCCGTAGAGCGTGGCAACTTCAGCTACACTTTTCAAGTTCAAGGTGACATCCAGAACCGTCTCTTCTATACAGTGGGCACAGGTCTGGAAGACAACGGCCTTTTTGGATTCGCTGCAACTCCGCGCGCGTCGCTCGCCTGGCGAGTAGCGGGCGCCACCAAGTTGCGCGCTAGCTTCGGCAAAGGGATCAAGGAGCCGGCTGTCTTCGATCAGATCGATTCGCTCTATGCATTGCTGCTATTGCCCGGAAGCCAGCCTGAAGGGAACCAACTCATCTCACAAGACCATATCGCTCCCATCGGGCCAGAGAACTCAAGAACCTACGATGGAGGCGTCGATCAATTTCTCTTCGGCGGTCGCAGCCGCTTGAGTTTGTCGCTCTTTCACAACGAATTTACGCACGGCATTGAGTACATTCCGCCGCAAGGATTGGCCGACCTTGGACTTCCCAGTGCAATTGTGAACCTTGCAGCCTCCACAAATTATGGGGCTACAGTAAACACAAAAGATTACCGTTCCCAGGGCATCGAGGCGGAGATTGAATCGCAGGTAACTCGTGACTTCTTTGTGCGCGCTGGATACACCTATGCAGATGCGCAGATCCAACGATCATTCTCAAACGATACCGGTATCGTGGTTACCAATCCTGCGCTTCCTCTGTCAGGAGCGTCGATCCCTATTGGGGTATATTCGCCGCTTGTCGGAGCACGGCCTTTCCGTATCGCACCGCACACCGGCTACTTTCAAACCGGCTATCGCCACTCGAAGCTGTTTGCCGCATTGAGTGGAACGCTGGTGTCGCGCAGAGACGACAGCGATTTTCTAACCGACTCCAACGGCGGTAACTCGCTGCTCTTGCCCAATCGCAATTTGGATGGCGCATATCAGAAGTTGGATTTAACTACGAGCTATCAGGCAACGCGGCAGCTTGCCGTCGAAGGCAGTTTCCAGAATCTCTTATGCGAGCACTACAGCGAGGCATTCGGTTTTCCGTCGCTGCCATTCATGTTCCGGCTCGGCATGAAGTTCACTTTTGGAGGTGAATCGTGGCGGGGGAAGTGACCGAGAAACGCGCAAGCGCACCGCATCAATGGACACAGAAGCATCGGCAACGCTGGCTGCTGGCGATACTGTCTGCCTCTCTAGTTCTTGCGGTGCTGGTCGCCGCGGGAATGGGCGCTGTCCATGTGCCGGTATGGCTGCTGGCGCGTAAACTGATCGGCGGTGGATCGCTTTCCGCCGATCAGGGCATCATCCTTTTCACCATCCGGTTGCCGCGTATTTTTGCATCGCTCCTCGTAGGTGCTGCGCTTTCGGTTTCCGGCTTGCTGTTCCAGGGACTCTTCCGAAACCCTCTCGCCGATCCGTACGTCATTGGCTCTTCCGGCGGGGCTGTGCTCGGCGCGTCGATTGGAGTATTTTTGCTGCCTCCAGTTTCTATAGCCGGATTCGGCACAACCGCGCTGCTGGCTTTTGTGGGCGCCCTGGGCTCCATCACGCTCGTGTATTGGCTGGCGCGCGTGGACGGCCGCACGCCGGTGGTGGCCCTGTTGCTGGCGGGCTTTGCCGTCAGCACCATGCTCAGCTACTCATCGTATTTCCTCGAGGTGCTCGATCACGATTTCGGGACAGGCATGCGCGTGCTGGCCTCGTGGCTGCATGGCACGATCGCCCAACCGACATGGCCACAGTTGGCGATTGTGACATTGATGCTGGCCATTGGGTTTGCGGGTTCGGTTCCGCTGGCTCGAAACCTCAACACACTCGCGCTGGGCGAGGAATATGCAATGCACCTCGGTCTTTCCGTACAAAAGACGCGCATTGCCGTCATCGTGATCGGATCGATATTGACGGCTGCGGCGGTGGCTCTGGGTGGATTGATCAGCTTTGTTGGACTTATCGTCCCCCACATGCTGCGCATGGTGCTGGGGCCCGATCATGTGCGATTGCTGCCGGCGACTGCACTGCTCGGAGCGCTCTTCCTCGTGGTGGCGGATACTGTGGCGCGCACCGCAATTGCTCCGGCGGAGTTGCCTGTGGGCGTCCTGACAGCTCTCATCGGAGGGCCCTTCTTTCTCTATCTTTTGCGCAAGACCAAGCAGGGAGTGATGTCATGAAACCTCTCATCGAGTTCGCGCGCGTTGGCTTTGCCTACGGGGATAGAAACATCCTCACGGATCTTGATGCCAGTGTCTTTGAAAACCAATGCATCGCGGTGGTGGGCCCAAACGGCGCTGGCAAAACGACATTGCTACGCCTGGCAGCCGGTACGCTCGCTCCAGCGTGTGGAGAAGTGTACTTGAAGCGTAGAAATCTGCAGTCATTGAAGCAGCGGGAGATTGCGAGATCGGTGGCCTTCGTGCCGCAGAACGTCGAGGTTCCGTTTTCCTTCACTGTCGAACAGTTTGTGGAGCAGGGCCGCACTCCATTCCTCAGAATGTTTGGCGGACTATCTCCTGCCGACTATGAGGCGATGCGGCGTGCGATGGAATTGACGGACACATGGTCGTTGCGGTCGCGGGTCTTCAACCAGCTAAGCGGCGGCGAACGACAGCGAGTAAAAATCGCGCTCGGTCTTGCGCAGCAGCCGCAGCTGCTTCTCCTGGACGAACCAATGCAGCACCTGGATATCGGGCGTCAGTTTGAAATGATCGACCTGATCGACTTGTTGCGCCGCGAAGGAATCGCCATTGTTGCCTCGATGCACGATCTCGCGCTGATTGAGGGAACCTTCTCTTCCGTGTGGCTGATGAGCCCGGATAAACCGATCCGTCAAGGTTCGCCTCAAGAGATATTGCGGCCTGAGATTCTTGAAATCGCCTTTAACTGTCTTCCGCATCACCGCCCCAGGTTGCTGGAGCGAATGCGGGATCGAATGGAGCATGCCTTATGAATCAGATTATTCTCCGATCCCTGACGGATGTGGTTGCGGGCATCGAGCCAATCGATCCCCGTCACACCGTTGAAGCCCAACTCCGGCTCGACAGCCTGACCAAACCAATCGGAAGCCTGGGCCGATTGGAGTCCATCGCAAGTCAGATGTTCGCGATTTGTTCCGGCCGCATTCCCCTTCCATTGCGGCGGGCCGTCTACGTCTTTGCCGCCGATCATGGTGTGACTGCCGAAGGAGTGAGCGCATATCCGCGTGAAGTCACCGCGCAGATGGTGCTCAATTTTGTGGCAGGCGGCGCGGCAATCAATGTTCTAGCCCGGTTGCACGATGTGCAACTTACAGTTGTCGACGTGGGTGTCGACGCGGAGTTCGAACCCGCGCCGGGGCTCTGCCGGATGAAGGTTCGACGCGGCTCTGGGAACATGCTTCATGAACCCGCGCTCACACATGAGGACCTTACCGCTGCTATCGAAGCCGGCATTCACCTGGCGCAAGCCGCAAAAGACCAGGGGCAAACTCTGGTGGCCGTCGGTGAAATGGGCATCGGCAACACGACATCCGCGAGCGCGATTGCCGCTCTGCTGACAAAGCGGCGCGTCGGCGAAGTCACTGGTTGCGGCGCTGGGCTAGATCCTGCGGGGAGGGATCGCAAACTCAATATACTCAGACGATCGCTGAAGAGGCACTTCGGCGCCTCAGTGGAGACGCCCGAACCCCTGGAGATTCTTCGCTGCGTGGGCGGGTTGGAAATCGCAGCCATGACCGGTTTCATTCTCTGTGCCGCGTCGAATCGAATGGCCGTTGTTTGCGATGGTTTTATTTCTACGGCAGCGGCATCCATTGCGCACGCCATCGCGCCTGAAGTCGGTGGATACCTGTTCGCAGGTCATTGCTCGGAAGAGCCAGGACACGGGCACCTCCTCCGGCATTTGGGACTGTCTCCGATTCTTAAACTGGGGATGAGACTGGGTGAAGGAACGGGCGCGGTTCTGGCCATGCCGCTAATCGAATCTTCGGTCCGACTTTTTACCGAGATGGCCACATTTTCATCGGCCGGAGTGAGTACGGCAAGCGAATGAGCACGATCTTTCAAGACATCGCGGCGGCATTTCAGTTTCTGACTCGCCTGCCTCTCAGCCGGCTTACCTACAAGCCGGACGCACTGCCGCGTGCAGTGAAATACTTTCCCCTGGTTGGACTCGCCGTGGGAGCTGCTGCTGCGGGACTCTACAGCCTGCTGTCGACGCACCTTCCCATCGCAGTCATCGCATTGTTAATCGTGCTCTTCTCGACTCTCGCGACCGGGGGGTTGCATGAAGACGGCCTTGCCGATGCGGCCGATGCGTTTGGAGGTGGATGGGATCGCCCGCAGGTTCTCGCGATCATGAAGGACAGCCGGATTGGCAGCTTTGGAGCGCTCGCGCTGGCCTTCTCCATCGGTGGACGCGTGCTGCTGCTGGCGTACATTCCCGCCGGCAACTTTGTGCAGTATGTGATCTCCGCAGAAGTTCTCTGCCGCTGGGTTATGCTCCCACTTGGGGCCGTGCTGCCTGGCGCTGGTGAGCAGAACAGCCAGGGAGCCCGCATCGCTCGCCGAGTGTCTGGCATCTCCCTCGCAGTTGGAACACTTATCGCTCTAGGCGCCGTCGGTTTCATGTTGCGTCAGTCAACGGTCTGGCCGGTTGCCGCCGCGTCGGCAGTCACGCTCTTCAGCGGCTTGTACTACAAGCATCGAATTGGTGGCATCACCGGCGATTGCTTTGGCGCGACCAGCCAGCTTACGCTGCTGGCAGTCTACCTTTGCGGGGTCTGGCGCGGATGAACAACATCGTATTGATTCGACATGGCGAGACCGACATGGCCGGCACCTTCTGCGGCCACAGCGACCCGGACTTGAACTCGGTCGGCGAGAGCCAAGTGAAACGTCTGTTCGAGGAAGCCGCAGTGCTGGGAATCGAACACATCTATTCGAGCGACCTGCGCCGCGCATCGCGGACTGCAGCAGCTATCGCTCAACGCTTCGGTGTCGGAGTAGATTATCTCCCTGCATTGAGAGAGATCCACTTTGGCCTTTGGGAGGGCCTCCGTTGGCAGCAAATTGAAGATCGATTTCCCGAGGAAGCAGATCGATGGCTCTGCGAATTCCCTCTGCGCGGTGCGCCTGGGGGGGAAGCATACGCGGAGTTTACGGCTAGGATTGAAGCTGTGATCGTACCATTGCTGGAGGCAACGGCAGGGAAGAAGACAGCCATCGTCGCGCATCGCGGCGTCATGCGCTATGCACTCACCAGGTTCTTCGGATTTTCTGAAGAGCGGGCCTGGACAAAGACCGCGCCTTACTGCGCAACGATCATTGCTTCCGCTCAAAGCTGCCAATGCGAGGTGTTGCCGTGAGCTCTGAGCATATGGAAATCCGGGAGCTTGCGGCCTGGGGTTTCGATCATCCGGTGGATCGCGGTCTGCTTGGAGCAGAACAAATGCGGGATGCAGCCTATCATGCGCATCGCAGCCTGGTGGCGCGGATGCCCTATCCGGATGATTCTCCCATCTCCGTCGAGGAGACCCGGACACTCGCCGGTGCGCTTGCAGCCCGGAAGGATGCGGTTGATTTGAGCCGGGAGTTCGATGGCCTCGCCTGGGAACTCTCAATCGCCGATCTGCGGAAGCTTATTGCTTTCCAGCGCCGGATCGGATTTCCGCATCGCGACAGACGCCCAAGCCTTTGCGGGGACAGTCCTCGGCAGCTTCTCGATCTTGCCCTTCCGCTTCACGCGCCTTCCAGGAGTCCATATATGGAGGTCGCGTCCTATTGCGGCCGATGGTTTCTTCGTGACGGATATCATCGCTCATTTCGATTGTTGAATCAGTGTGTGTCCCTGGTTCCGTGCGTGGTGGTTTACGCGGAAACCGTTGTCGAAATGGGCGCTGTCGGCGCTCGTTTCTTCTCAGAGGATGTGCTGTTTTCAGCGCATCCCCCCATGGTGACAACAGACTTCCTGGATGAAGAGTTGACGGTGCGCTATGGCCGTCCGTTGTCCGAACAAAACATCCCCTCTACCGTTCAGCAGTTGCAGGAGCCGGTCGCGCCTGACTGCTATCTACAGGAGCTACTATGAGCATCGCTACAAAGACAGGAGACGGCGGCCAGACTGGCCTTGCCGGAGGCATCCGCGTTTCCAAGGCGGATTTGCGCGTTGAGACTTATGGAACAGTGGACGAGTTGAACTCAACTCTGGGCTTTGCAAGAAGCGCCTGCAAGAATCCGGAGCTGTGCGCCGCGGTTCACGCTATCCAGAAGACGCTGTTCCGCGTTGGATCGTCCCTGGCCACTCCGCCCGAAAGCAAGAAGGCGCGCCCGCCACTGTCCGCGGCGGATGTGGACGAGCTAACGGACATGGTTCATGCCATCGAGGCCAAGGAGGGGATTCTTCAGGACTGGTCTTTACCTGGGGCTCACGTGGAGTCCGCCGCCTTCGAAGTGGCCAGGACCGTGTGCCGCCGTGCGGAGCGGTGCGTCGTGCGTCTCATGGAGAGCGGCGCGGAAATCGATCCACAGGCGCTTCCTTATATCAATCGGCTCTCCGATCTGATCTGGCTCTTCGCACGGCAGCTTGAACTTGAATGCGGAGTGGACTCCCGTTTGCGCGATGATACGAAGACAGGTCCGCGATGGTCGCGAGCATGGTGATGGACCTGCATCGTTCAATGGAAGATAGGGTTCGATGAGCGCACGCGCCATCATGGTGCTCGGCACCGCGTCGCATGTGGGCAAGTCGCTTACCACCGCTGCGCTCTGCCGTATCTGTGCGCGTGCGGGTTATCGCGTGGCGCCGTTCAAGTCGCAGAACATGTCGCTGAATTCTGCAGCCACTCCGGACGGCTATGAAATCGGGCGCGCGCAAGCGCTGCAGGCCGAGGCTGCCGGGATTGCACCGTCCGTGCACATGAATCCAATCCTTATTAAGCCCAGTTGCGATACAGCCGCGCAGATTGTCGTGCGCGGCAAGGTGTGGCGCAATCTCGATGCACGCAACTATCAAGAAGTTCGCGTTGCCGAACTCTTGCCTATTGTGGAAGAGAGTTACCACATCCTTGCCGAACAAAACGATGTCATGGTCCTGGAGGGCGCAGGCTCCCCGGCCGAGATCAATCTTAAAGAGAACGACATCGTCAATATGCGCATGGCCAAAATGGCGAATGCGAAGTGTCTGCTCGTCGGAGACATTGACCGCGGCGGCGTCTTCGCTTCGCTGCTGGGGACCTGTGAACTGCTGGACCCTTACGAGCGCGCCATGATTGCCGGCTTCGTTATCAATAAATTTCGCGGCGATGTCTCGCTGCTTTGGCCTGGGATTCGCATGATCGAGGAGCGTCTGGGAAAGCCCTGCGTGGGCGTGATTCCGTATCTCGGGCATCTGTCCCTAGACGAAGAAGACAGCGTTGGATTCGACCAGCGACATCAATCGCCGTGGACGGAGGATGCTGGGCCTTCGCGGAGATTGCGCATCGGCGTCATCGCTTTTCCGTCGATTTCCAACTTCACCGACTTCGACGCACTCCATGCCGAACCCTCCGTCGCCCTCAATCTCCTTCGCGATCCCGGCAGCACGGCGCTTGCGGACGTCATCGTTCTGCCCGGCAGCAAGCAGACGACCGACGATCTGCGCTGGCTGCGCGAATGCGGGTTTGAGCCTGCACTCAAAGAATTTGCGCTCAAAGGCGGACTGATCGTGGGCATCTGTGGAGGGTTCCAGATGCTGGGCAAACAGATCCTTGACCCACATGGAATGGAACGCGCGGGAACCGAACAAGCGCTCGGTCTGCTTCCCATCAGAACCATCATGGCGCAAGAAAAAATCACGATTCCAGCGCGCGGAATGCTCGGCAGCAGCACACTGTTCGGTCAGCCGATCGATGCATGTCAAGTCGCTGGCTACGAGATTCATCTGGGCACAACCGAATATCTCCACGAAGCATCACCTTTTGCATTGATTACGCGGAAGAACAACGAAACACAAACTTTGCCCGATGGGTGCGTCTCCATCGATGGGCGTATCTGCGGCACCTATCTGCATGGTCTCTTCGACGGAGACGCCTTCCGGCACGCATTCCTGCGCGCAGCCCGCGCGGTGCTTCAGATAAACGCTCCGACCGAATTGATCGCATGGAGCGAGTTGCGCCGGCAGCAGTTGGACATGCTCGCCGACGCGTATACCGACGCCCTCGATTTGGCAGCCATATTCGCCATGCTCGACTTGCTGCGTTACGCGGACCGGACTGCGGACCACTCTGCGTATCGATCGGAGAAGAGGCTCGCTTGATAAACCCTGAGAAACTTGCGGCCGCCTATGTGCTGGATTATTGCGTGGGCGATCCGGAATGGCTGCCGCATCCTGTGCGGCTCATTGGCTTGAGCATCGACGCCTCCGAGCGGGCGCTTCGCCGTCGCGGTTCCGGAAAGCGCTTTGAGGTTGCTGCCGGCGGGCTCGTCGCAGTTGGAGTGCCGCTGTTCACCGCGCTCTGCGTCTATGCATTATTGAAGCGCATGCGAGAGAATCACGCGGCAATCGCAACCGCCGCGGAAGTATGGCTGGCCAGCACTTGTCTCAGCACACGCAACCTGCTCGACGAGGCCGCCGAGGTTATGCGGGCACTGGAAGACGGAGATCTGCCGCGAGCGCGCCTGCGCCTTGCGCGCATCGTTGGCCGCGACACAAACGAACTCGGAGAAGAGCAGATCTGCCGCGCGCTCGTCGAAACACTCGCCGAAAGCCTGTCGGACGGCGTCATTGCGCCGCTCCTCTATCTGGCGATGGGCGGCGTTCCACTGGCAATGGCTTATAAGGCAATCAATACTCTCGATTCGATGATTGGGCATAAAGATGAGAAGTATCTCTATTTCGGCCGGATTGCGGCGCGTGTGGACGACGTTGCCAATTACGTCCCTGCGCGCATCTCGGCACTGCTGCTCTGTCTCGCAGCAGAATTGATTCCTCAAACCAGCGGATGTCGTGCCCGCCATGTCTGGCTGCGGGATGGCAGCAAGCATGACAGTCCGAATGCCGGACAGGTGGAAGCAGCAATGGCCGGCTTGCTCGGTGTTCGCCTCGGTGGCACAAACAAGTATGCTGGCGAAGTGATCGCATCGCCGCATCTGGGCGGCGAATTCCCCTTGCCGAACAGTACGCATGCGCAACGCGCGTGGAAGGCCGTCGGCCTGGCTTCCGTGCTTGCATTTGGCGGTGCGTTCTTGCTTTTGTCGAGGAGGAAACATGCGTGAAGATTTCTTGCCGGCGCATGGAGGGCAATTGCGAGAATTAGCCGCCGAGTTCGGCGTGCCTGAGTCATCGCTACTGGACTTCAGCGCCAGCATTCATCCCCACCCACCGTCCGAGCTTGTTGTTGACAGTCTTTGCGACGCCCTTCGCGCACGCACAATTCTGACCGCCTATCCGGATATGCACTATGCAGTCCTCAAGGAGGCGATTGCTGCGTACGTGCAGATAGATGTTCAGGCCATCGCCATTGGCAGTGGCGTGATGCCATTGCTCAGTGCCGCTCTCAGTACACTTCGCCCGCGCCGATGCCTGGTTGCCGTTCCCGCCTTCGCCGAATACCGCAACATACTCCACACGTGCGGCGTCGAGTACTGTACCTTCGCCTCGACACAAGATACTGGGTTCTTGCTCGATGGCGCAGAGATGGCCGCAAGCTTGAAGACCTCGGGAGCGCAGGTCTTGTTGCTGGCCAATCCGCAGAGCCCATCGGGACGGCTGATGCCTGCCGAGGAATTGCTCCGGTTACATGAAGCCGCGTCCGCGCTGGGCGCAACCATCATCGTCGATGAAGCATTCATCGACTACGCTCCTGAAGACAGCCTTTCGCAATGGGCCGCGAAAACTCCCGGACTAATCGTTCTGCGCTCCCTTACCAAATTCTTTGCCATGCCCGGATTGCGCGTTGCGTATGCGGTCAGTTGCCCGGAAATCCGCGCTGCCATGGAATCGCACATTCCCGTCTGGCCCGTTGGTTCGATCGCTGCTGAAGCTGCGCGGATGGTTCTCCAGGATCGGCCTTCGATTCTTCAAACTCGCGCCGCCAACGCGACGGAACGTAATTGGCTTGAAGAGCAATTGCAGGCGCTCGGGCTCTCTGTCTTTCGCAGCGCGGCCAATTACCTGCTGATCAAGATCGATGCAAACCGTAATGGCCGCGAGTTTTGGCGGCGGCTCATCCTCCAACAACATATCGTCCTTCGCTCCTGTGCGAACTTTGAAGGCCTCGATGAACATTACTTTCGCATCGCCGTGCGCACGCGCTTGCAAAACGAACTGTTGGTGCAAGCGCTTAAGGAAGTCATGCGTTGCACGCCGCAAAGCCAGGAGTAAATCGAAATGCGTTGGCATGGTTGTTTATTTGTAATTTATTGGATGTTTTGTTCAGCGACCTTCGCGGTGGCCCAGAGTTCCACTTCTTCCTTGCGTGGAGACGTGACCGACTCCTCTGGTGCGGCCGTTGTGGGTGCTCAGGTATATTTGAAAAATCAGGCAACGGCATTCTCAAATTCGCGCGCTACAGATGCCAAGGGACAATATCGCTTTCTCGGCGTAACCGCCGGAACATACTCGGTCTCCGTAGCAGCAAAGGGATTCGCCGCGCAGTTCGCAATTGTTGAGCTGCTGGTCAATCAACCGTCCACCAAAACTTTTTCTCTCTCCGTCGAGGCGTTGCGAACTGTGGTCCAGGTGAGCGGCGAGACGCAGGGGCTGAATCTCGTAGACGCCAGCATGGGAGATGCGGTGAATGCCGAAACCATTCAATCTTTGCCCATGGAGGGGCGCAACGTCCCTGGCCTGCTCAGCCTGCAGCCGGGAGCGTTGTACCTTGGCGAAGCGAACGACCAGAGCCATGACAGCCGCAGCGGAACGACCAATGGCAGCCGCTCCGACCAGGGCAACATCACGCTGGATGGAGTGGACAACAACGATCAGGCGCGCGGGTACGCTTTCACCGGCGTGCTTCGCTCCACGCTCGATTCCGTGCAGGAATTCCGAGTAACGACGGATGCTTTTGGAGCAGACAACGGGCGTTCCTCAGGACCGCAGGTTAGTCTCGTGACCAGGAGCGGTACCAACCGCATCCGAGGCAGCCTCTACGAGTACAACCGGAGTTGGCTGGGAGAGGCCAACGACTGGTTTAACAAACAGGCGGAGTTATCGAATGGCCTGCCAGATGTGCCGGGCAAACTTATTCGCAATACCTTCGGAGCAACGCTTGGCGGCCCCATCAGGAAAGACAAAGCCTTCCTTTTTGTGAACTACGAGGGGCAGAGAACCGCAGAAAATCAGCAGCAGACAATGACCGTTCCCACGCTCTCGATGCACGCCGGGAATATCCAGTACCTAACCTCCATTCAGAACACTCCAACCCTCCTCAACCCCGCGCAGATTGCAGCCATGGACCAGGGTTGCTCTGACCAATGCAATCGAACCTGGGGCCGTGGCGTAGATCCAAACGTGCTGGCGGTACTGAACCTTTATCCCGCGCCCAACGGCCTGTCAGCCGGTGACGGTCTGAATACGGCTTCCTATACCTGGTCTGCTCCCAATCCGGCTTTGCTGAATACGTATATTGCACGCCTGGATTTCATGCCGTCGCACCGCAACTGGTTCTTCATCAGGGCCAATCTGCAAAACGACAAGTCCTCCGCAGTGCCGCAGTTCCCTGGCCAGCCTGCCAGCTCAACCAATACGGACAACAGCAAGGGATTTGTGGTCGGAGATACATGGGACGCCTCATCCAATCTCATCCACAATCTGCATTACGGCTTCACGCGCCAGGGCTATGCCGACCGCGGCATCGGCCAGGGCTCGTATGCGAACTTCTACAACATCAGCCCGCTCTACGCCGAATCCAGAACCACACTGGTCGACATACCGGTTCATAACATCATCGATGACGTAACCTATACGCACAGTGCGCATACCATCCAGTTCGGCGCTAATTACAGACTGATTCGCGATCATCGCCGCTCCGACGCGCTTTCTTACAGCTACGGTTATACCAACGCCTATGCGCTGGCCGATGCCGGCATTGCGAACACCGGGCAGAGCTTCGACCCGGTAGCATTCGGGTATCCGGCGGTCGCCGGCAGTTTCGCAGACTCGTACAACTTTGCCATGGGCAATCTTGCCGGCCTGCTGGATCTGGTGACAACGCAATCCAATTACCGGATCGCACCCGGCGGGGGCACGGCCAGCCTCTTGCCTCCCGGCGTTATCCTCGATCGCGAATTCAAGAACAACGAGTTTGAATATTATGTGCAGGATTCCTGGCGGCTTCAGCGACGCCTCATGCTGACATTCGGATTGCGCCACACCCTGTTGCAAACGCCATTCGAGATGCACGGCCAGCAGGCGCAGCCCACTGTCAATATCGACCAGTGGTTCAGGACTCGCGCGCAGCAGGCAACACTCGGCAATAGCGTGCAGCCGGATCTCACCTTTGCGTCATCCGGACAGGCGCGGGGGTTAAAGGCCTATTGGCCGATGGAGAAAAGAGACATTGCTCCTCGCATCGCCATTGCTTTCTCTCCCGGTGTCGCGCAAGGCTTCTGGTACAAACTGTTTGGTGCGGCGGAGGAGAGTTCAATTCGCGTCGGCTACGGTATCTATTACGATCACTACGGCGAAGGTATCGTCAATCTTTTCGACCAATACGGAGCGTTCGGACTCAGCGAAAGCATCACCAATCCCACCAACTTGCTTACTCCGGATACCTCGCCGCGTTTCACAGGCATTCACGACCTTCCCGATATAACCGGCACGCCCGCAAACACGATCACCTACCCCGCGTTAGCCCCGAACAATCCGCTCTGGACGGGCTTCGAGATTGCGCACGGTCTCGACGATCGCATGAATACGCCCTATTCGCAAGTGGTCAACTTCTCGATTCAACGCGAACTGCACCGCGCATTCGCCTTGGAGGTTGCTTACATCGGCAGGTTCGGCCGCCACCAGTTACAACAGATTGACCTCGCGCAACCACTCGATCTGGTAGACACAAAATCGGGTCAGGACTACTTCTCTGCCGCGACCCAACTCTCCAGGCAAAAAAATGCGGGAGTTGCCAACGTCGCCGCTATCCCTTACTTCGAAAACATGTTTCCCGATGCTGCCGGGAGCGGCCAAAGCGCGACCCAAAATATTTACAGCACATGGCTTCCCGGCAACGAGACCGGATCGCTTTACATGCTCGATGTTCTCTGCACGCCCGGCTGCGGAGGCGTGCCTAATCGCTTCTGGCCGCGCCAGTATGCAAGCATGTACGCGTGGTCGTCCATCGGAAACAGCAGCTATAACGCAGGGCAGGTATCGCTGCGCCGGAACTTGAACCAAGGCGCGCAGTTGGAGTTGAGTTATACATTTTCCAAGTCTCTCGACATGGGATCGGACAGCGAGCGCACCATGTTCTCCTCTAGTACCGGCACCAGCGCCGGCAGCAGCTTCGGGGCAATCCTCAATGCCTGGAACCCACGCTTGAATCGCGCCGTGTCCGACTTCGATGTCCGCCACCTCTTCAGCGGAGACTGGGTGGCAGAGCTTCCGGTCGGGAGAGGCAAGACACTGCTCGGTGGCGCAAGCCGCGCCGTGAATGGAGCGATCGGAAACTGGCAGCTATCCGGGGTTGTACGCTGGACTAGCGGGCTCCCCTTCAGCGTGATCAGTGGAGCGGGTTGGGGCACCGATTGGGATGAGCAGGGCAGCATGGTCCAGACGGGGCCGATCCAGACGCGCACTCACATCGATCATGGTCAGGCACAGGTCTTTGCGAATCCTTCGCAAGCGCAGGTCGATATGCGCAACCCGTATCCGGGGGAAGCCGGGCAGCGCAACAACTTCCGCGGTGACGGCTACTTTGGCGCCGATACCGAATTATCGAAGACCTGGAAGGCAAATGAACACGACAGCATCCGGTTTGCTTGGGAAGTTTTCAACGTCTCAAACTCCGTGCGCTTCGACGTCAACCCGCTCACCTCATTACAGAACATGACAACCAGCGGAGAATTCGGCGTGTATGACGCAACCCTAACAAAGCCGCGTGTTCAGCAGTTCTCTCTTCGCTATTTGTTCTGAGTTGATGAACTACATCTTGGAGCACACAGGAAAACCATTACCCAAGAATTGGATGCAGCCCATGCGGGCGCTGAACATGCATGGAACCAATCGTATGCTTGAGAGTCATGCTCGATCGGTAGGGGGAGGCGCCATGTCGCAGGCACAGCGCGCAATGGATAGTCACACATCTCAGACCCGACCTCCCTCGAATCATGCCTTAGACGGGACTTTTTCAGCTACCTGCTAGATCAATCGCGATGCTGCTTAACACTTTGGTGTCAGCACACGGCCTCTGTAAGCTACAAGCATTAGTACTATGTGCTGATTCTACACAGCGCGATTGGTGCCAATACCCTGTTCAGCAGTTTCCTCAGACGATACCGCTCTCAGGCTCCAGCCTCGAATTGATTGCTGGGTTCAAACTGTCCTCTTTTCTTTGACCCAATGAACGGCGGGCGGATGGCACCTTAGCCGCCGCCGCTTGCCGTCAATGACGCTATTGTGGCTCCCCCATACCCTTCGGTCACGGTCCCCCCAAAAAGCTATGACTGCTGCACTTTGCTCGGCAGCATATTCGTGCCTCTCTTGCCCCCGCCGTTGGGGTCACTTCAAGGAAGAGAGGCATAACATGACGAACACAGCAACACTAACCGAATCGCAACTCCGCCAGTTCACCGGCTCCGAGAACTGGTATCGCCACGGCATCAATCGCTCGGTACTCTTCACGGACGGCGCAAAGTTCCTTGCCGACCAGGGCGGCGCTTACTGGCTGCTCGACATCATCGCAATCGCCCAGCAACATGATCCCCGCGTTTCCGGCGAAGAGTTCCAGGTCTGGAACTTGAAGGTTCACTCGGACCGTAGCGCGACCGTGTTCTGCGATGACGGCAATGGGAACCCTGTCTACACGCAGGAGATCCCCTTCACGGACTTCCCGCTTGACGAAGTCAAGCTCTACTTCGCCAACAACGTGATTCACCTGCCCAGCGAGTATTAGCTGGACACGCCCGCGCCGGCAATCGTCGGCGCGGGCTTTTCAAATGGCCGTTGCGGCCTTGCTGCAGACAACTCCACCGAAGCTCAGACGGTACAGTTGCCGCAGTTCGCCAACGGTATCCACATCCCGGCGTGAATCCCGCAAGTTTTCCACGCATAATCGGTGTACCGGTTTGCGCATAAACGGTGTATCCAGGGCGGTTTTTCACGCATAAACGGTGTACATTTACGCATAAACGGTGTACGAAGCGCCCGCACTGCATTGATTACAAAAGGCTTTCACGGCGCCCTGTAATACCTTTATGTAAACCTATATGGATAGCCTGTAGTAGTAGCCGCGCTCTGTGGAAATGCACAGGTGCGCGGCGTGGAAGGGCGAGAACCTCCGCCCCCTCTGCGGGGGAAAGGGCGCTACGCGCCACCGATGACTAGCGCAGAACTTTGGGGATATGCGGACCTGAAGGGCGAACCAGCAGGCCATTCTCATGGTCCTCAATCTTTAATTCGGGGTAGACCATGACTATTTTTCGGAACGCTTCGACTGCTTTTGCTCGAAAGCAGGAGCGTCCTTGCGGTGTATCGGCGTACCCGGCCCCGAAGCTCCGGCGCAACGACTCCCAGGAAATCAGCGTGGGCCGCGGCAGATAGCTGACTCGGCGCGTCGCCCAGGCGTAGAGATCGAGCGCCAGAGGCGACTTCTTGAGAGCTTTGACGGCCCTCAAGTCGATCGGCACCGGAGCGGCAACAAGTTGCTCAAAAAAGTTTGCCGACAGAGTCACTGAGGACTTTTCCTGACGTTCGATCGGCAACCTTTGCGGTGTCCACCAAAGATGAAACCTGTCCGCCACGAGGAGATTCTCTCCGCTGGAGTGATTCTGCCCGTTGGCCTCACCCGACCACCGGGTCGAGATGGCGGCGCCCACCAGCCGTCGCATCTGATCGCGAAAGCGCGGTATGGTTCCCCAGTGGCCGCCTGTCGCTTGGAGTCCGAGGTGCGCCATGAAGCTCGAAAGCGAGGAGGCAAGTTCCAGATCTCGATTCCCGGTTCGTACGGCCTCGGTTGTCATCCAGATGAGGATCAGGCGTGGATAGCTGCCGTATGGCAGGCCGGTTCCGCCGACATCCGTGATGCGGAGTGTAAGATTGCCGTCGGAACGGACATATTGAGTGCCCGCTTGCTCACTGTGCGGCAGAGTGGTTTGGACAAGGAACTTTGCCATGAAGCCGAGAGCACCGGCATCAAGGGCGCTCTCGGTGGGAATGGCCTGCACGATGGACAGCAGGGGATATGCTTGCCGGGAGACAATGGAACCTTTTCGCGAATGCTCCGATGAGCCAGCCGCGTTGTACTGCGGGCCTGACGCACGCTTGTCGGCAGCCGAAATCGAATTCAGGCCGAGTATCGCGCTAGCGGACGTGAGTTCGGAACTCAATCGTCTGTCTACCGGATTCCAAGGACAGCGGCAACTGCGACCATGCGGAAATACAAACGGCGGCCTGGTCTCAAGCAGGTTGCGTTGATCTTGCTGACCCACTCGCCGGAGGATCGCAGCGTAATGCGCAAACCGTCTGAGGAACGATCAAGGATGGATGTCAATTGGTTTACACTGAGCAGCGGTCCGTATTGCTGAATCAGAGTCTCCTCTGCCGTCATTGTCATAGGTTTTCAGATCCTCTCTGTGTCGCTCCTATCGTCTTCAAAATGCACTTGCGTTTCAAAGGCCAGTTCCATGTCTTCATCATACAGCAGTGTACATTCCACTAGACGAACCTTCATTTCTTTTAGCTAACCCAGACAAACTTAATTTCGTTTTCCACCCAGATTTTTCATCATCACAGTTCATTCTTGTCGAACTGCCTGCATACAATGCTTCCGGTTTACGAAGAGCCGTCTTTGGCGGGAGGACGTTTCCTCCCTGTCTGCGGCCTGCTTTGCAGTCCTCCGCCACCCTCCTCAGCAGGGCCGTTCCCTCCCCGCAACGCCCCTCCCTGATTGGCTGAAAAGCAACAGCAACAACAAAAGCAAAGGCAGCTAAGGGGTGTTTCCCCCTCGCGCCCGCAAGGGGTTTCCCCAGGCTTCCGCGCTCCGCTTGTGCAGCCCTTCGCCCTCTCCGCTGCGCTTCGCGGGTGGGAGATACCCCTCCCCTTGCGCTTGCTACCCCCCACCTTCG